>ERZ1035006.22-NODE-22-length-116939-cov-11.276719_pt1 | contig 116939 bp, 105 predicted proteins | sample MGYA00520694_ERZ1035006 | MGnify/ENA primary metagenome ERZ1035006 (study PRJEB33766, sample SAMN09781746) | gut metagenome | biome: gut microbiome | host: Homo sapiens | place: Madagascar | study: EMG produced TPA metagenomics assembly of the PRJNA485056 data...
ACAAAAAAGCTTCTCTGTACATATGAAAATAAAGTACAGAGAGGCTTTCTTCGTTATGGGGCAGCAGGGCTCTAAACATATGCCTGTTTATTCAATTTCTTGTTAAAGTAAACAAAAAATAACACATTCAACACAATTCCCACAGCAGTAGAAGTAGGAGCTGCAAGTCCGATCTTTGTCAGGCTGGCATTGGGCTGGATGCTCATGTAATAGGACATGGGAAGGCGGACCAGAAGTGTCTGCACAAGTCCCTGAACCATAACCCATAGTGTTTGGTTATTTCCGTTAAAGTATCCCACCATGCTGAACATAATGGCAGTTACAATGGTTTCCGGCGCAAATCCTTTCAGATAATCGAAGGCTTTCTGGATAACGGCTGCATCTGTGGAGAAAAGTCCTGCCAGTACATCCCCCTTTAACAGAACAAGAGCGAATACTAACACACCGAAAACAAGACCCACACCAATGCCGGTAAACATAGACTGTTTGGCACGTTTATGGTTTCCGGCTCCGACATTCTGGGAAACAAAGGAAGCCATGGATTGCATCAGGGAGCTTGGAATCAGCATGGCGAAGTTTACAATCTTGCAGGCAACGCCGTAGCCAGAGGAAGCCTCCAGTCCAAGTCTGTTGACAAAAGCACACAGGGCCAGGAATGATAACTGGGTGAGAAATTCCTGAAGAGCCAGGGGGATTCCGATTCCCAGAAATTTTTTACACTGAGGATTGAAACAAAAATCTGCTTTTCTGATAGAAAATGGGAGCTTCTTTTTCACCAGCATCAAAATGGCGCAGACAACGCTGATGGCCTGTGCGAAAACGGTGGCAAGAGCTGCGCCTTCTGCATCCATGTGAAGTCCGGCAACCAGGAGAAGATCTCCGAAAATATTCACAATACAGGCAACCAGAACGAACAGCAGTGGTGATTTACTGTCTCCCAGTCCACGGAAAATAGCGGCAAGGAGATTGTAGGCAACAATAAAGAAAATACCGCTTCCGCAGATCCTTACATAGCTTGTAGTAAGAGTAACCGCCTCAGTCGGTGCCTGCATAAGTACAGAAATCGGGCGGGCAAAAGCAACCATAACAAAGAACAGAATTGCAGAAATAATGACAAATACAACAGCTGCACCGCCGATTACAGCTCCAATCTGTTCCGGCTTCTTCTCTCCAAGATATCGGGCAATAAGAACGGTAATTCCCATAGCTGTCTGCGTTACCACGAAAGTTACCAGGTTGAGAACTTGGCTTCCTGTGGAAACTGCAGAAAGTCCGGAGGTGGAACCGAATCTTCCCACAACCAGAAGGTCTACAGCACCGTAAGCAGCCTGCAGTATCAGCGCTCCCAAAATGGGAAGCATAAATAAGGCAAGCTTTTTCAGAATGCTGCCTTGAGTAAAATCATTTTTTTCATTTGTCAAGGTTGATTCTCCTTTCACACATAATATTGTAAAATTTATCCATAGTGCGGACCGTACACCGGATGTCCTCCTCTGGAATGTTGTCCATAAACGAAGAAAGTATAGAAAAATACTGTTTATTGTACTTTTCAGAAAGTGTCTTCCCCGCTTCTGTGACGGTCAGATAAGTTACACGCCCATCCTCCTGGGAGGCCAGCTTTTTAATATAGCCTTTTGCTTCCATGTCCTTCAGGGTTCTGGTCACTCCGGGGCGTGGAAGCTTTAGTATGTCACTTACATCAGATATCCTTACCTGAACGCCCTGTAATTCCAGCTGCTCAATGATATCCAGATAATGGATATAGGAAGAAACCACTCCATTTGGCAGCGGCGGAAGCATATCCCGAATCCGTTTGCCCTGATAGCAGGCATCCATCATTCGCTTAATAAGTTCAATATCCATAATAGTATCCTTTCTAAAAAAATTACCAATGTTAATTATCTTTGGTAATTATAATGAGGGGAAATAGATCTGTCAAGAAAAATATAAAATATGGATCATCTTTCTGCGTTGGTGGAAGTTAATGTGAAAAACGCACAAAAATAGAAGAATGAAACTATAGAATATATACAAATGCTGTATTGCGTTTTTCTGAAAAAAGTAGTAAAACATTAGATAGTTAATAAAGCAAAACGCATTGAACAGGACAAGTCACAAAAGAGGACCTGATTACAGAGAGCCGCACAATGGTGAGAGGCGGCAGATGGTTTTTTGTGATATCACCCGGGAGCATCCCACCGAATTCAGTAAGCTGGGACGTAGTCTTCACGTTACAGAAGAGGCTGTTTCTATCGACAGCGACGAGTGACCGCGTTGAGTAATCGATGCGGTAATACAAAGTGGTACCACGGAAATTCCGCCTTTGTTATCCAATCGGATAGCAAAGGCGTTTTTATATATTACGGAATATGTTTGAAATGGTTTTCTGTCAACTGTGACTCACATCTTGCAGAAAGCATTTTCCAAACAGGTTCTAATATAAAAGAAAGATGAGGAGAGAGATTATGAGTGGAATCGTAATGATGGTAATTGCTATCATTGTTCTTGGCGGAGCCTATCTTCTGTATGGCCGTTATCTCCAGAACAAATGGGGCATCGACCCAAATGCGAAGACTCCGGCCTATGAGATGGAAGACGGAGTTGATTATGTACCAGCAGACACAAATGTAGTATTCGGACATCAGTTTGCATCAATTGCAGGTGCCGGTCCTATTAACGGACCGATTCAGGCCGCAATTTTCGGCTGGCTTCCGGTATTGCTCTGGATTCTGATCGGAGGTGTGTTTTTCGGAGCAGTTCAGGATTTTGCATCCATGTACGCATCTGTGAAGAATAAAGGACGTACGATCGGATACATTATTGAAGAATACATTGGAAAGCTTGGAAAAAAATTATTCCTTTTATTCTGCTGGTTGTTCTGTATTCTGGTAGTGGCAGCATTCGCAGATGTTGTAGCCGGAACCTTCAACGGATTTGCCACAAGTGATGCAGGAGAAGTTACAAAAGTGGTAGCAAACGGAGCTGTTGCAACAACTTCCATGTTATTTATTTTTGAAGCAGTTGGACTTGGATTTTTCCTGAAATACACAAAGTTTAATAAATGGGTCAATACTGCTTTCGCAATTGTACTTCTGGTAGCTGCAATTGTACTGGGACTTCAGTTCCCGATTTATGTAAGCCTTGGAACATGGCATATTATTATCTTTGTATATATTCTGATAGCCAGTGTAGCCCCTGTATGGGCACTGCTTCAGCCACGTGATTATCTGAACAGTTATCTGCTCATCTTTATGATCGTTGGTGCTGTTATCGGTGTATTTGCAGCAAATCCTGCGTGCAACCTTGAGGCATTTACAAGCTTTAACGTAGATGGACAGTATATGTTCCCAATCCTGTTCGTTACAATTGCCTGTGGTGCAGTTTCCGGTTTCCATTCACTGGTATCCTCCGGTACAGCATCAAAGCAGATCAAGAATGAAAAGAATATGCTTCCGGTTTCCTTTGGTGCAATGCTTATGGAAAGTATGCTTGCAATCATCGCACTGATCGCAGTGGCATCATTTGGACAGGGCGAGGCTGCAGCACAGGGACTCACAACCCAGCCGCAGATTTTCGCTGGGGCTATTGCAAACTTTCTTTCCGTGATAGGTTTGCCACATTCCCTTGTGTTTACACTGATCAACCTTGCAGTATCTGCATTTGCACTTACATCCCTTGATTCTGTAGCACGAGTTGGACGTCTGTCTTTCCAGGAATTTTTCCTTGATTCTGATACAGATGAGAAAAGTATGAGTTCCTTCCAGAAAGTGGTAACAAATAAATACTTTGCAACCATCATTACCCTTGTACTTGCTTACCTGCTTACAAAGGTTGGATATGCAGAAATCTGGCCTCTGTTCGGTTCTGCAAACCAGCTGCTGTCCGTACTTGCGCTGGTAGCCTGCGCTGTATTCTTAAAGAAAACAAAGCGTCAGGGCTGGATGCTCTGGGTACCGATGGTGTTTATGATGGCAGTTACCTTCACTGCACTTGGTATGACAATTGTAAAACTTTCCAAAGCATTTTTTGCAACCGGACTGGATCTTGGAAATACTTTACAGCTGGTATTCGCAGTATTACTGCTGATCCTCGGTGTATTAGTAGCAATTCAGGGAATCCAGAAGCTGCTTGAAAAACCAGATAATAAGAAAGTGACGGAGTAATTTTCCTGAAACGGACATCTTGCAGAAAGCATTTTAGGGCACGCTCCAGCATCATATATGAAGAGCATTGAAAGATTTTGGAACTGAAGTCTTTCAATGCTTTTTCTGTTTTTGCACTGCCTGAATAAAAAAATACTGTACAAACGGGAAGCCTTTTATCTCCTTGTTAAAAAAACAGAATCATGTTATGATAAAACATACATAATGGTTGACAATACTGAGGCAGATGACGATGGTGAATCACATGGAAGGCCAGAGTCGGAGTGGGTCATCTTCAAGGAAAAGAAATGTGTAAATCTGAAACCGTTCTTATGGGAGTGTTGGTGTGCCAGTGAAACGAAAGAAAATAATAAAACGAATCCTGAAAATTGTTCTGTGCTTTGTACTGATCGTGGCGCTGGTAAATATTCTGGCACCACTTTTTTGCAGGGAACCAGATGAGAAATATGCAGAAAATCTGAAACAGACACAATTTACATCTGATACGTCTGGAAATGAGAAAATCCGATGTATTGACGATAATGAAGAAGCCCTTTTGTGGCGGTTAAGAATGATAGGAACAGCGAAAAAAAGCATTGTTCTGGCAACCTTTGACCTCCGTGCAGACGACAGCGGAACAGATCTTCTGGCAGCGCTGAACCACGCTGCTGAAAAAGGGATAGAAATCAAGCTTTTGATCGATGGTATTTACCAGCAGCTGTTTTTAAACGGAAGCAGGGAATTTCAGGCATTGGCTGCGCAGGAAAATGTAGAAGTCGGTGTCTACAACCCGGTGACTCCGGCAGGCTTATTTAAGCTGAATTATCGTATGCACGATAAATATCTGTTCATGGATGATAAGCTTTATCTTCTGGGAGGAAGAAACAGCAACGATATTTTTCTGGGAGACAAGACCTCCGGTATCAACGTGGACAGGGATATCTTAGTTTACGATACCTCGGAAGGAGAGGGAGAATCTCTTCAAGAGCTGAAAACATATTTTCAGAAAATATGGGAAGAAAGCTGTGTGAAGATCAAAAAGGGAGCAGGCTCTGGAGACGATTCTCATAAGAAGTATACAGATACCTATGCAGAAATGGAAGACAGATATGCTTCTCTGAAGGAAAAATATAAAGATATCGAAAACTATCATGCATGGGAACAGGACACGATTCCTGTCAATAAGATTACTTTGCTGGATAATGGAACTCAGGCCGGCAGAAAGACACCTCAGGTTCTCCAGGCAATCCGCCACCTGTCTGAAAATGCACGGCAGGTGATGATCCAGACACCCTATGTAATCTGCAACAGCTATATGTATGAGGTGCTGGAGGATATTTCAGACCATGCACAGTTACAGATTCTGCTTAATGCTGTGGAAAAAGGTTCTAATCCATGGGGCTGTACCGATTACCTGAACCAGAAAGAGAAGATCCTGGAAACCGGAGCAGATGTGTATGAGATAATGAATGTCTATCCGGTACATACCAAGGCAGTACTGATAGACGACCGGCTTTCCGTAGTCGGCTCCTATAATCTGGATATGCGGAGTACTTACCTGGATACAGAACTGATGCTGGTCATCGACAGCAAAGAGCTGAATCAGCAGATCCGTGATACAGAAACCATTTATATGGAAAAAAGCAAAGAAGTGCTTTCAAGTGGACAGGAAACCGAAGGAAAAAGTTATGAGAAAAAAGAGCTGGACTGGCAGAAAAAATTGTTCTACGGAGTACTGAGAGTGATCATACGGCCACTGAGGCAGCTGTTATAATTTTATATAGGGACAAAAAAGACTTAAGAGGTACTTGCCGGAAGGAGAAAATCTTAAGTCTTTTTTACAGCTCTGCTTGCAGAAGGTCTTTTTCAAACACACTCTGGGGTCGGACATCCATTGGACTTCTGGAAGCTTTTCCACTGATTTTCAAAAGAGAAATAAATTTGAATGAAATGGAGATACTACCGAAAAAAGAATGGATAAAATTAAATTAGGAATTGATTTTTCTGAAAAAAGCGGTTAGAATATTTCTGGTAGCAGATATGTTATCTGCAAAATAAAAAACAAAGGCAGGTGAACAGAATGGATAGTTGCGATTCTCATGGGCGAAGTAGTTGCATAGGATGGAAAAATGAAATGGCAGATGAGTGTTGCACACATTCTGTTTTTCTTTAATATCATTTCTTTTTTCAATCCTATGAAATCCAAAGCAAAAACAGCACGATGGCAGGCAGACGATTCTGCTTCTTTTTCGTGCGTATATTTTTGTGCATTCAGGACAAGACATTCTTTGCCTGAATAGCTTCGTATGCCCTGTGTGGGATCCAATATTCCCGAAAAGAGTTCTTTAAGTAGGACTTAACGGATGCATTGAAAATGAAAAATACGAGAGAGAAAGCCGTAAGTCTGCTCTTTCGTCAAAGTGGAGGAAAACAGGATGGAAAAAAGAGTGCAGGATTACACCCAGGACATTCTGGATGTAATCAGAAGTAATACCTCTCCAGCTGTTATGAGCAATAAGCTGGAGGACTTTCATGCCAATGACCTTGCTGATGCAATGCCAAGGCTTACTGTTCCGGAACGTTATAAATTGTATCGTATCCTGGATATTAATATGCTGTCAGATATTTTTGAATATACGGATTCAGACAGTGCAGCAGAATATGTGAAAGAGATGGATGTGAAAAAGGGAGCAGCCATTCTTTCACGGATGGAGACAGATGCCCTTGTGGAGGTTCTCCAGAAAATTGACAAGTCCAAGAAAAAAATCCTGATGGAGCTGATGGATGACGATGTCCGCCATGATATTGAGATGATCGCTTCCTTTGATGAGGATGAGATCGGAAGCAGGATGACCACCAACTGTATCGTGATCCGTGAGAACCTTACTGTGAAGCAGGCTATGAGCAGTCTGGTAGAGCAGGCCGCTAAGAATGATAATATTTCCACTATTTTTGTAGTGACCCAGTCACAGAAGTTCTACGGAGCCATCGATCTGAAGGATTTGATCATTGCCCGTCAGGACAAATCCCTGGATGATCTGGTGGTAACGTCTTATCCGTATGTATATGCAGAAGAGGATATTGATGACTGTATTGAAGAACTGAAGGATTATTCTGAGGCATCTATTCCTGTCCTTGATAATGACAACCGTCTTCTTGGTGTCATCACATCTTCCAATATCATTGATATGGTTGACGATGAGATGGGTGAAGATTACGCCATGTTAGCTGGTTTGACCGCAGAGGAGGATCTGAAGGAGCCATTGAAGGAGAGCATGAAGAAACGTATGCCCTGGCTGATCATCCTTCTGGGTCTTGGGATGGTAGTATCTTCTGTAGTTGGAGTATTTGAGAATGTTGTGACACAGCTTCCGATCATTATGGCTTTTCAATCCCTGATACTGGACATGGCAGGTAATGTTGGTACGCAGTCACTGGCTGTTACCATCCGTGTACTGATGGATGAATCCCTTACCGGCAAGCAGAAGCTGGAGCTGGTATTTAAAGAAATGCGCATCGGTCTTTGCAATGGAGCCCTTTTGGGCATCTTGTCCTTTGCACTGATCGGACTGTACATTTACCTTTTCAAAGGAAAAACATTGCTATTTGCCTATGCGGTTTCCGGATGTATTGGTATTGCCCTTCTTCTGGCAATGCTGATCTCCAGTGCTGTGGGTACCTGTATTCCGCTGTTCTTTAAGAAAGTAGGAGTAGATCCTGCAGTAGCTTCTGGTCCATTGATCACGACCGTCAATGACCTTGTGGCAGTTATAACCTATTATGGCCTTGGATGGGTATTTTTAATCGATATTTTGCACCTGGCAGGGTGAAAAAAGACTCTTCGCAAGAGTGCGGCACATGGAAAAAGCTGCTTCTTGCGGAGTGTTTTCTTTATGCAGCAGGAAAATTCCTTGAAAACCCCTATTGCATAAAAGGCTTTAGAGACTGTTTGAAAAATCGTTCCTGTAATCTGGGCGCTCCATTTTGTGGCTATCATTCTACCGGACAGAATCCGGAAACTGCTTCCCACACCCTGTGAAGTTTGTTACATCTGCAATTTGACAAACAGCATATAAGCAAGTAAAATGAAAGAAATTGTCAGTAAAAGAAACAGTGAAAAGTGAGGTTGGATCAAATGAATACATGGGAAAAAAATGTTCGCAAAGTAGTACCTTACACTCCTGGTGAGCAGCCAAATGAACCGGATATGATCAAGCTGAATACAAATGAAAATCCTTATCCGCCGGCACCTGGAGTGGAAGCTGTTTTGAAAGAGATGAATACAGACACCCTTCGTTTATACCCGGACCCTACAGCTGGTGCACTGGTACATTCCATAGCCGAGAATTATGGCCTGAAAGACGAGCAGGTGTTTGTAGGCGTTGGCTCTGATGATGTTCTGGCTATGAGCTTTCTCACCTTTTTTAATTCAAAGAAACCTGTTTTCTTCCCGGATATCACCTATTCTTTTTATGATGTGTGGGCAGATCTGTTTCGGCTTCCCTACGAATGTAAGCCTCTGGATGTGGATTTTGCAATCCGCAAAGAAGATTATTACGGAGAAAATGGCGGTGTTGTTTTCCCTAATCCAAATGCACCTACAGGAGTGGAACTGCCTCTGTCCGATGTGGAGGACATTCTTTTACATAACCAGGACGTGATCGTGATCGTAGATGAGGCTTATGTGGATTTCGGCGGCACCTCTGCCATGAGCTTAATTGATAAATATGAAAATCTGCTGGTTGTACAGACCTTTTCCAAATCACGTTCCATGGCAGGAATGCGAATTGGCTTTGCCTGCGGAAGTCCAAAGCTGATCAAATATCTGAACGATGCAAAATATTCCTTCAATTCCTATACCATGAACCGCATCACCATTGAAGCCGGTGTAGCGGCTATTAAGGATAAAGAATATTTCCGGGATATGTGCGATAAAATTGTTGCCACAAGAGAGTGGACCAAGAAAGAGCTGGCTGCTCTTGGCTTTACTTTCCCAGATTCAAAAACGAACTTCATCTTTGCATCTCACAGAAGCTGTCCGGCCAGGGAGCTGTTCGAGGTGATGCGTCAGGAACGCATTTATGTAAGATATTTTCCAAAGCCAAGAATTGACAATTACCTTCGTATTACTGTGGGGGCACAGGAAGAAATGGAAAAACTGATAGACTTTTTGAAAAGATACCTGAACGGGCGGTAGGAGAAAGACCTGCCATCTGAACAGCAGGAGTGAAAATGAAGAATAAAAAAAGAATCAAAGAGAGAGGACTAACCCTGCTTCTGGCAGGCATCCTCTCTTTTTCCGAAATTCCATTTACAATGCAGAATGTTCTGGCAGAAGAAAATCAGGAGGCCGAGGATTTTTCAGGAGAAGGGAATGCTGGAGAGGATCCCGGGGGATTTTTTTCGGAAAATCAGTCTACAGATGAAATGGTTTCATCTGGTGAAAAAACAGAAGAGGATTTTACGGATATAGAAATTCAAAATGAAGCTGCCTTTGGAAGCCTGGAAGAGAAGCCGGACAGGGAGGATAAAAATTCTCTTTCGGAGGAAGAAATCGCAGAACAACTGGCACCTATCCGTCAGCTGCAGCCTATAAGCTATGTGGAGCCTCCTTCTGGAAATGGCGGCAGTGATACTGCAAGCGTGGGAGCTGCCAGGACGGTATCTTATCCGGCGAAATATGATCCCAGGGACAATCTAAGCCTTCCTATACGGAATCAAAAACCATCCAATATGTGCTGGGCATATACTTTGGCATCCGATATTGAGATATCCTTTTTGCGGGCCGGAGCAGGAATGTTTGATCTGTCGGAGGAGCATCTGGCATATTTTTTTGCAAACCGGCTGGGAGATCCGCTGGGAAATACCCAAAATGATGAAAACAGAGTCCTTCATGGATATAGAGATGGAGGAAATCAGACTTTAGCTGCAATTTTTCTCAGCAGCTGGAGCGGCATGGCCTTGGAGTCAGAGGTTCCTTATGAGACAAATGAGGATCATACCTTGGACTCTGAGAAAACACCAGATTCCAGCCTGGCTTATCATGCGGCAGCTTATTTGGAGGAGGCTGTCTTTTCTTCCTATTCCGTAGAGAAGATGAAAGGCCTGATTACGGAGTATGGTGCAGTGTCGATTTCATTTGGAATGTATGACAGCTACTACAATCCTCAGCTTTATGCTTACAGCTGTCCGGGTGGAGCTCCTGTGAATCATGCAGTTTCCCTGATCGGATGGGATGATAACTTTTCCAGGGATAATTTTAATGAAGCCAGTCAGGTGACTTCAGACGGAGCCTGGATTGCAAGAAACAGCTGGGGCGAGGAATGGGGCGACGATGGATATTTTTATATTTCTTATGAAAATATGCCCAATTATAATATTGTCGCAGCCAGTGCTGTCACGAGTCCGGAATATCCGAATAACTATTTTTACGATGGTTCCTGTGCATTAAGCAAATTAAAGCTCTATCCTCAGGGCAGCACTGGAGTGACTTCCATCGCAAATGTATTTGAAGCAAAAGCAGGAAATGGAAAAGGAGAAGCCTTAGGGGAAGTGGTCCTTTCCACTTATACAGATGGCGGCTCCTACAGTATCCAGATCTATACCAATCTCCAAGACAAAAGCAATCCGACAAGCGGTACGCCGGCGTACTCATCACCTGTGCAGTTTTATCAGAAGAATGCGGGAATCTCCACTGTGAAGGTTCCAGAGGTAACATTGATTGGCGGAACCTTATATTCGGTTGTGATTACCAATTCAGGAAGCGGCACAGTAGAATATCTGTGCGAGACAAATAGTTCTTACGACTGGGTGGAATTCCAGGCAGATTTACAGACTGGTCAAAGCTTTTGCTACCATCCCCAGAATGGATGGAGTGATTTTGCCAAAACCAGGCCAAATGCCTGTGCACGTATCAAGGCACATACAAGAACACTGGATAGGGAGGTGACTCTGGATACTCCTTCTGTGAAGGTGAAGGTGTATTCGTCTGGCTATAATAAAGTAAGTTGGAATGCAGTGCCAGGGGCAGAAGGGTATTTCGTTTACCGCAAAACCGCTTCTGGAAAGTGGAAGCTGCTTTCCACAATTAAGAACGGAGAAACCATATGCTACACAGATAAAAAGATTTCACCAAATACAGTGTATGAATATGCGGTTCGTGCCTGGTGCACAGTGAATACAAAAATCCTGAAAAGCGGATATAAGTCAGGCGGAAAATATAAATCCGCACCATCCAGACAAGCTCTTGCCTCGGTGACAAACAAAGGGAAAGGCTTGACGCTGAAATGGAAGGCACAGAAGAAATGCGATGGCTATTACATTTATCGGAGAACCAAAAAGAGCGGCTTTAAGCTGGTAAAGACCATAAAAAAGGGAAGTACTTCCAGCTGGACTGACACGAAGGCAAAGAAGGGAACGAAGTACCGTTACTATGTTTGTGCTTATGTGAAAGAGCCCTCCGGAATTGTAAAAAGTAAGTATAAAAAATCTGCATATATAAAAAGACAATAAAGTCTGCGGCAGATGCAGGCCGCAATAACCAGATCCGGGACAAAGATTCCGTAAAATGGGGGGCAAAGATTGCAGGAATGATTTTAATAAAAAAGGAAGCTCGCTACATGAGCTTCCTTTTTAACATTTCAGGATTGGCTGCGTATTTCAGTGCAGTTTCCCTGGTGATACGACCGCTTCGGTAAAGCTCCAGAAGGCTGGTATCCATAGAGCGCATATCTGCCTGGGAAGAGGAGGCAATAACACCATCAATCTGATAGATCTTATTGTCTCGTATCATATTTCGGATAGCCGGGGTGAGCTTCATGATTTCAAATACCGGAATGTTGTGTCCGTCTACATCCGGTACCAGCTGCTGGGAAATTACGATCTGCAGGATCATGGAAAGCTGGATAGCAATCTGATGCTGCTGGCTGGGTTCAAAAACATCCATGATACGACTGATGGTGTTGGCTGCGCCTGTAGTGTGCAGGCTGGAAAGAATCAGATGGCCGGTTTCAGCAGCAGTCATGGCCGTTTGGATCGTTTCATGGTCACGCATTTCGCCCAGAAGGATCACATCAGGGCTCTGGCGGAGAGTGGCACGCAGGGATACCAGATAGTTGGCAGTATCGGTACAGATCTCACGCTGGCTGACGATACATTTGTCATGGCGGTGCAGATATTCCAGAGGATCCTCCAGGGTAATGATATGTCCCTCCCTGCTGTGGTTGATCTGGTCAATGATGCAGGCCATTGTGGTGGACTTTCCACTTCCGGCAGGACCTGTAATCAGAACCATTCCCTTTGTAAGCTCAGCAGCATCCAGGACGGCAGGAGGAATGTGCAGATCCCGTGGGTCTGGAAGATTAAAAGCGATAATACGGATAACGGCAGCAAGAGAGCCTCTCTGCCGGTAGGTGTTTACACGAAAACGGGAAAGACCGGGGATTGCCATGGAAAAATCATCATCTCCTGTTTCCAGCATGGGGCGCATATCACGGTCATGTGCCAGTTCGTAGATAATCCGGATGAATTCATCTGTTTCCGGAGGCATCAGACGCTCTTCAAAGCCATCCAGAATACATAGCTTTCCGTCGATTTTTACAGAAAGAGGACGGCCAGCTATTACAAAAATATCAGAAGCTTTTTTCTGGGTGGCCAGCTCCAGAAATGTTTTTACTTTTTCTTCCATCAGTTTGATTCTCCTTTATAAACAGATTGACTGGCGTCCGGCTTCCAGTCTGCAGTGACAATGGTATTCCAGGCTGTGATCCTGACCGGGTCAGAATCTTTATCCGGATAGGAAACAACGAGCTCCACCAGAAGGCTTTGCGTATCGGAAATGGCTTTTCTATATTGAGCCTGGTGGCTGGCAGCATCCCAGACAACATCTGGCTGGCTGCTAAAATAGGCATCTGCAAGATTGAAATATTCTTCTTCATTTTTTGCCTGGGTCTGATAGCTTTTCAGGAAATGGACCGTTTCTACATAAAAAGAAGCAGCATTCTCACAGCCACTGTAATAGGCAGCGGTCTGTTCCAGGGAAAGGGTGCTGGCACGAAAATCCTGTCGTGCAGTTCCATATCCCAGAAGAGACAGGATTACCAGCATCAGAACCGCAAAAATCAGAAAAAGAGAAGGAATTCCTGTTGCAGAAAACAAGCTGTGCTGTCGTTTCATCAGGTGTCCTCCTTTACTGAAAGAACTGGATAAGTGATGGTCAGCTGATAAAGCTCCTGCCATTCTTTTTCAGAAGAAAGCTTGGTGAAAGCTGTTTTTACACTTTTTTTCTCTTTTGTTTTGGAAAAATCCAGTGTCATCTGGTAAACCGCCTCTTCTTCAGAAACAGTGGTCCAGCTTTTGTCGTAATAATAGTGCAAGGTCTGGCCATCTGGGATTCCATCAGGAAATATGCTATCAAAAACTTCGGCAGTTCCGTCTGTTCCCTCCAGGATTTCCCCTACAGAGGTGAGAAGCTCCTGGATATGGTTGTATTCTCGGGCGTTGGTCCGATAGAGGTAAGAGCTGGCAAACAGCTGTACACATACACTGCAGGCCAGTCCCAGAAACAGCAGGACAAATAACATTTCCATGAGGAAAAGTGATGTTTTGGAATGTGTGGTTATTTTTTTCATGGAATGTTTTCCTCCTTAATTGTCGGAAGTACCATTTGCGGGAAGACCGGGGGAAAGGAAAAAGGTGGAAGTATGTCCGGCTCTATCCTCCAGCGTAATACGAAAAAAGGTGTCCTCTATGTTTTCAATCTGAAAATCAGACAGCTGAGCAAGAGAGGTCCCCATGGAAAGGTCTGCCTGGGAATCGGCAGCAGTAAAAAGCTCTTTTAAAGTACCCTCATAAAAATAAATGTAGGTACAGTAATCTTTTTGTGAAATGCGCTCACGGAAACAAAGGGACCTGGTGCCCTGAAAATCCTCCAGTGATACAGAATCTGCCGGAGTTTGCTGATGAAATTTGGTAGTGATGTAGGAAGTGGCAGTGTAAAGGTTGTGATTGGTTTCCAGGCCGTTTACAGATGCCTTGTAATTTCCTGCACCAAAAAGCAGTAAAAACAGGAGGAAAAGTACATACATGGAAAACAAAAGCAAAGCGGCAAAGGAATCGATGCTATGCTTTTTCTGGGGTGGAACGGTCATCTGGATCCTCCTTTCCGGGCTTTTACCGGAAGCACACTTAAGGAAGGAAAGAGATTGGAGCCGTTTGGAATGTACTCTACTACGAATTTCTCTGTATCGTAGGTGATGTGATAATCAGCTAAAAGCTCCTCCAGGCTCTGGGGATAACGTCCTGTGAGTGCATAGGTGCGGATAGCACCGCCTTCTAAAGCTTGAGTAAGTGTGGTCTGCTCTCTTTCAAGGGAATCCTGTCCTGTGTACTCTATCCCTACATAAAAAAGTACACATAAAAAGAGAGTGAACAGCAAGGGAAGAAGCCGCCGGATAATACGTCTCAGATGGCTTCCTCTGGTTTCAAAGATATCCATAATTTTTCCTTCCTGTGAAATGGAATGATTTTCCGGCTGCGTTATGCGATCATTTCAGACAGCAGACCCAGGAGGGGCATCATAACGGAGAGCAGAACAAGTCCCACCAAAAGGGAAAGAACGATGACAATCGTTGGTTCCAGGATGGAAACAATGTGGGAAACCGTTCCAAGCGACTTCTCCTCATAGCGCTGGGAAAGCTTTTTCATCACTTCATCGGCAGCACCTGCCTGAATGCCAAGGGAAATCATGCGAAGCTCCATTGTCTGAAAAAGCTGACATTCTTCGATGGCTTCTGCAAATCCAATTCCTTTTCCAAGCTTTTCCTGGGTGAGGGAAAGCTTCTGACGAAGATCTGGCCAGGAAACAACTGCATTTGCCAGCTCTATATATAGTTCAGGGGACAGTCCGCTGCGGATTCCCATGGAGAGGCACTGGCAGAGACGGCTGTAATCCAGTGCCAGAGGAATTTCTTTCATGCCTGGAAAATGGTAAACAGCTTTATGGATCATCTGCTGACCCCTTGGGTGGAAGCGGAGAAAAATGATTAGTGCGATAATAAGGATAAGCAGGAACAGAAGCATTGCAGAGTAATTGCTCATAGCTTCTCCCATACCAAGAAGAGCACCGGAAATTCCTGTCATTTCAAGGCCAAGCTGGCGGAATACCTGACGAAATACGGGCAGGACCTTCACAAGGAGAATGACGATAACTGCAGCCATCATGCCAAGCATAATGAGAGGGTAGGTTACAGCACTTTGAATCTGCCCGCTGATCTGAATTTCCTGCTGATAAAAACCGGCCAGACCACTCATAACTTCGTCAAGGCAGCCGGTTTCTTCTCCCGTACGCACATAGGCAGCAGCAGAGTTGGGAAAAGCACCAGATTCTTCCATGGCATGGGCCAGAGAACCAGATTCTTCCATATCCCTGGAAAGAAAGGTAAGGATTTCCTTTCCACGGGGAGACTGACTGTCATCATTTAATAGGGTAAGTCCTTCTATCACGGACATACCGGAACGAAGGATAATGGAAAACTGTTCGCAGAACTGAAACAGCTCCTGGTTTGTCATTTTTGCTATCACGTAAAATCACCTCGTCTTTCTGGTGAGCAATGGGAAAAAGCCTCTTATCTGGTAAACTGCAGGGTATAGTTCTGGCTGTCTCCTATATAGGAATTGATAAGTTCTTCATCTTCACTGTTTGCGGCAAAGGTAGGATCCATACGGTTCCAGGTATTTCCATCGTAGGTGATGGCCCGTTCCACCCAGCCCTTTCCACGTATATACACATCGATCCAGGCATGCTTGATATCACCGGCATATCCAATCTGCAGCTTACAGGGAATGTCTCTGCTGCGAAGCATGGCTGTCATAAGGGCTGCATAGTCGAAGCAGATACCGGTTCCGGTATCTAATGTTTCGTCCACATCAGGCAGATATCCGGCCTCCACAGAGGAAGCCTTGGTCTCGTCGTAGGTAATGTGGGTGGTAACATAATTGTAGATGGTTTCTATTCCTTCCTGGTCAGTTGCATCGTCAGGAAGAAGAGACAAGGCAAGCTTGCTGGCTTCTGAGTCCGGTGTGAAATTTACGTATTGATTCGGATACATAAATGGAAGAAATTCATTTTCCAGAGAGACATCCAGCGACTGGGCATAAAGAGCTGCATACTGGCTGTCGTTTACCTGTTCATAGCAGGCTATCTGGTAAGTACCGCTGCCGCTGGTAAAGGGGAGTACGGCACTTTCACCGGATTTTATAAAATAGGAATATATAATTCCATCCTCAGCAGTAAGCTGGATATTCTTGGCTGTGCCGTTGTCTTCGCTGGTGGCAGTGAGATAACCCTGACTGATGTTGGAAATATCCAGAATAAGAGGAGATTGTCCAAGAGTCTCGTTTCCCGGGGCTTCTGGCACCAGAACCTGAGGTGGGGAAAAAACTGGTGGCTCATCACTGGAAGGAGAGTTATCAGAAGAGGTACAACCCTGGCTCAAAAGAAGAAACAGGCATAAAAATACAAGGCAAACAGGAAGGGCAGAAAGTTTTTTTAGCATAATGCCTCTCCTTTATGGTTGTGTGAATCAGCAGATCCCAAACGTTCAGGAATTGCGGGAGCAGCTCTGCTGCGAAGCAATTTCCAAACACGCTCTGACATCACAGTATAAGTATAGCAGATTATACCAAAAAGGAAAGATGTAGATTTTTTTAATTTTGTGCATATTATTGAGGAAATTGGATTGACATTTGAGACGAAAAACATTACAATGAAGTCGTATTAAAGGCAAACCTGTCGAAAGGCAGGGACGCAAAGCCAAGGGTCTAAGGTCCTCAGGACTATGACAGCCGGTTGCCGCATTGTGATTGATTATGTGATGTGATTATGACGGGAGGCTGACTCCTTTTATTTGTGGTAACCGTTTTTTTGCGATAAATGCAATAAGCGGTTTTTTTGTTGTCTAAAAAAGGATGTCGGTTTCTAAAAAGCGGCAGTTCATCTCCATCACTATTTTCAAGAAAGGTGTGTTAAACATGAAAGGAAAGAAAGTAAGAGCGTGGTTAACCAGTAAGAAAGTCGTTACCAGCTGTGCTGCAATCGCACTTGCAGCCGTGATCGGCGGTGTATCCTTATTCTCCGGAGCAGGGGAGACACCAGAGTTCCCATCCTACACAGACCCGGTGATGGTCACATCCATCCAGGAAGAAGAGACTCCGCTTGCATCTCAGCCGAAGACGACAACCAAGACAACCAAGAGCACGAAGACAACCAGGAAGAAAGTAAAATTAAAAAAAGCTTCCACCAAGAGCTATACCAAGAAGCTGAAAACCAAAACAAAAATTACCAATAACAGCAGTGAGACAGCTACTGCCAAGATTGCCACCAAGAAAACGGTTGTTACCAATACTACTGAGAAATACACAAAAAAATCGAAAACAAAGCTTGTTACCGCCAAGATTACCACAACTGTCCAGACGACAACTACACAGCAGGTAACAATTGCAAATGAGACAGCAACAAGTACAACCTCATCCGGAACGACAACAGCTGCAGCCACTTCTGTAAGCCAGAATAAGACTGGTAAATATGAGACAAATATAACAGCAGTAGCCGGAAAGATGGATAGTCGTGTACTTTCTGCATATCAGAAGCTGGGATTTAAGATTTATGTAGATTCTTCCGTAAACTATTCCGGATACTTTGATGCACGTTCCAGATCCATTACCATGAGGCAGGCGGATGATTCTGTATATCATGAGCTGGGACATTTCCTTGCATTCATCGCTGGAAATGTTGACAAGACATCCGGCTTCCAGAGCATTTATGCTGCTGAGAAAGAAAATGTAACAAGCTTCAATAAGGCATATGTGACACAGAACAGCTCCGAGTACTTTGCAGAATCTGTTAAGGACTTCATCTTAAACAACAATGCTCTTAAGAATACAAGGCCACAGACCTATGCAGCTGTTGAGAGCGCACTGAACCAGATCACAGATGCACAGATTGCCAAGATTGAAAAAATCTATGGACCCTTCTGGAAATAAACTTTTTATGTGATAGGGAATTTCGTTGGAATTCCCTATTGCATAAAAAGCCCTATCGGGCTGGATCACACTGCGGCAAACACGCTCTAGAACTCGCCGCAGGCAGAGAATCCTGCAGGCAGGATTCTTTTTTACAAAGTGATAAAGAGAGGCACCCAGAAAAATTTTCGAGGGTGCCTTTTTTTCTCTGAATTATAGAAGGCTTCTGTTCCCTGACCGTCGAAGTGTTCAGAATTGTGTCGACAAATACTTCTTGCAATAAAAAACACCAGTTGTGTATAATGTAATAAAAAGAAAATGATTATTTGACTGACTTGATATGGACAGACCATTTGAAGTGTGCTAAAATATAGAGAAGTTATTTTTTATCAAAGTCATAAATAATATCTGTCCGATCAGACATTGTATCCCGTAAAATGTATGAAAAATATATTGCAATAAGAAAGCTGTTTCTTGCATTTATTTAATCAAAGAGGTAGACAATTAATGAGAGAAAAATACGAATCGTTGCCCTTGACCGAATTAAAAGCTATTGCGAAGGCAAGGGGGTTAAGAGGCATTTCTACAATGAGAAAGCCTGAATTAATTGAGCGTATGCTTCAGGAAGATGAGAAGGAGAAGCCGGCAGAGAAGCCCCAGGTGACAGAAGAGAAGAAGGAACCGGAAGAGCCGGTTGAGAAAAAAGAGTCTGTGGTACCGGTGAAGGCACGGACGATTTACAGACGCAATCCGGAGTTTAGAAACGGAGGAGGTTCCTTTAGAGGTGAGAACAGCCGCCCTGTCAGTGAGACAAGGCAGGAAAATCCTGTGAAAAAAGAGCCGGTAGTGAAATCTGTGGATGTAGTGCCGCCGGCGGAAATCCCGTCATGCGACAGTGAGGCTGTTCGTGAAGGAAGCCTGGAGGACCGGACAGAGCGTGCAGGCAGTGCTTATCATGTGCCGGCAGAGACCGTGCAGCTTGACAGCGGTGAGAAGGCAAATGGTATTCTGGAGGTTATGCCGGATGGATTTGGATTTATCAGAAGTGAGAACTATCTTCCGGGAGAGAATGACATCTATGTTTCTCCGTCCCAGATCCGAAGATTCAATCTGAAAACAGGAGACATTATCCAGGGAAATATCCGCATCAAGACTCAGGGGGAAAAGTTTAGCGCACTGCTATACGTGACATCTATCAATGGCTTCCATCCAAGTGAAGGCCAGAAGAGATATAATTTTGAAAACATGACACCCATCTTCCCGGATGAAAGGCTGATCATGGAGCGTTCCGGCGGAACAACAGCAATGCGCATCGTGGACCTTATCAGCCCCATCGGAAAGGGACAGAGAGGTATGATCGTTTCACCGCCGAAAGCAGGAAAGACCACCCTCCTGAAGGATGTAGCCAAGTCTATCCTGAAAAATAATAAAGATATGCATCTGATCATTCTTCTCATCGATGAGCGTCCTGAGGAGGTAACAGACATAAAGGAAGCCATTCAGGGACCGAACGTAGAGGTTATCTATTCTACCTTTGATGAGCTTCCAGAGCATCACAAGCGTGTGTCTGAGATGGTAGTGGAGCGTGCCCGCCGTCTTGTAGAGCATAAACAGGATGTTGTGATCCTTCTGGATTCCATCACCAGACTTGCCAGGGCTTATAACCTGGTAGTTCCTCCAAGTGGAAGAACGCTTTCCGGTGGTCTTGATCCGGGAGCCCTGCATATGCCGAAACGCTTCTTTGGTGCTGCCCGTAATATGCGTGAGGGCGGAAGCCTTACCATTCTGGCAACGGCACTGGTTGACACCGGAAGCAAGATGGACGACGTTATTTATGAGGAATTTAAGGGAACCGGCAATATGGAGCTTGTTCTTGACCGCAAGCTTCAGGAGAAGAGAGTATTTCCTGCCATTGACATTCAGAAATCCGGTACCAGAAGAGAGGATCTTCTTCTTAGTAAGGAAGAGCAGGAGGCTGTTTACATTATGCGTAAAGCCCTGAATGGAATGAAGTCCGAGGACGCAGTAGAACAGATCCTGAATATGTTTGCCCGCACCAAAAATAACGAAGAATTTGTGCAAATGATAAAAAAACAGAAATTTTTATAAATAACTTGCATTTCCAGTAGCGTCATGCTATAATCAGTAGGCTGTGTAAAGTGTGAATTCGTCAGATTCAACGCAAATAAAATAGAATAAATATAGAGAGGTGAAAATCATGAGAGAAGGAATCCATCCGAATTACTATCAGGCAACTGTAACCTGCAACTGCGGTAATACTTTTGTAACAGGTTCTACCAAGCAGGATATCCACGTAGAAATCTGCTCCAAATGTCATCCGTTCTATACAGGACAGCAGAAGGCTGCTCAGGCTCGTGGACGTATTGATAAGTTCAATAAGAAATATGGCCTGAATAAATAATCAGAATATTGCTAAGTGAGAAGGTTGAGGTTGGGAAATCTCAACCTTTCTTTGTATAAAAAGAAAGGTCTGTGCGACAGGTTTTTTCCACAGACCATTTTTTACAGAAAAGCGATTCTGGAAGGGAGAAACGAATGAAACCATCTAATATTGGCGGGCAGGCCGTAATGGAAGGTATTATGATGCGCCATAAGGACAAATATTCCATTGCAGTCCGCCGGCCAGACAAGGAAATTGAACTAAAGGTAGAAGATTACAGGTGCATTTTCGGAAAGGGAAAGATCTGGAGAAAGCCAATCATCCGTGGAATGGTCAGCTTTATCGATTCCCTGGTTACCGGAACCAAATGCCTGATGTATTCTGCCGAAATCGCAGGAGATGAGGAGGATGAAGATGAGGCTGAGAAGAATGCCCATCTTTCTCCGGAAGAGCTGGAAGCCAAGAAGAAAAAAGAGGATAAGGCATTTAAAGCACTGCTTTATGTGACGGTTGCCATTTCCATTGCAGCTTCCGTAGTGGCATTTATGCTGCTTCCCTATGTCCTGGCAAGTCTTTGCAGGAAAATTGGAGCTTCAGAAGTAGTTGTCACCATTGTGGAGGCCTTTGTGAAGCTTGGGCTGTTTATGGGTTATATGCTGCTCATTTCCAGAATGAAGGACATTCAGAGAACCTTCATGTACCACGGTGCCGAGCACAAGTGCATTAACTGCGTGGAGAATGGAAAGCCCCTTACGGTAGAAAACGTTTTGGCAAGTTCCAGATTCCACAGACGCTGCGGAACAAGCTTTTTGTTCCTGGTCATGCTGGTAAGTATCTTCCTGCATTTCATTTTCGTTCTGGTGCCATTTTACTGGCTGCGTCTGTTGGGACGACTTTTGATGATTCCGATTGTGTCTGGTATTTCCTTTGAGATCATCCAGTGGGCAGGAAGAACAGACAATAAGCTTGCATTGATGATGAGCAAGCCGGGAATGGCAATGCAGAAATTTACAACAAAAGAGCCTACAGCAGATATGGCGGAGGTTGCCATCAAAGCAGTGGAAGCAGTATTTGACTGGAGAGCTTATTTAAAAGAAGAATTTAATCTGGATGTTCCATACGAAGAAAAAGAGAAAGAGGAGTCGACTTCTGCTGAGGATGCTTCCAAATGCTGACTCTGGAAACACTTTTAAAAGAAGGAATCAATATCCTGAGGGAAAAGAATATTCAGGAAGCTTCTCTGGACGCCTGGCTGCTTCTGGAATATGTGACAGGCAAAAGCAGGGCATATTACTTTGCCCATTCGGAGGATGCCGTGGAGGAGAAAAAGGCCACGCAGTACCGCAGTCTGGTGGAACAAAGAGCGCAGCACATCCCGCTGCAGCACCTTACGCATCAGGCCTGTTTTATGGGCTTTGAGTTCTATGTAAATGAGAATGTGCTGATCCCAAGACAGGATACGGAAGTTCTGGTGGAAAAGGCTCTGGAGCTTCTACGGGAAAAAGAAAATCCGGAAATCCTGGATATGTGTACCGGTTCCGGATGTATTCTTCTTAGCATATTAGGAATGAAAGCAGATGCAACAGGAGTGGGCGTGGACGTTTCCACAAAGGCTCTTGAGGTGGCGAAACGAAATGTTGTCAGCTTAAATCTGGAGAAAAAGGCACACTTTATAGAAAGTGACCTGTTTTCCAATCCCTTTTTTAAAGAAAACAGTGGCAAGGACCTGCCACGATATGATATTCTTATCTCGAATCCTCCTTACATCAAAAGTGAGGAAATTGAGACATTGATGGAGGAAGTACGGCTGCATGACCCAAGAATTGCGCTGGACGGCTTCACAGACGGACTGTATTTTTACAGACAGATCATAAAAGATGGCAGGCAGTTCCTGAAGGCAGCAGGATGGCTGCTGTTTGAGATCGGATATGACCAGGGAGAGGCTGTTTTAGAGCTAATGCAGGAAAATGATTTCACAGACGTTCAGGTCATAAAGGATCTGGCAGGTCTGGACCGTGTGGTAATAGGACAGAAAGCCTGATGCAGCATATATAGAGAAAATAACAGGAGGAAAATCATGTTTGACAAGTTGGATGATTTGCTCATTCGTTTTGAAGAAGTTCTGAACGAGCTGGGAGAACCGGACGTCACATCAAATCCGGACCGCTTTCAGAAGCTGATGAAGGAACAGAGCGATTTACAGCCAATCGTAGACACGTACAAAGAATATAAGAAAAACAAAGAAACCATCCAGGACAGTCTTTCCATGCTGGAAGAGGAGAAGGATGAGGAAATGCGGGAAATGCTTAAGGAAGAACTTTCCGATGCCAAGAAGCGTGTGGAAGAGCTTGAGCATGACCTGAAGATTCTTCTTCTGCCAAAGGATCCCAATGATAACAAGAACGTTATCGTAGAGATCCGTGCAGGCGCAGGTGGAGATGAGGCTGCTCTTTTTGCGGCTGAGATTTACAGAATGTATGTAAAGTATGCAGAATCCAGACGCTGGAAAACAGAAATGATGAGCTTAAACGAGAATGGAATCGGCGGATTTAAGGAAGTTACCTTTATGATCAACGGAAGCGGCGCCTATTCCAGACTGAAATATGAGAGCGGCGTACACCGTGTACAGCGAGTTCCGGAGACAGAATCAGGTGGACGTATCCATACCTCCACCTGTACCGTTGCCATTATGCCGGAGGCAGAGGAAATTGACTTCCATTTGGACATGAATGACTGTAAATTCGACGTGTTCCGTGCATCTGGAAATGGTGGACAGTGTGTCAACACTACAGACTCTGCTGTACGACTTACCCATATCCCTACAGGAATCGTAATTTCCTGCCAGGATGAGAAGTCTCAGCTGAAAAACAAAGACAAGGCTTTGAAGGTGCTTCGTTCCCGTCTCTATGAGATGGAGCTTGCCAAGCAGCACGATGCTGAGGCTGAGGCAAGAAGAAGCCAGATTGGTACAGGTGACCGTTCCGAGAAGATCAGGACCTATAACTTCCCACAGGGTCGTGTTACCGATCATCGTATCAAGCTTACACTGCACAGGCTGGATAATATCCTTAATGGAGATCTGGATGAGATCATTGACAGTCTGACCGCAGCTGACCAGGCTGCAAAATTAAGCAACCTGCAGGAACAGTAAAGGGGTAAAAACGGAAAATACACATTCCGGATAAAAAAGATTATACTAATGTAGAAATGGGAGGGTATTTACCTATGAAAAAAACATCTCTTGTAATCATGGCAGCTGGTGTTGGAAGCCGTTTTGGAAATGGAATCAAGCAGCTTGCACCTGTTGGGCCAAATGGTGAGATCATTATGGATTATTCCATCCGTGATGCACTTGAGGCTGGATTCAATAAGATTGTATTCATCATCCGCAAGGATCTGGAAGAGGAATTTAAGAGCACCATTGGGGCAAGAGTATCAAAAATTGCTGAAGTAGCATATGCATATCAGGAGATGGATAAGCTGCCGGAAGGATTTACCCGTCCGGCAGACCGTACAAAGCCATGGGGAACTGGTCATGCAGTAATCTGTGCAAGAGAATTCCTTACAGAGCCGTTTGCAGTAATCAATGCAGATGACTACTATGGCAAGGAAGCTTATGTAAAAGTACATGATTATCTGGTACAGGATCATCCTGAGGACGGGATACTTAATATTTGTATGGCAGGATTCCGTCTTGGAAATACATTAAGTGACAACGGAAGCGTGACCAGAGGCCTTTGCCACATTACAGACGGCAAGCTCACAGGCGTTACAGAAACTCACAATATTTTCAAAACACCAGAAGGCGCAGAGAGCCGTGAGGATGGAGAGCCGGCAGAGAAGCTGGATCTGAATGAGCTGGTATCCATGAATATGTGGGGACTGACACCTGCATTTATGGACACCTTGTACAAAGGTTTTGTAGAATTTCTGGAGAATATCAAGCCAGGAGATCTGAAAGCAGAATATCTTCTTCCGGTTATGATCGATGAACTGATCCAGAAGGGCGCTGCCCAGGTTGAGGTTCTGGAGACGAGAGATACCTGGTTTGGCGTAACCTACCAGGAGGACAAGGAAGTTGTGATCAAGGCCTTTAAAGAACTTACAGAGGCAGGGGTTTATCCAAACGGACTTTACAAATAAGCAGAATATAAGCAAGGAGGATATTGTGTCATGGGAAAATATTTTGGAACAGATGGATTTCGCGGAGAGGCAAACGTACAGTTAAAGGTAGATGATGCATTTAAGGTTGGACGTTATGTAGGATGGTATTATGGCCGTGATCACAAAGCGAAAATCGTAATCGGAAAGGATACCAGACGCAGCAGCTATATGTTTGAGTATGCGTTGGTAGCAGGACTTACTGCATCTGGCGCCGATGTGTATCTTCTTCATGTAACTACAACTCCAAGCGTATCTTTTGCAGTACGCACAGAGGATTTTGACTGCGGTATCATGATCTCCGCAAGTCACAATCCATTTTATGACAATGGTATTAAGCTTCTGAATGGAAACGGACAGAAGATCGAAGCTGAAATTGAGGAACGTATTGAGGCTTATATCGATGGAGAGATCGAGGAGCTTCCTCTTGCACGCAAAGAAGATATTGGCCGTACCATTGACTTTGCATCAGGCCGTAACCGCTATATTGGATATCTGATTTCCATTCCAAGCCGTGACTTCAAGAAAGTAAAGGTTGGTCTTGACTGTGCCAACGGAAGCTCTTCTGCCATTGCAAAGAGCGTATTCGAGGCTCTTCAGGCGAAAACCTATGTTATCAACAACAATCCGGACGGAACCAATATCAACACAAACTGTGGCTCCACTCACATTGAGGTTCTTCAGAAATATGTAGTGGATAATGGGCTGGATATCGGATTTGCATACGATGGGGATGCTGACCGCTGTATTGCTGTGGATCACCGTGGAAACATCATTGATGGCGACAAGATCATGTATGTTTGCGGCAAGTACCTGAAAGAGCAGGGAAAACTGAAAGGAAATACCGTAGTGACAACGATCATGTCCAATATGGGTCTCTATAAATCCCTGGAGCGTGAGGGTATTAACTATGAGCAGACTGCAGTTGGAGACAAATATGTAGCTGAGAATATGCTTGCAAATGGTTACAGCATTGGTGGTGAACAGTCCGGACATATTATTTTCAGCCGTTATGCTGCTACCGGAGATGGTATCCTCACTTCCCTTATGGTCATGGAGGCTTGTGTGGATAAGAAATCTACTCTTTGCGATCTTGCAAAGGAAATGAAGGTATATCCGCAGGTACTTCGCAATGTTCGTGTGGCAGATAAGAAAACTGCCCGTGAGAATCCGAAGGTAGCGGAGGCTGTGGATGCAGCTGCCAAGGCTCTCGGGGATACCGGACGTATCCTGGTGCGTGAGAGTGGAACAGAGCCTGTGATCCGTGTAATGGTAGAAGCTGAGACTGATGAACTTTGCCACAAATATGTGGACAGTGTTGTGGATGTAATGAAAGCCGAAGGGCTGATTGTTGGTTGAGAATGAAATTAAGAAAATACGCAGCAGTTTTTATGGTCAGTGCAGGGTTATTTGCACTGACCGGATGCAACGATGAAAAGCAGCAGGTTTTTGACGAGGCGGTGAAGGACCTGGAGCAGGGCAGCTATGAATATGCCAGGGATGAATTTATTACATCTGTAGAGAACGGGATAAATCTTCCGGTGTCTTATCGTGGAATTGGAATTTCCCAGCTTCGCCTTGGCAATTATCAGGAGGCTGTAACTGCATTTACCAATGCGCTGAATGAGGAAAAGGTTACAAAAGCTATGGCAAGAGATTTATATCTCTACCGTGCCACTGCCAATCTGAAAGCAGGAAATGCAGAGGCTGCCATGGAAGACTGTCAGGAACTGGCTCAGAATTATGACATGGATGCAGACAGCTATTTCCTTGCAGGAAAGGTTGCCCTTACCATGGATGGATACGATGAGGCTGCCGCTGATTTCCAGCAGGCTTATGATGCTGATGCCGGTTACGACCGTGCCCTGCAGATTTATGAAACTTATCTGGAAAAGGACATGGAGGCTGACGGAACCCGTTATCTGGAGGCTGCGCTTTCCACAGAAGCCAAGGATACAGAGGATCTTTGCAACCGAGGCAGGATTTATTACTATATGCAGGATTACGATAATGCCAAGAAAGAGCTTACGGATGCGTCCAATCAGGGATGCACAGAGGCATTGCTCCTTCTTGGAATGGTGTATAGCGCACAAGAAGATTATGCCAACGGAAGAGCTATGTATCAGCAGTTTGTAAATAAGAAGCTGGATGAGGATGTGAAAAAGCAGACCCAGACAGCAGCACCTGGCTATAATGGGCTGGCGGTGTGTGACATTGCAGAGGAAAATTATGACTCTGCACTGGAGAATATTAACAGTGGGATCACCTTTGCCTCTGATGATGAGATGCAAAGCCTGTTGTTTAATGAAATTGTGGCTTATGAGAAGAAGCTGGATTTTGCAACAGCAAGAGAGAAGGCACAGTCCTACGTGGATATGTATCCGGAGGATGCTGATGCGGCGAAAGAGCTGGCATTTTTGAAAACCAGGACGACGGCGCAGTAATATTTTTGTAAATAAAACCGGTAATCTGTAAGAATCAGAAGAATAGAGCGTGTTTGGAAAATGCTTTTGCAAGATGTGCGTCACAGCTTGCAGGAATGATTTTCAAACAGGCTCTGGAACCTGAATTACAGATTACCGGTTTTTCTTATAATTTTACCGCATATGCACGGCTGGTCTTATAAAGCGGACGGCCATTTACACCGCTGAGATCGTAGGACATTTTAAAATAGGAATCTACATTGCTTACCAGGGCCCAGTCTGGATCGTATACCTTTCCTTTGATTTCAGCCCATCCATGTCCGCCGGAAGAAATAATGTAAACATCCTTCATTCCCACTGCATTTGCAAGATAGGCAAAAGCAGCTCCGTAGGAGAAGCAATCTCCACGTCCTCCCCGGAAGAAAATATCTTCTGCGAAATCCTTTTCCCAGTCGGCTTTCAGAGAGAACTGGCGCCAGGTGTAATATTTAAAATTCTTTTTCGCATAATTAAAACATACCTGGAGGCGCTGCATCTTATTCATGCCCGGGGATGTGATACGCTCAACTGTCGCATTGGCTGCAACCATCAGCTTCAGCTTGCGCAGGTTGGAACCGGATTTGCTGGCACGGCCCTGAGCGTCCAGGGTAATTCCGTTTACCTTGGTAGAGGTAAGTCGGTAAGCAGCCTTGGCTTTGGTGCTGATACGGAAAAAATAGTAATTGCTTTTTACTTTTTTCCAGCCATAGCGCTGAATTCCATTTTTGTCAAAATAGTAGTAGCGGGAACCAATCTTCACCATACCTGTAACTTTCTTTCCAGCGGCATCATAGTAGTAGTGATAGCCATTCTGGGTGCCCCAAGTGTTGGTCTGCTTCTTACGGGAGGCTGCCTGCGCAGGAACGGCGGCAACGAGAAATATGCACAGGAAAAGAAGTGCAGTAAGAAGTGTCTTTGTGTTTTTCTTTTTCATACAGAATCCTCCTATTTGAGATGCACCATGCAGAGTGTGTTTCCGCAAATCGTAGATATCAAGTTAAGGGCAAAATACTTTTTGCTTCCAACACCATTATATACTATTTGAAAATGGAACTGTAATATAAAATTCTTTTTTCTGCCCCTCCAAAAAGCCGGCGTTTTGTGTTATACTCATACGGATATATGACCGATAGCCGGAAGGAGGACTTATGGAATATATAGATGAAATACAGGAACGGGTAGTTCTGGTAGGCGTTCAGCTTGATGAAAATGACAATGTGAGGGAGTCTCTGGACGAGCTGGAAGAACTGGCAGATACGGCAGGTGCTGTTGCCGTGGGAAAGGTGATCCAGAATCGTGAAACTATCCATCCCGGAACCTATATTGGAAAAGGAAAAATTGAGGAAGTAAAAGCCCTGATGCTTGCTGTGGACGCTACAGGAATCATTTGTGATGATGAGCTTTCTCCGGCACAGATGAACAATCTGGAGCATGAGCTGGAGTGTAAGGTTATGGACCGTACCCTGCTGATCCTTGATATTTTTGCAAAACACGCCACTACAAGCGAAGGCAAGATCCAGGTAGAGCTGGCCCAGCTCCGTTATCGTGCATCAAGGCTGGTTGGCCTTGGAGCCTCTCTGTCACGACTTGGCGGTGGTATTGGAACAAGAGGTCCCGGAGAGAAGAAGCTGGAAAGTGACCGTCGGCTCATCCGTAAGAGAATTACAGCCTTGAAAGAAGAGCTTAGCCAGGTAGAGAAGCATAGAGAGCTGCTTCGTACCGGCCGCACTAGGGGAAAGATGAAAACTGCGGCTATTGTAGGCTACACAAATGCAGGGAAATCCACCCTTCTGAATACCCTTACCGGAGCTGGAGTGCTTTCTGAGGATAAGCTGTTTGCAACATTGGATCCGACCACCAGAGCTTTGACCCTGGATGACGGACAGCAGATTCTTCTTACAGATACGGTAGGGTTTATCCGCAAGCTTCCTCACAATCTGGTAGAAGCCTTTAAGAGTACCCTGGAGGAGGCGAAATATGCAGATTACATCATTCATGTGGTTGACTGCTCCAATCCTCAGGCAGAGGTTCAGATGGAGGTGGTTTATGATACCCTGCATGAGCTGGAGGTTCAGGGGAAAAAGACCATTACCCTGTTTAATAAAGTAGATCTGGGCCCTGCTATTTTCCTGAAGGATAAGATGGCAGACCATGCACTGAAGGTTTCTGCGAAGACCGGAGAAGGACTGGAGCAGTTGAAGGAGCTTCTGGGGAAAATCCTTTCCGAAGAGCAGATTTATGTGGAAAAGCTGTTTCCTTATCAGGAAGCTGGTAAGATTCAGCTGGTTCGGGAATATGGACAGCTGCTCTCTGAAGAATATACTGATGCCGGAATTCTGGTAAAGGCACGGGTGCCCCGGGAAATTCATGGGAAGCTTATGTAAATATGGTCTGGAAGCTATAAATTTATGGATGCAGTACGGAATTTTTATAGGAAATAAAAATAAAAGAGGAAAAAGAATATGGAAAATTATGTAGAATATATTATGGGAACAGCAAAGAATCTGCTGGCAGTTCCAAGTCCAAGTGGTTTTACCCATATGGCAGCAGACTTTGTAAAAAAAGAATTTGAAGCTCTTGGATATGAGCCGGAGCTTACCAAGAAGGGGGCCGTGCTGGTGAAGCTTGGGGGGAAGGATGACAATGACGCCGTTGTTTTGGCTGCCCATATGGACACTCTTGGTGGAATGGTATGCCAGATCATGGACAATGGCCGTCTGAAACTGACCAATATCGGCGGAATGAACCCCAATAATGCAGAAGCGGAGAACTGTAAGGTTTATACAAAAACAGGTGAGGTATACGATGCTACTTTCCAGCTGGAAAATGCCTCTGTTCATGTAAACGGCGAGTACAGTGATACCAAGCGTACCTATGATACCATGGAAGCAATCCTGGATGAGCCAGTGAAGTCAAAAGAGGATGTAAAGAAGCTTGGTATTATGACCGGAGATTTTGTGTGCTTCGATCCAAGAACCGTGATTACGAAAAGCGGATATATTAAAAGCCGTTTCCTGGATGATAAATTCAGTACTGCTATTTTGCTGGGCTATGCCAAATATTTAAAGGAAGAGAACGTCACTTTGGAGCGTACGGTTTATATGCTGATCACATCCTATGAGGAAGTGGGGCATGGCGGATGTGCTGCTATTCCGGATGGTGTTACTGAGATGATTTCCGTGGACATGGGCTGTGTGGGAAAAGGCCTGGAGTGTGATGAGACAATGGTATCCATCTGTGCAAAGGACAGCATGGGACCATATGATTACCAGGTGGTTTCCGGCCTGATTAAAGCTGCGCAGGAAAATGATATTGCCTTTGCTGTGGATGTATATCCTCATTATGGCTCTGATGTAGATGCTGCCTTAAAAGCAGGATATGACATGAAACACGGTCTGATCGGACCTGGCGTTTATGCATCCCATGGATATGAGCGCTCTCATAAGGCAGGGGCAGAGAATACACTGAAGCTTCTGAGAGCTTATCTAGGCTAGAGCGTGTTTGAAAAATGCCCCACTTTGCGGTATATTTCATCCGAATTCGGTTGCCGTAGCCCGCTACGGCGCCCTCATCCGGGTGAAATCTCCCACAAATTGTGACGCACATCTTGCAGAAAGCATTTTCCAAACACGCTCTAGAGCAGGAACAGAAGAAGGGGAGAAGAGAAAAAGCTATGAAAGCAATTAAGATGATATTAAACAATATTTTTATTGACGGCCTGAGTGGAATGGCACTGGGACTGTTTTCTACCCTGATCATCGGTACCATACTGAAACAGATCGGAGATCTGATGGGCGGAACCTACGGGGCTTATCTTAGCACCTTTGCTGTGATTGCACAGCGTCTGACCGGAGCCGGGATCGGAATTGGAGTTGCATATAAATTCCGGGAATCCACTTATGTGCTTTTGTCAGCAGCAGCGGCTGGCATGATAGGAGCTTATGCCTCCAATCTGATTGCCGGCACTCTTTTGTCTGAACAGGGAGCACTGGTGTTATCCGGTCCCGGAGAGCCGCTGGGTGCTTTTGTGGCAGCTTATGTGGGAATTGTGGCTGGAAGGCTGGTTGCAGGAAAAACGAAGCTGGATCTTCTGATCACACCAGCTGTGACCATTCTTTCCGGAGGCGCAGTGGGTGTTCTGGTTGGACCGGGAGTTTCCCGCTTTATGAGCTGGCTTGGAAATCTGGTAAACTGGGGAACGGAGCAGCAGCCTGTCCTTATGGGAATTGTGGTGTCCGTTGTGATGGGAATGGTGCTGACACTGCCCATCAGCTCGGCCGCTCTTGGAATTATCCTGGGCTTAAATGGAGTGGCAGCAGGTGCGGCAACAATCGGGTGCTGCTGTCAGATGATCGGTTTTGCAGTTACCAGCTTTAAAGACAATGGCGTTGGCGGACTTTTTGCCCAGGGCGTGGGAACCTCCATGCTGCAGATTCCGAATATTATGAGAAGGCCACTCATCTGGCTGCCTCCAACACTGGCATCTGCCATTCTGGGACCCATTGCCATTGCCGGCCCATTCCATATGATAAACAATCCTACAGGATCCGGAATGGGAACCTCCGGACTGGTAGGGCAGATCATGACCTATCAGACAATGGCAGCAACAGAAGCACCGGCACTTGTCATTGCCAAGATCGTTGTGTTCCACTTTCTCCTTCCAGGCATTCTTTCTTATGTGATTTACAGGGGAATGCGCAATATGGGTTACATTAAAGATGGTCAGATGAAATTAAACGTATAAAAAAAGTGTTGACTTCTAATAAATGTTAGAATATACTAACAACTAAGGGAACATATCTATGGTGATCTGAAAGGAGTATAGTATGGGAACAGTGATTGTTGGTGGTATTGTAGTGCTTGTGGCAGGCCTTGCAGTAAGAAGCATTGTGAAGGATAAGAAAAGTGGAAAAGGCTGTAATGGAAACTGCGGAAGCTGTAGCGGACATTGCCATTAAGGAAAAATAACCGTTTTTTACATACGAGGTTGAACGCTTTACCAGGCAGCTGTATCAGGGCAGAATCTGATATGGCTGCCTTTTCTGTTTGTAGACAATGCGTTTTATATATTCACAAAAACATATAAAACAACGAAAAACCACAAAAATAAAACAAAAACTTCAATTAAAGCAACAAAATTAGTGTTGAATTATGTTGACACTGTAGAGACGTTGACGTATAATTACAACAGAATGATATATCATGGAGTCGGTGGATTTTCATTGCTGTTCTGCGAAGTATTTTATTATAAAAGATGGAACAGGAACTGATTTTTCATAGATTTCATCCATGAGAAAGGAGAACCATGGAAAAATATAATACAGTTGAGACTCCCAAATCTTCCAGAATCACGAGACTGGTAGATCATCTCTATGCCAAGATGCCTGTAATCGAATCTGACAGAGCCAGACTGATCACAGAGTCTTACAGAGAAACTGAGGATCAGCCAATTATCACCAGAAGGGCAAAGGCGTTTGCACACATTCTGCATAATATTCCCATTATTATCCGAGATGAGGAATTGATCGTAGGAAGCAACTCTATTGCACCAAGAGGCTGCCAGACATTTCCGGAATTTTCTTTCCAGTGGCTGGAGGACGAGCTGGACACAGTTGCCACCAGAACAGCAGATCCTTTTTATATAGCAGAGGAAACGAAGGCGGAACTCCGTGAGGTACATAAGTACTGGAAGGGCAAAACCACCAGCGAGCTTGCCACTGCCTATATGGCACCGGAGGCGATCCGGGCCATTGACCACAACATTTTTACACCTGGAAACTATTTTTATAACGGTGTAGGTCATGTGACGGTTAAATACTGGGAAGTCCTTGAGATCGGATATGAAGGAATCATGGCGAAAGCTCAGGCTGAGCTGGATAAATGCCAGGTTGGAGACGGAGATTACGCAGAGCGTTCCCGCTTCCTGGAGGCAGTGATCTTAAGCTGTCAGGCAGTTATTGACTATGCAAATAGGTATGCGAAGCTGGCACTGGAAATGGCAGGGAAATGCACAGATCCACAGAGAAAGGCAGAGCTCCTTGTCATTGCATCAAACTGCAGCAAGGTACCGGCGAAAGGGGCAACCAGCTTCTGGGAGGCCTGTCAGTCATTCTGGTTTGTACAGCAGCTTCTGCAGATGGAGTCCAGTGGACATTCTATTTCCCCAGGACGCTTCGACCAGTATATGTATCCGTATTATAAGAAGGATCTTGAAAACGGTGTGATTACCAGAGCTGCAGCTCAGGAGCTTCTGGACTGTATCTGGGTGAAATTAAATGATCTGAATAAAGTCCGTGATGCAGCTTCAGCAGAGGGGTTTGCAGGTTACAGTCTGTTCCAGAACCTGATCGTAGGCGGTCAGAACAAAGATGGTGAGGATGTGACAAATGATCTGTCCTTTATGTGCATTGAGGCTTCCATGCACGTACATCTTCCGGCTCCGTCCCTTTCCATCCGTGTATGGAACGGTTCTCCGCATGACCTTCTGATCAAGGCAGCAGAGCTTACCAGAACAGGTATCGGACTTCCGGCTTATTATAACGACGAGGTTATTATTCCGGCCCTTCAGAACCGAGGATTGTCTCTGACGGATGCCCGTGAGTATAATATCATCGGCTGCGTAGAGCCTCAGAAGGCTGGAAAGACAGAAGGCTGGCATGACGCAGCATTCTTCAATATGTGCCGTCCGCTTGAGCTTGTTTTCGCAAACGGCATGGATCAGGGCGAGATGGTAGGAATCCCAACCGGGGATGTGACCAGGATGGAAACCTTTGAGGAGTTTTATGATGCATACAAGAAGCAGATGGAATATTGCATTTCTCTGCTTGTCAATGCAGACAATGCTATTGACGTTGCTCATGCAAAGAGATGTCCGCTTCCTTTCCTTTCCAGTATGATCGATGACTGCATCAAACGTGGAAAGACGGTACAGGAGGGGGGAGCTGTTTACAACTTTACAGGTCCTCAGGGCTTTGGCATTGCAAATATGGCAGATTCCTTATATGCAATCCGCGAGCTTGTTTATAAAGAGAAGAAATTTACTATGGAAGAGCTGAAAGAAGCGCTTGCATGGAACTATGGAAAAGGACTGGATGAGCAGTCTGTAAGAGACATTACCACTGGCATCTTAAGAGAGATGACAGAGAGTGGCGCCAAGGTAGATGGGGACACAGCAGCTGCTGTTTTGAAATCTGTGATGAATGCTCAGATGGCACCTGAGAAGATGGCCCGTTACCAGGAAATCCATGACATGATCGCAGAGGTTCCGAAATTCGGAAATGATATTCCAGAAGTGGATTATTTTGCAAGGGATGTGGCTTATACCTACACAAGACCGCTTCAGAACTTTAAGAATCCAAGAGGCGGCCAGTATCAGGCTGGCCTGTACCCGGTATCAGCCAATGTTCCGCTTGGTGGACAGACAGGCGCTACTCCTGATGGAAGATATGCCCATACACCTGTTGCAGACGGGGTATCTCCTTCCGCCGGCAAGGATGTAAATGGTCCTACTGCTGCCGCAAGCTCTGTTGCCAAGCTGGATCACTTCATTGTTTCCAATGGTACTTTGTTTAACCAGAAATTCCATCCGTCTGCTCTTTCCGGAAGAGAAGGCCTGGAGAAGTTTGTAGCGCTGATCCGTTCCTACTTCGACCAGAAGGGTATGCATATGCAGTTTAACGTAGTCAGCAGAGAGACACTCCTGGATGCGCAGCAGCATCCGGAGAATTACAAACACCTTGTAGTCCGTGTCGCTGGTTACAGTGCGCTGTTTACTACTTTGTCCAGATCTCTGCAGGATGATATTATCCGCAGAACAGAGCAGGGGTTCTGATAAGCGTAAATAAAAAAGAAACCTGCGGGCAGGACATGGTTCTGCCTGCAGATTCTGATAATGGAGAAATCTATGGAATATTTAGATACTACCGGACGTATTTTTGACATTCAGCGCTATTCCATCCACGATGGACCGGGAATCCGGACCATTGTATTCCTGAAGGGGTGTGTGCTTAGATGCCAGTGGTGCTGCAATCCGGAATCCCAGGAATATAAGATCCAGACAATGAAAACACCAGATGGCGTGAAAACCATGGGCCGTGACGTGAACGTTCGTGAGATGATGGAAGTGGTAGAGAAGGATCGTCCATACTATTACCGTTCCGGTGGCGGAATGACTCTTTCCGGAGGAGAATGTCTGTGTCAGCCGGAGTTTGCCCGTGATCTTCTGAGAGCGGCCAAGGAGCGGGGAATCAATACTGCTATTGAGAGTATGGCCTGTGTTCCGTGGAAGAATATTGAGATGGCCCTGCCTTATCTGGATACATATCTGATGGATATCAAGCATACCGATCAGGAAAAGCACGCCCGGTTTACGGGAAAGCCAAATGGACTTGCCCTTGAAAATGCCAGAAAGGTTGCTCTTTCCGGGCAGACCCGTCTGGTGATCCGTGTGCCTGTGATTCCCACCTTCAATGACAGTGTGGAGGAAATCCAGTCTATTGCTTCTTTTGCATCCACATTGCCAGGGGTAAAGAAGATACATCTTCTTCCATACCATCGCCTTGGACAGGATAAATATGATTGGCTGGGAAGACCTTACAAGCTTACCCAGATCCTGCCTCCGGAGCCGGAGCATATGGAGCTGCTGAAAAAGGCTGTCCACGCAGTCTGTGACCTGGACTGCCAGATTGGCGGATGAGAATAGAATAAAAACGAAACCGGGATTCTGATAGAGGAGTCTCGGTTTTTTTGTGTATGGACACAAATAAGTGGCGGGTAAGGGGGATGCTTCTGTCAGTGGGAGCCTTCAGCTCCCATTGACAGATTGCGAAGCGACTGCGTTCATGAGCTGGTAGCGAAGCGGATTGCGAATGTCCGCTTTACTAATTAGGAAAAATTGTGTATGATGTGGGGGAAGCGGAGAAAGTATAAAGAAAGGTCAGTTGGATTAAATGCGGTAAAATCTGGCTGGTTCAAAATACAGATGAAGGAGAATGCGAGAATGAGAGGACTTTACTCATCAAAGACGAAGATCAGACACCAGATTTTTACTGAAATTGCCCGCCTTGCTTATGATGGAGACATTGAGAAGGAGATGAACGACCTTCCCTACAAGATCCTTCCCGGAGAAGTTGCCACATACCGTGACAGTATTTTCCTGGAAAGAGCCATTGTAGGAGAAAGGCTGCGAGTGGCAATGGGCCTGCCCCTTCGCAATATTTCCGAGCACGCACCTATTTCCAAGGGCGTGGAGGCAAGCTTGATCGAAGAGAAATATTATGAGCCGCCGCTTATTAACATTATTAAATTTGCCTGCAATTCCTGTCCGGAAAAACGTGTGATCGTAACAGAAGGCTGCCAGGGCTGTCTGGAACATCCCTGCCAGGAAGTCTGTCCCAAGCAGGCCATCCACATGGAGAATGGAAGGTCTGTTATTGATCAGGAGAAATGTATCAAATGTGGAAAATGCCTGGAATCCTGTCCATACAATGCCATTATCAAGCAGGAGCGCCCCTGTGCGAAGGCCTGTGGAATGGGCGCCATTCATTCGGATGAATATGGCAGGGCAGAGATTGACCATGACAAGTGTGTTTCCTGCGGAATGTGTCTGGTAAGCTGTCCATTCAGTGCTATTGTGGACAAGGGACAGATTTATCAGACGATTATGGCAATAAAAAGTGAAACCCCTGTCTATGCTATTGTAGCACCTGCTGTAGCAGGACAGTTTGAGCCTGCACTGAAGAACACGCAGCTTCGAGGTGCTTTTCAGGCACTGGGATTTACAGATATTAAAGAGGTTGCCGTAGGTGCAGACCTGTGTACCATAGAAGAAGCCAAGGATTTCCTGGAAGAGGTGCCGGAGAAGATTCCGTTTATGGGAACCTCCTGCTGCCCGGCATGGTCTGTTATGGCGAAAAAAATGTTCCCGCAGTATGCTGAATGTATTTCCATGGCACTGACCCCTATGGTACTTACTGCCAGACTTCTGAAACAGGAAGAGCCGGACTGCAAGATTGTTTTTGTTGGTCCTTGTGCAGCCAAGAAGCTGGAGGCAAGCCGTAAATCTGTCCGCAGCTATGTAGACTTTGTCCTTACTTTTGAGGAAGTACAGGGAATGTTTGAGGCGAAGGGCGTTGACCTTTCCAGCATCCCAGAGGGCGAGCCTTTGTCACAGGCCAGCAGTGACGGCCGCGGCTTTGCTGTCAGTGGCGGTGTAGCAGCAGCTGTTGTGAAAGCAGTGAAGCGTCTGGAACCGGGCCGTGAGGTGAAGGTGGTAAGCGCCAATGGACTTCAGGAATGTAAGAAGATGATGATGGCGGCGAAAGCTGGAAAATATAATGGCTACCTGCTGGAGGGAATGGCCTGTCCAGGAGGATGTATAGCAGGTGCCGGAACGGTGCAGACTGTTAAGAAAGCCGGTATGGCACTGGAGAAAATGAAGAAAGAAGCCTCCTTTGAAGAATGTATGGACACTTCATTTGGCGGTGAGCTGGAGAAACTGGAAGAATTGTAAAATAGGTACAGTATTTTTTATGATATGGAAGGGTTCTGTACCGGAAATAAAGAAGGAGAAGTTAAAAATGCGTGCATACGAGCGTCTGTTGAATTATGTAAAGGTTTATACTACAAGTGAGGATGAGCAGGAGAATGTGCCATCCACCAGTCGGCAGTTTGATCTTGGAAATCAGCTGGCAGAGGAATTAAGGGCAATAGGAGTGCAGGATGTGCGCATTGATGAGAAATGCTATGTTTATGGCGTGATTCCTGCAACAAAAGGACTGGAAGAGAAGCCTTCTATTGGTTTTATCGCACATATGGACACTGCACCTGATTTTTCCGGAGAGAATGTAAAGCCTCAGATTATTCCGGATTATGATGGCCAGGATGTGAAGCTTGGAGAAAGCGAATATGCTCTTACCTTAAAAGATTTTCCACATCTGGCAGCATTAAAGGGCAGAACCCTGATCACTACAGATGGCACCACTCTTCTGGGAGCAGATGATAAGGCTGGCGTGGCGGAGATCATGACCATGGCAGAGCAGCTGCTCACAGAGGACATTCCTCATGGAAAAATCTGTATTGGCTTTACTCCGGATGAGGAAGTTGGCAGCGGTGCAGACTTTTTCGATGTGGAAGGCTTTGGAGCGGATTTTGCCTATACAGTAGATGGCGGCGCTGAGAATGAGATTGAGTACGAGAATTTCAATGCAGCAGGTGCTAAAGTGAAGATTAAGGGATTTTCCGTTCATCCGGGCAGCAGTAAAAATACCATGATCAATGCAGCGTTGGTTGCCATGGAGTTTAACAGTATGCTTCCGGCAGGAGATACTCCGGCTAATACAGAGGACTATGAGGGATTTTTCCATCTCTGTGAAATGAGGGGAGATGTATCTGCAGCAAGTCTGGACTATATCATCCGTGACCATGACAGCGCCATGTTTGTCTGCCGTCAGGAGATGATGCGACATATTGCGAAGCTTCTCAATGAGAAATATGGAGAAGGAACGGTAACCCTGATTCTCAAAGAGCAGTACCGCAACATGAAAGAAAAAATCGAGCCTTGTATGCACCTGATTGATAATGCGAAGAAAGCAGTACAGGAGTCCGGTCTGACTCCGGTGACCATCGCCATTCGTGGAGGCACCGACGGTGCCAGACTTTCCTTCATGGGTCTTCCCTGTCCCAATCTGGGAACCGGCGGCTATGCCTTCCACGGCCCCTGCGAACATATCACCGTAGAAGGCATGGACTATGCAGTGGAGAATCTGAGGAATATTGTGAAACTGTATGCTTGCTGATAAAAAGCTTTTATAGAGTAATAAGGGCACTCGCCGAAGCGTCATTTTGTAAGGGGAATCTTGCAGACTGCAAAGGAGGGTGCCTTTTGTATTTTTTTCTAGAGCGTGTTTGGAAAATGCTTTCTGCAAAATGGGGCGTGCAGATTGCAGGAATGATTTTTGGGGTACGCTCCGGAAAGGAGAGATACAAAAACACTTAAAACCAATCCTGAATTTTGTACAATATGTAGAAAAACGAAAAATGATAAAAAATAGTTGTTAAAAGATTATCAGTGTGGTATCTTATTGAAAGCGGAGAAAAACCAATATTTTATGCGGAGACGAAGAGGGAAAGTCCTTTTGTTGAGAATTGTTTGCAAGAAAACATGAGGTGACATGACTTGAGCCAGGAAAACAGGGCAAAATTATCCTGTGTTTCTGGTTTAGGCCATGTCACAAGGCAGAAAATAAAGTTTTACCCGCTTTTTTTCTAACTGTGATTGTTAAAAAATAAACAAGAAACAAAGGACAAAAAACAGGGAAAACCAACGAATCCCACGGAAAACGATTCAAATGTGAGGGAAAGTTGACACAATCCCACAAACCCCCATGAAAGGAGTTTTTTATGAGCAGCAAAATTACCATTATCGGAGCTGGAAGTGTTGGCTCCACGATCGCTTACACACTGGCACACGACGAGATCGCATCCGAGATTGTCCTCATCGACATTAACAAAGAAAAGGTAGAAGGCGAGGTTATGGACATTGAGCAGGGAACCTGCTTCAGAAGCCCCGTATCCCTGGTTGCCGGAGATTATGCAGATGCAAAAGATTCTGACATCGTAATCATCACCTCCGGAATCGCACGTAAACCAGGCCAGACCAGAATTGAGCTTACTCAGACAAATGTCAACATTCTGAAGAGCATCACTCCTCAGATTGTAAAAGAAGCTCCAAATGCCAAATACATTATCGTAAGCAATCCGGTAGACATCATGACATATGTATTTACCAAGATTTCCGGACTTCCGGAAAATCAGATCATGGGTTCCGGAACCATCCTGGACACTGCAAGACTTCGCTATGGCCTTTCTGAGCATTTCCAGGTTGCACAGGGAAATATCCACGCTTACGTTTTCGGTGAGCACGGAGACACCTCCTTTATTCCGTGGACAGGCGCTTATATTTCCGGTCTGAGCACAGACGAGTACTATGAGGAAATGAAAGCTCATGGAAAAGATGTAAAACCTCTGGACAAAGAGGCAATGCTTGAATATGTACAGAAATCTGGTGGAAAGGTTATTGCGAAAAAAGGAGCAACCTTCTACGCAGTATCTGCGACAGTTTGCCAGCTGGTAGGCCTGATCCTGGCTGCTTCCGATTCCCTTGCAACCGTATCCTCCATGCTTCATGGAGAGTATGGAATCGAAGACGTATGCCTGAGTACCCTTACCCTTGTAGGACCAAACGGAATCCAGGGAAAAGTTCAGATGCGTATGAACAAAGAAGAAGTAGCACTTCTTAAAAAGAGTGCAGAGGCATTAAAAGAAGTAATCGCACAGATCGAACTGTAAAAATAAGGCAAAAAGCGCAAAAACATAAAGGAACCTGAATCAGCTGGAAACCCGGTTTCCACCAGAAAATGTGTTAAACTGCGGTTTTCCGCCTGATCATGAAGAACAGGTTACTGTTTACAACCTTCACAGTAACAAGAAAGGAACAAGAAGCATGAAGTACAGTTATTATCCAGGATGTACCCTGAAGAATAAGGCAAAAGATCTGGATCAGTATGCCAGAGCTTCTGCAAAAGCACTGGGCTTCGAAATGGAAGAAATAGAAAACTGGCAGTGCTGCGGCGGCGTATATCCACTGGGCAGCGACGAGATTGCCACCAAGCTTTCTTCTGTCCGTGCTTTAAATGATGCAAAGGAAAAAGGACAGGATCTGATCACAGTCTGTTCAGCCTGTCATCATGTGCTCAAACGTGTGAACGACGACATGAAAAACGTAGACGACATCCGCACAAGAGCTAACAATTATCTGCAATTAGATGCTCCTTATGAAGGAGAGACAAATGTCCTTCATTATCTGGAAGTCCTTCGTGATGAAGTAGGATTTGATGAGCTCAAAAAGAAAGTAGTAAACCCCTTAAAAGACAAGAAAATCGGTGCCTATTATGGCTGCCTCCTTTTACGACCAGGAAAGATCATGGCCTTTGATAATCCGGAAAATCCAACTATCATGGAAGATTTCATCCGTGCCCTGGGTGCAGAACCCGTGTTTTACGCATACCGCAATGAGTGCTGCGGCGGCTACATTTCCTTGAAAGAAAAAGGTATGGCACAGAATATGTGTGAGAAAATCATGGACAATGCGAAAGGCTTTGGAGCAGATATGCTCATCACAGCCTGTCCACTTTGTATGTATAACCTGAGAAAGAACGGAAACGCTGCTCTCCCTGTCTATTATTTTACAGAACTTCTTGCAGAAGCTCTGGGAGTAAAAGAGGAGGTGGCGAAGTAATGGCTTATACATATGGAAATACAGAAAATGCAGCAGAAAGAATCAAAGAGATTTCCGGAGTCAATCCCCTGAAATGTATGAAATGTGGTAAATGCTCCGCAACCTGCCCTGCATTTAATGAGATGGATATCAAACCTCACCAGTTTGTAACTTATGTACAGAACGGCGACATCGAAGCACTGGCACAGTCCAAATCCTTATGGAAATGTCTTTCCTGCTTTGCCTGCGTAGAGCGCTGTCCAAGAGATGTAAAACCAGGAAAGCTCATTGATGCAGCAAGACAGCTGGTTGTCCGTGAACGTGGACAGAATTATCTGACCGCAGAGGATATTCCGGAACTGCTTGATGAAGACACACCGCAGCAGCTGCTGGCAAGTGCATTCAGAAGATACAGGAGGTGAGAAACAGGTGCAGAGAATAGGTGTATTCGTATGTCATTGTGGTACCAACATTGCAGCCACAGTTGATGTGAAAAAAGTCGTAGAAATGGCAGCAAAGGAGCCTGGTGTTGTTCATGCAGAGGATTACCAGTATATGTGTTCCGAGGCAGGACAGGCCAAGATCATTAATGCCATCCATGAAAAAAATCTTACAGGAATCGTAGTCTGTTCCTGTTCCCCGCGTATGCATGAGGCTACTTTCCGAAAAGCAGCACAAAAAGCGGGCTTAAATCCATATATGGTAGAAATTGCCAACATCCGTGAGCATTGCTCCTGGATCCACAAGGATATGGAAGAGGCCACCTTAAAGGCAGTGATCCTTGCAAGAGCCGCAATCGCAAAAGTAAACTTAGACGCTCCTCTTCAGCCAGGTGAGAGCCTTGTAACAAAACGTGCTCTTGTAATCGGCGGAGGTATTGCCGGAATCCAGTCAGCGCTTGACATTGCAGAGGCTGGCTATGAAGTAGATATTGTAGAGAAGCTTCCAAGTATCGGCGGAAGAATGTCCCAGCTGGACAAAACCTTTCCAACTCTGGACTGCTCCGCCTGCATCCTTACCCCGAAAATGGTAGAGGCAGCAGCACATGAGAAGATCAACATTTATACATACAGTGAAGTGGAAAAGGTAAGCGGCTTTGTTGGCGACTTCACAGTAGATATCCGCAAAAAAGCGAGAAGCGTGGATATGAGCAAATGTACCGGATGCGGTGTTTGCTCTGAAAAGTGTCCGTCTAAGAAAAATCCAAACGAGTTTAACCGTGGCCTGAACAACAGAAGTGCCATCTACATTCCGTTTGCACAGGCAATCCCAAATGTTCCGGTAATTGACCGTGAGCATTGTACCAAGTTTAAAACCGGAAAATGCGGTGTCTGCTCCAAAGTTTGTGCTGCAGGTGCCATTGATTACGAGCAGAAGGATGAGGTCGTTACTCAGAAATACGGTGCAATCGTGGTTGCAACCGGTTTTGACGTGATTCCGCTGGATAAATATGATGAGTACGCTTACAGCCAGAGTAAGGATGTTATCACCTCCCTTGAGCTTGAGCGTATCATGAATGCAGCAGGACCTACAAAGGGTCATCTTGAGAGACTTTCCGATGGAAAAGCTCCGAAAAACATTGTGTTTGTACAGTGTGTGGGAAGCCGCTGCTCTGATGAAAGAGGAAAGAGCTACTGCTCCAAGATCTGCTGTATGTACACGGCAAAACATGCAATGCTGATCCGTGACAAATACCCGGATACCAACGTTACCGTCTTCTATATTGACGTTCGTACTCCAGGTAAAAACTTTGACGAGTTCTACAGAAGAGCTGTTGAAGATTACGGTGTAAATTATGTAAAAGGCCAGGTTGGAAAGGTAATCCCACAGCCGGATGGAACTCTTATGGTTCAGGCTTCTGACCTGCTTGAAAATAAACAGATCCTTATGGAGGCGGATATGGTAGTTCTTGCAGCTGCCATTGAGCCAAACAAGGATGTAAGAAAAATTGCAACTATGCTTACCGCAAGTATTGATACCAACAATTTCCTTACAGAGGCACACGCAAAGCTTCGTCCGGTAGAGTCCCCAACAGCTGGTATTTTCCTTTCCGGTGTTTGCCAGGGACCAAAAGATATTCCGGAGACAGTTGCACAGGCTGGCGCAGCCGCAGTGAAAGCAATCGGCCTTCTTGCAAAAGACAAGCTGACTACAAACCCATGTACCGCTCATTCGGATGAGCTTCTTTGCAATGGATGCTCCCAGTGTGCAAATGTGTGTCCGTACGGAGCTATTTCCTATGAGGAAAAACAGGTAAACGATCACGGAATCCGTGAAACAAGAAGAATTGCAGTGGTGAACAATGCTCTTTGCCAGGGCTGTGGCGCATGTACCGTAACCTGCCCGTCTGGAGCAATGGATCTGCAGGGATTCTCCAACAGACAGATTTTAGCGGAGGTAGATGCAATATGTCGATAGAAGCAAAAGAAGAATTCAGACCCAAGATCGTGGCATTCTGCTGTAACTGGTGCAGCTACGCAGGTGCAGATCTTGCAGGAAGCAGCCGTCTTTCTTATCCGGCTGATGTGAAGATTATCCGTGTTCCATGTTCCTGCCGTGTAAATCCAATGTTCATTCTCCGTGCCTTTGAAAAGGGTGCCGATGGTGTGATCATGTGCGGCTGCCATCCGGGAGACTGCCATTACACAACCGGAAACTATTATGCAAGAAGACGTATGACCCTTCTTTTCTCCATGCTGGATTTCATTGGTGTGGAAAACGGCCGAACCCGTGTTGAGTGGGTATCTGCTGCAGAAGGTGTAAAATTCTCCCAGACTATGAATGAGTTTGTGGAAAAAATTTATTCTCTTGGCAAAAATGTGAGATTGGAGGATTTAAGATGCAGGAATTAATCGCTCGTGCAAAAGAACTGCTGGCTGATGGAACTGTATCCCGTGTTCTCGGCTGGAAGGCCGGTGACTTACCTTACAATCCGGAGGCAGCATATTTTGAGACACCAGAAAGTCTGGACGAGTTTGTTTACAATGGCTTTTGTGGTGCCAATTTAAGTAAAATGATGATTGAGGCTTCTAAATTAGAGGGCAAAACTCTTGTCTGTCTGAAGCCTTGTGATACCTACAGCTTCAACCAGCTGATCAAGGAACATCGTGTAGACCGTGAAAAAGCCTACATTATCGGTGTTGGATGTAAAGGAAAGCTGGATGTGGAAAAGCTTCGTAAATCAGGCATCAAGGGAATCCAGAGTATTTCCGGTGCTGAGCTTACCGATGATTGTGAAACACTTAACGTTTCCACAATCTACGGCGACAAGACCGTAGCGTACAAAGATGCTATGCTGGAGCGCTGCCATGTATGCAAAGGAAAAGAGCACATGATCTACGACGAGATTATTGGCGAATCCAAGGATACAAAGGATGCAGACCGTTTCGCAGAGGTTGAAAGAATTGAGAAAATGAGCCCGGAAGAGCGCTTCGCATTTTTCCAGAAGGAACTTAGCAAATGCATCCGCTGCAACGCCTGCCGCAATGCCTGTCCAGCCTGCAGCTGCCGCAAATGTGTATTCGACAGCACCAAGTTTGACAGTGCCCAGAAAGCAAATGTGGATTCCTTTGAGGAAAAAATGTTCCACATTATCCGTGCTTTTCACGTTGCAGGAAGATGCACAGACTGCGGTGAGTGCAGCCGTGTCTGCCCGCAGGGCATTCCTCTCCATCTGTTTAACCGTAAATTTATCAAGGATATTGATACTTTCTACGGGGAATATCAGGCTGGAGCTGATGCAGAGTCAAAAGGCCCGCTGACCAGCTTTACCTTTGATGATGTAGAGCCAGGTGTAGTGGCAGAAAGGGGATAATGTATGTATAAGATTGAAAAAGAAAATCTGGAAGCATTATTCCGGAAAATCGCAGAAAGCCAGGACCTGATCCTTCCGATCAAAAAGGCAGGACAGACCAACTTCGGCCTTTGGAGTGAAGGAGAAGAGGCAGACCTTGAGACCTTGAAAACCGTAAAATCCGGCAAAGATGCCTTTTTCCCACAGAGTGAAACACTTTATACCTGTGTCCGTGACGGAAAGAAGCTGACGGTTGAACCGGAAGAGCTGAGAAGCCGTCCTTTCGTTGTATTTGGCATGAAGGCCTGTGATGTAAAAGGTGTGGCAGTTCTGGATAAGGTTTTCCTTGCAGATCCTGTAGACACTTTTTATGCAGCAAGAAGAGATCACGGAACCATCGTTGCCATGGCCTGTCATGAGCCTGAGGAATCCTGCTTCTGTAAAGTATTTGGAACAGACGCAGCAGATCCGGCAGCAGACGTTGATACTAAGGGAGTTGCTGATGTGGCAGCCTGGATGGTAGAGGGAAGCCTTTACTGGAAAGCACTCACAGAAAAAGGAGAGGTTCTTACAGAAGCAGTAAAAGAACTGCTTATCCCGGCTGACAACGATCAGGAAAAAGTGGATGCTGAAAAAGAAGCAATCCGTGGAATCGTGGAAAAGCTTCCATATACACATCTTTCCCTGGATGGATGGGATGGAAATGCCACAGATGAGAAATTTAATTCTCCAGTATGGGAGACCCTTTATAAACCTTGCCTGGCTTGCGGAACCTGTACCTTTGTGTGCCCGACCTGCCAGTGCTACGACATCAAGGATTACGACACAGGACATGGCATCAAGCGTTATCGCTGCTGGGATTCCTGTATGTATTCTGACTTTACAATGATGGCTCACGGAAATAACCGTACCAGCCAGATGCAGAGATTCCGTCAGAGATTCATGCACAAGCTTGTTTATTTCCCGGCCAACAATAACGGTATGTACTCCTGTGTGGGATGCGGCCGCTGCGTGGAAAAATGCCCGTCATCCTTGAATATCGTGAAGGTGATCAAGGCTTTTGAAAAGCATGGAGGTGAAAAGTAATGAGTGAGTGTACCTGTCATAAAAATTATACTCTGGATACTCTGATTCCGCAGGTTGGCGTGATCACAGATATTCATGAGGAGACGCCGGATGTAAAAACCTTCTGTGTGACTGCACCGGATGGAGGAAAGCTGTTCGAGCATATGCCTGGCCAGTGTGCGATGGTTTGTGCACCAGGTGTAAGTGAAGGTATGTTTTCCATTACTTCTTCTCCTACGAACAGAGAGTACCAGGAATTTAGTATTAAGAAGTGCGGAGAGCTGACCTCTTATCTTCACAGCCTTCAGGTGGGGGATGAGATCACAGTTCGTGGACCATACGGAAACCATTTCCCTGTAGAGGATAAGCTGAAAGGCAAAAATCTTCTGTTTATTGCCGGTGGTATCGGTCTTGCACCACTTCGTTCCGTGATCAACTACGTACTGGACAATCGTGATGATTACGGCACGGTAGACATCCTCTACGGTTCCCGTTCCGCTGATGATCTGGTTAAATTAAAAGAGATCCAGGAAGTATGGATGAACGCCAAAGATGTAAATGTTTATCTGACCATTGACCGTGAACAGGAAGGCTGGGATGGCCACGTAGGCTTCGTACCGACTTACCTGAAAGAAATTGGTTTTGATACCAACAAAGTCGCATTAGTCTGTGGTCCGCCGATCATGATCAAATTCGTACTTCAGGGACTTGAGGAGCTTGGATTCACCAGAACTCAGGTTTATACAACACTGGAGCTTAGGATGAAGTGCGGTGTTGGTAAATGTGGAAGATGTAACATTGGATCTAAGTACGTATGTAAAGACGGTCCGGTATTCAGAATGGACGAGATAGATCAGTTACCTGACGAGTATTGATAAACAATGAGCAGTGCACAGAAGATGCTGCCATGCAGTTCGCCATACCTGCACGTAAGAGGTGTATGGCTGCATATCTGCATAGGGCGAATGCCCTCAGGAGCAGGTAGCGAAGCGGATTGCGAATGTCCGCTTTACGCACTGCAGAGTAAAATAAGTAGAAGAAAGGAACTCCCAACATGGAAAATATGGTAAACGTATATTTCTTCGGTAAAAAATACACCGTACCAGCTGACCTGACCATCATGACGGCCATGGAATACGCCGGTTATACATTAAAGAGAGGCTGCGGCTGCCGCCACGGATTCTGCGGAGCCTGCGCTACAATCTACAGAATCAAAGGCGACAACGAACTGAAAACCTGCCTTGCCTGTCAGACGCAGGTACAGGAAGGAATGTATGTAGCAAGCATCCCGTTCTTCCCAACAGATAAAAGACTTTATAACATCGAAGACCTCCAGCCTAACCAGCGGGTCATGATGGAACTCTATCCGGAAATTTACAGCTGTATCGGTTGCAATGCCTGTACAAAAGCCTGCACACAGGGCTTAAATGTTATGCAGTATATCGCATACGCACAGAGAGGTGAGCTTGAGAAATGCGCTGAAGAATCCTTTGACTGCGTAAGCTGCGGCTGCTGCTCTGTAAGATGTCCGGCTGGAATTTCCCATCCAATGGTAGGACTTCTGGCAAGACGTCTCACCGGAAAATACATTGCCCCGAAGAGTGAACACCTTGAGAAACGTGTAGAAGAAATCCGCGAGGGAAAATATGACGACCTGATCGAGCAGATCATGCAGAAACCGATCACAGACATGGAAGAACTTTACAACAACAGAGAGATTGAGAAATAAGGAGGGCGTGAAACCATGTATGCACCATATCCAGAAAATATGATGGAATCCATCAAAAAGGTAGAGGCTACAAGAGCACAGCGTATGGCTACTGAGCCAAGACGACTGACAGCTGATGAGAAAGACGCTCTTCTTAAGAAATTCCATCCAGACTATAACCCAGACGCATTTGCAGAAATCAAAGTAGGCCTGAACAAGGGACAGAAAGCTCCACTGGAACTGGCTGAAATGCTCCATTCCGAAAGTCGTCTGCTGCACGAAAAAATTGACCTTAATAAAATTGATTATGACGTAGATGTACTTGTAATCGGCGGCGGCGGTGCAGGTTCCTCCTGTGCCATCGAAGCCCACAACGCAGGCGCAAACGTAATGATCGTTACCAAGCTTCGTATCGGTGATGCCAACACTATGATGGCAGAAGGCGGAATCCAGGCAGCTGACAAAGAGAATGATTCCCCTGTACAGCATTATCTGGACTGCTTCGGCGGCGGACACTTCGCTGCAAAGCCAGAACTGGTAAAGAGACTGGTAATGGAAGCTCCGGATGCGATTAAATGGCTGAACGATCTTGGCGTTGAGTTTGACAAGGCAGACGATGGAACCATGATTACCACGCACGGTGGCGGAACCTCCAGAAAGAGAATGCACGCTGCAAAGGACTATTCCGGATCTGAGATCATGCGTACTATCCGAGACGAGGTTCTGAACCTCGGTATTCCGGTAGTGGAATTTACTTCCGCTGTAGAACTTCTGAAAGATGAAAAAGGACAGGTAGCAGGTGCTGTTCTTCTGAACATGGAGACAGGAGATTACTCTGTAGCAAGAGCAAAGACTGTTGTTATTGCAACAGGCGGTGCCGGAAGAATGCACTATCAGGGATTCCCAACCTCCAACCATTACGGTGCAACGGCAGACGGACTGGTACTTGGATACAGAGCAGGTGCTTCCCTTCTCTATCAGGATTCCATCCAGTACCATCCAACAGGGGCCATCTATCCGTCACAGATCCTTGGTGCCCTGGTAACAGAGAAAGTTCGTTCCGTTGGCGCACAGCTTGTAAACGCAAACGGAGAAGCTTACATCCATCCGCTGGAAACCCGTGATGTCAACGCATCCGGTGTTATCCGTGAGTGCGAGGAAGGCCGTGGCGTAGAGGTTCCTGGCGGACTGAAAGGCGTATGGCTGGATACTCCGATGATCGAGATCCTTGGCGGTGAGGGAACTATCGAAAAGAGAATCCCGGCAATGTTCCGTATGTATATGAACTACGGCATTGACATGAGAAAGGTGCCGATCGTGATTTATCCAACCCTTCACTACCAGAACGGCGGACTGGAAATTGATGGAGACGGATTTACAAAGGAAATCCCGAACCTTCTGGTTGCAGGCGAAGCAGCGGGCGGAATCCATGGAAGAAACAGACTGATGGGCAACTCACTTCTGGATGTTATCGTATTCGGAAGAAATGCCGGTAAGAAAGCAGCTGCAAAATGCAAAGACGTAGAGCTTGGAAAGATGAATCTGGATCATATTTACTCATATGAAAAAGAGTTAAAGGAATCAGGTGCCGAGACAGATAAGGTGTCTCCATTACTGCTTCCAAAATATGCCCGTCATGAGCAGAGATAATAATCAGACCGTTTAGGAAAAGAGTTCCCGGTATCGATGAGAAATTACCGGTACCGGGACTTTTGATAGAATGCAGACAAAATAGAAGGGAGCTTACCAAAATGCGTGAAGTAGAAGTAAGCAGACTTACAGATGTCATTGAAAAACTCTGTATCGAAGCAAACGAACATCTTCCAAAGGATGTAAAGGATGCCATTAAGAGCTGTCGTGCCTGTGAGGACGGTGCCATCGCACAGGGAATCCTTGACAACATTATTGAGAACTTTGACATTGCAGACAATGAATGTGTACCAATCTGTCAGGATACGGGAATGGCCTGCGTGTTCCTGGAAATCGGACAGGATGTACATTTTGCTGGTGGAGATCTTACCGATGCCATCAACGAAGGGGTACGCCGTGGATATACAAACGGTTATCTTCGTAAATCTGTTGTAAAAGATCCGGTGCGCCGTGGAAATACAGGTGACAATACACCGGCTATGATCTATACAGAAATTGTTCCGGGAGACAAGGTGAAGGTTACCGTAGGACCGAAAGGCTTCGGAAGTGAGAACATGAGCATGATCTGTATGTTCAAGCCATCCGCAGGACTTCAGGGAATCAAGGATTTCATCCTGGAGGTAGTTGAGACAGCTGGCCCGAACCCATGCCCGCCTATGGTAGTTGGTGTTGGAATCGGCGGGACCTTTGACAAATGTGCTCTTCTTGCGAAGAAAGCACTGATGCGTCCGCTGGATTCCCATAACCCGGATCCATTCTATGCAGAACTTGAGGATGAAATGCTGGAGAAAGTGAACCAGCTTGGAATTGGACCTCAGGGCTTTGGCGGAAAGACTACAGCCATCGGACTGAATATTGAGACAATGCCTACTCACATTGCGGGAATGCCATGTGCAGTGAATATCAACTGCCACGTTACCCGTCACAAAACGGAGGTGATCTGATCATGGAAAGAAGACGTATTACACTGCCTCTGACAGAAGAACTGGCAAAAACACTTCATGCAGGAGATCAGGTGCTGCTTACAGGGACTATCTACACATCCCGTGATGCAGGACACAAACGTATGTGTGAAGCACTTGCAAAAGGAGAGAAAATTCCTTTTGATCCAACAGACGCAACCATTTATTACGTAGGACCTACACCAGCCAAACCAGGTCAGGTTATCGGCTCCGCAGGCCCAACTACAAGTGGTCGTATGGATGCCTATGCACCGACCATGATGTCCGTAGGCGCCCGTGGAATGATTGGAAAGGGAGCCCGTCTTCCTGAAGTAGTAGAGGCCATGAAAAAATATCACGGTGTTTACTTCGGAGCTATCGGCGGCGCCGGCGCCCTCCTTGCCAAATGCATCAAAAAAGCAGAACTCATTGCCTACGAGGACCTTGGAGCGGAGGCACTGCGTAAGCTTTACGTAGAAGATATGCCCCTTGTAGTCATTATCGACAGCGAAGGCAATAACCTTTACGAGGAAGGCCGTAAGGAATATCTGGAAGCGCACAAAGCGAAATAACCGGATCGTTTGTTTTGGGGTATATAAGAAACATATACTCCCTATATCAAATTTAGTATTTACAGAGCTGTTTGTTTATTTTATAATTCGGAGATATGTGGATACAGGGGCAAATACCTTTTGCCCCTGTATCCATACACAGATAACAAAAGAGGAAAGAAGGAGCTTATTATGGACCATCATAGAAGGGTACAGACCTCAGAAGCATTCGTAAACAGTGCATTTCTTGCAGTGTCAGGAGGATTTCAGGATGCCTATACCTACTTTACTCGCGACGGCGTATTTTCCAACGCCCAGACCGGAAATGTGGTACTGATGAGTGAGCGGTTTATGAACGGTGAAGTGAAAGCAGGCTTACACTATCTGATTCCCCTGTCCGCATTCTTCCTTGGAGTCTTATTAGCAGAACGCATTCAGGACAAATTCCGTTATGCCAAACGCCTTCACTGGCGCCAGGGAATCCTTCTGGTAGAAATCCTACTGCTGTTTCTGGTGGGCTTCATTCCAGGCAATATGAATGTACTGGCCACTACCCTGGTATCTTTTTCCTGCGCTCTCCAGGTGCAGACCTTCCGGAAGGTAGAGGGAAATTCTTATGCCAGCACCATGTGTATCGGAAACCTAAGAAGTGGCACAGCTGCACTTTCCGCCTATATGAGGGAAAGAAAGCCAAGGCTGCTCCGTCAGGCTTTATGCTATTTCGCCATCATTTTTTTATTTGCTGTCGGCGCAGGAATCGGCGGCAGACTTTCTGTTAACTACGGCATAAGAGCCATCTGGGTATCCAGCATTCTCCTGCTCATCAGTTTTCTTCTGATGTTCATTGAGGAAATTGAAGAAGCAGAGCATCACTGGCAATAAAAAATATATATCAGCGATACAGATCCTATAAAGAGGAACCTCCAATTGGGGGTTCCGTTTTTTGTTTTAGAAGAATATGTCTGCCAGAGCGTGTTTGGAAAATGCTTTCTGCAAAATGGGGCGTGCAGATTGCAGGAATGATTTTGCGGGCACGCTCGAAAGCAGATTTGCCCGTTTGGTTATGTCTGATTTCCAGACCTTATAATTATAAAAAAGTGCTTGACAAAAATACAACTCTAGTGTACTATTCAACTATGACAGTGGTATAAAAAAGGAGGGAGTCATGGAATACAATTCATCGCTGCCGATTTATATCCAGGCGGCAAATTCTATAAAAAGGGATATTGTTACAGGCAAGCTGTCTCCGGGAGAGAAGCTCCCATCTGTCCGTGATCTGGCAGTAGAATATACCATTAATCCAAACACAGTCAGCCGTGTTTATAAGGAACTGGAACAGGAAGGTGTCTGCTTTACCAAACGGGGAATGGGAACCTTTGTAACAGAGGATCCGGGAAAGGTACAGCAGCTGAAGGAAGAAATGGCTGGTACGCTGATCCGGGAATTTCTGGAAGGAATGGAGCAGTTGGGATTTTCCAGAGTGGAAGCAATCGGAATTCTGGAAGAGACGAAGTGACGACGAGGAGTGTAAGAGAATGATTTTAGAGAGCAGAGAAATAACGAAAAAATACGGCAGTAAGACTGCTGTGAACCAGGTGTCATTAGGTCTGGAGACCGGACTTGTATACGCTATGTTAGGACCTAACGGAAGCGGCAAGACCACCTGGATGAAAATGGCTGCAGGCCTTGTTAATCCTACCAGCGGAGAAATTCTGTATCAGGGAAATTCTATAGGCAAGGAGAGTAAGAAAGAAATTGCCTATATGTCTACAGAGCCCTATTTTTACAGCTGGATGTCTGTAGCAGATGTCGGGAAATATTACGAGGATTTCTTCCAGGATTTTTCTATGGAAAAATATAATGAAATGATTTCACGTATGGAGCTTACCGGGGATATGAAGACGAAGAAGCTGTCCTCCGGCATGATGGCGAAGCTGAAGATTGCGGTTACAATGGCACGTGAAGCAAAGATCTATTTACTGGATGAGCCGCTGAATGGTATTGATATTCTTGCCAGAGAGCAGATCATGAAGAGCATTCTGGAGGCCATTGCACCGGATGTGACACTGGTGATCTCCAGTCATCTGGTGGACGAACTGGAACGTGTGGCGGATGCAGCTGTTTTTATGAAGGATGGACAGCTGGTCGAGCAGTGTATGATAGAAGAGCTTCGGATCAATCGTCATAAATCCGTAGTAGATTTGTACCGTGAAATTTATGGACATGGAGGGGAAGCTGTATGTTAAAGTTAATGAAATATGAATTTCGTAAAACCGCATTTTCAAAATTAATCCTGCTGGTGATCACCGCAGTGGTTGAAATTGCTTTTTTGTTAGGTGTATTTTTGGAAAAAGGCAACCTGCTTGCAATAGGAGTTGCACTTCTTTCCATGTGTGCGGTTGTGGGTGTTTTTTACATTGGGCTGGAGAGTGTGATTGTTTTGCACCGTGACCTGAATACCAAGCAGGGCTATATGCTGTTTCTCACCCCGAAGAGCAGCTATCAGGTCCTTGGAGCCAAGGTTCTGGAAAATGGTATCTCCATTGCTTTAACTGGTGTGTTTTTTGCCGCATTGGCAGCCATTGATGTGACTGTGGCCACACTTTACATTGGCGGAGTGAAGGAGCTGATGGATCTGGTAAGAACCTTTCTGGAGATAAACTGGTCCCTTAACTTAACTCCGGCAGAAATTGTGCTTTACTTTTTCGGACTTCTGGCAAGCTGGATTGTCTACATTGTAAATGCAGATCTGGCCGTGATCTTATCCGCCAGTGTTCTTGCAGGGAAAAAAGGCAGCGGCCTGGTATCCTTTCTTATTTTTGTGATTCTGTCCACCTTGCTTGGAATGCTTCTGGATTATATTCCCTCTCTGGCAAGCATCGAGCTTACCTTTGTCTTGTATATAGCAGCCTCATTTGCCATGGCAGCCGTGCTGTATGTGATCAGTGGCTGGATCATGGAAAAGAAACTGAGTGTGTGATTAGTATTTAAGGGCTGTCTGGAAACAGATAGTCTCTTAATCAAACACTGTGTCCGGGATGGTATGGAACACGGTGATGCAGTTAAGACGATTGAGAACTTTACGAAAGCTGTAGAGCTTTTTTCAAATACGAGCTATAGCATTTTCCAAACACGCTCTAACCCAGATTACTCGAAAACAGCAATCTGGGTTATTTTTTGCCTTTTTTTACACAAATTTAACAGAGGCGGATTTTCGATTTTATACAGGGATTCTAATATGGAAGCCATTGTGGGACTATTTGGAAAATAGTCCCGCAAATAAAAAGGTTAAGAGATTACGTTTCGAGAAAGGAAATATAAAATGAAAAAGACGAAAAACAAAATAGCGTCACTTCCTTATATGATGAACAGGGAACTTTCCTGGCTGAAATTTAATGAAAGAGTATTAAATGAGGCTGGAAATCCGGCAGTTCCTCTTGCTGAGAGACTTACCTTTGCCTCTATTTACCAGTCCAATCTGGACGAATTTTACAGAGTACGTGTGGGTACTTTGATGGACCAGGCAGAATCCGGGGAAGAGGTCCGTGAGAATAAAACTAACATGACAAGCGAAGAGCAGGTAAAGGCAATTTTGAAGGCTACCAGAGATTTAGACCAGAAGAAAGCTGCTATTTACGAGCAACTAATGGGAGAGCTGGAGCCAAAGGGAATCCGCTTGATTAATTTTAACAAATTATCCGCAGAAGAAGGTCAGATTCTCGAAACCTATTTTGATAATGAAATCGCCCCCTATCTGTCTGCAAATGTGGTAAGCAAACAGCAGCCATTTCCATTTCTGAAAAATAAGGACATCTATGCTGTGGCACTACTTGAAACCAAGGGAGGAAAGTCAAGAGTTGCCATTATTCCCTGCAGCAACAACGTTTTCCGACGCCTGATCGACATTCCTACCAGAAAAGGAACCTTCATGCTCTCAGAGGAACTGATTCTCCATTTCCTGCCCAAAATGTTCAAAAACTATACAGTAAAAGAAAAATCCCTTCTCCGTGTCACCAGAAATGCAGATATTGATACCGAAACGATTTATGACGAAGATCTGGACTACAGAGAGGCAATGGAAAATCTGATCAAGCAGAGAAAGCGCATGAGCCCGGTTAGAATGGAGCTTTCCAGAGAACTGAACAAAAGAATGATCAGCTCTTTATGTAAGGAAATCAACGTAGAAAAAGATCATGTATTTCTTTCAAGAGTACCACTTGATATGTCCTTTGTCTTTGCCATTCAGGCATATCTGAGAAATGCAGAACAGGGTATCGATGAAAACACAGAGGCAATACCACTTTTTTATCAGCGCCGTGCACCGAGAATGACACCTCAGCTGGATGCCAAAGCACTCCTGATTCCGCAGATCATGAAAAAAGATGTGTTGTTATCTTATCCATTTGAAAGCATTAAACCATTTATCAATCTGCTAAACGAGGCTGCCAGGGACGAAAACGTTGTTTCTATTAAGATGACACTTTATCGACTGGCAGACAAGAGCCAGATTGTGGATGCACTGGTGGAGGCAGCTGAAAACGGAAAAGAAGTAGTGGTTCTGGTGGAGCTTCGTGCCCGTTTTGATGAAGAGAGCAACATCGAATATTCCAGAATCCTGGAAGACGCTGGCTGCCGGGTTATTTACGGCCTGAATGGATTTAAGGTGCACTCCAAATTGTGCCTGATCTCCAGAAAAACAGAAGATGGTATTTCCTATATCACCCAGATCGGAACCGGTAATTATAATGAGAAAACGTCAGCACTTTACACAGACTTATCCTTGATCACAGCCAATCAGGAGATTGGAAAGGAAGGAGCCGAAGTGTTTGCCGCTCTTTTAAAAGGAGAAATCGTAGAACAGACCAATTACCTTCTGGTTGCCCCTAAATGTCTGCAGAACAAGGTCTGTGATATGATTGACGAGGAAATTAACCGGGTGAAAAAAGGGGAAGAGGGATATATTGGAATCAAGATCAATTCCCTTACAGATAAAGTGATCATCAATAAGCTGGTGGAGGCTTCTCAGGCAGGTGTGAAAATTGAGATGATTGTCAGAGGAATCTGCTGTCTGATTCCTGGGGTAAAGGGATATACAGAAAATACCCAGGTGGTGAGCATAGTAGGCCGTTTCCTGGAGCATTCCAGAATTTATCGTTTTGGAACAAAAGAGAGGGAAAAAGTTTACATTGCATCAGCGGACTTTATGACCAGAAATACCATAAGGCGTGTGGAAGTGGCAGCACCGATTCTGGATGAGAGATTAAAAGAGCGTCTGGACTGGATGTTTGAAACCATGATGAACGATGATGAAAAGGGAAAGTCCCTGACGGCGAGCGGAAATTATGTGGACAGAGAGCTGAATGAAACCAAACTGAATTCTCAGGAATTATTCTATGCCATGGCATACAGCAATGCAGAAAAAGCAGCGGCAGAAGAAGAGAAAACCATTAGAGAGAAAAAATCTTCTGGACAATAAAAGCAATGTAAAAAAATCACGGCTCATCACCGTGATTTTTTGTGCAATAGGATTAGAGCCTGTTTGAAAAATCATTCCTGCAATCTGCACGCCCTATTTGCGGGACTTATGTTTCGAAAATGTCACTGTTTTCCAGGTGGATTGTACTTTATTAAAAGCATAGACCAAACCGATTGACGCCCTTAAAGCAATCGTTTATACTGACTTTGTTAAACCAATAACAATTCTTCAAATACGCGGAGAAATAAAAATACAAAGAAAGAGGTACAAGAATGAAAGATTTTGCTCAGTGGGAAGGCTTCAGTGGAACTCGTTGGAAAGAACAGATCAATGTCCGTGATTTCATCCGTCACAATTATACCCCTTATGACGGAGACGATTCCTTCCTGGAGGGCCCGACAGAGGCTACAGACAAACTGTGGGGAAAACTGCAGGAGCTGCAGAAGGCAGAGCGTGCCAACAATGGTGTGCTTGACATGGAGACAAAGGTAGTTACAGGTCTTACCGCTTACGGACCTGGATACATTGATGAGGATCTGAAGGATCTTGAGAAGGTAGTAGGACTTCAGACAGACAAGCCTCTGAAACGTGCATTTATGCCATACGGTGGAATCAAAATGGCAGAGAAAGCATGTGAAATGTATGGATATAAGGTAGATCCGCAGATCCATGATATGTTTACAAAATTTGAATTCAAGACACACAACCAGGGTGTATTTGATATTTATACACCAGAGATGAAAAAAGCACGCCACAGTCATATTCTTACCGGACTTCCGGATACTTATGGACGTGGACGTATCGTAGGTGATTACAGACGAGTGGCTCTGTACGGTATTGACGCTCTGATCGAGGGCAAAGAGAAAGACTTCGCAGCAAGTGACCGTCAGGGTATGAGACGTTATGATTTCCAGCTTCGTGAGGAGATTGCAGACCAGATCCGTGCTCTGAAAGGAATGAAAGAGATGGCTCAGATCTATGGCTATGATATTTCTCAGCCTGCAAAGAATGCACATGAAGCATTCCAGTGGCTGTACTTCGGATATCTTGCAGCAATCAAAACTCAGAATGGTGCAGCAATGAGTGTTGGACGTATTTCCACATTCCTTGATATCTATATTGAAAGAGACCTTAAGAACGGTGTGATCACTGAGAAAGAAGCTCAGGAGCTTGTTGACCACATGGTAATGAAATTCCGTATGGTTAAATTTGCAAGAATCGAGTCCTATAATCAGCTGTTCTCCGGAGACCCGGTATGGGCGACTCTTGAGGTTGGTGGTATCGGTGTTGACGGACGTCACATGATCACAAAGAACGACTATCGTTTCCTGCATACTCTTGAGGATATGGGACCGGCTCCGGAGCCGAACCTGACTGTTCTCTATTCTTCCAAACTGCCGGAGAACTTCAAGAAATATGCTGCTAATATTTCTGTTAAAACAAGTTCTGTACAGTATGAGAATGATGATGTTATGCGTCCGGTTTGGGGCGATGATTACTCTATCTGCTGCTGTGTATCTGCTACAGAGACCGGTAAGGAAATGCAGTTCTTCGGAGCTCGTGCAAACCTTGCAAAATGTCTTCTTTATGCGATCAACGGCGGTGTGGATGAGAAACTGAAAATGCAGGTAGGACCGGAGTACAAGCCGATCACTTCTGAGTATCTTGACTATGATGAGGTTATGCAGAAATATGACCAGATGATGGATTGGCTGGCTCATCTGTATGTAGGTACTCTGAATATGATCCACTATATGCATGACAAATATTACTATGAAGCAGCTGAGATGGCTCTGATTGATACAAAGGTTGACCGTTCCTTCGCAACCGGTATCGCTGGATTCTCTCATGTAGTAGACTCCCTGTCTGCTATTAAATATGCTAAGGTGAAAGCTATCCGTGATGAGGATGGAATCACCACAGACTTCCTGGTTGAGGGTGACTTCCCACGTTATGGTAATGATGATGACAGAGCAGATGATATTGCAAAAGACCTGCTTTCTACATTCATGGAAAAACTGAAACACATTCATACCTACCGTGATTCCAAGCCAACTACATCTATTCTTACCATTACTTCCAACGTTGTTTATGGTAAGGCTACAGGTGCTCTCCCGGATGGAAGAAAAGCTGGTGAGCCTCTGGCACCAGGTGCTAACCCATCCTACGGCGCAGAGCAGAACGGACTTCTTGCTTCCCTGAACTCTGTTGCAAAGCTTGACTATGAGGATGCACTGGATGGTATTTCCAATACTCAGACAATTAATCCGGATGCACTTGGCCACAGTGATGACGAGCGTACAGATAACCTTGTCCATGTTCTGGACGGATACTTCAACCAGGGTGCACACCACCTGAATGTAAACGTATTTGGAAAAGAGAAACTGATCGATGCTATGGAGCATCCAGAAAAAGAGGAGTATGCAAACTTTACCATCCGTGTTTCCGGTTATGCAGTTAAATTCATCGATCTGACAAGAGAGCAGCAGCTGGATGTTATTGCCAGAACCTGCCATGACAGAATGTAATTGTAAGGGAAATTAAAATGTTAAAAGGCTATGTTCATTCTCTGGAAAGCTTCGGGTCTGTAGACGGACCCGGAGTGCGCTATGTGATCTTTCTTTCCGGCTGTGCCATGCGCTGCCAGTTCTGTCACAATCCGGATACCTGGAATATGACAGAGGGAAAGGAGTACACCACAGATCAGCTTTTGAAGACGGCTCTTCGCTTCAAAACCTATTGGGGCGATAAAGGTGGTATCACTGTGAGCGGCGGTGAACCTCTTTTACAGATGGATTTTCTGACAGAGCTTTTCCGAAAGGCAAAGGAAGCAGGTGTTCACACTACTCTGGATACCAGTGGCAATCCTTATACAACAGAAGAGCCCTGGCATTCCAAGTGGCTGGAGCTGATGAAATATACAGATTTGGTACTTTTGGATATCAAACAGATCAATGAGCAGGAGCACAGGAAGCTTACCGGGCAAACCAACCAGAATATCCTGGCGATGGCCCGTGAGCTTTCGGATATGAAAAAGCCTGTGTGGATCCGCCATGTACTGGTACCGGGAGGCAGTGACAGGGACGAATACCTGCACCAGCTTGCAGACTTTATCCGGACACTGGGAAACGTTGAGCGCGTGGAAGTTCTTCCTTACCATACACTTGGTATTTTCAAATGGGAAAAGCTGGGAATCCCATATCCATTGGAGGGCGTGAAGCCTCCTACACAGGATAGAATTGACAATGCGAGAAAGATTTTAAATGCCATATAAGAATTGATCGTGAGAAAACTCCTTAAAGGATGGTCACTGCAAAGGTACATGAAACTTTGCAGTGGCCTTTTTCAAACATACTCCAGTGGGGGATACTTCTTCCCCTCTGCTGATTTTTCATGAAAGTGAGTTTTGCTTCTGAAAGGAGGCAATTTCCTCAAGGAAACGTTTGCCGTACTTTTTCAGCTTGTTCTGTCCAACTCCTGATACATCCAGCATTTCAGCTTCTGTTTTTGGAAGCTTGTCGCACATATCCACAAGAGTTTTGTCTGTAAAAACGATATAAGGAGGAACTGCCTCTTCCTTTGCAATCTGCAGGCGAAGGAGACGGAGCTTTTCAAAGAGATCTGTTCTTTCTCTGGCAGTCTGTCCGGCTTTTCCGGAAGAGGAAGCAGAGCGCTGGGAACGGGAAGGAACGGGAGGTTTCTCTTCGAATTTCTTTATAGTGATATTCACATTTTTATCCTGAAAAGCCTCTATATCACCTAACTTTAATACACTGTACTCACCTTCTGTCTGAATCAGATAACCAAGACTTACCATCTGGCGGAGCAGGAGACGAAGGTCGCCTTCGGAGCGTTCTTTAAGAGCGCCATAGCTGCTGCAGGAGTCGGCACCGATCTCTTTCAGGCGGGCTCTTTTGGAGCCGAGGAGGGTGCCTGTAACTGTAGCAATTCCATATCGTTCATGCATTTCCAGAATACATTTTATTACCCATTTTGCATCTGCAGTCATGTCTATTTCCAGAAATTCCTTCTGGCAGTTTCCACAGTTCCCGCAAGGTGCCTCTGTTTTTTCACCAAAATATTCCAGAATATAGTTGCGCAGGCAGGAGGTGGTCATACAATATTCTTCCATGGCCTGAAGTCGGCTTGCATCCTGGTGTTTTATCTGTTCTGCCTCAGAAAAGGTCATTTCCTCGAAATTTTTGCTGCTAAGAAGCATTTTACTGATTATCACATCCTGTGCGGAGAAAAGAAGAATGCATTTAGCTGGTTCTCCGTCACGGCCTGCACGGCCTGCTTCCTGATAATAATTTTCCATACTCTGTGGCATATTGTAGTGGATGACGAAACGCACATTGGATTTGTCGATGCCCATACCAAATGCGTTGGTGGCAATGACAATCTGAGTGCGGTCGTAAATGAAATCTTCCTGGTTATTTTTTCGGACTGCATTGTCCATTCCGGCATGATAGCGTGTGACAGAAATACCTAGTTTCAAAAGCTTTTCGTAAAGGGTGTCTACATTTTTTCGGGTGGCGCAGTAAATGATTCCGCTTTCACTGGGATGCTCCTGGATGTAATTCTGGATAAAAGCGTCCTTTTGCCTGCCAGCCAGATGTTCTACCTGATAATAAAGATTCTGTCGGTCGAAGCCGGTTACAACAAGCTCCGGGTTTTTCAGCTTCAGGATACGTACAATGTCGTTTCGTACAATTTCTGTTGCAGTTGCAGTGAATGCACTGAGGACGGGAGCACCTGGCAGCTGGTCCACGAAATCTACGATTTTCAGGTAACTGGGGCGAAAATCCTGTCCCCATTGGGAAATACAGTGAGCTTCATCCACCGTTACCATGGAGATGGGAGTGTGCAGGGCAAAGGAGAGAAAATTCTGGGTTTCCAGACGTTCAGGAGCCACGTAGATGATTTTATAAACACCTCTTGCGGCGAGGGACAGGGCTTTGTTAATCTGCCCCTCTGTAAGGGAGGAATTTATGTAGGCGGCACGGATACCGGCTTCGTTCAGGGATTTTACCTGGTCCTGCATCAGGGAGATAAGAGGGGAGATTACCAAGGTAATCCCGGGCAGAAGTAGGGCAGGAATCTGGTAACACAGGGATTTTCCGGCTCCGGTGGGCATGATGGCAAGGGCATTCCTGCCGGAAAGTGTGGTGGATATGATTTTCTCCTGGCCGTCCCGGAAGGAATCGTATCCGAAATAGTTTTTTAGTATCTGTAAAGGTGTCATAAGTCTCCTTTCTTTGTTCAAACACGTTCTCGAGCCATGGATGCGGTCTGTCCGGTAAGTGTGGTGATGGTGGTAATGACAGGAATGTCTCCATATTTTCGATTTTCATAAAAAGCATAGTAACATCCATAAAGAATATAGGTAAGCATAATGTTGATGTCCCGGTTTTCCCGGTAATCCGGATAAGCACGAAAGACAAGCTCCTTTAAAGCAATCTCAATTTTCTGAACCAGGCATTTGCTCCGGCTTCCGGAAAACAGAATCCCGATCAGGGAATCCTTTGCAAGAAATCCCATGAAAAGCTCTCTGGAAAAGCCAGCTGTATTTCTGAGAACATCTTCCGGATGACTTAAGTTTTCCATGATGGAAACGACTACTTCTGTCTCCAGGGTATCGGAAAGATGATAAATATCGTGATAATGGGAGTAGAAGGTGGATTTGTTGATGCGGGCTTTTTCACATAATTCTTTGATGGTAATACGCTCCAGCTCCTTATGGGAACGAAGCTCGATAAAGGCGTTGATAATGCTTTGACGGGTCTTTTCAATTCGGATGTCCATGAAATACTCCTTTTTTCGACATATTTATAAAAACGTTGGAAAACCAACTAAAGTTGTTTTTTGTTGGTGGAAAAATGATCCAAGCACAATTATACTCATTGCATAAGGAAAAAACAACTACTGTCGGATATCTTTTGCTGCGGATGGGACTTGTACATCGTACAAGCGGCATCCTGTTATTTTGGAAGGAGAAAAGGATGGATTTTTATAATTTTTATACGGGAAAAGAATTTGAAGCCTATGAATATTTGGGAGCTCATGTGCAGGAAGAGGGAACAACTTTCCGCACCTTTGCACCAGCCGCCAGCCGTGTTTCTGTGATCGGGGAATTTAACGGATGGACAGAGATACCTATGAATCGTGTCCATGACGGTAATTTCTGGGAATGTACGATTTCTGGTGTCGGCTCTGAACTGATGTATAAATACCGCATTTACCGTCAGAATGATTCTTTTGTGGATCATGCAGATCCCTATGCTTTTTACAGCGAAATGCGTCCTGGAACAGCATCCAAAACATACGCCCTTGGAGGGTATGAGTTTGGAGACGATAAATGGATGAAAGAGCGTAAGGGTGACTATAAGAGTCCCATCAATATTTATGAGATGCATTTCGGCTCTTGGAAAAAGAGAGGCGCAGGCCAGGAGGACTGGTACACCTATGAGGAGCTGGCACCTATCCTGGTGGCTTATCTGAAGGAGCAAGGGTACAATTATGTGGAGATCATGCCTCTTTGCGAGTATCCCTGTGACGAATCATGGGGCTATCAGGATACCGGTTATTTCAGTCCTACATCCCGTTATGGAAAGCCAGAAGAACTGAAAGCTTTTGTTGACCAGTGCCATCAGGCTGGAATCGGAGTAATCCTGGATTTTGTTCCGGTCCATTTTGCAGTGAATGATTACGCACTGGCGGAGTATGATGGAACTGCTCTTTACGAATATCCCAATATGGCAGTTGGCCGCAACGAGTGGGGCAGTTGCAACTTTATGCATTCCAGAGGCGAGGTGTGCAGCTTCCTCCAGTCATCTGCTTATTACTGGATGAAAGAGTTCCATTTCGATGGTCTTCGTATGGATGCAGTGGGAAATCTGATCTACTGGCAGGGGGATGCCAGCCGTGGCGAGAACCTGGCTGCTCTGAAATTTATTCGCACCATGAACCAGGGATTAAAGGAGCGGGTTCCGGATTGCCTTCTTTTTGCAGAGGATTCCACCCCTTATCAGGGAGTAACCAAGCCGGTATGGGAAGGTGGTCTTGGCTTTGATTATAAATGGGATCTAGGCTGGATGCATGATACCTTGTCTTATTTCCAGGCAGATGCAAATGAGAGAAAAGAGAAGTATCACAAGCTGACCTTTTCCATGATGTATTATTACAATGAGCGCTATATCCTTCCGCTTTCCCATGACGAGGTGGTGCATGGAAAGGCAACAATTGCTCAGAAGATGAATGGCGGCTATGATGGAAAATTCCCTCAGGCCAGGGCTTTTTATATGTATATGTACGCCCATCCGGGTGCAAAGCTGAATTTCATGGGAAATGAGCTGGCACAGTTAAAGGAATGGTGTGAAAAGGATGAGCTGGACTGGGTTTTGCTGAAGTTTCCTATCCATGAGGCGTTTCATAAGTTTATGGCGGATCTGAGTAAGTGTTATCTGAAGAATAGTGCTTTTTCTCAGTGGGATATCTGTCAGGACGGTTTTTCCTGGGTAGACTGCCATCAGGAGCAGAAATGTATGTATCTGTTTGAGCGGATCAGTGGGGAGCAGAAGATTCTTGCTGTGTTTAATTTCTCTGATGAGGCTCAGGAGTATACCCTGGAAAAGGATTATGCGGGATATGAGCTTCTCCTTGCAAGTGATATGGTAAAATATGGGGGCAAAAAACGCTATACCAAGAAGGAAAAAGAGATTAGCGGCGGGAAGGCAGTGTTTAAGATGAGCCCGTTTTCTGCAAGATATTATCTGGTGAAGTAAAACTTTCCAAATATGGGAATGGCTCTTTCTCGATGGTTCATTCCTAAAAAGAGGGGATCCGGAAATAAAAAGACCTGGCTCCAGAAAAAATACCCTTATATTAAAAGGTGGTTATCTGGAGTACAGGTCTTAGAGCGTGTTTGATTATTTCTCAGGAGCAAGATGTTCCTTGATAGCGGCAAAGCTCTCCGGGCTGATTACGTGTTCGATACGGCAGGCATCAGAGGTTGCTGTTTCAGGAGCCACTCCCAGACTGATCAGCCAGGATGACAGAAATTCATGACGTTCATAAATCATATCTGCAATCTTCTGCCCGGATTCAGTCAGATAAATATATCCTTCAGGAGTTACAGTGATATGGTTTTTTTCACGAAGATTCTTCATAGCAACACTGACACTTGATTTCTTAAAACCAAGCTCATCAGCGATATCAACAGAACGAACAACAGGTTTCTTTTTGCTGAGGACGAGAATGGTTTCCAGATAGTTCTCAGCAGATTCATTTGATTTCACGATAAATCACCTCAATTTCCAGCTTGTTTCTCAGCACAAGTATAATACCTATAGAATACCATAGATTGGAGAATTCAGCAATCAATTTTTGTGGATAAAAAAAGTTGTTTGCCAGCGGCTGCGTTACCTGTGTCGTATGGCAGAAGCGTTATTTCACAGCCTTGCCAGCAAAAGGATTACGAGGAAGGTAATGACCTCCGAGCTTAAAAAGGAGCACCAAACTCCGTTAATTCCAAGAAGCCAGGAGAGAATCACTGCACTGAATGCAATGGCAATAATGCCTCGCAGGAGGGAACCTGTGATCGCAGGAAGAGCGTTGCCGGTGGCAGAGAAGTAAGCGACCAGCGTAATGTTGATTCCTGCAAAAAGAAATCCCAGAAAGTAAATCCGAAGTCCGTCGTGCGCATAAGCAAGAAGCTGTAAATTGTTTTCGCTGTTGAAAATACCGATCAGAGAGTCTGTAAATCCGAAGGAAAGTATCACAGTGAAAGCTTCCAGTGCCAGGCAGGAAAGAAGACTCCATTTCAAAAGCTTTTGCACTGCTTCCTGGTTTCCCTTTCCATAATTCTGGCTGATAAGAGGCTGTACACCTTGGGCTAGCCCGTTAAAAATGGACATGGCAACAAGAGAAAGATTGGCAATCACTCCATAGGCGGCAACTCCTACGTTTCCTGCGATTTTAAGGAGAAGCATATTAAAAATAATAGTAATGATCGCAGAAGAAAGCTCTCCCACAAAAGCCGAAACCCCAAGCTGGCAGCAGGAAAACAGATGGGAAAGGGAAGGCCTTTTCCACTTAAATGTTACATGATTTTTTTTACTTACATAGTGCGTTGTGCAGATGAGCATGGTAATTGCCGGGCTGAAAGCAGTAGCCAGTGCAGCCCCGGAAAGTCCCAGCCCCATGGGAAACATAAAGATGTAATCAAACACAATATTAAATAAGCTGCCGGCAATGGCACCTGTCATGGCACGGGAGGTTGCGTGATCATTTCTGGCAAATGCAGTGAAGGTATAGTTCATCATAAAAAGTGGTGTAGTGATCAGCACGATTTTCAAATATCCGGTTCCAAGCTGAACCAGATCCTGATCGGCACCCAGCAGTCTAAGGAACTTTTCAGGGCAGAAAATACCTGTGAGTATAAATGGAATGCTGCAGATCAGGCACCAGAAAAGAGACTGGGTAAAGTAATAATCGGTATTCTCCTGCCTTGCTTTGCTGAGGGCATATCTGGTAGCCGAACCGATCCCGATCATTGCACCGATGGCGTAAACCAGCCCATAAAAAGGCAGAATCAGATTCAGCACAGCAAGTCCGTTAGCACCAGAATGTACGGAGATAAAAAAGGTATCAGCAAGAATATATACAGAGATACCAATCATTCCAGCTACACTCTGGGAAATGTATTTAAAAAATTGTTTTATCATAATTATAGAATTCCTTTTGAAATAGCGATCAGTCTGTATTGTCTTTAAGAACTACGGATCCAAAACAGGATCTTGCGCCTGTTCGAAAAAACATTCCGGTAATCTGCATATCTTATCCATTATACTATAGGTGTTTGGCTATGTAAATGAATTTGTGAACTGCCCCTTGATTCAGACAAAGGGGCGTTCATCTGCTGTTTCAGGAAGAATATTTCAAACACGTTCTGACGCAGGGGCGGTAAAGATACAGATCAGCCTGTTTTCCATATTATAAATGCTTTCATCCCCCAGGGGGGCTTGCGAAAGAAAGCTGTTTTTGATAAAATTTTAACACTAGAGTGTGTCTGGAAAATGCTCTAGAGTTAATGTGGAGGATATACAAGTGGACAAATTACTGGATGAAATAGAGAGCTATTGGAGTACCCGGACAGATGGATATTCTGAGGTGAATGAAAAAGAACTGAAAGGAATGCAGAAAGCAGCATGGCTGGGGACTTTGGAACGTGGCTTCTGGGGAGAAACGACAGGAAAAGAGCTTACCAGCGAAGAAAAGAAGCAGCTGCGAATCCTGGATATTGGCACAGGCCCTGGCTTTTTTCCTATGATCCTTGCAGAAGCAGGATATCACGTAACGGCTGTGGACTATACACCTGGAATGTTGGAAAAGGCCGGGGAAAATGCGGCGAAATTTATCGGAGAAAAGAAGAATCAGATTTCGTTTAAAAGGATGGATGCCCAGGCATTGGAGTTTGAAGATGAGAGCTTTGATGTGATCATTTCCCGGAACCTGACCTGGAATCTGCCCCATCCGGAAGCGGCTTATAAAGAGTGGCTTCGTGTTCTGAAAAAAGGTGGAAAGCTTCTTAATTTCGATGCAAACTGGTATGGCTATCTCTATGATGACAGGAAGAGAGAAGCCTACGAAAACGATCGTAAAAACGTGGAAAAAGGAAGTCTGGATGACCATTATCTGTGCACAGACATTGATCGTATGGAGAAGATTGCAATGCAGGTTCCCTTGTCAGAACTGAAACGACCTGCATGGGATATCAGGGTTTTGGAAGAACTGGGAGCAGGAAATATTGATACAGACGAGGAAATCTGGAAGCAGGTATGGAGTCAGGAAGAAAAGCTGAATTATGGATCTACGCCTATGTTTATGATTCAAGCTACAAAGTAAAAAATAGCATGGAAAAGGTGCAATAAATTATGGATGATAAAATAACTATCGGAGGTCTAAGTGCAGCCTCTGGACAGCGTGTTCATGGGTTTGTTACCATCGGCAATGGCGAATTTTCTCTTCCGGCAACCATCATTCGAGGAGAAAAATCAGGAAAAACAGCACTTATTACAGCAGGCATTCACGGTGGTGAATACGTGGGAATCCAAAGTGCTGTAGAACTTGGAAGAGATTTGAAAATTGAAAAAATGGCTGGAACCGTCATCATCATAAAGACAGTTGCAAGAGAAGAGTTTGAGCATCGTTATGGTTCTCTTTGCAGGGAAACAGGTGAGAATCTGAACCGCATTTTCCCTGGAAAAGAAGAGGGTACCAGGTATGAAAAACTGGCTCATGCAGTAGTTGAAGAGCTGCAGAAAATTTCAGATTATTACATTGACCTTCACAGCGGAGATGACTATGAGAGGCTGACACCTTATGTCTATTATGCAGGGAAAGCTTCTGCAAAGGTTGTGGAAATATCCCGCCAGATGGCAGAGCAGGTGGATGTCCCTTACATGGTAAAATCAGAAGTGGCTTCCGGCGGCGGTTACAATTATGCTGCGGCCTGCGGGATCCCGGCGGTCCTTCTGGAAAGAGGCCAGATGGGAAGCTGGGATACAGAGGAGGTCCGTTCTATGAAGCGGGATGTGCGCAGCATTCTCCGGTTTCTGGGAATCTATGACGGTCATAGAAGTATGCGAAAATATTATCCGTTAAATGTTACTCAGGTGCAGTATCAGTCAGCTTCCTGCACTGGACTTTGGTATCCGGAGAAGAAGCCTGGAGACTTATTTACAGAGGGAGAAATCCTTGGATATGTAAGAGATTATGAGGATAATATCCTGGAAACCTGTGTGGCCTATGGTGACGGCGTGATCCTTTATCAGACTGGTTCCCTACAGGTAATTAAGGACGGTCCCATGGTAACCTACGGCCGCATCAGCTATGAGGAGGATGACCGAAAAGAGAAAATTGCAGCTTACTGGACCAAACGAAGCGACAGCTTCCTGGAGCAGCGAAGAGCAGAGCTGCACAGTCCTCTGGCTAAGAGATGGCTGGATGAAATAGGAAAATATCTTCCGGAATCCGTTATGAAAAAGGAGTCTGAAAGCCAGAGGGAAGCTCCGAAAAGAAAGCTTCGTATCCTGGATGTAGGCTGTGGAACCGGCTTTTTCACTATCCTTCTTGCAAAGCAGGGATATCAGGTGACAGGCACGGACCTGACTCCCGACATGGTTGCAAATTCCAGGATCTTAGCCCAGGAAGAAGGGGTAGACTGTGAATTTCAGATTATGGATGCAGAGCATTTAAGCTTCCAGGATGGAAGCTTCGATGTGGTGATTTCCCGAAATCTTACCTGGACACTGCCGGAGGCTGCACAGGCCTATAAAGAGTGGACAAGAGTGTTAAAACCAGGCGGGCTGCTTCTGAATTTTGATGCAAATTATGGTGGCACCAACTTTGCAGAAACCTCTGATCTGCCGGAAAATCACGCCCATAACCAGCTGGGAAATTCTCTTATGCAGGAGTGTGAGGACATCAAACGCCAGCTTCCCATCAGCTCCTACCTCCGTCCGGCATGGGATGTAGAAGAGCTTGGAAAAGCGGGAATGGAACAGATTTCCATTGATCTTGGCGTGAGCAGAAGAGTGTATAAAGAAAAAGACGAATTCTATAACCCAACCCCAATGTTTGCCATCGGGGCGAGAAAGAGCACAGAGGTTAACCTGACTTAAACACGCTCTGAACTATTTTTAAATTACAAAATCAGAAGATGTCATATGTAAAAATGCCATTGCTTTTTCACTCTTGGGATGCGAGAAGAACTCTTTGGAAGGAGCTTCTTCTACGATGACACCATCCTCCATGTAGACTACCCAGTTGGCAACTTTTCTTGCAAAATCCATCTCATGTGTTACTACAACCATGGTGGTGCCTTCGCTTGCAAGCTTTTTCATAACATCCAGAACTTCACCAGTGAGACGGGGGTCAAGGGCTGAGGTTGGCTCATCGAAAAGGACGACTTCCGGGTTATAGGCAATAGCTCTGGCAATGGCCACACGCTGCTGCTGACCGCCGGAAAGCTGATCCGGATAAAAGTTGGCACGATCTGCCATACCTACTTTTTCCAGCATTTCCATGGCCTTTTTCTTTGCCTCGGCAGCAGAAATTTTACGGGCAACGGTCAGTCCCTCCAGAACATTTTCCAGAGCTGTCTTATTGCGGAAAAGATTATATCCCTGGAAAACAAAACCCATTTTCATTCGTAACTGCCGGATTTCTTTTTTGGTAACAGCAGTGATGTCTTTATGGAAATCGTCAAAGGTGATCTCTCCTTTATCCGCCTGCTCCAGAAAGCTGATGCAGCGGAGGAGAGTGGTTTTCCCTGAGCCGCTGTTTCCGAGAACTGCGATCACAGATCCCTTTTTGACTTTGAAATCTACACCTTTCAGTACCTCATTAGGTCCGAATTTTTTATGGATGTTCTTTACTTCCAGCATACTTTTTTCTCACATTCTAAAATTGAAATTTAGGTAAAATATTATGATATGAGTGTCAAAAGGTCTTTTGCCACTCATTTGATACCCCGGATTGCTACGCAGCTACGCTGCTCCCGCAATCCTCCAAATATTCGAAATCCGCTGATTTACTGCGTAAATCGCTACTTTCTCATATTTGGCGTGTCCCAAGTTCAAACGCCTTATCGTGCAAGCACGAACGGCTTTTTGACCTTTTGACACTGGTATCATATTATCATTTACGCTTCGACTTTTAAAATATCGTTGAAATAGTTATTTGCAACCATCAGTACTCCCATAGCGCTGATGACAACGATCTGTTCTTCTGTAAACTCTTCTTTTAGCCTGGTATAAATTTCATCTGGGATATTCTTCGGATCTCTGGCAAGAGCACGGCCGAAGGCAATGAGCAGTTCCTCTTTTTCCGTAAACTCAAAGGTATCGAAATCAATTCCGTTATCCTTCAGAAGCCTTCTGAAATAGGTACTGCATACCAGACAGTCATTCTCTTCGGAAATGGCATATTCAAAAAAATCACCGGCTCTTTTTCCAATCAGGCGCTGAAGTTCACGGTCAAGGCTGTAGGAACTCTCCTCAATGGCTTTGAACGCTTCAATATTGTGAAGGAGGGTAAGCTTCTCATTGGAAAGCTTATAACCCTGTGCAAGATGCTCCTCAATTACTTTTTTCTCTGCCTCTCCGGCTGTTTCCAGATCGATTTTTGAAATATAAGACATTGTATTATTCTCCTTTCACTGGTGCAGGCGTATTCCATACCAGCTTTTTCTCAAAATAGTTTTGTATCCATGTTAACACGGTACAGATGATCAAATAAATGACAGCTGCCTCGCAATATAAGGCAAAAGGCTCATAGTTTCTTGCTGCAATCTGCTGCGCAGTAGTGAACAGCTCCACAACGGTAATGCTGGATGCAAGGGAAGTATCTTTGGTAAGTCCGATAAGGGAGTTAAACAGTGGTGGAAAAGCAATCCGGAATGCCTGAGGCATTACAATCCGAAACATGGTCTGAGGATAGTTAAGACCGATCATATAAGCTGCTTCTGTCTGTCCCGCCGGAACTGCCTGGATGGCAGAGCGGAAAATTTCAGCATTATATGCACCAAGGTTTAGGGCAAAGGCGATGACAGCTGAGGGAAAAGCATCTAATATAATTCCCACAGAGGGCAGACCATAAAAAATGATAAACAGCTGTACGATAAGCGGGGTACCTCGGAAAACCCAGATATAAAATCTTGCAAACTGTTTCAGTCCTTTTACATTGGCAATCTGCACCAGCGCCAGAAACAGCGCCAGGATACAGCCGAATATAAAAGAGAGTAAGGTGAGAGGAATTGTAACTTTAATTCCGGGAATCAGGATTCTGGGAAAAGAAGATATCAGAATCTGTACTAATCGATCACTCATAATTGTTTCCTTTTGGCTTAATTTGTTAAAAATGCAACGCAGCAGTGTTTATGAAAAGAATATCACCACGGCAGGCAGCTGCTGATCCGGCAAGAACGGCAATCTGCGCTTCGCTCATTTCGCTTAGTTAGCAGCAGTAGTTTCCTCTGCGGTATCTTCAGAAGCGGCATCAGAAGAGTCCTCAGCACTGTCACCGGAAACCGCATCTGTTGTCTCATCCTGTGGCTTTGTGAAATCTGTGCCGAAGTAATCCTCAGAAAGCTTGCTTAAGGTGCCATCTTCTTTCAGCTCGTCAATGGCCTGCTGAACGGCATCGTATAAAGCAGTTTCTCCCTTTTTAATCGGTACTGCGTAGGTATCTACAACATCCGGGATCACAAATGCAACCTTCAGGTTTGCGTCTGGATGCTGCTGGAGATATTCGTTAAATACAACAGAGTTAAAGGTGGTAAAATCAGCTCGTCCGGATTCAATCAGGGAAACTGCTTCCTCAGCAGTACTGATCTGTACAAGGGAGGCTCCTGCATCCTCCAGGATATCAAGATAAGCGGTAGTCGCTGTGTTGGCTACTTTCTTGCCATCCAGGGAAGCCATGTCTACGATATTATCGTTGTCCTTTGAAACTACGATCTGCTGTGTGATGTAGAAATATGGTCCGGCAAAATCATATTTTTCTTCTCTTTCTGGTGTAATGCTTACTGCATTGATAACGGTGTCAAGACGTCCGCTGTCAATTCCTGCAAGAAGAGAATCCCAGTCAGATTCTGTGAAATCTGCTTCTACTCCCAGTTTACCGGCAATCGCTTTTGCCACTTCTACGTCAAAACCTGTAAGCTCTCCGTCATCATCATGATAGGTGTATGGAGGATAGGTACCTTCCACACCGACTTTCAGTTTTCCGGATTCCTGAATCTGGGAAAGCTCATCGTCAGCTGCGTAAGCCATGCTGCAAGTTGCCAGGACTCCTGTTAAGATTGCTGTAATTCCTAAGGTTAAGATGCTCTTTCTCATAATGTATTTCCTCCTCGTGTTTATCACCTAGTTTTCTGGTAGGTTTAATGTGATTTAGATAATAGCATAAAAGAATCGGACTGTCTAATATGGAATATACATAGCTGGCTATAGGCTTGAACTATATCAAACGTACATACTATAAAACCTTCTCTTTCTTGACTAAATGAGGAGATGTGTTAAAGTAGAGGAAAAGAAATATCCGGAGGAAATTATGTTAGATCTGAAACAGTTAAAATATTTTATCGTTTGTGCGGAAACCGGCTCTATCAGTGAAGCGGCGAAGCTTCTCTATACAACACAGCCCAGTGTGAGCAAGGTGATCAAGGCTCTGGAAAGTGATATGGGAATTGTATTATTTGACCGTATGCCCCGGGGAATCGCACTTACAACGAAGGGCCGTGAGGCATACCGTTATGCCTGCCGGATTGTAAATGATTCCTGCATACTGGAAGAGATGAGCCATAAAAATATGGCAAAATATCTGAGGATTTCCTTAAATCCAAGTTCCTGGTTTACCAACCAGTTTGTGGAATTCTATAAAAAAAATTATGAAAAAGATTATCACTTTGAAATCTATACCGCTGGTGTGCGGACGGTAATGGAGCGTGTACGAGATTATCTTTCAGATATAGGGTTTGTGTACGTAATGGAACAGCAGAAAAAAGAGTTTCAATATGAGTTGGCGAAAAATCGTTTGGTTTTCAGTGTTATGCAGGAGAGTACGGCAACCTTTTATCCGGGAAAGCAAAATGAACGTGTCAAGGAACGGGAAATGACGTCTGTGACTATGGAGCAGATGAAAAATTTCCGTTTTATCCAGAACTTCCGTGATGAATTCCTGGAACTGGGAGAAAAAGAAAAACGCAGTGTATTCAGCTGGGAAAATCTTGATGTTTCGGTTATCACAAACAGTGATTATATTATGGAAAAGATGTTGAAAGAAACAGAGCTTTGTAATATCAGCGGAAGCTATCTTTCCGATGACAAAAAAGCGGTAAATGAGGGCATTCCTCTGGAATTTAAAAAGAATAAGGTCTTTTTTGGATATATTAGAAGGAAAAATGATGATCCAGATGAATTAATGGATGAATTCCTGGATTTCCTGAAAGAAAAATTAAAACGATATTCCTAAAATGCGAAAATATATGCAAAATAAGAATGGCTCATAACCCCTGGGGTGGGTTGTGGGCTGTTTTTTAGTTTGCTAAACTATATTGCGGAATTTGAAATGGAGACAATCGAATGAAAAAATATGCAATCAAACGTATCCTTCAGCTGATTCCCATTCTGTTTGCAATTACCTTTTTGTCTTATGGGATGATGCGAATTGCAGGAAGTGACGTTGTAACACAGAAAATGGAGAATACGGGAGCTGTGGTGTCAGAAGCTACGTTGGATGCGGCAAGAGAACAGCTGGGACTGGATAAGCCATTTTTGACACAATACTTTGTATGGCTGGGCAAGCTGTTCAGAGGGAATATGGGAAACAGCTATGTGTCAGGTTTTCCGGTATTTGATACATTCATATCGAAGCTTCCGGCTACTTTGCTTCTCACCGTGACATCGATTCTGCTTACGGTAATTATTTCCATTCCCCTTGGGATTCTGGCTGCTGTGAAGCAGAATACGATTATTGACTACATAATCCGTTTCTGTAGTTTTATAGGAAATAGTCTTCCTAATTTTTTTGTATCACTTTTGCTCATGTATTTTCTTGCGATCAGAATAAGAATCTTTCCTGTTATTGCAAAAGACGTCAGCTTAAAAAGTGTAGCTATGCCGGCCATAACGCTGGCCATTGCCATGTCTGCGAAGTATCTTCGTCAGGTGCGGGCCACAGTGCTGGATGAACTTAGTAAGGATTATGTTGTGGGAGCCAGGGCTCGCGGTGTGAAGTTTTCAGTTACATTATGGAAAAGTATCATGAAGGCTTCCCTTGTTACGATCATTACATTGTTAATGCTGTCTATAGGAAATCTGCTTGGTGGTACAGCAATCGTGGAATCTATTTTTATGTGGGACGGAGTTGGAAAAATGGCGGTAGATGCCATTTCCATGCGAGACTATCCTATTATTCAGGCCTACGTTATGTGGATGGCAATCATCTATGTTTTGATAAATCTGCTTACAGACCTGTCTTACCGGTTCCTGGATCCGAGAATCCGTCTGGGAGGTGCAAAGCAGTGAGTGATGTAACAGTACGTGTGCAGAGAGTTAAAAAGAACCATATAAGAAAGAAACTGATTTTTTTCGGTACGCTGGCTGTCTGTCTTGTAGTTTTGGCGATTTTTTCAGACCATCTCTGCCCCTACGATCCTTATGCACAGGATCTTTCCTGTGCCCTTCAGGCACCTAGCCTTCAGCACCCAATGGGAACGGATACTTATGGCAGAGATATGCTGTCACGAGTGATCAGCGGAGCCAGAGCCAGCATTTTTTCTACTTTTATACTTGTGGCTGTGATTTCTGTATTTGGAACAATTGTGGGATTGTGGTGTGGCTATTCTGGGGGGATCCTGGATTCTGTCGTGATGAGAATTTCTGATGTCTGTCTGGCATTTCCGGGGCTGGTGTTTGCAATGGCTATTGCGGCAGTTCTTGGCGGGGGTATTCAGAATGCCATTATTGCGCTGGCTGTAATCAGCTGGCCGAAGTATTCACGAATTTCCCGAAGTCAGACTCTGGCATTGAAAAATGAACCATATATCCATGCTGCCATACTGGCAGGAGACACTTCTGTTCAGATTATGACAAGGCATATTCTTCCCAATATACTGGGGCCGGTTCTGGTAACAGCTATGCTGGATATTGGAACCATGATGATGGAACTGGCCGGGCTTTCTTTTCTTGGCCTGGGAGCTCAGATCCCCATGGCAGAGTGGGGAAGTATGATGAGCAGCGGAAGAAGCATGATCCAGACTTATCCATGGGTAGTTCTGTCACCGGGAATTGCAATTTTTTTATCGGTAGTAATTTTTAACCTGCTGGGGGATACGGTTCGTGATTATCTGGATCCTAAGAACAGCCGTACACGGCAGAGATAAGTGCATATAGGAGGAACGAAAATGAAAACAAAGAAAATCCTGGCAGCTGCATTAACGGTTGGCATGACAGTGAGCTTAACAGCAATGCCTGCAGCAGCTGAAGAAAAGAAAACATTTGTATTTGGTGATACCACCTTTAATGCAGAAAATGAAGAGGCTGATATCAATCCACAGAATACCTATGCTGGCTGGGCATGTATCCGTTATGGTGTCGGTGAGACCCTGTTTCGTTATTCTGACACCATGGAAATTGAACCGTGGATTGCAAAGGAATATGAAAATGTGGATGATCTGACCTGGAAAATCACTTTAAATGATGGGGTCGTATTTTCTAATGGACGTGCCTGTGATGGTGAAGCAGTAAAGGAATGTCTGGAAGAACTGGTGGCAAATCATGAAAGAGCTGCCGGAGATCTTTGCATCGATACAATTGAAGCAGAGGGAAATGTAGTGACAATTAAGACTACAGAGCCAAAACCTGCGCTGATTAATTATTTAAGTGATCCTTACGGCTGTATTATTGATGTGCAGGCCGGAATTACAGACAATGGGATTGTTATCGGTACAGGTCCTTATGTTGCTGCAGATCTGGTAACGGATGATCATCTTACCCTTGTAAAAAATGAGAATTATTGGGATGGGGATGTAAATGTAGATGAAATTACTGTTCGCACCATTTCAGATGGCGACACGTTGGCATTTGCACTTCAGGCAGGAGAGATTAATGCTGCTTACGGTATGGCATACGCAAGCTATCCATTATTTGAGAATGATGATTTTACATTTTCCAGTACTGCCACAAGCCGTGCATTTTATGCGTGGATGAATTTTGAAAGTCCGGTAACCTCTGATCCGGCAGTCCGCAAAGCAATTGCCATGGGAATTGATAAGGAAAGCTTCGTATCTGTACTTCTGAATGGATATGGGTATCCGGCAGTTGGTGCATTCCCGGATACTTTCTCATTTGGCGGACAGAATCTGACTACGGAGAGCTATGATCCGGATGGAGCAAAACAGGTTCTGGAGGAAGCTGGATGGGTTGACTCTGACGGTGACGGAATCCGTGAAAAAGATGGACAGAAGCTTGTGATCCGCTGGCTTACCTATCCAAGCCGCCAGGAGCTCCCCCTTTTGGCTGAGGCTGCACAGGCAACCTTAAAAGAGATCGGCATGGATGTTCAGGTAAACTGTACATCTGATAACAATACGATCCGCAAAGACCCCACTCTCTGGGATGTATATGCAAGTGCCATGGTAACAGCGCCTACGGGAGATCCACAGTACTTCTTCACATCCTGTGCACTGGACGAGTCTGCTTCCAACAATGGTCATTATCACAGCGACAAGCTGGAAGAGCTTGCAGATGAAATGGAGAATGAGTTTGATATAGAGAAACGTAGTGAGTTGGGAATTCAGATGCAGCAGACCGTTCTGGATGACAATGCTTACGTATTCTGTTCTCATCTTAGAATGAGCCTGGTTATGCAGTCAGATGTGACAGGTCTGGTTGCCCACCCCTGTGATTATTATGAGTTGACTGCAGATTTGGATATTAATTAGAACTAAGAAAAATAAGTGCCAGCTGTTCTATATCAATGATATAGGCAGCTGGCAGAAATGTTTTTGGAGATTTTATAAGGAGGAGTTTACACAATAATGGAGAGTAAAATACTGACCTATGATTCGGTGGAAATATCCTTTGGTGGGAAAGCGGTAGTCCATGATGTGAGCTTCTCCCTTGCATCAGGAGAAATCCTTGGCCTGGTAGGAGAATCCGGAAGCGGTAAGAGCACACTGATCAGGGCTGCTATGGGACTTCTGGGCTCCGATGGTCTTGTGACCAGGGGAGATATTCTTTTTATGGGACAGAATATTCTGGACATTCCGGAAAAAGAGAAAAGAAAAATCCGGGGAGCAAAAATCGGTATGATTTTTCAGGATGCGGGTGCTTCGCTTTGCCCTATCCGGACAATAGGAGACCAGATTTATGAGAGCATACGTGCCCATAAGAAAGTGAGCAGAAATGAGGCAAAAGAATGTGCCATGGAGCTATTTGACAAGCTGAATTTTAAAGACAGCCAGCGTGTGTGGGACAGCTATCCTTTTGAATTGTCCGGGGGAATGAACCAGAGAGCAGGAATTGCTATTGCCATGCTGATGAATCCACCGATTCTGCTTGCTGATGAACCGACGAGCGCACTGGATGTAGCCGTTCAGCGGCAGGTAGTAAAAGAAATGCGAAAGCTCAGGGAACTGCTTGGAACTGCAATTATAATCGTAACCCACGATATTGGTGTAGTACGTGCAATGGCAGATACCGTTCTGGTTCTGAAAAATGGAAAAACAGTGGAATACGGAGAGGCAGGGAAAATATTGAATGATCCCAGTGATCCATATACCAGGAAACTGCTGGCAGCAGTGCCAAGGATTAAGAGAAAGGAAAAACCATGAATACACTTTTGGAAGCAGAACATTTGACGAAGGTATTTTTCCAGAGAGGAAAAGAGCCCTTTAAAGCTGTGGATGATGTAAGCTTTTCCTTGAAAGCCGGGGAAATTCTTGGAATTGTTGGAGAATCCGGATCTGGAAAAAGTACACTGGCAAAGATGATCACAAGACTGACTGATATTACAGAAGGCACTTTGAAATTTCAGGGAAAAGATATTACAAAAATGAAACAGAGCCAGTTAAAGGATGTATATGGAAATATTCAGATGGTTTTTCAGAATCCGGCTGGCTCCTTTGACCCCAGAAGAACTCTGGGAGACGGAATTGGAGAGAGCCTCCGAAACAGTGGGATGAAGAAAGCTGAAGCTGCGAAAAAGGTAAAAGAGCTTCTGGAACGGTGTGGGCTTGACGAAGGGTTCTCAGACAGATATCCGCATGAGGTAAGTGGTGGACAATGTCAGAGGGCTGCCATTGCAAGGGCCCTGTCAGTAGAGCCGAAGGTGCTGATCTGTGATGAGGCCACCAGCGCATTGGATGTGACGATTCAGAAACAGATCATGGAGCTGCTGGAAGAACTGAAAGATTCACATGGATTGTCATTTATTTTTATTTGCCATAATCTGGCACTTGTGCAGAGCTTCTGTGATAAGCTGCTGGTTCTGTATGACGGAAAAGTCGTAGAGAGAGGATGCCCGGATGACATCATAAATGAGCCGAAGGATGCATACACGAAGAAATTGGTGAATGCGGTATTTGAAAGCTCCCACTGACAGATCGCAAAGCGACTGCGTTCATGAGCAAGTAGCGAAGCGGATTGCGAATGTCCGCTTTACTAAAACTGATATTCCATAAAATTAAAATATTATGCAAAACAAGAATACCTTAATATCCCCCCTGGGAGCTTGTGATACGAATGATTTCTGGTACAATTAATTTCAGCAGCAAGGCAGAAAAAAGCCGGAAATGCAAATTCTTATACATAGTTACATGTAACACCTCCACTCATTATTACATGTAATACAGACCTTCTATAAAAAGACAGTTATAGGGCAGAAGCCTGTAGCTGCCTTTTTTATCAGAAAACGGAGAGAGAAAATAAGGATTGATCAGAAGTCTTCAGAAAATTTTTTTCTGTTGATAATAAAAACAAGAGGGAGAAACACCATGAAAATCAGAAAGGTAATCAGTTTATTATGCACAGCAGCCATGTTGTTTGCAGTACCTGCGGGGAACGTTTATGCAGGAGCGGAGGATCAGTCTGTGATCGTCACAATGCCTACAACATCGGAGCCGGAATCCGGTTTTGATCCGGCTTACGGATGGGGAGCCGGAGAACATGTTCATGAGCCGCTTATCCAGAGCACACTGGTTCGTACAACCAAAGACCTTGGAATTGAAAATGATCTGGCAACAGAATATACCTGCAGTGACGATGGTCTTACCTGGACAGTTAAAATCCGTGATGATGTGAAGTTTACAGACGGAGAACCATTGACAGCAGGGGATGTGGCGTTTACCTTTAATACCTGTCGTGACGAAAGCTCTGTAAATGATTTCACTATGTTAAAGGAAGCTGTGGCAGTAGATGATACCACCATAGAATTTCATATGAATGAGCCCTATTCCATCTGGCCCTATACCATGGCAATCGTTGGAATCGTGCCTGAGCACGCCTATGGTGAGAATTATGGACAGAATCCAATTGGTTCCGGCCGTTATATTATGAAACAGTGGGACAAAGGCCAGCAGGTCATTTTTGAGGCAAATCCGGATTATTATGGAGAGGAGCCGAAGATTAAGAAGCTGACTGTTTTATTTATGGAAGAAGACGCAGCTCTGGCAGCAGCAATGGCAGGCCAGGTGGATGTGGCGCATACTGCAGCCTCTTACAGTGATCAGGAAATCGAGGGTTATGAGCTGTTGAATGTGGAAACAGTAGATAACCGTGGATTCAATCTTCCATGCACAGAGCCGGAAGAAAAAGACGGGATTGTTTACGGAAACAGCTTTACTTCCGATGTGAATGTCCGTCGTGCCATTAATCTGGCCATTGACCGTGATGAGATGATCCAAAATGTTCTGAATGGCTATGGAACAAAGGCCTACAGTGTTTGTGACAAAATGCCATGGTACAATGAGGAGTCTGTTACTGAGTATGATCTGGAAGCAGCGAAAGCCCTGATGGAAGAAGCCGGATGGGCAGAAGGGGACGATGGAATCCGTGAAAAGGATGGAGAAAAAGCAGAGCTTACTCTTATATTCCCAAATGGGGATTCTGTGCGTCAGGCACTTGCGGAAGACACTGCCAATCAGCTGAGAGAACTTGGAATTGATGTAACGACCTCCGGTGCTGGCTGGGATACCGCTTATGACCAGGCACAGTCAGAACCGCTTATCTGGGGCTGGGGAGCACACAGTCCAATGGAGCTTTATAATATTTATCATACCATCGGAGAGTCTGGAAGTGCAGAATATTCTCCATATGCAAATGAGACAGTAGACAGTTATATGGACGAAGCCCTTGCAAGCAGCAGCCTGGAAGAATCCTATGATCTGTGGAAAAAAGCTCAATGGGATGGAACAACCGGAATTACGCAGGAAGGAGATATTCCGTGGATCTGGCTCTGCAATATTGATCATCTCTATTTTGTCCGTGATGGTCTGGAGGTTGCAGACCAGAAATTACATCCTCACGGCCATGGCTGGTCTATTGTAAATAATGTAGATCAGTGGGATTGGGAATAAAAAAACACCGGAAAACATGCTCTGGAGTATGTTCAAAATGAAATGGACAAATTAAGATGAAACAGATAGGTATTTATGCAGGAAAGAACCTGCTGCGAATTATTTTACTGCTTTTTGCAGTAAGCATTCTTACCTTTGCCCTTGTAACAGCCTCCCCCATTGACCCATTGCAGGCCAATGTGGGGCAGGCTGCCCTGGGCAGTATGAGTGAGGAGCAAAAAGAAAAGCTTCGCTCTTATTGGGGTGTGGAGGAACCGCCAGTTCAGAGATATCTGAACTGGCTGAATGCATTTATAAAGGGAGATGCAGGAACTTCCCTGCTATATCGCCAGCCCGTGACGAAAGTTATTGCAGTGAAGCTGGGAAACTCCCTTTTTCTTATGGGACTGGCATGGATCATTTCAGGACTGGTAGGATTTATTTTGGGGGTGATCGCAGGAGTATTTCAAGGTAGACTGCCAGATAAGCTGATAAAGGGATATTCGCTGGTAATTGCCAGTACTCCTTCTTTTTGGCTGGCTTTGTTATTGCTGATCATTTTCGGGGTGTGGCTAAAAGTCCTTCCTATCGGACTTAGCGTTCCCATTGGGGTAGAAGCCAGTGGCGTCACATTTTTGGACAGAGTTCGTCATGCGATTCTTCCGGCAGTCACTTTAAGTATTACCGGGATTTCAAATATCACGTTACATACCAGGGAAAAAATGATTGACATAATGGAAAGTGACTACATTCTTTTCGCAAAAGCACGGGGAGAGAAAACCGGAAGTATTATTCTTCACCATGGAATCCGAAATGTCCTGCTTCCGGCGATGACGCTGCAGTTTGCATCTGTCAGTGAGATTATAGGAGGCTCTGTGCTTGTAGAGCAGGTGTTTTCCTATCCGGGGATCGGGCAGGCGGCGGTGGCGGCAGGAACAGGAAGTGACGTTCCGCTTCTTATGGGAATTACCCTGATAACTGCTATGATTGTTTTTCTTGGAAATTTTGCCGCAAATGTGTTATATGGAGTGATTGATCCCAGAATCCGAAAAGGAGGGCTGGGGCTGTGAAAGAAAATGTGAGAAATAATCCGGTAATAGGATCTGAGCAAAGCACGAAATGCAGATTATGGATAAGGTGGAACCAACGCCAGAGGGCACTGATTTTACTCCTGTTTTCCATCGCTTTTTTAGCTGTGACAGTTATACTTGGAGTCTGTTTTCATGATGCAGCCATGGTGACAGATTTTTCCAGAAAAAATCTTGCACCATGTGTGAAATATCCTTTTGGAACAGATTGGCTGGGACGTAATATGTTTTACAGAACGCTTACAGGGCTGTCAGCCAGCATTCTGATCGGGGTACTGGCAGCTGGCGTTAGTGCTGTTATGGCTCTTATTCTGGGAATTTGTGCGGCTACTCTTGGAAGAGCTACGGATTCAGTAATTACTTTTGTAATTGATATGGTTATGGGGATTCCGCATATCCTGCTTCTTATCCTGATTTCCTATGCAATGGGAAAAGGAATGAAAGGTGTCATTGTGGGAGTTGCGCTGACCCATTGGACTTCTCTTGCAAGGCTGATCCGGGGGGAAGTTCTGCAGCTGCGGGAGAGCGAGTATATTCAAATTGCAGGAAAGCTGGGATGCAGCAAATGGCAGATTGCCAGGAAACATATGCTTCCCCATCTCTTTCCACAGTTTGTGGTAGGCCTGGTGCTTCTTTTTCCTCATGCGATCCTTCATGAATCAAGCATTACCTTTCTGGGGTTTGGTCTGTCTACAGAACAGCCTGCCATTGGAATTATTTTATCAGAAAGTATGCGCTATCTGATCATGGGAAAATGGTGGCTGGCTGTATTTCCAGGGCTTATGCTGGTATTCACGGTGGTGTTGTTTGAGAAGGGGGGAACAGCACTTCGTCAGATTCTGGATCCAGGCAGTGCCCATAAGTAGGAGGCGTTATGAGTTGTACGAATAAGAAAAAAATTCTGGAAATAGAGGAGCTTTCTGTTTCGTTTCTTCAGTATGAGGGAAAGAGCAGCCGGCAGAGCTGGCTCCCTGTGATCTCAGGGTTGTCTGTGGTAGTGAGGGAAGGAGAACTGGTAGCTGTTGTTGGCTCGAGTGGTTCAGGCAAAAGCCTTTTGGCTCATGCAATTCTGGGGATTTTGCCCTATAATGCCAGAGTAACCGGAAACATGAAATTTCAGGGAGAACTTCTCGATAAAAACAGAATTGAAAAACTCCGGGGAAATGAAATCGCTTTTGTTCCACAGAGTACCATGTATCTGGATCCTCTTATGAAGGTGGGAAAACAGGTTCAGGGAACGGCAGGCAAAAAAGCAGGTGGTTTGCAGAAAAAGCTTTTTAAGCGATATGGACTGCCCGAAAATACGGAAGAAAAATATCCTTTTGAATGTTCAGGAGGAATGACAAGAAGGATTCTTTTATCTACTGCATTAATGGGAAATCCAAAGCTGATCATTGCAGATGAGCCAACTCCCGGAATGGATCTGGAACTGGCGAAAAAGTCCATGAAGGATTTTAGAAGGTTTGCAGATGAAGGGAATGGCGTGCTTCTGATTACGCATGATATTGAATTGGCACTTCATGTAGCAGATAGGATTGTGGTTTTCTATGCTGGAAAAACAGTAGAGGAGGCTCCGGTTTCAGATTTTGATTCAGAAGAAACTTTGCGGCATCCGTATACGAAAGCATTGTGGCGGGCCCTTCCACAGAATGGATTTGTTCCTCTTGCCGGAGTACAGCCCTATGTGAAGGATATGCCGGAAGGGTGTCCCTTCGGACCAAGGTGTGGCTGGTATCAGGAGCGCTGCAGGGAGGAAATCCCGATGGTCCAGGCTGGATGTGGGAGCGTAAGGTGTATCAGATATTGTGCCAGTGAAAAAAACAAATTTCGGGAGGAAGCAAAAAGTTGATTCTGGAAGCGAGGGATATATCTTTTTCCTACAGTGGGAAAGATGCAGATCTTTTTTCAAATATAAGTTTCAAGGTGGAAAATAACGAAAGAGTGTGGGTGCCGGGACCAAGCGGCTATGGAAAAACTACGTTGTGCAAAATACTGGCTGGATATTTAAAGCCCTGTAAAGGACAGGTTTTGCTGGATGGAAAGCCCCTGCCGCAAAAAGGGTATTGTCCGGTACAGATGATCTGGCAGCATCCGGAAAAGGCAGTGAATCCAAGATTAAAAATGGAGAAAATCCTGTCAGATGGCGGAAATGTGGAAAAGCGTATCATAGAGGGTCTTGGAATTGAGAAGGACTGGATGAACCGATATCCCCAGGAATTGTCTGGCGGAGAATTGCAGAGATTTTGTATAGCCAGGGCTTTGGGAAAAGAGACGCAGTTTCTTATAGCAGATGAGATCAGTACCATGCTGGATCTGATCACACAGAGTCAGATCTGGAGCTTTTTGCTGGAAGAAGTGAAAAAACGGGAAATCGGATTGATCGTGGTATCTCACAGTGATGGGCTGCTGAAACAAGTTGCCAGAAGAAAGCTGCCTTTTATGGCAGAGCAGACAAATGCCTGAAAATTTTGAATGATTCATCTATTTTATACTTCCATTTTCACAGAAAAACAAGAGCAGATTTTACTAAAAAATCACCTGAAAAAAAATTATGTTTGGTTAATCATAATGGAAACAGGTGACTATAATAAGAGCCGTAAAAAGAAATAAGAAGTACTTAACAAAACCTCTTCGTAGAAGGCTGCTAAGCGTTTCAGAATTTGGAGGAAAAGATAAATGAATACTTTAAAAGCTGAAAAGAGAAGCATGGACGTCAAGGCTAAGAGATTAAGAAGAGAAGGGTTTGTAACAGGTAATCTGTTCGGCAGAGAAATTGAAGGTTCCATTCCCCTTAAGTTTACGAAGAAAGAGATTGAAGCTCTTTTGAAGAATAACAATAAAGGAAGCCAGGTAATGCTGGAGCTGGATGGAAAGACTTATGATGCTCTGATTAAGGAAGTTGATTATAATCCACTCGCACATACCGTGGAAGAGGTTGATTTCCAGGCGCTGGTAAGCAATGAAATGGTACATTCTGTTGCTGAGATCATTCTGGAAAATGAAGAGAAGGTTGTCTCTGGTGTCCTTCAGGATGAATTAAAAGAAGTTGCGTACAAAGCACTTCCTGCAGACCTGGTTGACAAGATTAAGGTTGATGTATCTGGCATGAAGATTGGCGATACTCTTCGTGTGAAAGATCTGGAGATTGCGCAGAATAAGAATATCCATATTACAACAGATCTGGGAGCTGTTATCGCAACCGTTACTCCGGTTCACAATGTAGTACCGGAGACTGAGACAGAAACAGAAGAAGCTGCTGCTGAAGAGAAATAATCGGAAGCGAGCGGTGAAGTGAATATGTGTTAGATGGTGAAGGGCTGAAACTTTGGAGATGAAGTTTCAGCTTTTTTACGTTTTCTAAATGTTTTTTGAAAAATGTATCCCATAAGGTGACGGGGCAGAGTGCATATTCCTCAGCAATAAAACTCCTTCACAAACCGCAGAAACTGTTTTACATATGGCTTCAGAATGCGGTTTTTGTTATATACAATGTAGAAGGTACGTATGGCTGCTTCATTGTTTAACGGAAACATGAGGATCTGATGAGTGTCAGCCAGATCCTGAGCAGAGCAGGCAGATAAAATGGAAATTCCAAGACCGCTGGCAACAGATTTTCGGATGGCCTCCAGGTCATTCATTCTTGCCACAACATGCAGGGAAGTATCTGGGATATGCTGTTCTTCCAGATAGCGGTCAATTTCTTTTTTTGTGCCAGAGCCGCTTTCCCGCATGATAAAAGGTTCCCCAAGAAAGGCGGCAAGGTCTGTGCCTGTAAGTGCCATCTGCTGCTGGTATTTCAGGTAGTGCTCTGTAACAGGTGTGGCAATGACCAGTTTATCCTGGCGGAAAGGAACGAAGTGACAGTCTGGCTCATCGAAGATATTTCCCACAAGGCCAAGATCCACACTGCCATCCAGAACTCTGGCAACAGCCCCCAGGCTATCTGACTGCCAGGAATGGAAATAGATGTCCGGAATTTCACTTGTAAAGGCATTCAGGATTTCCGGCAGCAGGTAGGAAGAGGGAATGGTGGAAACGGCAAGCTCAATGATCTTCTTATTTTTACCTGTAAATTCTTCTATAATGTTGCTTCTCATATTCAGCATGGCAGAAGCACTGTCATAAAGCTGAAGACCACGCTGGGTGACGGTAAGCTTCTTGGTGGTGCGGATTAGCAGCCGGGAGTTTAGTTCCTGCTCCAGAGACTGGATATGGGCGCTGACGGTGGGCTGCGTTAAGTGAAGTCTCCGGGCTGCTTCAGAGAAGCTTTTGTTTTCCACAACCGCAACGAAGGCTTCTAATTGTTTAAATTCCATAGTGGCTCCTTTTACAGATTTAGAATTTTCTTCAGTCCATGGATGGCAAAATCCAGTTCCTCTTCTGTGTTTTCCGATCCAAAGGAAAAGCGGATCGTTCCGGCAGGATAAGTGCCAAGTGTTTTATGAGCATTAGGAGCACAGTGAAGTCCAACCCTGGTCATAACTCCATATTCACTGTCCAGTTGCCAGGCAACCTGAGACATATCAATTTCCGGTGTCTGGATGGAAACCACGGCATTTCGGCTGGTAAGCTCTTTTTTTCCAATAATACGGATGTGTTTACCGGTATCATCCAGTGTCAGAAGATGTTCCAGGAAATGGTTAGTGAGAGAAAGCTCTTTTTGGTAAAGATATGACATATTTTTCTCAAAAAAGGTATCTGGAAAGTCGTTTTTTTCAGATGTTTGTCTGGTAACCGCCGCTTCAGTCCGGGAAGAACCCGGTTTTGGATTTCTCAGGCAGGTAAGTGCCTGATGGAGCCCATAAATCCCCGGCAGATTCGGAGTCCCCGATTCAAAGCGATCCGGCAGAAAATTCGGAATTTCTTCTGTGTGGGATACACTTCCCGTTCCTCCGGAAATCAGCGGCTCCATTTGCTCTGCCAGTTCCTGAGACACCAGAAAACCGCCAGTTCCCTGAGGACCACGGAGCCCTTTATGTCCGGTAAAAGCAAGGGCGTCAATATGCATTTTCTCCATATCAATGGGCACGATTCCGGCTGTCTGGGCACAGTCCACAATAAAAAAAAGATGATGGCGCTGGCAAATTTCTCCAAGCTGGGCAAGAGGCATTTGTGTGCCGCAAACATTGGAGGCATGAAGGGTGACAATGGCTTTTGTTTCCGGCCGGATCAGTGGTTCCACCTCTTCTAGAAGCATGGAACCATCTTTCTTACAGGGAATGCGGTCAAAAAGAAGGCCCTTTTTTGACAGCTGGATAACAGGGCGCATAACGGCATTATGCTCCATGGCAGATACAAGAATATGCTCCCCTGGCTTTAGAAATCCTTTCAGGATAAAATTCAGGCTGGTAGTTACATTAGGAGTGAAGACCACATTTTTGCATTTGGGAAAATGAAAAAGCTCTGCAAGAAGCTGTCTGGTTTCATAAACAACCTCCTCGGCAGAGTAGGCGTCAGAATAACAGCCGCGGTTCACGTTAGAGCCGTTCAGTGTCATATATTCCAGCATGGCCTGAGCTACACCTGGAGCTTTTGGAAATGAAGTGCTGGCCTGGTCCAGATAAATTCGGTTCATAGCAGGTTGTCCTTTCTGTGGATAATAAAAAATTTTGCTGTCAGGTCGGACGGAAGAGTGGGATCCTAACTTTGCACGATACATTCAGTATAACATGATTTATCGAATATTTCTATAAAACATAAAAATTATGTTATATAATCAATTAGAGTTTTCAGATAGAAAATGGTAAAATAGAGGAAAGATTTGACATTTGCATAAGGAGGAAAGAGTATGAAAGAAAGTTTGTCAAAGAAAGAGACGCCAATGATCATTGGAGTGGGATTGATCATCGGAATTATCGCAGTGGCACTGGTGAAATTTGGAAACCCAGCAAACATGGGATTCTGTATTGCCTGCTTCCTGCGTGATACTTCCGGTGCACTGGGATTCCATTCCGCTGTAGCCGTGCAGTACATCCGTCCGGAAATCGTGGGACTGGTTCTTGGTTCCTGTATCCTGGCACTTGCAACAAAGGAATTTAAGCCAAGAGGGGGCTCAGCACCTGTGACCCGTTTTGTGATCGGAATGTTTGTTATGGTCGGATGCCTAATGTTCCTGGGATGTCCGTTCCGTATGATCCTTCGTCTGGCTGGCGGTGATCTTAACGCTATTTTTGGACTGTTTGGATTTGTAGCAGGTATCCTGGCAGGAGTATTTTTCCTGAAAAAGGGTTATACTTTGAAACGCTCTTACAAAATGCAGCCTGTAGAGGGCGGAATTTTCCCTGTAGTGGAAATCGGAATTCTGGTTCTTCTTATTGCAGCACCGGCATTCATCCACTTCACAGAAGCTGACAGTGGCCCTGGGGCAAAGCACGCAGCAATCGCTATTTCTTTGATCGCAGGCATTCTGGTGGGGGCGATGGCACAAAGAACACGACTCTGTATGGTTGGGGGTATCCGTGACGTGGTTCTCTTTGGAGAGTGGAAGCTTCTCCTTGGATTTATTGCTATTTTGATAAGTGCGCTGATCGGAAATATGATTCTTGGATATTTCAATCCTGGCTTTGTAGGACAGCCTATTGCGCATACAGATGGACTTTGGAATGCCCTTGGAATGGCACTTGCAGGATTCGGCTGTGTACTTCTTGGCGGCTGTCCTCTTCGTCAGCTGGTACTTGCCGGAGAGGGAAATACAGATTCTGCCATTACCGTATTTGGTTTGATGGCTGGCGCAGCTGTTGCCCATAACTTTGGACTCGCTTCTTCAGGAGAAGGTCCTACTGCAAATGGTAAGATTGCAGTTGTAATTGGATTCGTGGTACTGTTTGTGATTGCAGTGGTGAATTCCATGCGTAAGTCTGAAGCGTAAGAAAGGAGAGAGTGAGAATGAAGAAAATAGATGCAAGAGGACTTTCCTGTCCGGAACCGGTGATTCGTACGAAAAATGCACTGGCTTCTGGCGAAAAAGCTTATACCGTAATGGTAGATAACGTAACAGCAAAGGAAAATGTTTCCCGTTTTGCCATGCATCAAGGCTATCAGGTGTCTGTAAAAGAGGAGGGGGAAGATTTTATTCTGACCCTGGAGAAATAATGGAAGAGTATATTGCCACCTTTTTTTCCCATTTTGGTGCTATGTCTTTTAAGAAAAAATGTGACCAGGAGGGGTATCCGGCAGTGATCATGCCGGTACCGAGAAATTTAAGCTCCTCCTGCGGAACCTGCGTGAAATTCACAGGGAAAGCAGAGGCTGCACGGAACTGGCATTCTGATGAAATCGAGCAGATTGCAAAGGTATTGGAAAACGGGATGTTTCGGGTGATATGGCATAGTTAAAAGGGATGATAAAAGACAAGAGGAACCGGCGAAAGCTGCTGGTTCTTCTTTTTTTATAGACAGAGGGTTTAGAGGTTACTGTGATACAAGAAGAAATTTGCAAGGAACTGCTTTATTTGCATATTCCGGCGTAATTTGCTAGAATAAGGACAGGTTTTCGTAAATAAAAAGTGATTCAATAGGTGGAAAATATGAAGGAAAAAGATAAATCCAATTATGAACAGGTGAGAGAAACCTGGCGCTTGAAGTTTCTGGAGATGGATCAGGAGGTTCTGATCAGGAAATTTAATCTGGAGGCAGATGAGGATGCCCTGTATATCCTCTATTTTTCTAAAAAATTAAGAATCGACAGGAGAACCGGTGAGATCACAGACCAGGGAACTTCCCCAGGCTTTGACACAGCTATGACTATTTACAATACCTTTCACTATGCGAAGGAGCATCCGAAGTCATCCGGCAATCTGGTGGCTTTCCGCCAGGTAAAAAGGGTCTATCCATTTGAAGCGGCCTACAGAAGAACCATTATTTCCAGACTCCAGGAGACTTTTACAGGAAAAACGGCAGAACTGAAAAAAGCCTGTGAGCTTCTTGGTGGGACACCTCTTCCTCAGGGAGATGTGGGGTATGTGCTTCCGGTTTTTCCATTCCTGAATATCGCAGTCCTTTTTTGGGACGCTGATGAAGAATTTGAAGCGCAGGCTAATATGCTTTTTGATTCTGACATCACGGATTTCATGCATGAGGAAAATGTAGTGTGTGTGGCTGCCGATGCGGTCTATTATCTCACAAAGGCAGCAGGACTTCCGACGTCAGAAATTTATGCCTGACTTTTAACGGGATTCAGTATGACAAACAGCGGACTGTTTGCAGGAGGTATCGTGATCACTATTTTGGTGTTGGCTGTTATATATGGAATCATTTATGGAGTGACAGCCAGATTGTATTACAAGATCGTGGAAAGATAGCAGCAATAACGTTTAAAAATTAAACATACCATCTTATGACAGGGTTGTATTTACCGATGTAAAGTGCTACAATGAAATAGCCTGGGAGACAAAAATGTATCTCCCAGGCTATTTGTGTCATTACATAAGAAACTGGAGGAAATTTCTTATGAAAAAAGAGAGCTACAAGCAGGGAATTACAGATGGGATCCCCATTGGATTGGGATATCTGGCTGTTTCCTTTACATTTGGTATGATGGCAATAAAGGGAGGACTTACAATCTGGCAGGCTGTGCTTATCTCCCTGACCAATCTTACCTCCGCAGGACAGTTTGCAGGACTGGATATTATCATAGCTGGAGGTTCCTTGTGGGAAATGGCCCTTACCCAGTTGATCATTAATCTGCGTTATTGCCTGATGTCTTTTTCCCTTTCCCAGAAGCTGCGAAGAGATGAACCCTGGGCTCATAGATATGGAGTAGCCTTTGGCGTGACTGATGAAATCTTTGGTGTCAGTGCCAGTAAGCCGGGAAAAGTCAGTGCTTTCTATAACTATGGGGTTATGAGTGTAGCAATACCAGGTTGGACTTTAGGAACTTTGCTTGGGGCTATTTCCGGCAGCCTTTTGCCTGATTTTATTATGAGCGCACTTGGTGTGGCTATTTATGGAATGTTCCTGGCTGTTATTATTCCACCTTCCAAAAAGAATAAAGCAGTATTTCTGGTTGTCCTTGGTGCTATGGCAGTGAGCTCTTTATTTGCCTGGGTACCAGTATTGTCAAAGGTTTCTTCGGGATTTGTGATTATTATAACGACAGTTCTGGTTGCTGGAATTGCTGCACGGCTTTGTCCAGTGAAAGAGGAGAACGAGAAGGAGGCAACTCATGATGCCTAATGTTTATATTTATATCCTGGTTATGGCTGGAGTTACATATTTAATCCGTATGCTGCCTCTGGCTCTTGCGAAGAAAGAAATAACTAATCCATTTATCAAATCCTTTTTATTTTATGTGCCTTACGCATGCCTGGCAGCAATGACCTTTCCGGCAATCCTGTCGGCAACGGCAAGCGTGATCTCGGCAGTGGTGGGATTTGCAGTGGCGCTGATCGCAGCATACAAAGAAAAAAGCCTGCTGACAGTAGCACTTCTGGCCTGCGGAGCCGTCTTTATCGCAGAAAGAATCATGGCATTTGCAGCATAAAGGAATGCCACGGCTAAAAATGAAAAACAGGCTGTCTCCTGGAGCGTGCCCCAAAATCATTCCTGCAATCTGCACGCTCCATTTTGCAGAAAGCATTTTTCAAACACATTCTACAAAAACGGAGGCAGCCTGTTTACTTATAGAGGAAAATGAATTATTCCCCAAGAAAGCTTAAATCAATTTCACCATCAAATACGGTGGTGGCAGGTCCCGTCATGTAAACCTGTTCGTCGCTTTCATCCCAGAAAATATTCAGATCACCGCCAAGAAGCTTCACGGTAACCGGGGTGTCACGGTCTACAAGGCCGTTTAGGATGGAGGCAACGGCAACGGCACAGGCACCGGTTCCGCAGGCAAGAGTCTCGCTGGAGCCACGCTCCCAAACTCTCATCTGCAGGGTGTGGCGGTCAATTACCTTTACAAATTCTGTGTTCACACGGTCTGGGAAATTTACGTGGGATTCAAAGGCAGGGCCGATTTTCTCAATTTCCAGATTGTCTACATCATCCATGTAAACGATGGCGTGAGGGTTTCCCATGGAAACGGCAGTAAAATGATAAGTGGTGCCGTTTACTTCAATAGGAGCATTGACCACTGTCTCAGTAGTGGAAACCACCGGAATCAGGGAGGCCTGAAGAATAGGTGCACCCATATTCACCTTTACCATGCTTACTTTTCCATCACGGATAGACAGGTCCAGGTATTTCACACCACTTTTGGTTGCTACGCTGATGCTGGTTTTGCTTACAATTCCGTAATCGTAGGCATATTTGGCTACGCAGCGGATTCCATTGCCGCACATGGCGCCCTGAGAGCCATCCTGGTTATACATATCCATTTCGCAGTCTGCAATATCGGAAGGCTTGATCAGGATCAATCCGTCAGAACCAATTCCGAAATGACGGTCACTTACAAACCGGGCTACTGCCGATGGATCCTTAACCGTTTCCTTAAAACAGTTTACATATACATAATCATTTCCAATTCCATGCATTTTTGTAAATTTCATAGTAGTACCTCCTCGTTCCGGCAAAAATTCTGCCTGAATCTCTGAATTATTTTATACTCCTTAAAAATAATACCATATCACAAATCTGTTATCAAAAAGTGAATTTTCCAAAATATTGGAAAAAATTTGAACTGTATCGGGCATACCTTAAAAAGGGTACCTCAAAACCGTGTTGTGTCTCTTGCAGAAAGCGTTTTCCAAACACATTCTAATCGAAAAAAACAAGGAATCTTATGGAAAGTCTTGCATTTTTCATAAAAGCTGATAAAATGGGGGAAAGATGAGTGAATGAATATGCGTATGGAATGCATAATTATTCTACGAAAAACGAGGAGGAAAAAAAATATGAAAAAATTAGTAGCTCTTGCACTTGGCACTGTAATGGCAGTTTCTATGACAGCTGGCGTATCTGCTGCGACAGTTGAGTCCAAAGATGACCTTAAAAATGCTACCATCGGTGTACAGCTTGGTACAACTGGTGATATTGAAGCAAGCGAATATGAGAAAGACGGCGCAACTGTTAAGCGTTACAGCAAAGGAAGCGAAGCTATCCAGGCACTTATAGCAGGTCAGATCGACTGTGTGATCATTGATTCCCAGCCAGCTCAGAAATTTGTAGAAAATGCAGACGGACTGAAGATCCTTGATGAGCCATTTGTTGAGGAGGAGTATGCAATCTGCCTGAAAAAAGGCAATGATGATCTTCTTGAGAAAATCAACGGAGCGTTAAAGGAGCTGAAAGAGGACGGAACTGTTGATGATATTATGAACAACTACATTGGTGACAACATTGGTGAAACACCATATGAGTCTCCGGAAGATGTTGATCGTTCCAATGGAACACTTGTAATGGCTACAAACGCAGAGTTCGAGCCGTATGAGTACCGTGATGGAGATACTGTTGTAGGTATTGATGCGGATATTGCACAGGCAGTTTGCGATAAGCTTGGATATGAGCTTGAGATCGATGATATGGAATTTGATGCAATTCTTGCAGCAGTACAGTCTGGAAAAGCTGATTTTGGTGCAGCAGGCATGACTGTTACAGAGGACCGTCTGGAGAGTGTTGATTTCACAGATACATATGCAAACGCAAGCCAGGTTATCATTGTAAAAGCTGACTGATAGAAGGAATACAGTGTGAGCTGCCGGACCAGATATGCTGACTGACATACATTAGAAGCCAGTAAACGGTTTCGGCAGCTTTCCTTATGCAGTAGAAAAGGGAAAAGATATGTTTGAAAAATTTGGACACGATTTTTATATCAATTTTATAAAAGACAACCGATATACATGGCTGCTGGATGGTCTGAAAAACACGATGATCATTACCGTGTTTGCCCTGCTCATCGGTATCTGCATCGGATTTTTGGTGGCAATCATCCGTTCCTCCCATGATAAATCCGGAAATTTCAAGATTGCAAATGCAATCTGTAAGGTTTACTTGACTGTGATCCGTGGAACACCTACTGTAATCCAGCTGCTGATCATGAATTTTGTTGTTTTTAGTTCTGTAAGTGTGAATGAGATTTTAGTTGGAAGTCTGGCGTTTGGTATTAACTCAGGTGCCTATGTTGCAGAAATTGTCCGTTCCGGAATCATGTCAATTGATCAGGGACAGACAGAGGCAGGCCGAAGCCTTGGCCTCAACTTTACCCAGACCATGCGTCTGATCATCATTCCCCAGGCATTTAAAAATGTTCTTCCTGCCCTGGTAAATGAGTTCATTGTGCTGATCAAAGAGACTTCCATCATTGGATACATTGGAATGATGGACCTGACAAAGGGAGCTATGCTGATCCAGAGCCGTACCTACAATGCATTTATGCCTCTTCTGGCAGCTGCAGCAATCTATCTGATCGTAGTTATGGTGCTGACCTTCTTTATGAATAAACTGGAGAGGAGACTGAGAACCAGTGAGCGCAAATAAAAGTAAAGTATTGATCCAGGTACAGGATCTGAAAAAAACATTTGGAGCAAATCAGGTATTGGATGGGATTTCCACAGAAATCTGCCAGGGTGAGGTAGTTGCCATTATTGGACCGTCTGGTTCAGGAAAGTCCACCTTCCTTCGTTCTCTGAACCTTCTGGAAGTGCCTACAGGAGGAAAAATCCTGTTTGAGGGAACTGACATTACAGACCCGAAGGTGGATATTAACCGCCACCGGCAGAAAATCGGAATGGTTTTTCAGCAGTTTAATCTGTTCCCACATAAAACAGTAAAGCAGAATATTATGATGGCGCCCGTTGCATTGAATCTAATGACAAAGGAAGAAGCCTCCAAACGTGCAGATGAGCTTCTGAAGCGTGTAGGACTTCCTGACAAGGCAGATTCTTACCCGGATATGCTTTCCGGTGGACAGAAGCAGCGTATTGCCATTGCCAGATCCCTTGCCATGAATCCAGATGTAATGCTGTTTGACGAGCCAACCTCTGCCCTTGACCCGGAGATGGTTGGAGAGGTTCTGGAGCTGATGAAGGAGCTTGCAAAAAGTGGTATGACCATGGTAGTTGTTACACATGAGATGGGATTTGCAAGAGAAGTTGCAACAAGAGTTCTGTTTATTGATGACGGAAAAATTCAGGAGGAAAATGCTCCAAAGGAATTTTTTGAAAATCCGAAGAATCCAAGACTAAAAGAATTTTTATCTAAGGTTTTATAAAAAATAAGAAGCACCTTGCAGGAATGGTTATGACACTTTTTTGCAGGGTGCTTTTGTATTGGATAAGAAACAGGGCAGGAAGCTGCTGAAAACTCCTGCCCTGTAAATTTTATGACTGCTTTTCTGCACTTTTCTGCATTTCTTTGTAGCAGTATTTGATGATTTCTTTTCTTGTTACGATACCGATGAAATGGTCCTGATCGTCAATAACAGGTACGAAGTTCTGATTGATGGCACGATCCAGAAGATCCTCCATGTCGCAGTTTACATGAATCGGCTTATAGGTAGCCCTGCGCTGGATAGCCATGACAGGAATGTCTTCCGAATCTTTTACATCAGTAATGTTCAGATGCTTCATTCCCCACAGAAGGTCGCCCTCGGAAATGGTTCCTATATATCTGCCGTCCGGATTTAAAATGGGGATACAGGAAAATTTGCGGTGTTCCATTTTCTCCAGAGTCTGGCGAAGGGTTTCATTTTCAAAAATATAGGCAACGTCACTTTTCGGTGTTAAGAAAAAAAGTATATTCAATTTAATCCCTCGTTTCGTTGTTGGGTTTTACAGAAGCGGAATACCGCCTGCTGCAGCTTCGTCCTGCATTTCCTGTGGCCACAGGGAAACATGTACTTCTCCGATGTGTGCCTTGCGCAGGAAGAACATACAGATTCGGGATTGTCCGATTCCACCACCGATGGTATATGGAAGTTCCTTGTTGAGAATAGCCTTCTGGAATGGCAGCTCTCTTCTGTCTTCACAGCCTGCCTCTGTCAGCTGTTTTTCCAGGGCAGCTTCATCTACACGGATACCCATGGAGGAAAGCTCAAGGGCAATGTCCAGTACCGGATAGTATACCAGAATATCACCGTTTAATTCCCAGTCATCATAGTCTGGGGCTCTGCCGTCATGGCGTTCTCCATTGGTAAGCTTCTTACCTACCTGCATAAGGAAAACAGCACCCTTTTCTTTTACAATCTTATATTCTCTTTCCTTAGGAGTGAGATCAGGGTACATATCTACCAGTTCTTCTGTGGAAACAAAAGCAATCTCTCTTGGAAGGATTTCTTCTATGTAGTCGTACTGAACAGCCATGTATTTTTCTGTTTTGCGCAGAACGCTGTAGATGGCACGAACCGTGTTGATCAGGGTTTCTACATTTCGCTCCTCTTTGGAAATGATTTTCTCCCAGTCCCACTGGTCTACATAGATAGAATGGATGTTGTCAACGTCCTCGTCACGGCGGATGGCAACCATATCGGTATACAGTCCTTCACCCTGGGCAAAGCCGTATTTCTTCAGAGCATAACGTTTCCATTTGGCAAGGGAATGAACAATTTCAGCATTTCCCTCCATGTTTTTGATGTCAAAGCTTACCGGACGCTCCACTCCATTCAGATTGTCATTGAGGCCGGAACTTGGGTCTACAAATATAGGTGCGGAGACACGCAGAAGGTTCAGCTTCTGTGCAAGTGTCTGCTGGAAAAAGTCTTTAACAGTTTTAATTGCTACCTGAGTATCATGGAGATTAAGGTCTGCATGATAGCCCATAGGAATTTTCAGTTGTTCCATGGGAATCCTCCTTGTTGATTTTGGTAATCTCGATTTATTATAACAGGTATTTTCCAGATTGGCAATTTACACCTTGCAAGAAATATATAAAAAAGCTACAATAAAAGACAAAGAATGGGACAGGGGGATGCTTTATGGGGAAAAACAGATGTCAGGTCTGTGACGGGCCTGTTGTAAATGGCAGATGCAAATTATGCGGTATGCCATATCGAAATGATGAGATTCTTTATCATCTCAATGAAAATAGAAGCGATCATTATCGCCATGCTACGATTCGGGCCAGGGAAGCAATGCGCCAGGATGAGATTCCTCTTGGAGATAAGAAACCGAGGCAGACCACTGCCGGTAAAACTGTTTCAGGAAAAGCACCTGTGAAAGCAGCAGCAAAGAATTCGGGAAGTGTTTATACCTCTGGAAAGACCACATCAGGTAAATATCCTGCGCAAAAAGTAAAAAAGAAGAAAAAGAATTCCTTCATCAGTTTTATATTTTTGGTCATCATTGTATTGGCCAGTGTTCCGGAACTGAGAGATGCTTTACAGGAGACGTTTGGAGGATATCTGGAAGAGATCGTAAATGAATTTACTATAGAAGAAAGGTAATAAAATGGCAGAGACTAACGAGAAAAAAGCGGCTTTTGCAGGCAGGAAAAAGTGGGGACTGATTGCAGTCACCATTGCAGTAATCTCCCTTGTTTTTACTGTGATTTCCTGGAAATCCATGCATCCGTCCAAGACCGTTACTATGGAGGAAATGAAGACATATGCGAAGGAGAAGCTGCTTGATGACATAGAAGGTATCAATGACTCCTATGTGGTTTTGATTTATGATGAAAAGACACAGAGCAGCGAATGGTTTGCCCTGGAAAGCACAGAGGAAGATAAGGCAGAGGTGGAAGCTCTGGCAGAAACGGCAGGTGTACAGATAAAAGAGGAAGAAATCTCACCACCCATCATTTTTATTATGTATTTTCTTCAGTTTTTTATTGGCTATGGACTGGTATGGGGTGTTTGGAGGCTATACGGAAAACTACGGATCGGAAAGAGAAAAGAGCATTACAGAGTATAATAGAAAACGTCTCTCTGATGGGGCTGCTGATAACAGCCTGTCAGGGAGACGTTTTTGTCACAAAAGAGGATTATTTAATGATAGTTCCAGTCTTTTCTTTATAGCCTTCTTTGGCGTGTGCCATGTCTGTAATGACAGCTTTGCGTCCTTCTCCTTTTTCTACGAAAGACACGCCTGCTTCAATCTTCGGAAGCATGGAGCCAGATGCAAACTGGTCTTCCTGGATGTATTTCTTAGCGTCATTTACAGAAAGAACGCTGATTGGCTGCTCATCAGCCTGTCCGAGATTCAGGCTTACTTTTTCTACGCTGGTAAGGATAAGAAGGGTGTCTGCATTTAATTCTTCTGCAAGAAGTCCTGCAGCACGGTCCTTTTCAATAATAGCGCTGGCACCATGAAGAGTGGTTCCCTGTTCCATAACCGGAATTCCGCCACCGCCGGCAGCGATAACTACCTGATCAGCAGCGAGAAGAGCACGGACAGTCTCGATTTCTACAATCCTCTGAGGCTTCGGTGCAGCAACAATACGGCGATAGCCATTCTCAGAAACCCGGGTTACATAATTTCCTTTTTCTTCTTCTGCTTCAGCTTCTTCTGCGGTGAGAACACGGCCAATGATCTTCTCCGGTTCTGCGAATGCATCATCGTAGGGATCGATAACGGTCTGGGTCAGAATGGTAGCAACCGGTTTGTAAATACCACGGTTGATAAATTCTGTGCGGATGGAGTTCTGAAGGTCATATCCGATATAACCCTGGCTCATGGCTGAGCAGACAGACATAGGAGCAAAGGTATAATCTGGATGTGCTTTTCCAAATTCATTCATTGCGGTGTGAATCATGCCTACCTGAGGACCATTGCTGTGGGAAATTACCACTTTGGCACCGGACTCTACAAGGTCGGCAATGGCTTTGGCTGCGGCCCTGGCTGCTGTTTTCTGTTCTGGAAGTGTGGTTCCAAGAGCTCTGTGTCCTAATGCAACAACTACGATTTTTTCACTCATAGGAGATACCTCGTTTCTGTCAAGTATAATGGAGTCAGGGGAAACAGTCTTTGTCACCCCGGAATCCTGAAAAAATGTTTATTTATTCCTCATTATAAAAGACCGGGAACAGAATTGCAATAGATTCTTTCAGATACAGGAAAAGCCATCCGCACACAGCAGATGGCTTATTTCCTATATTTTTTGAGGGGGGAGATAGAGAGTGGTTTTTCATCTATCCAAGATCTATCATATCAGCAATTTGTGAGGAAAGTGTGTTCCAAATCTTAAAGAAATCGAAAAATAGTGAAATGAAAATAAACAGAGAAAAATGGTTTCCGCACTTGTAATCAGGAAAAGTATGTGATAAAGTGTACCTATCTTATTTTCTGCATTCTGCAGAAAGACATTTTCTATGTACCAGTTCGGTGCAGGATATTCCATTTTACGAAGGATAGTCAGTTGACTTTTTGTACCCATTTTTAAGAAGAAAGGTGTGATTTCCATGTGATGTGAAGGTTTTTTACAAGTATCTGCAAATAGAGGTTCAAGTAATAAGGAGAGGAAAATGAAAGAAAACAGAATATGTAAATTGCTTGTCTGGATCTGCGTGGCGGTATTGTCAGTGGTTTTGAGGGTTCCCGGAAATGCACAGGAGATTTATGCAAAGAGTCTGGGAAATGAGCTTGAGAGTGGATTTGTATCAGAAGAGTGGAAAAGGGAGGAAACGCAAATTGTTTCCGGACAGACAGAAAGAAATTTGTCTCAGGGCGTGATTTTTCAAAATGCCAGATGGACAGACAGGGAGCAGTTTAAAGCCGTATTGACTGTTCAGACCCAAAATCTGCAATGGGGGGAAGATTTCCATGAAACAGATGAGGATGATGATCGGGAATTGGAGGCTGCCTACAATCTTGTTGTATGGATTTCTGAGTATTTTCAGCTGGACAGAGCGGCATTTCCACCAGAAGGATGTCTGATGGAGGAAATTCCTGTTCGCTCCCAGGATGGCAGGATGATTTCTATTGAGAAGCTTCACTGGAAGCTGGGGGAGACAGAAATGGAAAAAGAGCGGGAGATTCCGGTAATACTTCGTGAGGAATACCGTTTTCTGGCAGATGAGAAAGCAGTGCCTCTTTGCCAGGATTCCCCTCTTGAGAAAGGAACAGAGGCCGACATTAGTGCTTATGGAACTTACATAGAAGAAAAGAGAGGAGCCATCAGAAAAATAGTATGCGAAGGGGCTGCACCGGTGCTTACTATTTCTGCATCAGAGGCAAAACTAGGTCTTTTGGCAGGAGTTCGGGAGGAACGGGCAGTTGCCGGAAATCGTATTTTCTTTGATGTAAAAATAGAAAATAAGGGCAGTGTTCCGATATATGGTCTGGCTTTAAATGCCAAATTGCAAGGAACAGAGAATGTGCCGGTATGGGAACACGAGCCTGGATTTCAGGCAACGGAGGAAGGTGCGTTTTTGGAAAGTCTTAGAGAAGGGGAAGTGCGAAATGTAAGCTTTTTTGTGGATATAGGCGAAAAGGAGCAGGGGGAATGGAAGGGAATGGTGACAGCTGCGGCGTCAGAACTGTTGCCGGTACAGGAAAAGGCAGAATTTTCATTCCCTGTGCTGTCAGGCAAAGCAGCTTTCACGGTGAAGAAGACAGCAGACAGGAAAACAGCCCAGCCGGGGGAGACGATCACGTATCAGATCAGCATTCACAATACAGGAGAATGCACCCTCCATTCTGTGGTGAGTACGGAGCGATTTGGAATTTCCGGCATTTATGCAAGATTTCAGGAGCAGGAAGGAATCCTCCTGAACCAGAGCAAAACCCAGGCCAGGATTTCGGAGATTGCTCCGGGAGGCTGTGTGAATCTGAAGGCCCAGGTAGTACTTCCGGAAGAATTGGAGGATCAGGATCTTATCAATCAGGTAATCGTGGTGTCTGATGAGACTGGAGAAGAAAAAAGAATCCGTGACCAGTCTGTTGTGAAAGTGGAAAACAAAGAACAAAAAGTGGAAAAGATCCAGACAGGGGATGGCAGCTGTGGAAAGGGGAAGTCCTCTTATAAGGATTCACCTCAAACTGGTGACAGGTCACACAAGGAGTTTTTTCAGTTATTGATCGTATGCTCCCTGTTCTTTTCTGCGGTCATTGCCGGAAAGATGTTTTTTGACAGGAGAGATTGAAAACAATTAAGCGGTGTGCTATTCTATAAAGGAGTATCGTTTAAAATAAGGGAGGCGTATATCATGAAGTTATCATCCTTATTAAAGAAGTTAGAATACACCTGCGTACAGGGAAGTACAGAGCAGGAAGTTACAGGAGTTGTTTATGATTCCAGGAAAGTAACAGAAGGCTCTCTGTTCATTTGTATCAGAGGTGCTGTTGTGGACGGACATAAATTTGTTCCAGATGTAGTGAAAAAAGGAGCAAAGGTACTGGTTACAGAGGAAACCGTATCAGCTCCTGCTGATGTAACGGTGATCCAGGTGGCAGATACAAGATACGCTATGGCTTTTATTTCTGCTGCATGGTTTGGGCATCCGGCAGAAAAGTTGAAAACAATTGGAATTACCGGAACCAAAGGAAAAACCACTACTACTTATATGGTAAAATCTATTCTGGAAAATGCCGGTTATAAAGTGGGACTTATTGGTACGATCGAGGCGATCATTGGAGATAAGGTGATTCCGGCATCCAATACTACACCGGAATCCTACGTAGTACAGGAGTATTTCCATGAGATGGCAGAAGCTGGCTGCAACTGCGTAGTTATGGAGGTTTCTTCACAGGGGCTGATGCTCCATCGTACACAGGGATTTGTTTTTGATTTTGGTATTTTCACCAATATAGAGCCAGATCACATCGGCCCAAATGAGCACAAGGATTTTGACCACTACCTTTCCTGCAAAGCTATGCTTTTGAAACAGTGCCGTGTGGGAATTGTGAATCGTGATGATGAGCACTTTGAACGCATTATCGAGGGACATACCTGCAAGCTGGAAACCTACGGATTCTCTGAGAAGGCAGATCTTCGTGCTGAGGATGCAAAGCTTGTAGGAGGAAAAGGCTACCTTGGTATTTCCTATCATTTGAAGGGACTGATGGATTTTCCTGTAGAGATTGACATTCCAGGTAAATTCAGTATTTACAACTCTCTTACAGCCATTGCTATCTGCCGCCATTTCAAGGTTTCCCAGGAGAACATCCTGAAGGCTTTGAAGGTTGCCAGGGTAAAAGGCAGGATTGAGATGGTGAAGGTATCTGATGAGTTCACTTTGATGATCGATTATGCACACAATGCTATGGCACTGGAGAGTCTTCTTACCACACTTCGTGAGTATCATCCTCACAGACTGGTGTGTCTTTTCGGATGCGGCGGCAATCGTTCCAAGCTTCGCCGTTACGAAATGGGAGAGGTGTCCGGACGTCTTGCAGATCTTACCATTATCACATCAGATAATCCTCGTGATGAGGAGCCTCAGGCGATTATTGATGACATTAAGGCTGGTATGGCGAAAACTTCCGGAAAATATGTGGAGATCCCAGACCGCAAAGAGGCTATTGCCTACGCAATCCATCATGGCGAGCCAGGAGATATTGTAGTTCTTGCAGGTAAGGGGCATGAGGATTATCAGGAGATCAAAGGCAAGAAATATCCTATGGATGAGCGTGTGCTGATCTCAGATATCCTTGCCGGAAGATAAGATGTTATATGCAGATATTATTATAGATATTTCTCATGAAAAGGTAGACAAGAGCTTTCAATATGTAGTTCCTCCTGAACTTGAGAAGGAAATTCATCTGGGAATGGTGGTTTCCATTCCTTTTGGCTTTGGGAATCATATGCGAAAGGGCTATGTGATCGGACTTTCCTATACATCGAAGGTTGGGCCGGAGGTTCAGCTGAAATCCATTGTGGGAGCAGAAACTGCCGATGAGACAACTGAGGCCAGGCTGATAGCCCTGGCAGCCTGGATGAAAGAGCAGTATGGCTCCACCATGATCCAGGCCCTGAAAACCGTTCTTCCCATTCAAAAAAAGGTGAAAGCCAGGGAAGAACGGTGGATAACCCTTTTGATTTCCAGAGAAGAAGGGGAAAAGCTTCTGGAAAAGCTGCGCAGCACCCGCTTTAAGGCTCGTATCCGTCTTTTGGAAGCCCTTTTGGAAAAAGGCAGGATAGAGGCTTCCGTAGCATTAAAGGAGCTGGGTACAACGGCTTCTGTGCTGAAGTATTTTTCTGATAATCAGATTGCTGCATTAGAATCGGATGAGGTTTACCGAAATGCCATTTGTGGAAAGGATAATATTCCACGGACAGAAAAAAATCTTTTAAGCCAGTCTCAGGAACTGGCAGTCAGAGCAATAAAAGAAGAGTGGAGAAAAGAAGCTTCACGGCCGGTTCTTCTTTACGGTGTAACCGGAAGCGGCAAAACCCAGGTATATATGGAGCTTATTGAGAATGTAATACAGGAGGGAAAGCAGGCTATTGTCCTGATTCCAGAGATAGCCCTTACCTATCAGACTGTGAGAAGGTTTTTCGGACGGTTCGGAGACAGGGTTTCGGTTATCAATTCCAGATTGTCGCAGGGAGAACGCTATGATCAGTTCAGGCGTGCGAAAACCGGAGAACTCCAGATCATGGTTGGTCCTCGTTCTGCTTTGTTTACGCCCTTTGGAAATCTTGGCCTTATCATTATTGATGAGGAACATGAAGCTTCTTATAAAAGTGAGAACAGCCCCAGATATCATGCAAGGGAAACAGCTATAAAGCGTGGACAGATGGAAGGTGCTTATGTAGTTCTTGGCTCTGCCACTCCCTCTCTGGAAGCTTACTCAAGGGCACTTTCCGGTGAATATGCCCTTGTAAAGCTGGAAGCACGCTATGAAGAAAGACCTTTGCCTCAGGTATCAATTATAGATATGAGGGAACAATTAAAAAAAGGAAATCGTTCTCCCTTAAGTACGGAGCTGAAAAAAGAACTGGAAAGGTGTCTGGAAAAGAAGGAGCAGGCAATGCTGTTTCTCAACAGGAGGGGGTATGCAGGCTTCGTATACTGCCGTTCCTGCGGTCATGTTATGAAATGTCCTCATTGTGATGTTTCCCTAAATGAGCACAATAATGGAAGGCTGATCTGCCATTATTGCGGTTATGAAACCAGAAAGCCTGAGAAATGTCCGGTATGCGGCTCTCCTTATATCGGGGGTTTTAAAGCCGGAACCCAGCAGATCCAGCAAGTGGTGGAAAGGGAATTTCCCGGGATAAAGGTTCTTCGTATGGACTATGACACAACCAGGAAAAAGGGCAGCTATGAGAAGATTCTTGCTTCTTTTGCTGAACATCAGGCAGATGTGCTTATTGGGACACAGATGATCGTAAAAGGGCATGATTTTCCAGAGGTGACGCTGGTGGGAATCCTTGCAGCAGATCTTTCTTTAAATGCAGATGATTATCGAAGCGGGGAGCGTACCTTTCAGCTTCTTACCCAGGCAGCAGGACGCTGCGGAAGAGGAGAAAAAGAAGGTCACGCTTTGATACAGACCTATAACCCGGAGCATTACAGTATCGTAACTGCTTCCAAACAGGACTATGAGGAGTTCTATGAGGAAGAAATGAGCTATCGCATACTGATGGACTATCCTCCGGCTGCACATATGATGGCTGTACTTGGTTCTTCCGAAGATGAGAAGCTTCTGGAAACTGCTATGTATTATCTGGGCGAATATACCAAAAAACTTGGCACAGAACCATCCCTTCATGTGATTGGTCCAGCACCGGCAGCAGTTGGAAAAGTAAAAGATGTTTACAAAAGAGTAATTTATCTGAAACATGAGAATTATGACTTCCTCATTCGGGTAAGAGAGCGACTGGAAAAATATATAGAGATTAATTCCGGTTTCAGAAATGTTTATATACAATTTGATTTTTCATAAAAGATGTCAGATGACATTTCAGATGAGAGAAAAGGAGATTAGATTAAAATGGCACTTAGAACGATCAGAACAGAAGGAGATCCTGTATTAGAAAAGGTTTGCAGACCTGTGGAAAAAATCGACAGACGGACAAGGGATCTGGTGGATGATATGCTGGAAACCATGTATGACGCTTGTGGAGTAGGCCTTGCGGCACCTCAGGTAGGAGTTTTAAAGAGGCTTGTTGTCATTGATGTAGGAGATGGCCCGCTTATTCTGGTGAATCCGGAAATCCTGGAAACTTCAGGAGAGCAGACTGGTGAGGAAGGCTGCTTAAGCGTTCCGGGAATGTCAGGACAGGTTACTCGTCCAGACCATGTAAAGGTGAAAGCCCTGGACATGGAGCTGAATGAGCAGGTTTATGAAGGAGACGGACTTCTTGCCCGTGCATTCTGCCATGAGATCGATCACTTGGATGGAAAAATGTATACCCGTCTTGTAGAAGGAGAGCTGCATCATGTAAGCTACGACAATGAGGAGGACGAGGAGTAAATGAATATTGTTTATATGGGAACACCGGATTTTGCAGTACAGCCTCTTCGGGCACTGGCAGAAGCCGGATATCAGGTGACCGGAGTTGTGACACAGCCAGATAAGCCTAAGGGACGCGGGAAAACTATGATGCCTACGCCGGTGAAGGAAGAAGCTTTGAAACATGGATTTCCGGTTTACCAGCCGGCAAAGGTACGTGATGCTGAGTTTGTTGAGATGTTAAAAAGCCTGAACCCGGATATTATTGTGGTGGCAGCATTTGGACAGCTTATTCCAAAGAGTATCCTGGAACTTCCGAAATTTGGCTGTATCAATATCCACGCTTCCCTGCTTCCAAAATACAGAGGAGCAGCCCCTATCCAACAGGCGGTTATTGACGGGGAAAGAGAATCTGGTGTTACTATCATGAAGATGGAAGAGGGACTTGATACAGGAGATATGATCTCCAAAATTGTCGTGCCCCTTACAAAAGAGGAAACAGGGGGAAGCCTTTTTGATAAGCTGGCAGAGGCTGGTGCAAAGCTGCTCATTGAAACCCTGCCGCACATTTTTGATGGAACTGCAGTTTATGAAAAACAGCCGGAAGAAAGTCCAACACCTTATGCTGGCATGATCACTAAGCAGATGGGACTGATGGACTTCCATAAGACAGCCAGAGAGCTGGAAAGACTGGTTCGGGGCCTGAATCCATGGCCAAGTGCCTTTACCTTTTGGAATGGGAAAACTCTGAAAGTATGGGAAAGCTTTGTAGCAGAGGAAGATGGTAGCAAGGCAGAACCGGGAACTGTGGTAAAAACAGATAAAAAAGGAATTTATGTAGCTTGCGGGGAAGGGGTTCTTCTGCTTTCCCAGGTACAGCTGGAAGGCAAGAAACGCATGGAAGCAGATGTTTTCTTACGCGGATGCCATATAGAGGCTGGAAAACGTTTTATGGATAAAAAGGAGTGATCGTATGTATGGCTACGGATATCCATATGGATTTTATTTCGACCCAACGTATGTGCTGCTGATTATTGGAATGATTTTGGCACTGGCTGCTTCAGGAAAAATGAAAAGCACTTTTTCCCGTTACCAGCGGATTTCAAGTCATAGCGGACTCACAGGCGCACAGGCAGCACAGCACATTCTGCACACTGCCGGAATTTTTGATGTGACAGTTGTGCCGGTGGCTGGCAGCCTTACCGATCATTATGATCCAAGAACAAAGAGAGTATCTCTTTCCCAGGATGTTTACGGAAGAAGTTCCATCGCTGCCGTGTGTGTGGCTGCACATGAATGTGGCCATGCCATCCAGCACAAGGTAGGCTATACACCTCTTAACATACGTTCTGCTATTGTTCCCATTGCAAATATTGGATCTTCTCTGTCCTGGCCGATTTTTGTGTTGGGCCTGATCCTTTCTGCACCCGGACTTACAACTGCAGGAGTCGTTTTGTTTTCCCTTGCAGTTTTGTTCCAGCTTGTGACTCTCCCGGTAGAGTTTAATGCCTCTTCCAGAGCTTTAAAAATGCTGGAAAGTACAGGGATTTTAAGCATACAGGAAAACCAGGGAGCAAAGAAGGTTCTTACAGCCGCAGCATTGACCTATGTGGCTGCATTGGCACAGTCTGCTTTGCAGCTGCTTAGAATGGTGATACTTTCCGGAGGTAGAAGAAGAGATGATTAATGGAATAAATTCCAGAGAAATGATTCTGGAAATATTACTTCAGATAGAAGACGGAGAGCACAGCCACGTTGCGATTCGTAATGCTCTTTCCAAGTATCAGTTCCTTCCCAAGCAGGACAGGGCATTTATTACCAGAGTCTGCGAGGGAACTTTAGAATACAGGATACAGATTGATTATATAATCAATTCCTTTTCCAAGGTAACAGTAGATAAAATGAAGCCAGCTATCCGGGAAATCCTTAGAAGTGCAGTATATCAGCTGCGTTATATGGACAGTGTACCGGACAGTGCAGTGTGTAATGAAGCTGTGAAACTTGCACAGAGAAAAGGTTTTTATAATTTAAAGCCATTTGTAAATGGTGTGCTTCGTACCATTGCAAGAGATATGGACCAGGTAGAATTCCCGAAAAAAGAGGACGATATCCTGAAATATCTTTCCATAAAGTATTCCATGCCAGAGACTCTTGTCACAAGGTGGCTGGATGCCTATGGGGAAGAGATTACAGAAAAAATGTTGGCAGATTTTCTTACAGAGCATCCCCTTACAATTCGCTGCCGCAAGTACCTGAATTCCCAGGAGGAAATCGTGAAAAGCCTGGAAAGCCAGGGCGTGACAGTAAGTCCGGCTCCTTATCTTCCCTATGCCTACAGCATTTCTGACTTTAATCACATTCTGGCACTGGACGCTTTTATAAAAGGAAAAATCGCAGTGCAGGATGTAAGCTCCATGCTGGTTGCAGAGGTGGCAGATCCTCAGAAGGGGGATTATGTAATCGATGTGTGTGCGGCTCCGGGAGGAAAGAGCCTTCACATGGGAGATAAGATGGAGGGCTATGGAACAGTAGATGCAAGGGATGTGAGCCAGTATAAGGTAAATCTTATCGAAGAAAATATTCAGAGAACAAATTCCATCAATGTGCAGGCCAGAGTACAGGACGCCACAGTGTTTGACCAGGATTCTGAGCTTTTGGCAGACATTGTGCTCGCAGACGTTCCCTGCTCCGGGTATGGCGTAATCGGTAAGAAGCCAGAAATCAAATACCGTGTGACTCCACAGAAACAGGAAGAAATCGTAATTCTTCAGAGAACAATCCTGGACAGAGCTTCCAATTACGTGAAGCCAAGAGGAGAACTGATCTTCAGTACCTGTACCATTGCCAGGGAAGAAAATGAAGAGAATATGATGTGGTTTTTGAATAATTATCCATTCCGTCTGGAAAGCCTGGATCCTTATCTTCCAGAGGAGCTGCATTCAGAGACGACTGCGCTTGGATATTTACAGCTGCTTCCTGGCGTACATAAGACAGATGGATTTTTCATTGCGAAATTCAGAAGAAAATAGGAAATAAGAATATGACAGACATAAAGTCGATGAATTTAGAAGAAATGAAGTCACTGATGGCTGAACTGGGAGAAAAGCCATTTCGAGCAAAACAGATTTACAGCTGGCTTCATGAGCACCTGGTAACATCTTATGATGAGATGGGAAATATTCCGGCGAAATTAAAGGAAAAATTAAAGGAGTATCCCATTACAGCCCTTGAAATGGTTGACGAGCAGATTTCGGCAATAGATGGAACAAGAAAATATTTGTTCCGCCTGGCAGACGGAAATGTGATAGAGAGTGTATTGATGCGCTATAAGCACGGCAATTCTGTCTGTATTTCCTCGCAGGTTGGCTGTAAGATGGGATGCCGTTTCTGTGCTTCTACTATTGGAGGATGGACAAGGAATCTTCTCCCTTCTGAGATGCTGGATGAGATTTACAGGATTCAGAGTATTACAGGAGAACGAGTATCGAATGTAGTGGTAATGGGAACCGGAGAACCCATGGATAATTATGGAAATATTGTTCGCTTTATTCACCTTCTTTCGGAGGAGGGCGGACTTAATATCAGTCAGAGAAATATAACCGTGTCTACCTGTGGAATTGTTCCCCGAATATATGAGCTGGCAAAAGAGAAGCTTCAGATTACCCTGGCCCTTTCTCTTCATGCTCCGAACGACGAGAAAAGACAGGAGCTGATGCCAATTGCAAATGTATACAGCATGGAAGAAGTACTGGATGCCTGCAGAAATTATTTTAAGGAAACGGGCAGAAGAATTACTTTTGAGTATAGCTTAGTGGCAGGGGTGAATGACAGTGAGGAAGATGCCAGGGAGCTGAGCAGCAGGATCCGTGATATCAACTGTCATGTAAACCTGATCCCTGTAAACCCTATCAAAGAGCGCTCCTACAGGCGTTCCACCCATCAGGCCGTGGAGAATTTTAAAATAAAACTTGAAAAATACGGAATAAATGTTACTATTAGAAGGGAAATGGGCAGCGATATTGACGGTGCCTGTGGACAGTTACGGAAGAGTTATATGGAGAAAAGTAACGATAAGAAGTAACAGATACGACAGAAAGCGAGAAATGACATGAGGGTATATTCAGCTACGAATATAGGAATGAAGCGAAAAATGAATCAGGATTATGTTTTTGCTTCCCAGGACCCCGTTGGCAATCTTCCGAATCTCTTTGCTGTTGCGGATGGTATGGGAGGGCATAATGCAGGTGATTACGCTTCTTCTCATGCCGTCAGGATACTTGTGGACGAAATCAGGGAGGACACGGATTATAATCCTGTAAAGGTGATCCGTCATGCCATTGAGACTGCTAACACAGAAATCATAGAACAGGCACAGAAGGATGAGAAGTTCAGGGGTATGGGAACTACCATGGTGGTTGCCACAGTTGTAGGTCAGTATGCATATATTGCCAATGTGGGAGACAGCAGATTATATGTGATAGACAGACAGCTCAGTCAGATTACAAAGGATCATTCCCTTGTACAGGAGATGGTGCGGATGGGAGAACTTACACCAGAGGAAGCGAGAAACCATCCGGATAAGAACATTATTACCAGAGCGCTGGGAGCAGAGAAAACAGTCGATGTAGACTTTTTTGATATGCGTTTGGAGCCGGGAAGTACGATTCTCATGTGTTCAGATGGCCTTAGCAATATGGTAGAAGACGAGAAAATGGAAGAAATCATATTAAACTCTGATGAGGATATTATCTGGAAGGGGGATACCCTGATACAGGAGGCCAACAATAACGGGGGCAAGGATAACATTGCAATAATATTGATAGAACCATTCACGAATGAGGTGGAAAGATGTTAAAAACAGGTATGATTATAGCTGAACGCTACGAAATAGTAGGGAAGATCGGTACCGGCGGAATGGCGGACGTATATAAGGCAATGGACCATAAGCTGAATCGTTTTGTTGCAGTTAAGGTTCTGAAGCCTGAGTTCAGGGAAGATGCTACTTTTGTAAAGAAATTCAGAAGTGAAGCGCAGGCAGCAGCCGGGCTGACACATCCAAACATTGTCAATGTATTTGACGTAGGGGATGATGAGGGCGTTTATTACATTGTCATGGAACTTATTGAGGGAATTACCCTGAAGGATTATATCTCCAAGAAGGGCAAGCTTTCCGTAAAAGAGGCTACCAGCATTGCCATTCAGGTATCCATGGGATTGGAAGCAGCTCACAGCCATGGCATTGTCCATCGTGATGTGAAACCGCAGAATATTATCATTTCCACAGATGGAAAGGTGAAGGTAACAGACTTTGGTATCGCCCGTGCAGCATCCTCCAATACGATAAGCTCTAATGTAATGGGTTCTGTACACTACAGCTCTCCGGAGCAGGTAAGAGGTGGTTACAGTGATGAGAAGAGTGATATTTATTCTTTAGGTATTACTTTATATGAGATGGTAACAGGAAGAGTTCCTTTCGACGGAGATACTACCGTTGCCATTGCCATCAAGCATCTGCAGGAGGAGATGGTTCCGCCGAGTATTTATACACCGGACCTTCCTTACAGCCTGGAACAGATCATTATGAAATGTACCCAGAAGAGCGTTGACCGCAGATATACAAAGATGGAAGATGTAATCGCAGATCTGAAGCATTCCCTTATTGATCCGCAGGGAGATTTTGTGAAGCCTACTTCTGTAGATACAGATGCCAAGACAGTTGTCATTTCAGATAAAGAGCTGGGTGAGATCAAGCATACACCGAAGCAGAATATAAAGGCTGACATTGAGGCACTTGAGAAGGAAATCAATGAGACAGACTATGATGAACCGGAAGAAAAGCAGGACCGTCCTCGCAAGAGCAGCAGAGAGCGAGAGAGAGAGCGTGCAGAAAGAGACAGACGCCGTAAGAAGAAACAGCGTGGTGTCAGTGTTGCAGGTAGCATCATTGCGTTGATCATTGGTGCAGCAGCTCTTATTACAGTAATCCTTGTTGTAGGAAAAGCTTCCGGACTTATTGGAGGTAAGACAGATACTGCACGGCAGGAGCAGACACAGACGCAGACCGATGAAAGTACTTCAGAGGCTGACCAGATGGTTGAGGTCCCGGATCTTTTGGGACATACAGAGTCTGAGGCTCAGGAGCTTTGTGCAGCTGCGAATATTGGAATGTCCTACGCTGGAGAAGAGGCATCTACCCAGGAGAAGGGCAGGATTTCTTCCCAGGATCCTGTAAAGGGCTCTAAAGTTGCGAAGAATACAACCATTAACTATTATCTGAGCAAGGGCTCTGCTGAGATCACACTTTCTGATCTTACTGGCCAGACTGGAATTGAAGCCCAGGAAAGCCTGGAAGGTCAGGGCGTGACGGTTAATGTGGCTAAGGAATATAGTGAGATCCAGTACACGGAGGAAGGAGATTCCTACCCGGCAGTTGATCCCGGATATGTAATTTCCACTACTCCTTCGACAGGAAGCACCGTAAAAGCCGGAGAAACAGTAACTCTGGTTGTGAGCCGCGGTATTGACTATGGAAACAGTGTTATGATCCCGAATGTAGCGGGGATGGATAAGAATGAAGCAATTACCAAGCTTGGTAAATTCCTGAATATCAATGTGGAGGAACAGATGAGCTCAGATGTTCCGGAAGGACAGGTTATTTCTCAGGACCCTGCAGGATATACAGATGACAATCCTACTTATGGAGATCCGGATAATGATACGATTACCATTACAGTAAGTACAGGAAATAAGCAGCCAGGAGCTGATGAGAGCTCTTCATCAGACACTTCTGGCACAGATGCTTCCACAGCTGCTGCAAATGGAGAAATCTGGAAATGTACTCAGAAGCTGAATACACCTACCGGATATAACGGCGGACTTGTACGGCTGGAACTGGTACAGGAAGTAGATAATGCACCTACAGCAAGCCTTATTGTAGACGGACAGCAGCTTACTTTCCCATATCAGCTGGATATTACCGGTGCACCAGGAGTCGCAGAAGGTACCTTATATCTGTCTGAACAGCAGTCTGACGGAAGCTATCAGGAACTGGGACATTATCCTCTTACATTTGAGAAAGCAGAATAGTTCATGCAGGGAAAGATTATTAAAGGAATTGCCGGCTTCTATTATATTTATGCGGAGGACGATAATATATATGAGTGTAAGGCAAAGGGAATCTTCCGAAAGGATAATTTGAAACCTCTTGTAGGGGATAATGTTGAGATTACTGTTTTGGACGAAGAGGCGAAGGAAGGCAGTGTTACAACTGTTCTTCCCCGCCGTAATTCTTTGATACGTCCGGCTGTGGCAAATGTGGATCAGGCGTTTGTAATCTTCGCAATGGAGAATCCAAAGCCTAATTTCCTTCTTCTGGATCGTTTCCTGATCATGATGGAGCAGCAGAGAATACCGGCTGTGATCTGTTTTAACAAAAAGGATATCGGCGAAGAAAAAGAACTGGAGAGATTGTATAAAACCTATACAGGCTGTGGCTATCAGGTGATACTGTCCAGCACCTTTTCCGGTGAAGGAATGGAGGAGATAAAGAAGGTTCTTCGAGGCAGGACCACGGTAGTGGCAGGGCCTTCCGGAGTAGGAAAATCCTCCATTACAAATTGTATGCAGGGCGAAGTGCAGATGGAAACCGGAGAGATCAGCAAGAAGCTGAAAAGAGGAAAGCACACGACCCGGCACTCACAGGTGATCCCTGTAGAGAAGGATACGTTTCTGGTGGATACTCCGGGATTTTCTTCCCTGTATCTTACAGATATGGAGGAAGACGAACTGCGGGATTATTTTCCAGAGTTTGTGAAGTATGAGCCAAACTGCAGATTCCAGGGATGCCGACACATTCACGAACCGAACTGTGCAGTGAAGGAAGCATTGGATAGAAAAGAAATCAGTGAGCTTCGCTACGAAGATTATCTGACGTTGTATGAGGAATTAAAAGAGAAAAGGAGATACTAAGCTATGTATCAGCTATGCCCTTCCATTTTATCAGCGGACTTTAACCGCCTGGGCGAACAGATTAAGATTCTTGAAAATGAAGGAGTTGAATGGCTCCACATTGATGTTATGGATGGGGATTTTGTTCCAAGCATTTCTTTCGGAATGCCTGTGATCAAATCCATTCGCAAGGAATCCAAAATGTTTTTTGATGTTCATCTTATGGTGACAGAGCCGGAAAGGTACATTCAGGATTTTGTAAGCTGCGGTGCAGATTCTATCACTGTACATGCAGAGGCCTGTGAGGATTTGGAGAGAACCATAGAGCGTATTAAAGCTGCTGGTGTAAAGGCTGGAGTTTCCATCAAACCGGCTACACCGATAAATGACATTAGCCATATGCTGGAAGATGTGGATATGGTCTTGGTGATGACTGTTCAGCCTGGCTTTGGCGGACAGAAATATATGGATGAGTGTACAGAAAAGATTCAGGAATTGAGAGAACTGGTAGAAAAAGAAAATCTGAACGTGGATATTCAGGTAGACGGTGGTATCAATGAGGATACTCTGGAGATTGTTATGAAAGCTGGTGCGAATATTTTTGTTGCCGGTTCATGGGTATTCAGTGGTGACATTGCAAAGAATGTACGCCATATTCAGAAAAAAATCGAGGATATCGGGGATCGGATTGAATGAAATATAGTAGTATAGATACAGTAATTGTAAGCGGGGGCATGATCCAGGAAGATTTTGCCCTCAATTTTTTAAAAAAAATCCAGGAAGAAAGAAAAGGAAAAAAGCTGGTTTTGATGGCAGCAGATAGAGGACTGGATTTTTTTAGAAAAAATGGGATTACTCCTGATATTGCAGACGGAGATTTTGACAGCTTGTCTATTGAGGGAAAGAAATATCTGGAAAATCTGAAGAACACGGAGATCATACGGTTACAGCCGGAAAAAGATGACACAGATACGCAGTCTACACTCAATCTTGCCATAGCAAGGGGGGCTGGAAATATTCTGATATTAGGGGCTACGGGGGGAAGAATCGATCATCTGATTGGAAACCTTGGACTTCTTACTTTGGGAAAATTAAAAGGAGTTTCCGTTGCTATTGCGGATGCCCAGAACTATATTTGCCTTGTGAAAAGCGGAACTATCCTTTCCAAGGCAGGACAGTTTGGAAAGTATGTCTCTTTTTTTTCAGCAGGCGAGGCAGTGGAAGGGCTTACTCTTAAGGGATTTAAATATCCACTGAATAACTTTTGCCTCACGACAGCAGACAGCGGGCTTACCGTAAGTAATGAGATCCGTGATGACACAGCACAGATCACTTATGACAGGGGAAGCCTTATGATGGTCATGTCAAGAGACTGAGAAGATTTAAAGAATTTACTTTTTCAGTACGATGTGATATGATTTACAGGAAATCCCACACACTGTGACGCACATCTTGCAGAAAGCATTTTCCAAACACGCTTTAGGGCGTTTAGCGGACTTTTGGATAAGATGTAAGACTTTATAAATTTACATAGTTTATAAAAAATGGCCCGCTAAATGGCCCACCAAATTTGACAAGGCATCTGAAACCCTGTAAAATCAATACATTCAAAGGAGATATATAGACAAATGAAATTAGGTATCGTTGGTTTACCAAATGTAGGAAAAAGTACACTTTTTAATTCTCTGACAAAGGCTGGGGCAGAATCTGCGAACTATCCGTTTTGTACCATTGACCCCAACGTAGGAGTTGTTACTGTGCCGGACGAGAGACTGGCGCTTCTGGGAGACTTCTATCACTCCAAAAAGGTAACGCCGGCAGTAATCGAATTTGTTGATATTGCGGGACTTGTAAAGGGCGCATCAAAGGGCGAGGGGCTTGGAAACCAGTTCCTGGCAAATATTCGTGAGGTAGATGCCATTGTCCATGTAGTGCGCTGCTTCGAGGATTCTAATGTTATCCATGTGGATGGAAGCATTGACCCGATCCGTGATATTGAGACAATCAATCTGGAGCTGATCTTTTCTGACCTTGAGATTCTGGAAAGAAGAATTGCCAAGGTAACAAAGACAGCACGTATGGACAAAGAAGCAGCCAAAGAGCTTGATTTCCTTCAGAAGATTAAGAAATGGCTGGAAGATGGCAAGATGGCCATCACAATGGAGCTTGAAAATGAAGATGAGGAAGCCTGGATGGGCACCTATAATCTTCTTACCCAGAAACCAGTGATCTACGCTGCCAATGTAGCAGAGGATGATCTGGCTGATGACGGTGCAGACAATGCACACGTACAGGCTGTCCGCAAGTATGCAGCTGAGCAGAACAGTGAGATCTTTGTAATTTGCGCACAGATTGAAGAAGAGATTTCCGAGCTTGACGAAGATGAGCGCAAACTTTTCCTTGAGGATCTTGGACTTCAGGAATCCGGCCTTGAGAAGCTGGTAAAAGCAAGCTACCATCTCCTTGGTCTTATGAGTTTCCTTACCTCAGGAGAGGATGAGACAAGAGCATGGACCATTAAGATCGGAACAAAGGCACCTCAGGCGGCCGGCAAGATCCACTCTGACTTTGAAAGAGGTTTCATCAAGGCAGAGGTTGTAAACTATCAGGATCTTCTGGATTGCGGCTCCTATGCAGGTGCAAGAGAAAAAGGACTGGTACGTATGGAAGGAAAAGATTATGTGGTTCAGGATGGCGATGTAATCTTATTCCGTTTTAATGTATAAGAGACAGAGGGATTATGGAAATGTTGATTCAGTTTCCGAATCTGGGGATAACCCTGGATTATGTTGGAAAGTCCGTTTATATATTTGGATTTGAAATTACATTTTTTGGCCTTGCAATTGCCATCGGAATGCTTCTTGGGCTTGGCTTTGTCGTTCTGGAAGCCAGAAGATGCGGGGAAAATAAGGATTCCTACCTGGAAATGCTCATCGTTTCCCTGATAACTGGTATAATCGGAGCCAGATTGTTTTATGTTCTTTTTTCCTGGAGTACATACAAGGGAAACATTGTTCAGATTCTGAATATCCGAAATGGCGGTCTTGCCTTTTATGGAGGACTGCTGGGAGGAGTAATCGGAGCTGCCCTGTATTGTATGATACGCAGACGCCCATTTATGCAGATGGCAGATACTGTCAGTATGGGAATTGTAATTGCGCAGATAATAGGAAGGTGGGGAGATTTCTTTAACAGGGAATCTTTCGGCGAGTACACCAATAGTATATTTGCGATGCAGCTGCCTTTGTCAGCAGTACGCTCCGGTGAGGTTACAACTGCCATGCGGGAAAACCTGGAGACATTAGGCGGAGTTTCCTATATTCAGGTACATCCCGTCTTTTTGTATGAAAGTGCCTGGTGTCTGCTTCTGTTCTTGCTTATGATGGTATGGAAACGAAAGAAAAGATACCATGGGGATGTTTTTCTTCGGTATCTGGCAGGATATAGTCTGGGGAGATTCTGTTTTGAATATCTCAGGACAGATAAGCTGATGATCCCGGGCACACCTGTTGGGATTTCCCAACTGGTGTCTGCTGCTTTATTCCTGATCTGCAGCGTTGTAGTCATTGTCAGGACATCTATGGCAAAGAAGCGAGCTGCACTGCGAAAACGCAGGAGAGAGCAGGACTATGAAGCACAGGAAAGAGCTGCAAGAGAGGCTGAGGCAGAAGAATACAGGGACAGACTGCGCCTTGAACGTACATTTTCCAAGGGGGCTGGATATCCGGAAAATGAAGCTATCCCAGATGCCAGGGAAAATGTTTGGGACAAGGAAGCCTTATTTGGAGAGAATAAAAGGGCATCGGAAGAAAATAACCTTACGGACAAAGACACTGCCTTTTCGGAAGAGGCTTCTATTTCAGAAAATTCTGATCCCAAAGCTGGCAGCAGCCCAGAAGAAATGGAAGAAGTTTTTAAGGAAGA
>ERZ1035006.23-NODE-23-length-115568-cov-53.015323_pt1 | contig 115568 bp, 106 predicted proteins | sample MGYA00520694_ERZ1035006 | MGnify/ENA primary metagenome ERZ1035006 (study PRJEB33766, sample SAMN09781746) | gut metagenome | biome: gut microbiome | host: Homo sapiens | place: Madagascar | study: EMG produced TPA metagenomics assembly of the PRJNA485056 data...
GCGTCAAGAAAACGCCCTATTGAGCTATGGCTTTTCCGTTCAGAATAGCCATTGGGGCAGGAACCACATCACATACCCAAGGCTGCGCCTCTCTTACGATGTGGAACAGTCCGCTTAACAGGCTGTACTTGGTGTACTGACTGTTTGGATTTCAATCCGCACAGATAGTCGTTCAAGTCCTTGTACTCACTGTACAAGTGGGATGCGTCCCTCACACGGTAGCCGAGAGCAGTCTCGATGGCAAGTGTAGCCTTACGTCCTGCGTCATCGTTGTCGAGCAGACAACTGATGCGCTCGTAGCCATGAAGTGCATCAATAGCCTTGCCCACGTTGCTTGTGGAGTTGAGTATCACATAGTCCTGTGCGTCCAATGACGGACAAGCAGGAAACTTCTCCAAGCGTAACGAGAGAAAAGAAAGATAATCCATCATGCCCTCAAAAACATAGCAAGCGTATCTTGGCTCGCCTTGATGTCGGATATGGGTGATGTCCTTGGGGGACATACACCCCTTGAAGAATCGGTTGCGCACCTCGTAACCACCCGACTTGTTCTTGAAGCCGATGGCGAAGTAGTTCTTGCAGTTATGCGAGAAGTGGAGTTCCGCACATTCCTTTCGGGCGATGTACAGGTTAATCTTACGCTCGCTCAGATAGCGCAGGAGTGCAGGATGGTTAAGTTCCCTCACTTCCAATCGCTCAAAACTCGGCTCGGTAGCTTGCTGAGTAAAAGAAAAGACGGTCGGGCGAACATGGGGAGTTTGCTTCTCCATCTTGTCCAGAAGATAAGGCAAGTTGTCGGTTGCGTAAAGGTATGACGCAAGGGTGATGATGTTGCCGCCCTTGCCCATGCCGAAATCGAACCAACTGTTCAGCGTGGTGTTCACCTTGAAAGATGCCTCGCTCTCATTTCTCAGCGGTGACTTGTACCAAAGGTTTGCGCCCTGCTGCTTGACAGGGCGGTGTCCCAAACTTTGCAGATAGTCTGCAATCTTGATTTGCTTTGCTTCTTGAATGTTCATGTCTTACTGTGGATTAAGTGGTGTATGTATTTCTGATGATTTGTTGAGGATAGCATGTATTGATATGATAACCAAAGACTTATCTGCTCAACAAACTCTCAACAAATGGTTCTTTTCAACAAAATCACTGGGCATAAGAGAAAGACAGGCATGAGCCGTCATGTTTTCTCTTTTCAACAGTCCCTTTCTTTTGTTGAGAGAATTGTTGAGAAAATGTTGAGCCGTAATTGCTTGATATTCAATACTTCTTTCATTATATTCAACAATTCAACAAAATTATTTGCTATTTAGCTTGTCCCTCGTTACGGTGTAGAACCTGCCCACACGTTTTGTTGGCGAGTAGTGACCGCAGCTGTTATAGTTGTACTCGTATGAGATGTAGGTGAGGGCGTTCTCGGAAGGTTGCAGCTTCCAACAGTCCTGCACTATCTTTCGCACAAGGTGCTTCTCCGCTTTCACATGGTTGCATTGCAACAAGGCGATTGCGTCATTGAGGCAGAACTGCAAGCTGTCTGTTTGGGTGTTCTCCATAATTTCAAGGAACAGCTCCGACATTTCCACCTCAAGCCTGTTGCGGTTGCAGCGTATGATTCTTCTCAGTGCATCAGTAGCTATCTGTTCGGGAGCGAACCACATTCGGCTCTTGTGTTCGGTGGACAGCGTTCTGCCTTGCAGCTGGAACAGAAAAGCAGGTATCTCAGCCTTTAGTTTCTCCAAGAAGTTGGTATCATCCGCTTGCAATGATGAAATCTTCCTCACCCAATATCGGGTCTCTCCCTCGTCAATGATGACAGGCAAGGACTCGTTGTTGGAACATAGCACGAACTTGGCAAAGAAAGAAATCTCATTTCTGTCCTTGCCCTTGGCTTCCACCTTATACGAGAGTGTGGTGCTGAGGTTCTTCAACCGCTCGGAATCCTCCCTGCGGCTGAGCAACACCTCGTCCACGACAATGAGCAGCTTGCCAGCCCAATCGGAGTTGAACTGACTGCGGAAGTCCTCGTTGGTGTTGAATGTTACGTTGTCTTGAAACAACGCTTTCAGAAAGTTCAAGAATGTGGTCTTGCCAGTGTTTCTTTCCTCTGATACAAGCAACAGAATGGGCAACTTTTGCACAGGTTTGAGATAGAGTAGTTGCAGGTAGTCCATGCCAAGCTCGTATTGCTCACCAAAGATGTGACTTACCAACTTCTTGATGTTCGGAAAGTCCCCTTGCATTGGCTTGTGACCTATCGGCTCGTATAGATTGAGGAAACCATCTATCACCGTGCGATGGTTCACATGTTCTGGAACGGTACAGAAGCCGTCATACTTGTGAACGTACTTGATGAACTCCTTGCCGTAGTCCTGACGCAAGGTTTCCATGTTCCAAGGAATGCGCTTTCTTACCTTTCCACCACTGATGTTAGGTTGGTCAACCACCTTGTACAAGGTAGTGCCAACACGGATGAACACCTCGTTTGGCGGAGGTGCTGCCTGTGGCTGTTTTCTTTCCACAGCTACAGGTTGTTTGTTGTCGTTTGTCTTGCTCATAATCTAACCTTTGTGAGTTGATAAAATTAAAGTTGCAAAGGTAAGGGTGGAAAATCAAAACGCAAAACACAAACTTGCGCAGAATGGAGAAGTTTGCACCGGCAATGTTAAAAGATTGGAAATCAAGGCGCTTGATGTAGGCTTTCGGGATAAAATAAAACGAAAAAATCCCAAAGAAAGGCTTCCTTGTAAACCTTTCCTCGGGATGAACAAAAAGTAATTTTACATTATACTTTTACTTGTCTGGTTCTAATTCTTCTACTGCATAAATGGCATGTAGTTCAACTTTCTTAATCTTAGGATATGCCGTTTTATAATAATCTGTCACATCTTTGACTATACTTTCTTGGTCATAGTAAAATGTAGCCAAAACGACTTCCGTATAATTACCAATAGGTAATAAATGCCAAACTTCGGAGTTATCGGCATTTGGCTGAATCTTAAGAATTCCATCCATGCGGACATTTCCTTTATCATCTGTAATGGTTAGTCTCTTGGTTACATAAGAGCCGAAAGGAATATAATCACGAGTACGTATTGTATAATATTTATTGTATGAGTCTTTCTCTATGGCATCAGCTGCAATAGTTGCAGAATCCTCAGAAGAAACACCTTCAACAAAACATTTTCTATCTACCACATACATTGTTCTACTAAGTTCCCAAAGAGCCGTCCAATCTTTTACTTCAACCTTTAATACAGCAGTATTTCCATCGGAATCGGTTATGTTGATAGTGGTATTTCCTACAGAAACACCACTTACATAGATTTCTTTCTCTGCTTCATTTGTTGAGCACGAGACTTTGGCTATACTTTCATCGGAAGATGTTGCTGATATTTTGCCTTTAGCTCCATTTACATTAACTTTGCTGCTACTTTCCGTATAGGTGGTAAGAGAGGTAATCACAATCTTTTTACCAGTATTTATGTCACCAATGATTTCGTCTTGTGTGAGTTGAATACCAGAGTCATCATCACCGCAGCTTGCCAAAGATAGCAAAGCGGTTAATGCAATAAGAATCATTTTAATTTTCATACATTTCTTCAATATTAAAGGGTTACACTTATATCTAATAAACGCAGACCGTATCAAAAACTTGCATGAGATTTCATATTTTTCTTCATGTGCAATATAAATCACCCTATCAAGAATTTTGTGAATCAATAAATCTATATGACAGTAAATCAATAAGTCAATACGACAGTGAATATCCAAGCGTCAAAGATGCGACCATTCTCAACTAAAAGCATTTGTCCCTCCGTAGAGTTGCAGGACAATGGCTGTTTTCTCTTTTGCTCCGTACAACCTCTTGAAGATGGCATCACGAAGTTGCGCTGCACCATTAGAGGTGAGACGGAAGCAAATGGCAACAACCATAGGGAATCCATACAATGTTTGCCAAATACCTTTGGAAAGTTCTTGCCTCTGTTGGACTTCCGACATCAACAACATACCTTCTTTATATATGGCTCGTATCACAGAGTTGAGTTTCGGGGCGGTAACATGAAGCATATCCACCAACTCGCCCTCACTCATCCACAAGTTCTCCAAGTTGGACGGAATGGATAACATTCCATTTCCGCCCACGGTGATTACAGTCCTTTTCATGCCATTCCTCCCATAACTGGCAAATGCCCCTTGATTCGACTTTCAAAGACTGCTATGTCATGGTCAAGCTTGGTGCTTGTCACCTTAGCGTATATCTGCGTTGTGGTGATGTTCGTGTGACCAAGAATCTTACTCACACTTTCTATCGGCATACCATACTCCAAGGCTAAAACAGCCCAACTATGACGGGATACATGGAACGAAACCCGCTTCTTGATGCCACACATTACAGCTACTTTTTTAATGCGCTTGTTGATGCCGTCAAGATTACCAATGTTGAACAAGTGGTTGCCCTTTCTGAAAGATTTGTATCGCTCAACAATCTGCATAGGAATATCCATCAGCTTGATTTGAAACGGCACGCCTGTCTTCTGACGCTTGGACACAATCCAAGGAGCACTGTTTACCATGCTGATATTGTCCTCAGTCAAGTTCTTGATGTCAATGAATGATATACCTGTCCAACAACCAAAGATAAAGAGGTCTCTTGCAAATGCCATATTGGGGTCTTCCAACTTTATATTAGTCATGGCAGTAAGCTCATCCAAGGTCAAGAACTCACGTTCCTTGTGGTCTGGGTCAACGTGGTACATGGCAAACGGATTTCTCGGTATCTTGCCGTTGTAGTGTGCCGCCGTAACGATATGTTTCAGAGGTATGGAGTAAATCCAAATGGAGGACTGCGCAAGCCCTACCACATTTTTCAAGTAAAGGCAATAGTCACGGATAAACTCCTCGGTAAGCTCATTCATGGACATATCGCTGCGCTTGTACTGATACTTGATGAACTCGGCAACGTACTTTCTCACCACAAGATACTTGTTGTAAGTGTTCTTGGCTCTGTCCTTGCCTACACGCTTGGCAAAGGCTGCGTTCTCCTTGTCGAAAGCTCTGAGCAAGGTCTCGTATTCGGTGCCTATGCCTTGATAGGCGTTTCTCACCATTTCAGCGGTAACGAACGCCTCACGGTCGGAAAGTCGTTGGTAATGCTTGGCGATTTGAGCCTTGATGTTGTCGAGCGCAAAATTCACCTCCTTGGCTTCCTTACTCTTGCCTATGGCTCTGTTGCCCTTGGCATCCCAGATAGCCTTGGTAACGCTCTGCTTGCAACTGAACTGTGCGATAGTTCCGTTGATTGTCACACGTCCCATGATAGGGACAATTCCGTTTCTCTCCTTGCTTCCATTTACATAGAAGACTGTCTTGAAAGTGCATCTCATAATTCTTACTTTTTTGTTCGGTGCAAAATTAAACTATGAGAGTTGCATGGCAAAACCAAAACTTACGCAGAATGGGGAAATATGAACCGCCACCGTTAAAAATGCTTATTAGGGCGTTTCTGCGAGGTAATGATTTGAAAGCGTTTCTATTTCTCCAATCTGCGTTTTTCGCTATTCCTCCTCTATGCCACTTAATGCCAACAACAGCCACAACCACTTGAAACTCAAAATAAAAGCATCATTCTGCTATATTTTGCTTTTTTAGGCGTTATTTTTTCAAAAAAGAAACAAGGGTTCCTAAAAGAAACAAGGATTCCTAATAGAAATGAGGATTTCTAAAAGAAACAAGTATTCCTAAAGGAGATACCTTTCCCTCTATGAGATTACTTCTCCTCTGGTACCAAGAACTTATCGCCAGTCTGCTTAATCAGCTCCTTGGCATACTGCTCTGGATAACCAGGACGCACTGGGCGAGCACCCAAGCCCTCCTTGGTTTTCTCGAAGGTACCATTCTTATCTGTAGGCTTGATAATCATATCATTGTACTTCACTGTGATAAACTCGAAGAGCTGCTGCCAACGAGCCAACATCTGCTGAGCCTTCTCCACGCCATAATCGTTGAGATACTTCACTGCAACCTGAGGATCCTGCTTGTAGAGTTCCTGAGCCTTAGCCTCTACCTGAGACTGGGCAGCGAAATAGCTGTTGTCCAAACTGTCACGAACCTCCTTCAAGCTAGGGAACATGAGGCTATAACGAGGATAGATCATGTTGCTCACCATGTTGCAAACCCAGTAAGCATTCTTCATGCTGAAGTGAACGGCATCGGCACCAGGAGTATTGTAAGCTTCCGGGCGCTCGGTAGATGAGCAATACACAGGAGTGAAAACCACCATGTTGGCATCGTCGTTACCAAACCACAGCACGCCGCCAATCTCTCTTGGCAACCAAGAGCGCATCTGGCTCACAAAGACAAAGCCACTCTGCTGGGTGCTCACAGGACGCTCATTGAAGCACTGCTTGCCATCCACCTTAAACATCAATGGTGTAGGACGATATGGCATCTGCCAGATACCGCCACCGATGTCTGAGCCATCAGCCACTGAGAGCGGTGTGCCCTCGTAGTGGTCGCGCATCACGTTCTCCACGTCCTGCACGCTCACCTTCTTGTCTGGCACTACCCAGAGAGGCATATCCTTGGCATTTGGGTCCTTGCCCAATGCCCAGTCCACATACTGGCTCAGGTCCTTGAAGTGGTTCATCATTGCCCAGGCACGAGCATCGCAGAAGCGACGACCAGAGAAATCAGGCTTGGCGTATGCCATCTTCCAAGAGAAGTCGGCATCCTTGCCCTGATACCAGCCCTTGCTGCGCGCAAAGCTTACCACATCCTTGGCATACATCACGTTCTGCTTGTCCTTCATGTTGAACTTACCGATGCGGCTCTGGTTGGCGTGGGCGCAGATGGCATCGTCTGGTATGCGCATAGCCACCCAGACAGCCCCCTTAGAGCCAGGTCCCTTGCCCATCATCTCCATGATCCAAGCCTCTTTAGGGTCGCAGATGGTAAAGGTCTCGCCCTCAGAGTTATAGCCATAGGTATTAGCGAGCGTGGTCATCACCTTGATAGCTTCACGAGCGGTCTTGGAGCGCTGGAGGGCTACGTAGATGAGCGAACCATAATCCATGATACCAGTGGAATCCACCATCTCCTCTCGACCGCCGTATGTGGTCTCGCCGATGGTTACCTGCCACTCGTTGATATTGCCTATCACATTATAGGTCTGGGCAGCCTCTGGTATCTCGCCATGATACTTATTGGTGTCCCAATCAAAAATCTTGCGCATATCGCCCTTGGCATGCTTAGCCGCTGGATAATGGCAGAGATTCTGGAACATTCCGTAATCGTCGGCACTGTAAGAACAGATCACCGAACCATCGGCAGACGCCTTCTTGCCCACGATGAAGTTGGAGCAAGCCTCTGCCTCGATGGTACTAAAAGAAGCGGCAGCCACGAGAGCCACCGCCAATATATTCTTCTTCATTTTATTTTTGAAAAACAATTGAATTCTTCACTCTTCGTTCTTCACTCTTCACTTAATCGCACGCCTTGAAGCTCATATCCAAGCCCTTCACACTGTGGGTCAATGCACCTACAGAGATGAAGTCAACGCCCTGCTCTGCATAGTCGCGGATGGTATCGTAAGTGATGCCACCAGATGACTCTGTCTCGTACTTGCCAGCGATGATGTCCACTGCCTTCTTGGTATCAGGCACAGAGAAGTTGTCGAGCATGATGCGGTTCACGCCACCGTGCTTCAACACCTGGTCGAGCTCATCGAAGCTGCGAACCTCAATCTCTATCTTGAGGTCCAAGCCCTTCTCCTTGAGATAGGCATGGCAACGGTCGATGGCATTGTCGATGCCACCAGCGAAGTCGATGTGGTTGTCCTTGAGGAGTATCATGTCGAAGAGACCGATGCGATGGTTCATACCGCCACCAATCTTCACAGCCTGCTTCTCGAGCATACGAAGACCTGGAGTGGTCTTGCGGGTGTCGAGGATGTGAGTCTTGGTACCCTCCAAGCGCTTCACATACTTGGCAGTCATGGTAGCGATACCACTCATGCGCTGCATGATGTTGAGCATCAGGCGCTCAGTCTGGAGCAAAGAGCGAGTCTTACCCTCCACGATCATGGCGATGTCGCCCTTCTTCACGTGGGTGCCGTCCTGCATCAGCACCTCTACCTTCATGGTAGGGTCGAAGCGAGCGAACACCTTCTTAGCCATTTCTACACCAGCCAACACGCCATCTTCCTTGATGAGCAGGTGGCTCTTACCCATGGCGTCCTCTGGAATACAACACAAGGTTGTGTGGTCGCCATCACCGATATCCTCAGCAAATGCCAAGTCTATCAACTTATCTTCCAATTGATCTACGCTTAACATATTCTTATCTTTTTATGATTTATCGTTTATAATTTGTCATTTATAATGTCTCATTCCTCCACGTGGCTCGGAGAATGCCTTCCTCGTCTCTCGCCACGCTGATTTCGCCGCCCAGCCATTCGGTCATCGGCAGTTCATCCCTAAACTCGTAGTAGTTGACCACTCTGCCCTCTTCCACTTCCACCACCGCTTGGGTGAGTTGGCTTCCATCGGGCAAGCTCACTACATGGGCTCCGCATCTTCTCATTTCCATTCAGATATTTCAGTCTTTACTTCGCCTTCATCATTCTGATAGGAGGTGCGGGAGTTCCCTCCTTTGGGAGATTAGGACGAGGACCAAACGGAGGTACGGGAGCACCGGAAGGAGCGCCAGGAGCTCCTGAGACGGATGGAGCGCCAGAAGAACCTGTAGGAGCACCGGATGGACCAGAAGCCGAATCAGGACGAACACCGCCTGGAGCAACAGTAGATGGCTCACTAGGAGCCACTGGCTTCTGAGCGTGCATGCGAATGAGCTTCACGTGGTCCAAGAACATCAGCTTGAGTGTGGTCTGCGAACCCATATCTGAAGAGAAGCCGCCATTGGAGAGCAAGAAGTAGCCCTTCACGCTCTTGATGCCTAGGCTATCATTATCAGCCAGTTGCACTGAATAGTGCATAGAGCCGGAGATATGGGTAATGGCTTGCGCCACACTGTCATTCTTAAACTCGATGGCGAGCAGTGCGATACCATCTCGCATACCATCCTGGTAGATGAACTGCGACTCAAAATCGAGCATCAGCTTGTCGCCCTTATGGAAACTACTGTCGGCGTCTATCTTGAAGCTAACCTCATTGAATGCAGGTTGTGGTGCCAAGACCATGGAGCTAGCCTGATTCCAAATATTGGCAGTATCGCCCGTAGCCGAGAGATTGTCAAATTCGCCAGTGCTTCCATTGCCACCCAGTGCCACAGCCTCATTGCTCATGCGGTCGGCCAGGTCCTTATACACAGCTTCGAGCAGTTCGGTGTGGCGCATGTAGTAAACCATCGACGAGTCAAACTCAGCCGAAGTAACATCATGCTTCTTGAGCACAGCCTCACGGTAAGCGATAGCCTTGCTGCCATCGTTAGCGCCAACCACCTCAGAACGAGCCATCGCCAAAGCCAAGTGGTAGTCGAAGAGGATGTCGGTCATCTTGCCCTTCGACAGCACATCGCTAGGCAGCGAAGGCTTACAGGAAGCCAACATCAGCGCCATGCCAAGCACCGTCATCATACAGAGAAATGCCTTCTTCATCACTTAGTCCTCCTGCTTTTTATCTCCAGTATTATTGCCATCGGCAGCCTCAGCCTCAACAGCCTTCTCCTCTTTCTTCTTCCTGCTCTCTCCCAGCTCCTCTAGCTCAGGACGGCAGAAGAGCAACAGGGCGATGATGCCCACCGACACGCAAGCATCGGCAAAATTGAACACGGGATCGAAGAATGTGCCGTGCTGACCTCCGAAGAATGGTACCCACTCTGGCCAGGTATAGCTGAAGAATGGGAAACGGAACATATCTACCACCTTGCCCATCAGGAAGGGCGCATAGCCTTCACCAAACGGTACCGAGTAAGATACATAATAAGGTGAGGAAGCGGTAAACATGAGTCCGTAGAACATCGAGTCGATCATATTGCCCACAGCACCCGTGAGCACCAGCGCCACCAAGACGACATAGAGCAGGCGATGCTTGCCCTGGCTGATGATGCGGTGCAGATACCAGATGAGCGCCACGATGGCGGCAGTGCGCAACAGGCTGAGCCAGAACTTGCCGATAAACGACATGCCCCATGCCATACCATTGTTCTCTACAAACTCGATGTAGAACCAGTCAGTAACACGAACAGACTCGCCAAGGCAAAAGTGGGTCTTGATGTACAACTTGATGATCTGGTCGATAACCAAGAGCACTATCACCATTGCCGTGACGAGCCATCCGATATGTAATTTTCTTGTTTTTTCCATTTATTTATGTTTTCTAGCCTCCTTGGAAGCTACACTCAATGTGGCGTGAGGTACGGCGCGCAGACGCTCCTTAGGTATCAACTCGCCCGTTTCGCGGTCGATGCCGTAAGTCTTGTTCTGTATACGGACCAAGGCGCCTTCCAATCCCTTGATGAACTTCTGTATGCGGTTAGCCATCTGGATGAGTTCTTCCTTGCTCTGTGCTTCGCTGCCCTCTTCGAGAGCCTTGTAGGTAGGTGAGGTGTCTACCACATCATTGCTGTCTGAGTGGTTTAACTGTGTCATCATCTCCTTGTAGTTCTGACGAGCCACTTTCAATTTCTCATTAATAATAGCGCGAAACTCCTCGAGTTCCTCATCGCTATAACGCAGTCTTTCGTTAGCCATAGTCATTAATAGATATTATTGTTATAAAGTTTGTTTATTCCGTTATAAGTTTTTTGTAATTGTTTATTCTAGATGCAGAAAAGCATGAAAAGGCAGCAGGACTTAGAGTAGCCCTACTGCCTATCTCTATTTCACTTAGTTCTTTTCTACAAGAATATTCAACTTAAATTCATCAAACTCGGTCTCCGCGCCTGCGTTCTCACCGATTTCGACAGAATCTGCCAATACCTGGCCCTTGATGTAGTCGCCGAATGCCTCGATAGCGGCATTGGTCTCATCGTTAGGAGCCACGGTTACCTTGATGCGGTCGGTAATCTCCAGGCCAGTCTCCTTACGGAGGTTCTGAATACGGTTGATAAGCTCACGTGCCATACCTTCCTTCTTCAGTTCTGGAGTCAACTCTACCTCAAGGGCCACAGTCAAGTTGCCATCGTTAGATACCAACCATCCTGGGATGTCCTCAGAGATGATCTCTACGTCGGCTACCTCTACCACAGCCTCCTGGCCGTCTACGTTGAGCGTGATGGTACCAGCCTGCTCGAAGGCAGCAATCTGCTCCTGGTCGAGGGCTGACATCTGGGCTGCTACGCCCTTCATCAACTTGCCAAACTTCTTACCCATCACTCTAAAGTTACACTTCACCTTCTTGACCAGAATACCCTGACCCTCAATGAAGTTAACCTCCTTCACGTTGACCTCGTTCTTCAGCAAGTCAGCCACTGCCTCAATGTGTGCCTTCTGGGCAGCATCTACGGCAGGAATCATAATCTGCTGGAGTGGCTGGCGCACCTTGATGTTCACCTTGCGGCGCAAAGCCAATACCATAGAGGTAATCTTCTGGGCGATGGCCATGCGCTCCTCCAAGTCGTGGTCGATAGCAGCCTCATCAGCTACTGGGAACTTATCGAGGTGTACGCTCTCCAACTCGCCACCCAAGTCGTGATACAACTCATCGGCATAGAATGGAGCAAATGGAGCCAAGAGCTTAGCCACTGTCATCAAGCAGGTGTACAATGTCTGGTATGCGCTGAGCTTATCCTCGCTCATCTCCTTGCCCCAGAAACGTTTGCGGTTCAAGCGAACGTACCAGTTAGAGAGGTCGTCATTGACGAATGCGTCGATCAAGCGGCCTGCACGAGTTGGGTCGTAGCCTGCCAATTCCTTATCCACACCCTTCACCAAGGTATTGAGTGAAGAGAGGATCCAGCGGTCAATCTCTGGGCGCTTCTCCAATGCCACCTGAGCTGCCTGTGGGTCGAAACCATCCACGTTGGCATAGAGGGCGAAGAAGCTATAGGTATTATATAATGTACCGAAGAACTTGCGACGAGTCTCGTCCACACCATTAGGGTCGAACTTGAGGTTGTCCCAAGGCTCGCTATTGGTCATCATATAGAAACGTACTGGGTCGGCACCATACTTATCGATCATCTCGAATGGGTTGGTTACGTTGCCCACGTGCTTACTCATCTTATTGCCCTTGGCATCGAGTACGAGACCTGAAGAAATCACATTCTTGAAGGCTACGCTGTCGAATACCATGGTAGCGATGGCGTGCAGAGTGAAGAACCAACCACGGGTCTGGTCTACACCCTCGTTGATGAAGTCGGCTGGATAGAACTTAGGAGGAATAGCATAACCCTCGTAAGTGCTGTGAATCAATGCCTCACGATCTGCCTCTGTGCCACGTGCCATCTCACCCTCGAATGGATAGTGGAGCTGGGCGTAAGGCATAGAACCTGAGTCGAACCAAACGTCGATCAAGTCGCTCTCACGATACATTGGCTTGCCCTCGTCATTGACCAATACGATGTTGTCTACGTATGGACGGTGGAGGTCTACCTTATCATAGTTTTCCTGACTGTAGTCGCCAGGCACGAAACCATTCTCCTTCAGTGGGTTGCTCTGCATGATGCCAGCAGCCACTGACTTCTCGATCTCAGCATAAAGCTCTTCCAAGCTGCCGATGCACTTCTCGCCACGGTTCTCGTCACGCCAGATTGGCAATGGAGTACCCCAGAAACGAGAACGAGAGAGGTTCCAGTCGTTCAGGTTCTCAAGCCAGTTGCCGAAACGACCTGTACCGGTGCTCTCTGGCTGCCAGTTGATGGTCTTGTTCAACTCTACCATACGCTCCTTGCGAGCTGTATCCTTGATAAACCAGCTATCCAATGGGTAATAAAGGATAGGCTTATCGGTACGCCAGCAGTGAGGATAGTTGTGTACATGCTTCTCGCTCTTGAATGCCTTGCCCTCCTGCTTCAACTCGTAGCAGAGCACGATGTTCAGGTCCTCAGCCTTCTCAGAAGCCTTCTTGTCCCAAACACCATCCACATTAAACTGTGGATCGTAAGCATTCTTCACGTAGTCGCCTGCGTGGTGAGCGTAAGCCTCCTTGTTGACACAAGCTGCCACGAAGTTGGCATCGAGGTCTTCCAGGAGGTAGAACTTACCCAGGAGGTCAACCATTGGGCGGGTCTCGCCCTTCTTATTAATAAGGTATAGGGCTGGGATGTTGGCATCCTTAGCCACCTTGGCATCGTCGGCACCGAATGTAGGTGCGATATGTACGATACCTGTACCATCGTCTGTAGTAACGTAGTCGCCGAGGATTACGCGGAAAGCCTCGCTCTCCATCTCCACGAACTGGTCGCGACCATCCTCTGATGTAAATACCTTGTCCTTGTGAGCTGCCGCATAGTCAGTTACAAACTGAGGAGCGAACAGGTCTACCTTCTCGCAAGGCTTTACCCAAGGGAGGAGCTGCTCATAGTGCATGCCCTCCAGGTCGGTACCCTTCATGCGGTCGATGATGCGCCAAGGGCACTGCTTCTTCTCCTTGTCGAATGGCAGCAGGTCGCCCTCCTTGCACTCCTGGTCAGCCTTCAAGTAAGAAGTAATCAGGCTCTCTGCCATGATGAGGGTCATAGGCTCACCATTGTAGAGATTGTATGTCTCGATGGCTACATAGTCAATCTTAGGGCCCACACAGAGAGCCACGTTAGATGGCAATGTCCATGGGGTTGTGGTCCATGCGATGAAGTAAGGTTTGCCCCACTTGGTCCACTCTGCCTTAGGATCCTTGATGAGGAACTGAGCTGTGGTGGTGAGGTCCTTCACGTCACGATAGCAACCAGGCTGGTTCAACTCGTGAGAGCTCAGACCTGTACCTGCACCTGGAGAATATGGCTGAATGGTATAGCCCTTGTAGAGCAAGCCCTTGTTATAAAGCTGCTTGAGAAGCCACCAAAGAGTCTCGATATACTTGTTGTCGTAAGTGATGTAAGGATGATCGAGGTCAACGAAGTAACCCATCTTCTCAGTCAGTTCACGCCACTCGGCTGTAAACTTCATCACATTTTCACGACACTTGTGGTTGTAGTCCTCTGTAGAGATATACTTCTCAGAAGCCTTGTTGTCAATATCCTTCTTGGTGATACCGAGTTCCTTCTCTACTCCCAACTCCACAGGCAGTCCGTGGGTATCCCATCCAGCCTTGCGGTGAACCTGGAAACCCTTCATTGTCTTGTAACGGTTGAAAGTATCCTTGATGCTTCGAGCCAACACGTGGTGAATACCAGGGTGGCCATTAGCTGATGGAGGACCCTCGAAGAAGATGAACTGAGGGCATCCCTCACGCTCATCAATAGACTTGTGGAAGATGTCATTCTTCTCCCACTCTGCTAAAACGTCATTGTTGGTCTTTGTCAAATTCAGACCATTATGCTCGGCAAATTTCTTAGCCATATTCTATCTATTTATTTTTATTGTTTTTACTTTTGGGCGCAAAGTTACTAAAAAAATATGTTTTACCCAAATATAACAACGATTTTTTACAAATTCTCTGCTTCTTGCAGCCAAATGGTAGAGGCGGCATCCGATGGCATGCGCCAGTCGCCACGAGGGCTCAGACTCACACTTCCCACCTTAGGGCCATCTGGCAAACAGCTGCGCTTGAACTGCTGATTGAAGAAACGACGGACAAAAGTCTTCAGCCATTTCTTGATGGTATCCTCATCATAACTATCTGGGTCGTTGTCGCTTATCTTAACTCGTTCAACCGTTGTATCAATGAATGCCTTCTTGGCAAGCATGTAGATCTTGGCAGGACGGAAACCGAAACGCAAGAAGTAATAGAGGAAGAAATCATGGAGTTCGTATGGCCCCACGAGGTCTTCGGTCTTCTGCTTGATGTTGCCATTCTCATCGGCTGGTATCAACTCAGGACTGATAGGAGTGTCGATGATGTCGCGCAGGGTGATGCGGCTCTGCTCGTCCACTCCACTCTCTGCCACATAATTCACGAGATGACGGATGAGAGTCTTTGGGATGCTGGCATTCACGCCATACATGCTCATGTGGTCACCGTTATAGGTAGCCCAACCCAAAGCTAGCTCAGAGAGGTCGCCCGTACCGATGACCATACCGCCCATCTTGTTGGCGAGGTCCATCAATATCTGCGTGCGCTCACGAGCCTGTGAATTTTCGTAAGTAACATCATGGACGGAAGCATCATGACCGATGTCCTCAAAGTGCTGGGTCACAGCCTTGGCAATGCTAATCTCCTTGATGGTGATGCCGAGGCTCTGCATCAGCGAGATGGCATTATTATAGGTACGGTCGGTGGTGCCAAAACCTGGCATGGTGACACCCACGATGCCCTTGCGATTCATCTTGAGCTTATCAAAAGCCTTGACGCAGACGAGCAAGGCAAGGGTGGAATCCAAGCCGCCACTGATGCCTACTACCACGGTCTTGGCATGGGTATGGACGATGCGCTTGGCAAGTCCCATGAGCTGGATATTGAATATCTCCTCGCACGATGCATTCATATCGCTGCTGGTAGGAATGAATGGATGTGGATTCACCTCACGCTCCAATACGAAGTCGCGCTCATTCTCCACGGGCGATGCATCGATGTTGCGAATGTCAAACTGTCCGCCAAGCTGCGAATACTTGATGTTGCGCTGGGCGTTGACATAAGTGGAATTGGTACGACGCTCCGAACGGAGTTTCTCTACATCCACCTGAGCCTCAACCATCTGAGGGCCCAAGGAGAATCTCTCGCCCTCGGCTAGCAAGGCACCATTCTCATAGATCAAGGCATTGCCGCCATACACCACGTCCTGGGTGCTCTCGCCAAAACCACAAGAGCTGTAGATATAGCCCGTCATGGTGCGCGCACTCTGCTGACTCACGAGGCTCTTCAGATACTGATGCTTGCCTATCAACTCATCGCTTGCCGAGAGATTGAAGATGAGGTCAGCGCCTGCCAAGGCAAGCTTATTGCTAGGAGGAGCGGGTGCCCATACGTCCTCGCATATCTCCACGCCAAACTGCACCCCATCGTAGGTGCGGAATATCTGCACATCTGGGGTGAGCCTTACCTTGTGTCCGGCAAAGCGTATCTCGCAATTGCGAAGGTCTTGCGCTGAGGCAAACCATCGCTTCTCATAAAACTCACTGTAATTAGGAAGATAAGTCTTTGGCACGATGCCAAGAATCTGACCGTGCTGGATCACGATGCCACAGTTGAGCAGCAAGTCGCCTGCCACTACAGGTGCGCCCACGATGCTGATGATGTCGAGTTTTCTGGAGAAATCGAGCAGCATCATGATGGCTTGCTCAGATGTCTCCAAGAGCATCTGCTGGCGGAACAAGTCCTGACAGGAATAACCTGTGATGGACAACTCTGGGAAAGTGATGATCTCCACGCCCCTGCCCTCTGCCTGGGCTATCTGGTCTTCTATCTGCTGGGTATTGAAGATGACATCGCCCACCTTGACGGCAGGGATGGCACTCGCCACCTTAATAAATCCGTACTTCATATTACTTTGAACTTTGAGATTTGAACTTGGAACTTTGAACTTGGAACTGTATGATTACTTTGAGTGATATAACTTGCTAAGCATATCATAAAGTTCAAAGTTCCAAGTTCAATGTTCAATGTTTACTTAATCGTTACCTGTGTGGCACCATAGCCATACTCCTGGAAGGAAGCATCCTGATAGGTGCAACTCTTGTAGCGATAATTGAGCTCATGGATGATGGTTTGGCGAAGCACTCCCTCACCCTTGCCGTGGATGAAGATAATCTTCTGTCCCTTCTTCTTACGGTTCTCATCCATTGTCTTCTTAAAGATATCCATCTGATAATGAAGTATATCTGCTGAGTTCATTCCTGCTGTGGTTTCAAGCACCTCATCGGCATGAAGGTCTACTACGAGCGTGCCATCATCCTTCTTGCTCTTCTTCTTGCTGGTGTTAGCCACCACCTTCTCTTCCTTGTACATCTGCTCCTTGAGGCGCTTGGCATCCACTACCAGTGGGCGAGCCACCTCATCATTCTCTACGATGGTATACATGAGCGCAGGTGTCTCGAAGAAATCATTCTCCTCAAAGAGATGCAACTTGTAGAACTTCACTGGGTCCAGACGGAACTGTACATCGGTGGCAGGCTTCAAGAGGAACGACTTGTCACGCTTGAAAGCTATCATCTGGATGGCTACGTGCTCCATCTCATTGAGTGCATCCCTGCCAAACTCCTCCACGAAGAGCTTGGTATTTGGCTCTATCTCGCCCTCTGCCTTCAGCGTCCAGGCATTGCCCTCGGCTGTGAGGTAGGTATAGTGGAGATAGTAGTTGCTATCATTCACCAGATAAGTCTCAAAGCGAGTGTTGGTCACATCCTTGATGTCGATAGGCACGAAGGCGAGATAGGCGCTGAGCTTGTTGCCGCCCTGGCGCTCCTGTGCCTGCGCACGATAAGTAATCTCACGGTCGGCAGCATCATATTCGTCCACGTTCATGTCCACATCGGCGTCATGCTCGTTGAGGATAGCCTTGATACTGCGGCTGTCGTTGTGAAGTTCGGTATCAGCATGTTCTGCCGCCTTCTTCTGCGCATCCATCTTAGCCGAGATCATCTTGCTCATGGCGTAGTCGTCCTGTTCTACCACTACCACCTCGTTGATAGGCATAGGAATCTCAAATCCATCCTCATCCTCTACCAACACAATATCTTTGCCCTGGAAGCCAGCAACCTTTCCGCCGCCCACTTCGCTCAGGAATCTTACTTTGTCACCCTTTTTCATATCATTATTATTTAAATAGGATGCAAAGATACAAAAGATATTCCTTATCTCCTTTCTTTTTTACCTTTTTTATAACAAATAAGGAGGATTCTATCCCAAAATTTTGTATCTTTGCATCATCAATTTTTAAACTACAAGAATATGATTACATTTCCTTGCGCCAAAATCAATCTTGGCTTAAACATAGTTAGCAAGCGAGAGGATGGTTACCACAACCTGGAAACCGTGTTCTATCCTATACCTCTCACCGATGCCCTCGAGATTAAGCTCATGGGCGAAGAATTTCCTAGTGAAGTGGCATGCGACCTGAAGGTAACGGGCAATGTCGTGGACTGTGATGAGCAGAAGAACCTGGTGGTGAAAGCTTACAACCTGCTTGCCGCCGACTTCCAGATACCTCGCATCCATACCCACCTGGTAAAGCGCATTCCTTCACAGGCTGGTTTGGGTGGCGGTTCGGCTGACGCAGCCTATATGATTCGTCTGCTGGATGAGCGATTCCGCCTCAACATCGGCAATCCTGAGATGGAGCGATATGCAGCCAAGCTCGGTGCCGACTGCGCTTTCTTCATCTCTGCCAATCCCGAAGATGGCGACACCGCCTGCTATGCCGAGGGTATCGGCGAGCAACTGATGCCTGTAAGTGGTCCTAACGATAACCTGCACGGCTATCACATCGTCATCGTGAAGCGTGACGACATCGCCGTGAGCACCAAGGAGGCTTACGCTGCCATCACCCCTAAGAAGCCAGCCAAGTGCTGCCGCAACATCGTGCGCCAACCTATCGACACTTGGAAGGACGAACTCATCAACGACTTCGAGGCTCCTATCTTTGCCATGCATCCCGAACTGGCAGAAATCAAGGAAAAGCTCTATCAGCTCGGAGCCAGCTATGCAGCCATGAGCGGAAGCGGAAGTGCCATCTTTGGCATCTTCAAGAACAAACCTGCCCATATCGAAGAGCAGTTTGAGGGTATGTTCTGCAAATCTTTGAAACTATAAAACATGTTCTGCACTACATTGAAAAAATAAAAACAGAATAATGAACGAACAGACACATCAGAAGTTAATGGAAATCAAGCGAAGCTTTCGCTTGTTGATGAACGGTCCCGGCTCGCAATCCATGCGCGAGAAGGGGCTGGGATATAAGATCAATTGGGGTGTTCCCTTCACCGAACTCAAAAAGATGGCTGAGGAATATGGAAAGGACTATGACCTGGCCATCGAGCTATGGAAGGAAGACATCCGTGAATGCAAGATTCTAGCCACATTGATTATGCCGGCAGACAAAATGCTGGCAGAGATTACCGATCTCTGGATGGAGCAGGTCAACAATCAAGAAATGGTTGAAATGCTGGTATTCAACTTGTTGCAAAACGTAGAGTATGCGCCCGTCATCGCCTATCAATGGATAGCCAGCGACAAGCCGCTCTACGAGATGGCAGGATTCCATCTGCTCTCCCGCCTCTTTGCCAAGGGGCAAGAGCCTAACGAGCGTGGCATCAATGAGTTTCTGGACCAGGCTGCCGCCGTGCTTCAGGGCGACAACATGGGTGTGAAGCATGCTGCCATCAATAGCGTGATGCGCTTCTGTGATTTCGGAGAAGACTTCGAGAAGATAGCTCGAGGTGCTCTCAAGGGTATCGTGGAGATATAAATATAAAAATCATCGGAACTTAGTCGGATTTTAAACGGAAGAATCATTTATGTTCCGATTTAATTCCGACTAAGTTCCGATGATAAATTTATGATGTTATACAAAGTACTTGCGATATTCATTTTCAAAATTAGGAGTGAAGACGTCCTTGCCCATATTGTCAAGGATTTCTTGCTTAGACCAGAACCTGCCTCCAGCAAGTTCTTCCTCGCTCGGCTTCACCTCGCCATCATATACACAACGATGCACATACACCAACTCTTTCTCTCGCTTGCTCTCAAAGACGTAATGTCCCAGAGACTCGGGCTCAAAGTCGGTGATGCCCAGTTCTTCTCTCACCTCTCGGTGCAGGGCTTGGTCCACACTCTCGCCTAGGTCCACATGACCTCCACAAGCCGTGTCCCATTTATCGGGCTGAATATCCTTCCAGGCTGGGCGATGTTGCAGATACAAATCTCCCTTGCTATTGAATACATGCAAGTGAACCACTGGATGCAATATCTTGCTCCCATCGTGGGCATGACCTCGGGTGATGGCACCCAAGATATTGCCCATTTCGTCCACGATAGGAAACTCTTCGTTCTTATTATCTATCATAACTTAAAACTCCTAACTCCTAACTCCTAACTTACAATGTTCCGTATTCCTCAGAGTAGCGCAGCATTTGCTCTGCGTAACCCTCTTCATAACTTACCACTACGTCCTTCACATCATTCTGCTCATCGAATACCAAGTCCATCTTTGGATTGATGAATCCCTTGTATGGAGCCAGATTGAGTTTCTTGTAGCGAGCCAGGATTTCACGATGCAAGTCAGGGTCGATGTTGACGGCATACTTCTCCACCAACTGGCGGGCAGCCTCGTAATCGCCCTCGCTCTTGATGCGCTGTATCTCGGCCAGCAATTCTCCAAACAGATGACGGAGCTTCCCGTAATCATTCACCTTCACATAGGTTCGGGTGGTTACGATATTACCCTCAGCATCCTTCAGAGCATCCTCGGCAGAAGCATAGCTCACCTCTTCCGTCACCAATTCCACGGCACCCTCGGCATGCTCCAGCGTCCACCAGGCAATGAGGGCGCGGTTTCTCATGTGCGCCTCCTCTATCTTATCGCCCTCCTTGATGCGGATGGTTTGGGTGAGCAAACCATTCATCAGGTAGGTGTAATACTGCGCCTTGTAAGCCTCGTCGTTTGGAGTCAATCCCAATTCCACCAGCATGTGGTCGGCTACATAATATAATCCGAAAAGGTCGGCTCTCGCCTCCTCTATCGTGTTGCCATACGCCTTCAGGGCATCAGCATCGGTACCAGGCAAGAGTTGTCCGCTGCCATGTCCCAAGCACTCGTGCAGGTCGGTGTGCAGGTCGTCGGTGAGGTCGCCATACTGATTGATGAGGTCGATGGTAGGCTGGTCGATGACAAATTCATCTCTGAATCCATTGCCCTGCGCCGCCTTATTGTAAGCATCGGTCAGATTGCCGATGGTAACGCTCTTCGAGCCATGTTCCTGTCTGATCCAGTTGGCATTAGGCAGGTTGATGCCGATGGCAGAGGCTGGATATTCCTCACCACCCAGCATGGCAGCACAGATGACATTGGCCGTAACGCCCTTCACCTCAGGCTTGCGGAAGCGTGGGTCTACTGGCGAATGATCCTCAAACCACTGCGCATTCTGGCTGATGGTCTGGGTGCGCTTGGTAGCCTCCAAGTCCTTGTATTCCACGATACCTTCCCAAGTACCCTTCAGTCCCAATGGGTCGCCATACACTTCTATAAATCCATTGATGAAATCCACCAGTCCTTCGTGCTGCTGTACCCAAGCGATGCTGTATCTGTCGAAGTCGGCAAGATCGCCCGTACGATAGTATTTCACCAAGAGGTCAATGATATGCTTCTGTCCCTCGTTCTCCGCAAACTTCTGCGCACGGAGTAACCAAGCCACAATCTCCTTGATGGCTGCACCATAGAGCCCATCTTCCTTCCAGGTCAGCTCCACCATCTCGCCATTGCGCTTGGTGAGTTTGGAGTTCAAGCCGTAGGAAGGAGGCGTAGGGTCGTCGGCATCTTTCATCTTGGCATAGAAGCGTTCCACCTCTTCCTGCGTCACATCCTCATAGAAGTTGCAGGCAGATGTCAGAACCAAGTCCTCGCCATCGGTCTGGTTCACACGCTTAGGCTGAATGGTTGGGTCGAAGATGACGGGTACAAGCTCATCGAGCAAGTCTTCCTTGCTCTCCCCTTTCTTCAGCGGCAACTTGTCGTCGGCGATGCCTTCTACCAAATGATAGAAATATTCCTCGGAGAATCCAGGTACAAACTTCTCGCAGCCATAGTGGTGATGGATGCCACTGGCAAACCACACACGCTTCAGATAGACCACGAAAGCCTGAAACTCCTCACTCTCTCGGTTACCCTGATAATGCTGGAAGATAGCCTCCAGAGTCTTTCGAATGCGCAGATTGTACTTGCCCTGCTGATCGAACGTGATGTCGCGTCCCATCAGGGTAGCTTTCGAAAGACAGTAAATATACATTTTTTGGTTGAGCGACAAGTCCTCAAATCCCTTCAACTCATAGCGGAGCATCTGGATGTCGGCAAATCGCTCATGGGTGTTCACATTACATTTTGCCATTTTCTAAACCTTTATTTCTAGCGCAAAAGTAATACAAATATTTCAATCTACAAACTTTTTCGTCCACTTTTCGTACTTTTACTCACGCTAACGTACATTTCTCACCATTTTTTATTACCTTTGCAATAACAATAAAAGAAAAAACGATGCAAATCAACGAAATATTAAAGAGTTATTTTGGCTATGACAGCTTCCGTCCCAACCAAGAAAACATCATCAGAGAGGTGATGCAGGGACACGACTGCCTAGTGCTGATGCCTACGGGTGGCGGCAAGAGCCTTTGCTATCAGGTGCCAGCACTGGCGATGGAGGGTACGGCTGTGGTCATATCCCCACTCATCAGCCTGATGCACGACCAGGTGGAGGCTCTCAAGGCGAATGGCATTCCTGCCGAGGCACTCAACAGCAACAATGATGCCACCGACGAACTCATCATCCGTCGCCGCTGCGAGGCAGGCGAACTGAAGCTACTCTACGTTTCGCCAGAGAAACTACTGAGCGAGATACCCTATCTATTCAGCAACATCAAGATTTCGCTTTTTGCCGTGGACGAGGCTCACTGCATCAGCCAGTGGGGACATGACTTCCGTCCGGAGTATTCGCAACTGGGCTTGCTCCACGAGAAGTTCAGGGGCGTGCCCGTGATGGCACTGACCGCCACAGCCGACAAGATAACCCGACAGGACATCATCCAGCAGTTGCATCTCCAGGGGCAAACCTTCATCAGCAGTTTCGACCGCCCCAACCTGAGCCTCTCCGTGCGCCGAGAGAGCACCAAGAAGGAGAAGCTGAAGTTCGTCTACCGCTTCATCATGAGCCATCCCGACGATGCAGGCATCATCTACTGCCTATCACGCAAGAACACAGAGATGGTGGCTGAGGAGCTCAAGGAACATGGCATCAATGCCGAAGCCTATCATGCCGGACTCTCTGCCACGCAAAGAGCCTCGGTGCAGGAGCGTTTCAAGATGGACCAAGTGCAGGTAGTTTGCGCCACCATCGCCTTCGGCATGGGCATAGACAAGGGCAATGTGAGATGGGTTATCCATTACAATATGCCCAAGAGCATAGAGAGTTTCTATCAGGAGATAGGACGTGCGGGACGTGATGGAGCCCCAGCCGACACCATCCTCTTCTATTCGATGGGCGACATCATCACGCTGCGCTCCTTCTGCGAGGAGAGCGGACAGCGAGAGGTGAACCTGGAGAAACTGCGCCGTATGGAGGAATATGCCGAGTCCAGAGTATGCCGTCGCCGAATCCTGCTCAATTACTTTGGCGAAACCACTGACTGCCAATGCGGAAACTGCGATGTTTGCAAGAATCCGCCTCGCACCTTCGATGGCACCATCCTCACGCAGAAGGCGCTGAGTGCCATGGTAAGAGCTGAGGAGAAGATACATGTGGGCACCTGCGTGGAGATACTCAGAGGTATGCAGACACCTGCCGTGGTGCGCAATCACTACAATGAGTTGAAGACATTCGGTGCAGGCAGGGATACCAGCGTGCGCGACTGGCAAGCCTATCTCCTGCAAATGCTACAGATGGGATTCTTTGAGATAGCCTATAATGCGCACAACGAGATGAAAGTTACGCCATTGGGATGGCAAGTGCTGAAGGGAAATCACCATGTTTCGCTAGCCTATATAGAGCGAGATGAGCAACAGCTCAAGGGCAAAGGCAAGACTCGCCGCGGTCAAAGCGTCACGGCTGAAGGTGGTGTGCCAAGAGTGCATGCCACACGCATCCACTTTGCTGGCGAAGAAGAGATGGCAGCAGATGTACATACAACTGGCAAGGAGGCACAAAACAAGGAGGATAAGACGCTCTTCGAAACCTTGCGCAAACTGCGTAAGCGCCTGGCCGACGAACAGGGATACCCTCCTTATATCGTACTTTCCGACAAGAGCCTTCACGAGCTAGCCGCCATGCGACCTACTACGCTCGAGGCATTCGGATTGATCCATGGCATCGGCGACTTCAAGGTAAAGAAATACGGTGAAACCTTTATCCGAGCCATCAAACGTTACTTGGAGCAATAGCTCTCAGATGAATGAGAAGCATCACTTCGTTCAGTAACTCATAGATGTGAACAAGAACTCTACAAACATAGAGATGAACACAATCCAAACGAATTTGATTTTCTTTTTTGTGTTATTCATGATCTGATAATAAATAAAAAGGTTTATAATATAATCATTTAAAAAGTGTTCATAGTATAATATGAAGGCGAGACGTATCTCCTCTAACGAGCTACATCTCGCCTTTTATAGTCTTCTGAAAGGAAGCGATAAATAACAATCAAGAACAAATCATTAATTATTAATTCTTAATTATTAATTATTAATTATTTACGCTTCCTCCCACGATATCGAGCAATTCATTTGTAATGGCCTGTTGACGACTCTTGTTGTACTGCAAGTTGAGCGTACGCAAGAGTTCATCGGCATTATCCGTAGCAGTCTGCATGGCAACCATACGGGCTGCGTGCTCACTAGCCTGGCTATCGAGCAAGGCTGTATAGAGCATCAGATGCAACTGCTTAGGAATCAAGACGCCAAGAACCGTCTCTAAGTCTGGCTCCACGATGAAGTCATCATTCAGCGGCTTAGCCTCCGAACTCTGGCGCTCATCTTCTGCCTCCTGCTTCTTGCGCAAGTATTCCTGCGCCTTGGCAGTAGCCACATTCGAAGTCAGGTCGCGGTCATTGTCCTCGCCGATGGCCTCAGTACTGAGGTCGATAGGCAAGAATGTCTTGCGTGTGAGAATCTGAGAACCGGCACTCTTGAAGTGGTGATAGATCATCTCCACCTTGTCCAGCTCGCCTGCAGCATACTGCTTAGCCAGGTTGCGGGCGATGTCGGCGCAGTCAGAAGAGTTTGGCTTGTCGGCAAGCTCGGTGAAGTCACCAGCCACCTTCAAGCCCAACTTCTGAGCCTTCTCAGCTACCTTTCTTCCTATCGGATATACCGTGATGTCGTCAATGCCTTGAGCCTTGTACTCGTCCACCGTCTGCATCATCATCTTGATGACATTCGAGTTGAATCCACCACACAGCGAACTGTTGGAGCTATATACCACGAGCGCCACGCGCTTGGTTTCAGGATGCTCCACCTCCAGTTCACACTGGATGGAAGGAGTGCTCACCAAGAAACTCTTGAGGATATGCTCCAGCATGTTCCCATAAGGCAGCATATTCTGGATAGCTACCTGAGCATGATGCAACTTGCTCGAAGCCACCATCTTCATGGCACTCGTAATCTTGCGGGTGCTGTTGACGCTGGCGATGCGAGTCTTAATCTCTTTCAACGACGGCATAGGCTATTACGCTTTATATTGTCCTGCTACATTTGCCATGGTAGCCTCGACAGCCTTGATGGCGTCGTCGGTGAGCTGACCATTGCCCAAAGTCTCGATGACATCGGCATGCTGACTGCGCATAGCGTCGAGGAACTGGTCCTGGCACTCACGCACCTTGTCCATTGGCACCTCGTGCATCAAGCCGTGTACACCACAATAGAGGATGGCCACCTGCTCGCCCACTGGCATTGGGCTATACTGAGGCTGGATGAGGAGCTTGTCGTTCTTACGACCACGGTCCAAGGTCATCGCAGTCACAGCATCCATATCGCTAGAGAACTTAGAGAAAGCCTCCAACTCACGATACTGAGCCATATCAATCTTCAGTGTACCAGCCACCTTCTTCATACTCTTGATCTGAGCCGAACCACCCACACGAGATACGGAGATACCTACGTTGATGGCTGGACGGAAGCCCTGGTTGAAGAGGTCGGTCTCCAAGAATATCTGACCATCGGTGATAGAGATCACGTTGGTTGGGATATATGCAGAGACATCGCCTGCCTGGGTCTCGATGATAGGAAGAGCGGTCAATGAACCACCACCCTTCACGTGGCCCTTCATGCACTCTGGCAGATCGTTCATCTGCTCAGCTACCTCCTGCTGGTCGTTGATACGAGCTGCACGCTCCAACAGACGAGAGTGGAGATAGAACACATCACCAGGGTAAGCCTCACGTCCTGATGGACGACGGAGGATCAAAGATACCTCACGATAAGCCACAGCCTGCTTACTCAAGTCATCGTATACCACGAGGGCAGAGTAACCACGGTCACGGAAGTACTCACCGATGGCTGCACCAGCGAATGGTGCATAGTACTGCATGGCTGCTGGGTCGGCAGCGGTAGCACTTACGATGATGGTATATGGCAGTGCGCCATGCTCCTTGAGGTTCTGTACCAAGGCAGCTACGGTAGAAGCCTTCTGACCGATGGCTACATAGATACAATATACAGGCTTGCCTGCCTCATAGAAACTCTTCTGGTTGATGATGGTATCGACGGCGATGGCTGTCTTACCTGTCTGGCGGTCACCGATGATAAGCTCACGCTGACCACGGCCGATAGGAATCATAGAGTCTACAGCCTTCAGACCTGTCTGCAATGGCTCCTTCACTGGCTGACGATAGATTACGCCAGGAGCCTTGCGGTCCAATGGCATCTCGAAGGCACCAGTCAGGTCGATGTCGCCTTGTCCGTCGATAGCCTCACCCAGAGGGTTAACGACACGTCCGAGGAAGTTGTCGTTCACACGGATAGAAGCGATACGGTGAGTACGCTTCACGCTCTGTCCCTCCTTGATGCCAGCGGTAGAACCGAGGAGCACGCAACCTACGTTGTCCTCCTCCAAGTTCATGACGATAGCCATAGTGCCGTTCTCGAACTCAAGAAGCTCATTGGCCTCTGCATTGCGAAGACCATAGATACGAGCCACGCCATCGCTGACGGTGAGCACGGTACCTACCTCGTCGAACTTCTCAGAGCCATTGACCTCCTGGAGCTGCTGCTGAAGAACTTCAGACACTTCACTTGGTTTGATTTTATCTGACATTGTTTTATACTTTGAAAATTGAACTTTGAGATTTGAACTTTATGATTACCTTTCAAGGGTATCATTCATTCCATCCCTTTTCTTAATTTAGAAACCATTACCTTGAGCTACGAGATTTTTGCTAATGCAGAACTTCCCCCCTTACCTTACAATGCCTTATCCACCAACAATGGTTAGAAATATCCTCCCACATAGTGGAAAGAAAGCATATCATAAAGTTCAAAGTTCAAATCTCAAAGTTCAAAGTAAAGAAGTTTTTACTTTTTGAGCTGTGTCAGAATGTTGTTGAGCTTCGTCTTGACGCTCGCATCCATTCTGTAAGTATCATACTCCAGGATGAATCCACCGATGATGTCGGGGTTCACCTCAGTCTTGAACTCCACAGTACCTTGCGTTCTCTGCTCCACCATCTTGCGCATCTTGTCCTCCGTAGAGGCGTCAACGGCAGTGGCGGTGATCAGCTTACCGCGGATGATGTTCTTCTGTTTCCTGTAAAGAGTGATATACGAAGCAGCCATGAATTGCAGGGTGCTCTCCCTATCCTCTTTCAGCACGAGTGCCAGGAACTTCTTGCTCAGCTCCGTTGGGTTCTTGCCCAGGGCCGTGGTAAGGAGTGCCAGCTTCTTGTCTTTGGAGAGCATAGGGTTGTCTATCGTAAATCTCAGTTCAGGCACGTCGATGTAGCTCTGGTAGAGCGTCTGCATCTCCTGGTACACCTGATCTTCGAGCTTCATGCTAAGTGCGCTCTTGATGAGGGCACGTGCATATCGCACCGATATTACACCTATATCCATAAGCTTTACTATTTGTTATCAGAAGCAACCTCGTCCAGCAGTCGATTTATCATGTCCATCTGCTCCTTGTCTGAAGAGAGCTTTTGCTTGAGCACCTTCTCAGCTACCTGAACTGAGAGTTCTGCTACCTGCTGACGGATGTCTCGTATGGCATTTTGCTTCTCGGTCTCAATCTGTGCCTTAGCCTCAGATAGGAGTCGAGCGCCTTCCTCACGAGCCTTGTCCTGCGCTTTCTCCACGATGGCGTCGCGTGTCTCGGCTGCCTCCTTGAGGATGATAGCCTGCTGCTCGCGAGCCTGCTGCAGAATGGATTCACCTTCTTTTTGGATGTTGGCAAGCTTCTCATTTGCCTCGTGGGCCTTCTTCAAGCTGTCATCGATGAATGCCTTGCGGGCAACCACCATACCGATGATAGCAGGGAAGCCGAACTTCTTGAGGATAAAGAAGACAATCAGGAATACGACTGTCATCCAGAAGAGCAAGCCAGCTGCCGGCATTAATAAATCCATATATACTGGTTAAAGTTTTACTTAAACAATTTGTTAACTAACTCGAAGCTGCTCAGGCGAATCCTTGGCCCAGCTTCCACAAAAAAGATTATAGGGAACTCTCCTTCTTGCGACGAATAAGCCTAAGATCGCCCAAGCGCTATATTACATAACGATAGCCAAGATGGCGATGATGACTGCGAAGAACGCAACACCCTCAACCAATGCAGCTGCGATAATCATAGAAGAACGGAGGTCGCCCATCTTCTCTGGCTGGCGAGCCATAGCGTCCATAGCCTGACCACCAATACGACCAATACCAATACCTGCGCCAATAGCGGCGAGACCTGCGCCTACTGCGGCACCCAACTTTGCAACTTCTGCTGCCAATAAAAGTGATAACATAATCTTAAAATTTTTAAGTTGTTAATATTTTCTTGTTAATTATTCCTTATTATATAGTATCGCTCAGCAATAATTCTTAATTCTTAATTATCAATTACTTTGCGATCTCAGGCTCAGCCTCATGCACATGAGCCTGCGAGATGAATACTGCACTCAGCATGGTGAATACCAATGCCTGGATGTAGCTTACCAATACTTCGAGGAGCATCATAAAGGCGCTCATCGCAACACTTACTACTGTCATACCCGTACCAGCCACATAATTGACGATGGCATTCTCACTGATGTTGAACATAATGAAAATGATGGCCGCGAACGACAGAGCGATAGCGTGGCCCGCCATCATGTTGGCGAAGAGTCGGATAATCAGAGCCAACGGTTTCGTGAAGATACCGAACAGCTCAATGAATGGCATCAATGGCACTGGCACCTTCAACCATGTAGGCACCTCTGGCCAGAAGATTTCCTTCCAGTATGCCTTGGTACCGGTTACATTGGTGATGATGAAAGTGGTGACACCGAGGAAACAGGTGCAGGCGATGTTGCCCGTCAGGTTTCCGCCGCCTGGAGGGAATGGTACGATACCCATGATGTTTGCCACGAAGATGAAGAAGAAACAGGTAAGTAGCCATGGAGCGTACTTAGGTGCCTCCTTGCCTAAAGTGGCCTTGATCACGTCGTCATATACCGACATGATAAACATGTGCATCAGTCCCACGAAGCCCTTTGGCGCTGGGTCGTCCACCTTGTGCATCTTGCACCAGCGTGCTGGTATCAATACGCACAGCAACAAGATGATGGCATCAATGAAGAGCACACATGTGGTCTTGGTGATGGAGATGTCGAGAGGCAGAACCTCCGCACCATTCACCTTCTCCACAATCTTGTTGGGATTGCTCTGCGCATCACCATTCTTGATCACCAGATTGTAAGGACCGGGGCGGTCGCCATTGGCATCTCTCTCCTCAGAGAATTCGCCGCTGGAGAACACGTGCCAGCCTGTGCTGGTATGAACGATGACAGGCAGATTGATCACTACGGGATGGTCGCCCACCTGGGTGATATGCCATTCATAAGAATCCTTGATATGACCCCACAATATCTCCTTCACGTCGATATTCTCCTTGGCTGATACCTGCATAGGTGCCAGCGTGAAGAGCAACATCGCCATCAAGAGAAATTGCTTGAGATGTTTCATATTCATATTCTTACTTTCTTATGGGGAACTTCCAAGCAGAGCCTGGTCATTCTCCTTTTTAATTATTACTTTTTCTTTTTCTCTATCCGAGCAAAGAAGATGCAGTCGAACACGAGAAGCACAACGTAGAAAAGGACAAAGATGGCGGTGAAGCCCAGGATGTTCTGCTTATCGCAAACCACCACGTAGATGAGGAACACCACGATGGCTGCCATCATCTTCAGAGCCGATGCTGCCAGGTAGAACTTGGCTAGATTGGCTGGGGATGACTTGGCTATCGCCGTCCAAGCCTCGCCATAAGCAGTGCTTGAGACAAGCGAGAATATAGCGCTCACTCCCAGCGGGTTAATCACCTGAGCGATGATATCATCACAAGCAGCAGATACTCTGCATCCGAAGAGAATCACGAAAGCCAAGGCTGCCGATATCCAGAGCGAAAACTTCTTGTATCGCTTGCCTGCTTGCTTGATCACCTGTTCTTGTTCCATTTCCTAAAGAATTTTATATAGAATCACCGATGGAAATTTCCAACGAATTCTTAATTATTAATTCTTAATTATTAATTACTTTATACTTCTACACAGAGGCATACTTCGTTTTTCTTAACTTCCACGAATCCGCCCTGTATGTTCATTGTCTGCTTACCTTCCTTGGTAGTGTATTCCACCTTGCCCACTTCGAGCGAGGAGATGATAGGCGCGTGATCCTTCAGGATCTCGAACGAGCCGAGGGTTCCTGGCACCAAAACGCTCTCCACCTCACCTTGGAACACTACCTTCTCGGGAGAAACTATCTTTAGCTTTAACATAATCTTTAACTTTGAATTTTGAACTTTGAACTTTGAACTTTATGATTACCCAATATTGCTATTGAATTCTTCGTTCTTCGTTCTTCACTCTTCACTAAAGACTACGCCTGTGCTGCTGCGAGCAACTGCTTAGCCTTCTCCTTGGCATCCTCGATAGTACCCACGTTGAGGAAAGCCTGCTCTGGCAGGTCGTCCACCTCGCCGTCGAGGATGGCGTTGAAGCCCTTGATAGTTTCCTCGATTGGTACCATCACACCCTTCAAACCGGTGAACTGCTCGGCTACGGTGAATGGCTGACTCAAGAAACGCTGTACACGACGTGCACGGTTTACGGTCAACTTGTCCTCGTCCGAAAGCTCATCCATACCGAGGATGGCGATGATATCCTGCAACTCGTTGTAACGCTGCAAGAGCTGCTTAACTCGCTGAGCGCAGTCGTAGTGAGCCTTGCCCACGATCAGTGGGTCGAGGATACGAGAGGTAGAGCCCAGAGGGTCTACGGCAGGATAGATACCGAGAGAGGCAATCTTACGAGAGAGCTCTGTAGTGGCATCGAGGTGAGTAAATGTGGTGGCTGGTGCAGGGTCGGTCAAGTCGTCGGCAGGCACATATACCGCCTGTACTGAAGTGATGGAACCATTCTTGGTAGAAGTGATTCGCTCCTGCATGGCACCCATCTCCGAAGCCAGTGTAGGCTGATAACCTACGGCTGATGGCATACGACCCAAGAGGGCAGATACCTCAGAACCAGCCTGGGTGAAACGGAAGATGTTATCGATGAAGAACATGATGTCGGCAGCCTCGCCGTTCTTGCCTCCGTGGTCACGGAACTCCTCGGCTACGGTCAGACCAGAGAGTGCCACTGATGCACGTGCCCCAGGTGGCTCATTCATCTGTCCATATACCAAGGTAGCCTGGCTCTTGGCGAGCTCCTCAGGGTCTACGAGTGAGAGGTCCCACTTGCCCTGCTCCATGGCTTCCTTAAACTTGTCGCCATACTTGATAACACCAGACTCGAGCATGTCTCGAATCAAGTCGTTACCTTCACGGGTACGCTCACCTACTCCGGCGAATACAGAGTAGCCGTTGTGCCCCTTGGCAATGTTGTTGATCAACTCCATGATGAGCACGGTCTTACCTACACCGGCACCTCCGAAAAGTCCAATCTTACCACCTTTCATGTAAGGCTCGAGCAAGTCGATGACCTTGATACCGGTAGCAAGCATCTCCTTGTGGGTTGACAGTTCGTCAAACTTAGGAGCTTCGCGGTGGATAGGATAAGCGCCCTTCATGTCCAATTCTTTCATACCATCAATAGGCTGTCCGATGACGTTCATCATACGGCCCTTGATCTGCTCACCTGCCGGCATGACGATAGGATTGCCTGTAGAGACAACCTCCAAGCCACGCTGCAAGCCGTCGGTGTTGTCCATAGCCACACAGCGCACCGTGTCCTCACCGATGTGCTGCTGCACCTCGATGATCAGGTCACGGCCGTCTGGTCGCTTCACCTTCAGAGCTTCGTAAATCTTTGGAAGCACCTTCTCAGGATTCTCACCCTTGGTATCGAAGTAAACGTCGATAACAGGACCGATGATCTGAGAGATACGTCCGTTAATTTGTGACATAAGCTTATTAGTTTTAAACGTTATTTATATTTTTGTTTTTTATTCTCACTTACCAGACTCCTTTTCGGGAATCCGCTTGCAAAAGTAACAAGAATTTACGAAAACTGCAAATTTATATCGGGTTTGATTCCCCTTTAAACCATTTTTAGTGCGGTTTAAATCATTTTTGCGTTTCCTCTTCCTGCCATCGTTTTTGCCTATAGCATCTATTAAGCCTTAATTATTAATTATTAATTATTAATTTTTAATTAGAACTAGATGCTCAGTTCGTCGAGTACCTTGATGAGCTTGCGGTCGAATGGTTTGTCTGAGCGGATGGCCTCTGAGAGTGGCACATATACCACCTCATTGTTGCGCACACCGATCATCACATTGCGCTGTCCCTGCATGATGGCCTCTACAGCGCCACAACCAGTACGGCTGGCAAGGATACGGTCACGGGCTGATGGGCGACCTCCACGCTGCAAGTGGCCCAGGATGGATACACGCACGTCGAACTCAGGGAACTCCTTGCGCACACGGTCGGCATAGTAAAGAGCGCCACACTTAGGGCTCTCAGACACGATGACGATACAGCTCTTCTTACTCTTGCGGATACCACGCTCCATGAATTGTGCCAACTGGTCCACATCGGTAGAGTCCTCTGGGATGATGGCAGCCTCTGCTCCACTGGCGATGGCTGAGTTCTGAGCCAAGAAACCGGCATCACGGCCCATCACTTCGATGAAGAAGATGCGCTCGTGGCTCTGCGCAGTGTCACGAATACGGTCCACGCACTCTACGATGGTATTCATCGTGGTATCGTAACCGATGGTATTGTCTGTGCCGTAGAGGTCGTTGTCGATTGTACCAGGCAATCCGATGCAGCAGATATCAAACTCTCTTGCGAAGTTCATCGCACCCGTGAGCGAACCGTTACCGCCGATTACCACGAGGGCATCGATCTCCTCTTTCTGTATGGTCTCGTAGGCCTTCTGTCGTCCCTCCTCGGTCATAAATTCCTTGGAGCGAGCAGTCTTCAGGATGGTTCCACCGGTACCGATGATACCACTCACGTTCTCCGTGGTGAAGGCCTTGATCTCGTCATTGATCAGTCCGTCGTATCCACGGTAGATAGCCTTTACGTTGAATCCGTTGTAGATAGCCGAGCGGGTTACTGCACGGATTGCTGCGTTCATACCTGGGGCATCGCCTCCAGATGTCATAATGCCTATAGTCTTAATCTTTGCCATAACTATATACCTTATTATATTATTATACCTTATTTATATATGTTATTTTGATACATTTATTAAATAGTTCAGAATATTCTCTTCCTTAGTAATAGTTGTAGAAAGTCGTCGGGATGCGTGTCTACATCTCGGTATCAGCTAGAAACAGTTTTTTCTTAAATCAGTAAGCATGTTGCGCCCGCCACCAGGTTGTGGGAGAGCCAAAGGATGGCGAGTCCGATGACGCCACCCAGCAGAGCCTTCCAGCCTATGTTGCGGAAGTACCAACCCATGTGCATGTGCTCCATCTTCATCAGGGCGAGGCCGCTGATGGTGCCGATTCCGAGCACGTTGCCGCCAGCCATCACGCAGTATGCGATGGCCTGCCAGTAGATGCCATTGGTGTCATAGTCGGTTACGAGCGTATAGTTTGGGTCGCCCAGTCCTGCCACGTCGTGCAGCGAGAAGAAGTTCATGGCTGTGGCGAAGTTGTCGAGCACGGTGCTCACCACTCCAGCCAGTATGCCATGCATCCAAACGTTAGGGTGGCGGCTGTCCATACCCATGTATGAAGCCACGTCGTCGATGATGCCAGTCTCCTTCACCACTCCGATGGCGAGCATGATGCCCATCACAAAGAGGATCATCTGGATTACTCCATATTGTAATACCTGTGGAGTGCGCCGTTCGGTCATCGCATCCATGTTCATGAGTTTACGATTGAATATCTCATTGACTATCCATAAGATGCTCAGCACGCAGAGCGCACCGAGGAATGGACTGAGCTTGGTGATGTTGTGGAAGGTAGGGATAAACCACAAGCCGCCGATGCCCACCAGGAGCATCACGAGGCGCTGCCATACATTGAGGCGGGTGTCATCGCCACGATATGGCATCACGATCCACTCCGTCTCTACCCTCTCTGGCAACATGCGCTGCAACAGGCAGGTTGGGATGAGCCATGCGGCGAGGCATGGCAGGGCGAGCGATGCCGAAAAGGCAGTGGCTGTCACGGCTCCCGAGTTCCAGAGCACCAGTCCCTCCGGATTGCCAATCACGGTGAGCGCTCCGCCGCAGTTGGCAGCGAGCAGGATGGCACCGCCGTACACCATTCGCTGGCGTCGGTTAGGTATGATGCCATGCATGATGGTGAGCATCATCACGGTGGTGGTGAGATTATCCAGATTGGCTGATATGCCGAAGGTTACGACGCTGAGAATCCAGAGCATCTTCTTGGAGCTTCGAGTACGCAACAATTGGCGAATGAAGTCGAAGCAACCATTGTTATTGAGTATTTCCACGATGGTCATGGTGGCGAGGAGGAAGAGCACAATCTCTGCCGCCCTTCCCACGTAAGGCAGGAAGATGTTGCGGGCGATAAAGTACTTCACGGATGTGCTGGTGGCTCCCATGTGGCTCCATGCGCTCATGTGGAGAAACCGAGAATAGTCGGTCTGATGCTCGCTAGTCACGAAGTCCATACCGAAACAGATATAGAGCACCCATCCCACCGTTCCCGCGAAGATGGCAACGGCAGCACGGTTCACCTTGGTCACATTCTCAGTAGCTATGAGGATGTAGGCAAGTATCAATATGGCTGTAATGACTAGTGTCATAAATATTATTTTTCTCTACATTAATTGAATAAATCGACCGCAAAGGTAACAAAATATTCGAAATAACAAGCATTTCTCGGTATTTTTTTAATAGCTTTAACGGAAGAATAACAATATCGTAGCATATATGACCATTTTTCGGCAACACACCGGTTTCCCATTTCCCCCTGATTTCCACCTTATTTTATATATGTAAGTGGGGAAAAGGAAGGCAGAAGAAACCTCGATTTAGTTAAATCTTCTTAACTGAGAGAAGAAAATCGGAGGAAAATGATTCTAATTCGCTGAAAATGTGTAATTTTGCAGCCGTTTTATATAATTCACATAAAGTCAAACTTTATTAATTTAAATTTTTTAATTATTTTTTATGTCAGATTTTAAGAACGTAAAGCCATTGGACGAGTTCAACTGGGACGAGTTTGAGAATGGCACAAGCGCAAACGTCAGCAAAGAGGACCTCGAGAAGGCCTATGACGAAACTCTTAACAAGGTAACAGAGCACCAGGTTGTAGAGGGTACCGTAATCTCTGTAGACAAGAAAGAGGTTATCGTAAACATCGGTTACAAGAGCGATGGTATCATCCCAGCTTCTGAGTTCCGTTACAACCCAGACCTCAAGGTAGGCGACAAGGTTGAGGTTTACGTAGAGAACCAGGAGGACACAAAGGGTCAGTTGGTACTCTCTCACAAGAAGGCTCGCCTCAGCAAGTCTTGGGAGCGTGTTAACGCTGCTCTCGAGAACGAGGAGATCATCCAGGGTTACATCAAGTGCCGCACTAAGGGCGGTATGATCGTTGACGTTTTCGGTATCGAAGCTTTCTTGCCAGGAAGCCAGATCGACGTTCACCCTATACGCGACTACGACGTATTCGTAGGCAAGACAATGGAGTTCAAGGTTGTAAAGATCAACCAGGAGTTCCGCAACGTCGTTGTATCTCACAAGGCGCTCATCGAGCAGGAGCTCGAGCAGCAGCGTAAGGAGATCATCGGCAAGCTCGAGAAGGGTCAGATCCTCGAGGGTACCGTTAAGAACATCACTACTTACGGTGTATTCGTTGACCTCGGCGGTGTTGACGGTTTGATCCACATCACAGACCTCTCTTGGGGCCGCGTAAGCGATCCACACGAGGTTGTTACTCTCGACCAGAAGATCAACGTAGTTATCCTCGACTTCGATGAGGAGAAGAAGCGTATTGCTCTCGGTTTGAAGCAGCTCACTCCACATCCATGGGATGCTCTCGATCCTAATTTGAAGGTAGGCGACCACGTACACGGTAAGGTAGTTGTTATGGCTGATTACGGTGCATTCGTAGAGATCGCTCCTGGTGTAGAGGGCTTGATCCACGTATCTGAGATGTCTTGGAGCCAGCACTTGCGCTCAGCTCAGGACTTCATGAAGGTAGGTGACGAGGTAGAGGCTGTTATCTTGACTCTCGACCGCGAGGAGCGCAAGATGAGCCTTGGTATCAAGCAGCTCAAGGAGGATCCATGGGAGACTATCGACGTTAAGTTCCCTGTAGGCAGCAAGCACGTTGCTAAGGTTCGCAACTTCACTAACTTCGGTATCTTCGTAGAGCTCGAGGAGGGTGTTGATGGTTTGATCCACATCTCTGACCTCTCTTGGACTAAGAAGATCAAGCACCCATCTGAGTTCACTACTGTAGGTGCTACTATCGACGTAGTAGTTCTCGAGATCGACAAGGAAAACCGTCGCTTGAGCCTCGGCCACAAGCAGTTGGAGAAGAACCCATGGGATGAGTATGAGAATATCTACACTCCAGGTTCAGTTCACCAGGGCACTATCGTAGAGATGATGGATAGAGGCGCTGTCGTAGCTCTCGCAGAGGGCGGCGAAGGCTTCGCTACTCCTAAGCACCTCACCAAGGAGGACGGTACTCAGGCTAAGAAGGGCGAGACTCTCGACTTCAAGGTAATTGAGTTCGTTAAGGAGACTAAGCGTATCATCCTCTCTCACTCTCGCACATTCGAGGAGGGCGAAGAGGCTACAGCTAAGCCAGCTCCACGCAAGCACAACAACGGTGGTCGCAAGAATGACGCTCCAGCTATCAACAATGTTGCTGCTGGTACATCACTCGGTGACATCGATGCTCTTGCTAAGCTCAAGGCTCAGATGGAGGGTAAGGCTTAACCCTGTCATAGGATTAGGATTCCCTACTCCCATTTATGATTTTGCATAGACATTCATAGGCAAAAACATATCATTTACACAGACTGGATTTCTCTCGGGAGAGAGAATCCAGTCTTTTTTTTTGTGGTTATTGGAAGAAATGGAGGATAAAATTTGGAGATATGGAGGGATTACTACAAATACTGCAAGCCACAAAGCAGATGGTAGGCGGACGCACAACGATTTCACAGCTATATTCCTCCTCGGTCAAGTTCTTTGTAGTATTAACAGGCCATGCGGTCAACTTCACCTCCAATCCTCTCAAAGGCATGTTATCGCTATTGAGTGCTTCACATTGCACTTTTTATCTATTGTGAGGTAGACTGGCTTCATGCCCCTGGAGTGCATAAATGCTGAAAGCCTTAATAAACTCTAAAAATCCCCCACTAGGGTGTGGGGGAAGAAATGGCTATATGTCGAAAAAATGTTGTTAATTTGCATACATTTTATTAATAAATAAATGAATATGGATATTACTCAACATTTGGAAGAGAGATTGGGCATTCAGAATGTGCGCTCCCTAAAGGAAAAAATGCAGGACGTAACAGACTGCAATGTACTGGAAATAGAACAGGCTACAGGAGATTTCACCAAGGGCTTTACCCTTTCCACTATCAGAAAGTATGTGGGCAGATGCAAATTGATTGACACCAAGGAGTTTGTACATGCCAGCCGCATCCATGTGGACACGGTGAATGACTATCTGCGCCATCTCACTCCTGACGACAGATACTGCGAACTGACTCTCAAGAGACTTGCCCTGGGACTGGTCTGCTTTTGGAATCGCATCGTGGCCTACAATGCCAGAGCTTACCAAGGAGCCTTGATGACGCCTGAGATGGCTACGATGAAGGCTGAGAGACACTTCATGGAGGAGCTTCTGATGGCTTTCGGAAAGGCGGGTACAGAAGCCATCATATACCATGAAATGGGTGCCAACCTGCAACCTTTCATCGACCTGAACTACAAACGCGCAGATAAATCAGACCATCTGAAAAGAAAGAAAAATACAAACAATATAAATTAAGAAATATCATGACAAACAAAAATTCTAGCGATGACTTCATCATCAAGCCCCTGAGCCCCGACTTCGACATCCGAATGATGCGGCAGCTCATAGCCCAATGGCGAGTGGCGGGGCTCACGGACTCGCAGATCGTCAAGATGCAGCTGCTCTACTTTGGCGAGCCAGCATGGATGAACCTGGACAAGATGTACGACTGCACACGATTCAACCAAATAGCCGAGGGCATGAGATTCCACTGCCGCAATGACTTCGTGGAATTACTGCTCAAGTGCCGAGGATTCGGAAGAATCTGGAAGAACGAGACAGACGGACACACCTCCAAGAATCTGCTGGCCTTCTACTCCCCACTGTGGCATAAGCCGAACGAAGAGGAAATGGAACAGCAGGACGAGGAGGCAAATATGCAAGATTTGCAGAAACAGGTGGAAGCTGGTGGGTGTTATAATCTTACTAAAGATATATATTATAAAAAGAAAAATATACAAAAGAAAAATGATCATTATCTTTCTAACACCCACCAACTTGCACCGCTCAATGCCAGAGCGGCGGCGGAAAGGGAAAGAATCGTGGACCAGGCTGCCCGAGAGCTGATATCGGGCATCGCCCTCAACGATGATGCCTACACCCAGATAGTGAAGCCCGTCAACGAGAAGACGCAGCAGCTGATGCCCGAGCTATACACCAACCCCAAGGAATCGCACCCCACCAACCTGGCCACCAGATGCTTCTTCAACAGCTATGTGTATCCCTATCTGATGCGACACGGCGAGAAGTTGATGAAGATTTCGACCTTAGAGGGCAGATGCTGCTGGCTGAGAAATCTCATGCGGCTTGACTTCATGCAGAAGAACATCCTGCTAGCCGTGGACGAGACCCGCCAACAGCTCAGGCTCCACGCCGAGGAGCTGCGCCGCCAGCATCGCCCCCTCTCCCCCTACGAATACCAGGACCAGGCGTCGGGTCAGCGATTCTATGACTTCATCGACCCCAAGGACGGGAGCCAGAAGACGGAACCCATACCCCGAGACGCGGAGAAGAGACCATCGGCCACGGCCAGATGGAACAAATTCGCCAAAGAATGGAAACTGTAGTTTTAACAAAAAAAAAATACATGGAAAATCAAGAAAACAAGAAGGCACGCTACATCGTGAGCGACTTCCCCGAAATCTGGGAGAAAATCCCAGAGGACAAGCGACACCTGTTCATCGAGCAGGAAGAAAGAGCCAACCGCAAGGGCAATCTCCCGACACCCCCCGAGAGCGACTCCGCCCCTGGCACCACCTCCTCCATCCGCCAGCAGATCATCGACCTCACCCTCGACGCCCTGCGCCAAATCAAGGGAGGCGGAAGCAAGAATGCCCGAGTAACCTGTCCCATCTGCGGCCACAAGACCTGCGACGTGAAGCGAGACAATGGCCTCTTCCACTGCTGGCGCCACCCCGACCACAAGGGCATCATCCACGAGCTGCGCTCGCTGAACCACAAGGAGAGCAGCTGCATAGACCGACAATATTACGCCCACGCCCGCAACCAGCAGAAGGAGCTGAAGAAGGACAAGGGATACGTGCCCACATCCACCGACGACTACCAGGAGATATCCCCCGAGGTGCGCTCACGCCTCTACCCCATCTGGCCCTTCGCCCCCGAGGAGGAGGAAGAGCGACAGGCCTTCGTCCAGCACTTCCACCCCTCCAATCTCCAGGTGCGCTGCCCCAAGGCCCAGCCCCTGCTCTCAGCCCCCGAGCTGCAACATCTGCAGAGCCAGGTGAGATCCTATCTCCAGGCCATGGGCATCAGCCCCGAGGTGGCGAAGAGGGAGCGAGTGATGTGCGCCTACACCAGCCAGCGAGTGGACGACAGCCGCCGCGAAGACCCTCAGGGAGCCGAGCCCGTGCCAGCCATCGCCTACTGCAACTGGCTCTCGGGACGCATCATCAACGTGAAGCTGCGCACCGTGAGCCTCAATCCCCTCACGGGCGAGTGGAGCAAGCACTTTGAGCAGATATCCCCCTACAAGCCCTGCGCCCCCTACGGCATCCACAGCCTGGACCCCCTGCGCCCAGGAGCCGAACCCATCCACCAGCTCATCTTCACCGAGGGCGAGAAGGACAGGCTCACCCTCCTGACCTGCGGATTCCCCTACGTGCTCAGCATAGCCAACGGCGCCGCCACCAACATCGAGGAGAGCCACGAGGCATTCGAGGAATGGATACTCCAGGCGGAGGAAATCATCATCTGCGGCGACAAAGACAAGCCTGGCAGAGGACTGGAAATCCAGCTCCTGGACCGATACAAGTCCCGGGCCAAGGTGGTATCGCTGCCACAGGGCATGAAGGACATCAGCGAGGCCTACCAGGCATTCGGAGCCCACGAGGTGAGGCGCATCATCAGCGAGGCGCAGGAGGTGGACGCCGACGAGGTATACGACCTGTCCCAGCACCAGGACGAAATCATGCGCTCCATGATGGGCATGGACGACAAGGGATATGACGTGGGCATGGGCACCCTCACCGACGGCATCTTCCACCCCACCAACGAGGGCGGGCTCATCGTGCTCACGGGCATCCCAAACTCGGGCAAGACCGACTTCCTCAACTGCCTCACCACCCATCTGATGTACCACTGCCAGAAGCGCATAGCCTACTTCAGCTTTGAGCTGCCCAAGAAGTCGAAGCACGTCAGGAACATAGCCCGCATAGCCCTGGGCGTGAGCGACACCGCCACCCTGGACGGCATAGCCACCCCCGAGGAGGCAAGGCAGGAGAACCAGAAAGCACTGGGCTTCCTGATGCGCCACATGGTGGATTTCGACACCAAGAGCCGACTGCCCGACAGCGACAACATCATCACCATGGCGGAGCAGGAGATGCGCAAGCGAGGGCTGGACTATCTCATCATAGACCCCTACATCTTCGTAGACATGACCGAGGGAGGAAGCCGAGCCACGGAGACCGAGAAGGTGCGCCTGATGCTGACCAAGCTGCAGGCATGGAGCCGAGCCAAGCACGTATGGACCATCATCGTGGCCCACCCACGCATCCAGTACAAGGATGGCCACGAGGACTTCCCGCCCCTAGACATCTACGCCATAGCCGGCAGTGCGCAGTGGGCCAACCTCGCCGACTTCCTGCTCACCGTGCGCCGAGTGAACAAGCCCCAGGAGCACAAGGTATTCACGCTGGTAGAGATGCTGAAGGTCAGAGACCAGGAGCTCTGCCATCCCGGCAAGGTATACTACACGCGCCAACCCTGCGGCCGCTACGACGAGCGCCCCGACGAGCAAGCCTGCATCCGAGAGCACGCCGCCCAGGAAGTGATGGAGAAGGACGACCAGCCATGGATATCCGCATCATAACGCAGCCCCCTCAAGGGGCATTCGCCAAAGGTCGGGACGACCTATCTCCGTATAGAATCCGAAGAAATCGTGACAGCAAGAATGTTCCGAATAAATTCAGAATAAATTCCGATGATAAAGAAAAAAAAATCAGTTGAACCACAAACAAAAAGAAAAAGACTATGACACAAGAAGAATACAAGCACCTGCGCCACCAAGCCCAGCAGCAGATGATAGCCGACTACCACTGGCTCCTCTCCCAGCCCCGCCAGCCCCGCCAGTGGCGCTGCCCCAGGAGATGGCTCATAGAGCTGGTACACGACGTGAACGACCGCCAGGAGATGCTCGACGACCTGCATCGCCCCGTGCAGCTCCGAGTGCTCTACGAGGGATTCTTCCAGCACATCGGCACCCCCATGCCCCTGAAGCCCTACAAGGCGCTCAACAAGCCCCACGCCCAGGAAGCCCTGCGAGGCATCAGCCCCGACAGCATCACCCTCTACTACATGCAGGAGATGCAGAAGCATCCCCCCTGCCGCATCATAGAGCTGCTCATGGAGCCGAAAGAAGGCTCATCCCAAGCCGGCAAGAGCCCGGAATGAAGACGAGAAGAGCCCCTTCTGCGGTCGGAAAGAACCCCTTCTCGGGACGGAATGAGCCCCTTCTCGGGTCGGAATGAGGCTCTTCCCAACCGCGGAGAAGCCTCCTTCCCACCCCGAAAGAGCCTCCTTTGGGATGTCCCCCCAAGAAGTCCCCCTTGATGTCCCCCCAAAAAACTTGCAAAACACGAAAAAATGTTGTATCTTTGCATCGTGAAATTTAAAATACTCTAACACCATGGAACACACCAAACTGGAACAGGAGAGGATGCATCAGATGCTCCTCTCCCCCCACTTCGCCCTGGGCGAGTTTCTCCGCTCGGGCATCGCCATCAAGTATGGCATCGACAACACGCCGCAGGACCCTATGGTCATCATCCGACTGATGACCCTCTGCGAGCAAGTACTAGAACCCCTCCGCCAACGGTGTGGCATCATCACCATCACCAGCGGCTACCGATGCCCTAGGCTCAACCTAGCCGTCCACGGAGCCCCCGGCAGCCAGCACACCCTGGGTGAGGCAGCCGACATCTTCATCCCCAATGAGGAGACGCTGCAGAAGTACGTGGGCTTCATCCGTGAGCACTGCCACTACGACCAGCTCATCCTGGAGCCCCGTGCCCGAGACCCCGACGCCACCCCACAGCGCCACCGCTGGCTGCACGTGAGCTACACCCTGAGGCGGAGCAACAGACATCAAATCTTAAAATAAACACACTGTAATATCGAAACCATGAAAAATGTAAATTGGAAAGCAGTCCTCAAGTTACTCATCGCCGTGCTCACCGCACTGGGCTCAGCCCTGGGAATCACGAGCTGCCTGTAATCTGTTCATCAATTGTTTAACCCTTAAATTCAAAAAAAGTATTATGAGCGTAAAGTACAAGAAAGTGATCAACAATCGTAAGAACTCTGCCACCAAAGGAAAGGTATACGGCAGAGCAGTAGTAAGCAACGTGGTGTATACCAAGGAGATGGCCGAGAAGATAGGCAATCGCTGCACCGTCACCGAGCCTGACATCCTAGCCGTCATCGCCGCCCTGGGCAGCGAGATGGCGAGCCAGCTCTCACAGAGCAACCGAGTGGTGCTCGACGGCTTCGGCGCCTTCAAGGTAGGCATCACCACCAAGCCAGCCGACACCGCCAAGAAGTTCACCGCCAACAACATCACCGGCATGCGCGTCATCTTCCAGCCAGCCATCGAGATGAATGGTGGCAAGCGCATCAAGACCCTCCTCAAGGGCATCAAGGCCGAGGAGATGACCGAGTATCAGGGCCTCAAGGACCCATCCGATGACAATGGCGGCGGCAGCCAAGGCACCACCACCCCAGGCTCCGACTCCGGCTCTACCGAGGGCGGCGGCTCCGGCAACGTAGGACTCTAACCCAACCAGAAGCGACCGATGCTCCCCCTATCTCTTAGGCCAAAGCATCGGCCGCTTTTTTCAATCTCACAAATCGCCAATTTCTCCTTTATCTTGACCCATATTGGCGATTTTCGAAACAAAAAAGACGAAAAACTGAAAAATATTTGGATATTCCAAGTTTTCTGCGTAATTTTGCACCCGAAAACAAAAGAAATTACACATTATTATATATATAGAGAGGAGCCCCGAAGACTCCACATATAGAAAAGTAATGGGAAACAGTAATTTATAAACATAGGGAGAAAGTTCAATATATGAAACATCAAATAGCAGCAGCCCTCCTGGCTGCACTCACCGCCCCGATGCTCACCTCCTGCTTCAAGGAAGAGCCCCTCAATGCCGAATGCGACATCGAGCAGGCATACATATCCGCAGGCTCGCAGCTGGAGAACTGGTTTCTCAATGCATCCGACACCCTCAAAGTGGTGCAATCCAATGAGAACAAGATAGAATTCACCATGAGCGGCAGCGCTGACCTCACCCATCTGGCACCCAAGTTCCGACTCACACCAGGAGCCACCATCAGCCCAGAAAACGGAAGTGAGCACGACTTCTCCAAGGGTTCAGTAAAATACACCGTGACATCCGAAGACAAAAAATGGAGCCGCACCTACTTCGTATCCGTAGTGGGAATGACACCATTTGGCAGCCAGCATGAGTTCAACTTCGAAAACGCCTACCAAGACATGGGCTTCTACAACTGGCTCGAACCATGGGTGCTAGCCAATGGCAAGACCAGCCGACTGAGCATCTGGGCCACAGGCAACCCGGGATACAAGATCAGCAACCCCAGCTCGCCATCCGACAACTACCCTACCACGCCATTCGATAACGGAGCCGATGGCAAGGGAGTAAAGCTCACCACCAGTCGCACCAGCAAGATAGCCGATATGGTAAAGAAACCAATAGCGGCAGGCAACCTCTTCATCGGACAGTTTGACCCGCAAAACGCCCTGCAAGACGCCATGTCGGCCACCAAATTTGGCAAGCCATTCAGCTTCGACAGCAAGCCCATCACCTTCGAGGGATGGTACAAGTACCAAGCAGGCAGCGTGTTCACAGACAAGAACATGAACCCGCTGCAGCAGCAAGACTATGCCACCATCTACGCCGTGCTCTACGACAACCACGACGAGAAGGGCAATGCCGTGGTGCTCTATGGCGACAACGTGCAGACCAGCCCACAGGTAGTGGCACTGGCACGCCTGGACAACATCAGCACCACCGAGGGATGGCAGAAGTTCACCCTCAACTTCATATACAAGAAAGACGTTGCCCCACAGCTACTCAAGAATGGCGGCTATAGCCTTGCCATCGTATGCTCATCGAGCACCAATGGCGCAGAATTTATGGGAGCAGTGGGCAGCACGCTCTGGGTAGACAAATTTAAAGTAACTTGCGAATAGACATGAAGAAAATAATCATAGCCACCCTGCTGCTCTCCATCAACATCACAGCAGGAGCAGGCAACGAAGACTATCAGTATTACGCTCGCATCGGCTACAGCATAGGCGGCACCGCCCCTCTGGGCATGCCTGCCAGCATACGCACCCTGCACAGCTACTCGCTCAGACCCAACTTCAGCCTGGGCGTGGACGCATGGCATCCGATAAGCGGCAAGTGGGGCTACCAGGGAGGTGTGCGCTTCGAGAACAAGGGGATGAAGACCGACGCCGGAGTCAAGGGCTATCACATGAAGATAGTAAGAGGAGGCGAAGAGCTGGAAGGTGTATTTACCGGAAGCGTAGTGACCAAGGTGAATATGAGCCAGATAACCGTGCCTATCCTGGCTACCTACGACGTGGCAGACAACGTAAGGCTAAAGCTAGGTCCTTACATCTCATACTCCACTGGCAAGAAGTTTGAGGGATGGGCATACGATGGCTACCTCCGACGCCAAGAAGAAGGTCACGAGAAAGGAGACCCAACCGGACAGAAAGTGGAACTAGGCCACAACGAAGGCGAACGAGGCGAATACGACTTCTCCGACGACATGCGCTCCTGGCAGTTTGGCATCAATCTGGGTGCCGACTGGTACATCACCAAGCGCTGGGGCGTGAGCGCCGACCTGGCATGGGGCTTGAACGGCATCTTCAAGAAAGATTTCACCGTCATCGAGCAAACCATGTACCCCATCTTCGGCACCATCGGCGTCATCTATCAGCTGAAGTAACATCATAGCAACAAGAAAAGTATAGATACAGACAGTAATAATAATTATTATTTTTAAAAAAAGAAGAAAATGAAAAAGTTTATTTATTTGATGGCAATGGTATGCACACTGGGTTTCACTGCATGTAGCAGCGATGATGATGACAACACACCAGCCAAGCGCCTGGAAGCCATCGAGGGCACATGGAATGTACAAGAGGCAATCATGGACCCTAACACTTATGAGATGACAGGTTCTGTAAAGACTAACTGGGAAGGCGACGAGACCAAGGCAGTATTCAAGAACTTCATGGGTTCTGAGGAAGATTACCCATTGAAAAGTGCACTGGCTATGGTATCAATGCTCGGCAACTCACAGCTCCCTAACGTACTGAAAAGCGTAACATTCACAGCCGATGGCAAGATCACAGCCCTCTACAAGGAGGCTGCATCCACCGAAGCTAATGCAGCAGCTAGCGACTGGAAGGTAGCTGAGGGTTACGCTACATATACAGTAGAAAACGAGAGCTTGATCTACGTTACCCTGAACGCAAGCAAGGTAACAGAGGGCATCGAAGACGCTCAGCAGAAGTCAATGATTGAGGGTATCCTCAAACAGTACACCAAGATTCCTGTTCACATCTCATGGGATGCTACCAAGACCAAGCCTTTCTTCTATGTAGACAAGGCATTCGTTCAGCCAATGATTGCTAATCTCGTAGCCATCATCAGCAACGTACCTACCACAGGTATGGACGAAGAGGAGAAGGCTACTTTCGAAAAGGTCAAGGGTATCGCAGTTCAGTTGCCTACCATCATGGAAGCAACTACCAAGCTTGAGTTGGGTCTTGAGCTCACCAAGTAATTGATCTATATTTAAAACAAACTGATCCCCCAGCCCTCTGGAGCAATCTCCAAGAGAACTGGGGGATAACTGTTTCCACCCGCCAACAAGAAATACAGACACCAGCACTTCTCCCATAGGATGGTCACAGTATTTATTGCACAAAAAAAGATTGCACAGACGGAAATACTTCCAATCCATGCAATCTTCAGTCTTTTCAGAATCTAGAGGCTAGGCCTAGACCTAGCGTCGGATTTACTTCACCTTTGCAACGATAGCCTTGAAAGCCTCAGGGTTGTTAACAGCGAGGTCAGCGAGAACCTTACGGTTGATCTCGATACCAGCCTTGTGAAGAGCACCCATCAACTGGCTGTAGCTCATACCATCGAGGCGAGCAGCAGCGTTGATACGCTGGATCCACAATGCGCGGAATGTGCGCTTCTTGTTACGACGATCGCGATAAGCGTAGGTAAGACCCTTCTCCCAAGTGTTCTTAGCTACTGTCCATACATTCTTGCGAGCTCCATAGTAACCCTTAGTGAGCTTCAAGATTTTTGTTCTCTTTGCTTTAGATGCAACGTGATTTACTGATCTTGGCATAATTTTTTTTCTTTAAAAGTTCGACTAAAAAGTTAATAATTAACGGAGGCAGAGCAAGTCGCGAACCTGCTTCAAGTTTGAACGGTCTACGAGAGTCTCGCCGAGGAGATTTCTCTTCTGCTTCTTTGTCTTCTTAGTCAAGATGTGACTGTGAAAAGCGTGATGACGCTTAATCTTACCTGTACCGGTGAAACGGAATCTCTTCTTTGCGCCGGAATTAGTCTTTACTTTTGGCATTTTTACTTTTAATTTTTTAATTGTTATTTATTTAATACGGATGGCAACGCATATACCAGGGCGTTACGCATCTCTTTCTTTACTTTGAACTTTGTGATTTGAACTTTGAACTTTGAGATTTGAACTTTGAACTTTGTGATTAGCCTAGCTATTGAATTCTTAACTCTTCGTTCTTCACTCTTCACTTAAATCGAGCTTCTTCAGGGCATCGCCGCCTTTAGCATTAGCGAGCAAGCCATTCTTCTCGGCATTAGCCTGAGCCTCTGCGTCAGCGGCAGCCTTAGCCTCGGCCTCACGCTTCTCGCGGTCCATCTTCTGCTGGCTCTTCTTAGCCACGCCAGCCTTCTTAGGACTCAAGTAGAGGAACATCTTCTTGCCCTCCAAGCGAGGCATCTGCTCTACCTTGCCATACTCCTCAAGGTCGTTAGCGAAACGGAGGAGGAGAACCTCACCCTGCTCCTTGAAGAGGATACTGCGACCACGGAAGAACACATAGGCACGCACCTTGTTACCATCGCTCAAGAACTCGATGGCATGCTTCAGCTTGAACTGGTAGTCGTGCTCATCAGTCTGAGGTCCGAATCGGATTTCCTTGGTCTCTACCTTCACCTGCTTCTGCTTCATCTCCTTAGCGTGTTTCTTCTGCTGGTAAAGGAACTTAGAATAGTCAACTATTCGGCAAACTGGTGGCTGCGCATTAGGACTGATCTCGACGAGGTCGAGTTCTTGCTGGCGAGCCAGGTCAAGTGCTTTACGTGTTGGCATCACCTCAGCTCCGCCATCACTTACTACTCTCACTTCACGTACGCGTATCTGTTCATTTACGCGGTACTGATTTTTCATTTTGTCATTTTTCATTAACTATTCGATATATTCTTTTTTGTGTCTATTTTGATTAAACGGCTGCAAAGTTACGAATTTTCCATGAAACCACCAAATTTTCAGCTGGTTATTTTCATTTTTAGGCTTATTTTTATTTATTCATGGTGTTATTCATGGTGTTATTCATGGTTTTATTTATGGTTTTATTTATGATGTTATTCATCGGAATACGCGGAGTTATCGGAACATTCTTGCTCAACGGATTACGCACGGAATTTAAACGGACTTCGACCTACGGTCGATGGAGGCTAACGCCATAAAGGAGGACAACATTACTAATAGCGCACTAAACGCCTGAAATGGAATGATGGATTGCCGAAATTCATCAGGAAACCAACTTTATAGCCTGTTACTTTTAAATAGTTGATGACTTGAGATTCACAACTGGTATCCAATTCTGTCACTGCTTTCAACTCCAATATCACCTTATTATCTATCACGAAGTCTGCCACATATTTACAGGCCAACATTTTCCCATGATACACGATATCCAATGGTTTCTCTCGTTCAAAAGGTATCCCCATTTCTGATAGAACCACAGCCAGAGCCTCCTGATAAACCTTTTCAAGAAAGCCACACCCCAATTCCCGATGCACCTGATAAGCTGCAGCCAGAATCTTATCCGTCAATTCCTTATATAACAATTCCATACCTATAATATTTAAATTCATATAACACAAATAGCAAACCTCATCCTCACACCCTTCCTCAACCCTTCCTCAACCCTTCCTCACACCCTTCCTCACACCCATTATCGCCAGAATGCCATCGACCGAAGGTCGAAATCCGTTTAAATTCCGTGCGTAATCCGTTGAGCAAGAATGTTCCGATAACTCCGCGTAATCCGATGAAGAAATCCGATGAAGAAATCCGATGAAGAAATCCAATGAAAAAATCCAAAGAAGAAATCCGATGAAAAATAGAATCTCCCACAGAAAAAATGAATTCTGCGGGAGATTCAAATAAAAAATATCCTATGAAAGAAGGATTACTCCTCAGCAACCTTCAGCTGCTCTGCAACCTCGGCGTTGATGCGCTGAGCAAACTCCTCCATCTTCATCGTAGCTTGCTCGCCACCACCCTGCTTACGCATAGAAACAAGGCCCTCGGCACTCTCCTTCTCACCTACGATGACCATATAAGGCACACGCTTCAACTCGTTGTCACGAATCTTGCGGCCAATCTTCTCGTTGCGGTCATCAACGAGAGCACGCACACCCTGCTTGTCCAGATACTGACGTACCTGCTGGGCATACTCATTAAACTTCTCTGAGATAGGCAGGATAGCCACCTGGTCTGGAGTCAACCACAATGGGAAGTGACCAGCGGTATGCTCTATCAATACAGCGGTGAAACGCTCCAATGAGCCAAATGGCGCACGGTGAATCATCACAGGAGTCTTCTTTGAGTTGTCCTCGGCGGTATACTCCAACTTGAAGCGCTCTGGCAAGTTGTAATCCACCTGGATGGTACCTAACTGCCAGCGACGGCCGATGGCATCCTTCACCATGAAGTCGAGCTTAGGACCATAGAAGGCAGCCTCGCCAACCTCCTCACGGGTCTCCAATCCCTTCTCACGGCAAGCCTCGCGGATGGCGTTCTCGCTCTCTGCCCAGATCTCCTCAGAGCCGATGTACTTCTCGGTATCCTTAGGATCGTGGAGAGAAATCTGTGCCTCGTAGTTCTCGAAGCCGAAGATCTTGAACACCTTCAGGATCACGTCGATCACGTTCTCAAACTCAGACTTCACCTGGTCCTGACGAACGAAGATGTGGGCATCGTCCTGAGTAAAGGTACGTACACGAGTCAATCCGTGGAGCTCACCACTCTTCTCATAGCGGAACACGGTACCAAACTCTGCGATACGCAGTGGCAGGTCCTTGTAAGAACGTGGCTTGCGAGCGTAAACCTCGCAGTGGTGAGGACAGTTCATTGGCTTGAGCATATACTCCTCATCCTCCTCAGGAGTCTGGATAGGCTGGAATGCATCCTTGCCATAGTGAGCATAGTGACCAGATGTAACATAGAGGCTCTTGCCGCCGATACCAGGACAGATAACCTCCTGATAGTTATAAGGCTTCAGGAGCGAACGGAGCAACTCCTGCAAGCGGAGGCGGAGCTGTGTACCCTTTGGCAACCAGATAGGAAGACCCTTACCTACACGCTCAGAGAACATGAAGAGTTCCATCTCCTTACCGATCTTACGGTGGTCGCGCTTCTTAGCCTCCTCGAGAACAACCAGGTACTCATCGAGCATCTTCTTCTTAGGGAAGCTGATACCGTAGATACGGGTCATCTGCTCGCGCTTGGCATCACCGCGCCAGAAAGCACCAGCCACACTTGTGATCTTAACGGCCTTGATCAGACCCGTGTTCATCAAGTGAGGACCACGGCAGAGGTCGGTGAAATTGCCCTGGGTATATGTGGTGATGGTGCCATCCTCCAAGTCCTGCTCGATGTGCTCGCACTTGTATTCCTGACCATCAGCCTTGAATTCCTTCAGGGCATCAGCCTTAGATACCTCCTTGCGAACCACAGGCTCGTTCTTCTTGGCAAGCTCCATCATCTTAGCCTCAATCTTGGCGAAGTCGTTCTCCGAGATCACCTGGCCTGGGGCAGGCATCACGTCGTAGAAGAAGCCGCTCTCTACAGCAGGACCGAAGCCAAACTGTATGCCTGGATAAAGCTCCTGGAGAGCCTCGGCGAGCAAGTGGGCAGATGTGTGCCAGAAGGTATGCTTGCCCTGCTCATCCTCAAACTTGTAAAGTTCTACACTAGCATCCTCGTTGATTGGACGATTCAACTCTACAGTCTCACCATTTACTCCGCAAGATACAACGTTGCGAGCGAGAGCCGGTGAGATGCTCTCGGCGATTTGTAAGCCAGTTACGCCCTGTTCATACTCACGAACAGATCCGTCTGGGAATGTGATTTTTACCATAACAACTTAGTATTTTTATTAAATCGTGTGCAAAAGTACTATTTCTTTTTGGAATGAGCGAATATTTTTGCATTAATTTTTCAAAACTTTTTGTCATGTAGAATTATTTCAGTAACTTTGCAGCGATAAAAGGTAAAAACGAGAAGGATACACGGCGCAAGCCCAATTATACATTATAAATTACACATTATACATTAATTATATATATGACACCCAAGATTCTTATCATATACACCGGAGGTACCATCGGCATGGGCAAGGACCCCGTGACGGGAACGCTCGAGCCCCTCGACTTCAACCATCTGGTATCCTCCATGCCCGAGTTTCAGCTCATCGAGGCAGAAATAGACGTCAGAAAGTTTGACCCACCCATCGACTCCAGCGACATGGACCCGATGAGATGGGCGGAGATAGTAGGCATCATAGCCAACAACTATGACGACTACGATGGCTTCGTCATCCTCCACGGCACCGACACGATGGCTTACACCGCCTCGGCGCTGAGCTTCATGCTGGAGAACCTGACCAAGCCCGTGATCCTGACCGGAAGCCAGCTGCCTATCGGCGAACTGCGCACCGACGGCAAGGAGAACCTCATGACCGCCATCGAGCTGGCATGTGCCAAGGACGTAGCCGGCCATCCGATGGTGCCAGAGGTATGCATCTTCTTCAATGGCAAGCTGCTCCGAGGCAACCGCGCCATCAAGATCAATGCCGAGGGATTCCACGCCTTCGAGTCGTTCAACCATCCTCACCTGTGCGATGTGGGCATCAAGTTCCAGTTCCATGAGCACCACATCCTGCGCCCTGCTTACTCGAAGCCGATGACGCCGCATCTCAAACTGGACCCGAACGTCATCGTGTTCAGCCTCTTCCCTGGCATCCAGGACGGCATCGTGCGCCATGTATTGGAATCGCCTTCACTCCGAGGCATCGTAATGCGCACCTTTGGATCGGGCAATGCCCCACACGCCCCATGGGTGATGCGCCTATTGGACGAGGCTGCCCACCGAGGCGTGAACATCGTGAACATCAGCCAGTGCCTCACGGGCAGCGTGGAGATGGAAAGATATGGCGCCGGATTCCAGCTGAAGACTGCCCACGTGATCAGCGGCCACGACTCTACCGTGGAGGCGATGGTGACCAAGCTGATGTATCTGCAAGGCAAATACGACGACAACTGCATCGTCCGCGAGAAGCTACAACAGTCGCTGGCTGGCGAAATCACAGTATAAGTTAGGTTTATGCAATAAATATTCACAGAAAGGATAAAAAAGATTAAAAAATGATACTTTTTTGGCTAAAATCCAGACAGGTATCGTTTTTTTTCTTAACTTTGCAATCGAAAAGAAGTACGAAAGATAACTTCAAGTATAAGAAAGAAGAGAAAAAAGATGATGAAACCGCAAGGCTTCGGATGAAGCTGGAAATACACAGCATCTAAAAATACTATTAAATTAATTGTTTTATAAATCAACAAAACCTGTAAAGTATGAACATCAACAAGACAAAAAACTACGGTGAGTTTGTAGAGATTACAGCTCCCGCAGAAAGAGGAACATCTGAAGAGTACAACAACGTATTAGGTGGAGAAATCTGGTATAACTAAGTATTTGTATTACTTGTTTTACACAGCCCATCATTCCTTTCAGATGAAACGAACCTATTTTCCCCTAACGGAACAGATGCCGAACATTCAGGAAGCTACATTCCAAAAACAAGGGAATAGATTCAAAAGAAAGATTGATGAAGACAAATTTAACTCTTAAAAGTTAACTCAAAGTGAAGGCTCAATCCTCAGAGAGATTCTGAGAGTTGAGCCTTTGTTTTATTCTTGCCAATTGGGCAGGTAACAAACCTGCCCTCCCAGCGCAATCTTACTTGTGTCCGCAGCAACCACCCTCGTGATGCTCGTGCTTGATGCCGCCCTCCACAGCCTGATGCTGGTCGCGAAGCAAATCATTCACGGTCTTCACAGGATTGAATGTGCCCAGAGGTACCTCTACGAATACGGTGTTCCAATCGCTCATCGCACCATTCCACAATCCTGGCAATTCCAATGCCTTGAGGTCCTTGCCGTTCTTGCTCTTGCTGGAGATGAAGCCCGTGCTTGGGTCCACATACTTAGGCAGGTCGAAGGCATTGCCCTGGTAATCCTTGGTAGCGCAAACGAGGTCTACCGGATTGAAGTGAGTACCCTCGGTAAACATCTTCATGTACTCCTCATTGTTCTTGTCTATCTGAGAACTCTCCAATATCTGGAGACTCACGGTGCCATCGCTGTTGTAGGTGAGGAATGGACCGCCACCAGGCTCGCCCACATTCTTAACCACACCACATACACGCATAGGGCGGTTGAGTTTCTTGCGCAGATAGATAACCAAGTCGGCATCCTCCAGTTCCTTGATGTCAGCCTTGCGGCAGCAGAGCTCACGCTGCAAGAATCGGATGATCTCCTCCAGCTTCTCGTGGTTGTACTGACCAGAGTCCAACACCTTCAGATACTCAAACGCCTTCTTCTGGAGGGTTACCAATACGCCCGCAATCACCTGCTTCCAGGTTACGGTCTCGCCCTTCAATCTATCAGGCACCACATTATCAATGTTCTTGATGAATACCACGTCGGCATCTATCTCGTTGAGGTTCTCGATGAGCGCACCATGGCCGCCCGGACGGAAGAGAAGCGAACCATCCTCATTGCGGAATGGCGTGTTGTCTGGGTTGGCAGCGATGGTATCAGTGCTTGGCTTCTGCTCGGAGAAGGAGATGTTGTACTTGATGCCATAGCGCTCAGCATACTTGTCTGCCTTCTCGGCTACCATCGCCTTGAAGAGCTCCAAGTGGTCGTGAGATACGGTAAAGTGGACGTTAGCCTCGCCATTGCTGCTAGCATAGAGCGCAGCCTCCACCAAGTGCTCCTCCATAGGGGTGCGCACCTCGTCCTCATACTCATGGAACTGCAAGAGTCCCTTAGGCAACTGACCATAGTTCAAGCCCTCTGGTTTCAAGAGGTTAGCCACCACAGCCTTGTACTCGCCATTCTTGATGAGGCACATGATGCCCTTCTCGTTATTGACATGGCACTTATCGCAGAGAGCCTTGCGGAAAGCAAACTTCTTGATATTCTCGAAGAACTGTTTTTCGAAATCGGTCGTAGGCACATCGTATGGCGCATCAAGGAAGGCAAACATATTCTTGAACATACGACTGGCAGCACCAGAGGCAGGCACAAACTTCACTATCTTGTGTCCCTCAGCCTTATAGTCGTTCCAAGCCTTCTCGTAGCCCTCCACCTCATCGGCAGTAGGAGCCACAATGCCCTTACCAATGGCTGCCGCACCCTCAAGCTTGAGGAATGGGAAACCATTCTTGATTTGTTCCAACTGATGTTCAATCTGCTGCTCGGAGATGCCGCGAGCAGCGATTTGGTTTAGATCTTGTTGATTCATCATACCATTATTTAGTTATTATATGTAATCAATGACTGTTACTGTTATGGTAGCAAAATATGTTATTTTTCACTATCCATGCCACAAATTTAGTTATTTTTTCTGATAATAGGAAATATTTCCCCATTTTTTTGTACCTTTGCAATGAAAATTTAACTAAGTAGGCGTTTTTTAATGCCAAATCAACATAGGAGGGAATACAAAATGAACGAGACATTTACATTTACACCAGAAGAAAGAGAGCAAACACTACAGATTCTGGAGAGACTGAGAGCCGCAGCAGGCGACACATTCAAGCCCGAAGACGAGGCGCACCTGAGAGAAGACATCCACCATGCCTTCGAAAACCATCAGATCAAGCGCAACGTGTTTGGCATGAACCCTATCCTAGCCGCCCTGCAAACAGCGGAAATAGCAGTCAACGAGATAGGCCTGAAGCGTGATGGCATCATCGCCATCCTGATGCAGACCAGCGTCATCGACGGATACCAGACCATCGAAGACATCCACAAGAAATACGGCGACAGCGTGGCGCACATCATCAGCGGCCTGCTCCGCATCCACGACCTCTATAAGCGCAACCCTATCATCGAGAGCGAGAACTTCAGAAACCTCCTCATCTCCTTCTCCGAAGACATGAGAGTGATTCTCATCATGATAGCCGACCGTGTGAACGTGATGCGCCAGATACGTGACACCGACCAGCTCGATGCCAAGCACGAGGTGAGCGAAGAGGCAAGCTACCTCTATGCCCCACTCGCCCACAAATTGGGCCTGTACAAGTTGAAGAGCGAGCTGGAAGACCTGAGCCTCAAGTATCTGGAGCACGATGCCTACTACATGATCAAGGAGAAGCTCAATGCCACCAAGGCGGCACGTGATGCCTACATCGCCCGCTTCATCAAGCCTATCCAGGAGAAGCTCGACGCGGCAGGACTGAAATATCACATGAAGGGCAGAACCAAGAGCATCCACTCCATCTGGCAGAAGATGAAGAAGCAGCAGTGCGCCTTCGAGGGCGTGTACGATCTCTTCGCCATCCGCATCATCCTGGATGCGCCTAGAGACAAGGAATATATGATGTGCTGGCAAACCTTCGCCCTCATCACCGATATGTATCAACCTAACCCAAAGCGTATGCGCGACTGGCTCTCGGTGCCTAAGAGCAATGGCTACGAGAGCCTGCACACCACCGTATTGGGACCTGAGAACAAGTGGGTGGAGGTACAGATCCGCACCGAGCGCATGGACGACATCGCCGAGCACGGACTCGCTGCCCACTGGCGATACAAGGGCATCAAGCAGGGAGAAGGCGGCATAGACGAGTGGCTTGCCAACATCCGTGCCGCACTGGAGAGCAACGACGACCTGCAACTGATGGACCAGTTTACCACCGACCTGAAGGAAGACGAGGTATACGTGTTCACCCCGAAGGGCGACCTGCTCAACTTCCCGAAAGGAGCCACCGTGCTGGACTTCGCCTACTACATCCACTCACGCATCGGCAACACCTGCGTGGGCGGCAAGATCAATGGCAAGGCGGTAACCTTCCGCCAGGAACTACACTCGGGCGACCAGGTGGAAATCCTGACCCAGAGCAACCAGAAGCCTCGCCAGGAATGGCTCAACATCGTGCAGACCTCCAAGGCGAAAGCCAAAATCCGTCTCGCCATCAAGGAGACACAGAAGAAGGATGGTCTCTACGCCAAGGAACTGCTGGAGCGACGCTTCAAGAACCGCAAGCTGGAGATAGACGAGAGCATCATGGCACGCATCATCAAGAAGATGGGCTACAAGGAAAACTCTGACTTCTACAAGGATGTGGCAGAGGAGAAGCTGGACGTGAACACCGTGATCGAACGATACATCGAGGAGCGTGACCACGACCTGAACCTCACCAACACAAGCAAGCCCGCCGAGAGCGCCGAGAACTTTGAGTTTGAGAACCCTACCGACGAGTTGATGAAGCAAAACGACGACGTGCTGGTCATCGACGAGAACCTGAAGGGCATCGACTTTGAGCTGGCTCACTGCTGCCACCCTATCTATGGCGACCCAATCTTCGGTTTCGTCACCATCAACAAGGGCATCAAGGTGCACCGCATGGACTGCCCTAACGCCAAGGAACTGCGCCGCCGTTTCGGTTATCGCATCGTGAAGGCGAAGTGGAGCGGCAAGGGTACCAGCAAGTATGCCATCACCCTGCGCATCATCGGCAACGACGACATCGGCATCGTGAGCAACATCACCAACATCATCTCCAAGGAAGACAAGCTCATCCTGCGAGGCATCAACATCTCATCAAAGGATGGCCTCTTCTCTGGCAACGTAACGGTGATGATAGATGACGCCACCAAGACCGAATCGCTCATCAAGAAGCTGGCTGCCGTCAAGGGAGTAAAGCAAGTAACGAGAATATAAAATAAAAAAGTCCCGCAAAATGCGGGACTTTTTCATTTAGCCTTATTCAGTCGCTTAATCACGGAGTAAGCATCATAGAGGCCCAGCTCCCCAGCCTTGGAGAGGTCTTGGATGCCCGCCTGCTTGTTGCCACTCTTCGCACGCGCGATACCTCTATTATAATAAGCCTCAGCCATGCGGTTGTCGATACGTAGGGCGATGGTGTAATCATCTATCGCCTTAGAAAGCTCGTTTCTGCCAGCATGCTGGTTACCTCTGTTATAATAGATGTAAGCATTGTTAGGATTCAGACGGATGGCATCGCTGAAGTCAGCCTCAGCCGAATGGATATTGGTAATACCCTTGCCCTCTGACTTATTGAATTCATCCATCTCTGCCTGACATACAGCGCGCTGCCAATAAGCCAACGAGCTCTTATCATCCAGCGAGAGATACTCGGTAAAGTCGCTGATGGCAGCCTCGAAGTCGCGAAGCACACTGTGGGCGATAGCACGACGCATCAAGATACGCTTCTTCATCTCGTCGCTCTTAGCCACGCTCAAGTCGGCAGAAAGCTTATCTATCAGAGAGAACACCTTCATCGAGCCATTCTCATCCAGCTGCTCCTTGCTGCAAACGATATAAATCTTGTCGCCCTTAGCCTGCTGATTGAGGGCATCCACCTCCTTGTCAAATGCCTGTACCCCACTCACATTCTGCGTGTTAGGGAAGTAAGACAATTGATACATAGGCAGATAAGCCGTCTCCACCTGTCGGTTCTGCACCCTACCACGATACTCGCTCTTATAATTGTGCTCATACTTTGGCTCATCATCCACCACGAGCGAAGCAAACTTGTTAGGGTCTATCTCCGAACGCTTGCGCATCTCCTTCTTGGTCTTGGCGCTCCAGCGTGGCTGGATGCCGATGTGCTTGTTCATCTGCGCCTTGAAGATACGGAACTCATCCATCTCCGCCTTGCCCGTCATGCCCAAGCGACGATAACAGTTGGCACGATAAGAGAGACCCGTCCAGAAGTTAGGAAACTGGTCGATGACCGTACTGTAGTCGCGGATGGCGGCACGCAGGTTGCCGGTCTTATCATGCAAGAGGGCACGATTGAAAATGGCCATGAAGTTCTTTGGCTCCATCTTGATTACAAAGTCGAAGTCGGTGATGGCTCGGTTGTCATCGCCCAACTGCACACGCATCAAGCCTCGGTTGTAATGAGCCAGGAAGTTATTGGGATCCAAGTCTATCGCATTGTCATAATCGCTCATCGCCCCTCGCAGATTGTTGAGGTTGATGCGCGCCAAGGCACGATTGATGTAGCTGTTCACATTGTTAGGCTTGAAGTGGAGCGACTTGGTGAGTGCCTCATCCGCCGTCTTCCACTCCCTGCGAGCCAAAGCCATATAGGCACGAGTGGTCCACGCATCGCCATCGTATGGATTGAGTTCCAAGCTCTTGTCGAGCCATTTCTCCGCCTGCACCGTATCCTTCTGGTGCAGATACACCTCTGCCTTGAGCGAATAAGCATTGGAGTAATCCTTCCACTTGGTGATGATGGTGTCCAGTTCGAGCTGAGCCACATCATACTTCTTGTTCTCCATCTGGCAGAGCGCACGGTTGAACCAATAGTTGCGGTTGCGAGGCTCCAGTCGGATGGCGGCATTATAGTCGCTGATGGCGTCATCATATCTATCCTGACGGATACGGCAGATGGCACGCAAGTCGTAAATATCGTTGATATAAGGGTTCAGGTGCAACGCCTCCGAGGCATCACTCTCCGCACCCACATAGTCATCGAGATTGAACTTGGCCACACTGCGGTAATACCAAGGCTCATAGAGATAAGGCTTGGCACCGATAGCAAGATTAAAATATTTGATGGAAAGCACGAAGTCCTCGTAATAGAGAGCACTTCTGCCCGCCGTAATCAGGCGGTCTACCCTATATTGAGCTGATGCTGACAAACCCGCCAGCACCAGCATAAATGTTACTAATACCTTTTTCATAAAAACTTTTAGAAACTATCGACGAATCTTGGTGCGATAGCTGCAACGGAACTTGCCCTTGATGATGTTCTTGAGCTTGCCCGCAATCATGTTCTTGCGCAATGGAGAGACGCGATCCACAAACATGGTACCCTCCAAATGGTCGAACTCATGCTGCATCACACGAGCCAAGTAGCCCTCTACCCACTCATCATGCTCCTGGAAGTCCTCGTCCATATACTTCACGTGGATGCGAGTTGGGCGAACCACCTTCTCGTTGATGCCAGGTATAGAGAGGCATCCCTCGTCGGAAGAGTCCTTGTTCTCCTCATCATATTCCAAGATATGAGGATTGATAAAGGCATGACGGAATCCCTTGTATTCAGGGAGATCATCGCTCAGCACGTCGAGGTCGATGACCACCAGGCGGATGGCAAGACCAATCTGAGGCGCAGCCAAACCGATGCCACTGCTGGAATCGAGCGTCTCATACATGTTATTGATAAGCTCCTTGAGCTCTGGATAATCTGGAGTAATATCTTCAGCCACTTTTCTCAACACAGGCTGACCATATATATAAATAGGTAAAATCATCTTCTTGATTGCAAATAATCTTGTAAAATAATGGTGGCACTGATCTCGTCCACCAATCCTTTGTTTTCTTTTCTCACTTTCTTTTTCACACCCCCATCTATCATGGCACGATGAGCCAGCACGCTTGTGAATCGCTCGTCGTAATACTCGATAGGGACTTCGGGATGAGCCTTGCGCCAACGATTGTAAAAATTCTCCACACGCGCCAGGTTCTCACTGGGCTGTCCATTGGGCTGCATCGGCTTTCCTATCACAATGCGCTCCACCTGCTCCTTCAGTATGTATTGTTCCACAAAGGCAAAGAGCTCGGGTGTAGCAACCGTGGCCAATCCATTGGCTATGATTTGCAATGGATCGGTCACGGCTATTCCGGTACGTTTCTTACCGTAATCTATTGATAATATTCGCATGAATCTAGCAAAATGCTTATTTCATCAATGTATCTAGCACCCTAGGGATTACTTCTTGAGAAGCAACCAAGCATCAGGATACTTACCTGCACGGAGCTGATTGCGGCTCTTTACAGCGCCAGTCTTGTCAGCAAATGTAGATGCTACCACGCGATACATGTTGCGCTCACTATTGAATACCACCTGAGAATCGTAGCCTGCGCTCTTCAATGTGCTAGCCAAGCCCTCGGCATTAGCCTTGAGAGAGAATGAACCTACCACTACGCTGTAAGCCTGAAGACCCGAACCAGAAACGAGAGATACATTCTCCTGACGAACAGTAGCATTGTCCACCTCAGTTGTAGTAGACTCAGAAGGGGTTGTTGTCTCCAAAGGAGTAACCACTGGCTCTGTTGCTACTGGAGCCTCAGCTGCCTGCTGAGCTTCCTGCTGCTGTGCCTTCTCGTATGCCTTCTTATAAGCACTCTCCTTAGATGTGCCACAACTAGCCAATGCCAAAACTGCACACATACCTACGCTTAATACTGTTAATTTCTTCATAATCTTAATAATGATTTTATTAATTATACTTCTTATTAATTATTCTACTATTAACGCATCGCAAGCCCAGTCTGAACCAACTGAAACTTAATTGCACTGCGAAAATACAAATAATATCGCAAAAAAGCGAATAAATGGCGCATAAAGTTTGTTAATTCAAGGTAATACAACACTTTTAACTAAAAATTAAGACTAAAATGCTTGGAATTTGGAGAATAATTCGTATATTTGCAGATGAAAATCGTTTAACGTTTAAAACTTAGAAATTATGAAGACATTAGGTTACATTGGTGCTTTCCTCGGTGGAGCTATCGCAGGTACAGCACTCGGTTTGATTTTCGCACCTGAGAAGGGTGAGGATACACGTAGCAAAATAGCAGGCGCAGTAGATGACTTCTGCAAGAAGCACGACATCAAGTTGAGCCGCAAGGACGTGGATGACTTGGTAGACGACATCCAGGATGCTGCTCCTGAGGTCTAAGGCGCTTGGAGCTAAGATTGTTTTTACAAACTTAAGATTGCATGATGTTCTCTAACGATAAAAACGTAGAAACCATCGGGCAGCTCGTAGAGGTGCTCAAACATTACATCGGGCTTCAGTCTGAATACCTGAAGCTCGATGTTGTGGATAAAGTGGTCAGGTTGCTCACGGCCATCACCATGACGGTGGTGCTGCTGGGCTTGTTTGTCATGGCCATCATCTACCTGTCTTTCGCTGCAGCCTATGCACTGGCGGGCTTGATAGGAAGCACGGCTCTCGCCTTCTGCATCATTGCGGGAATATACCTATTTATATTAATACTATTCGTTATATTCCGACATCAATGGATAGAAAGACCGCTCGTCAAGTTCTTGGCTAGCCTGCTGATGCAGTAATTCACCCGCTCATCTTGACAAGACGGCAAGTCTGAGCAAGATGATTAACTATTCTTTATAAGATGATCAACTAATCTTTATGAGATGACTAACTATTCAGAAACACCCACTTACAATTCACTCGCCGAGATTCGTCTGCGCAAGGAATTGATACGCAAGGATATTGAGATGGATGATGCCAAGATCAAGAAACTTTGGCACACGCTATTTACCAAGCCCGATGCATTGTCCAAGAATGCAAGCAAGGGCAAACGACTGCAGAGCATGTTCAACATTGGAGCCGGAGCTTTCGATGGAGCTTTGCTTGCATGGAAACTTTATCGTAAATTTAAGAGATAATGTTGTTTTTCAAAAGACATAAAAAAGGGCCACCGCTGTGGCCCGACCTTGTTAACCTTAAATCTAATACTATGAAAAACACACGTGCAAAAGTAATCACTTTTCGTGAAATCCGCAAGCATTTCTTTCAAAATATCGCATTTTTAAATAATAATTAACTCTTAGTGCACGATTTTAACTTTCTTAAATTCACATCACTCTACTTCTATCTCCATTCCATCATATCCAAACTCAAAGCCCTCAGGCAATCGAGAGTTGGCTGCATCATGCAAGCCTATTTGATGAGTAACATGGATGAGATAGGTCTTTTTTGCCCCAATCCTTCTTGATACCCTGATGGCATCATCCACCAACTGATGGCTATGATGCGGCTTGTCGAAACGCAGGGCATTGATGACCAATGTCTCCACGCCTTCAAGATAAGCATATTCCTCTTCCGCCATCGACTTCATATCGGTGATATAGGCAAACTTGCCAAAACGATAGCCCAGGATAGGCATCTTATCGTGCATCACACGGATAGGCATCCAATGTATATCTCCTATTTTATAATGATGATGCGGCCAAATAGTATGGAGAGCTAGCTTGGGAGCACCGGGATAAAGCTTCTCATGATCCTTCGGAAAACAGTAAGGCATCGTATGAGGAAGACTGCTCGTGATGAGTTCATCACCATAGATATTGATGTCGCCATACACGCAGAAGCCACGCAGGTCGTCGATGCCGCCCACATGGTCGTAATGGATATGCGTGATGAGCACACCATCCACCTTGCGATAAGGCACACGGAGCAATTCCTGGCGAATATCTGGACCTGCATCTATCAAGATACGAGTGCTCTCCGTCTCTACCAACGCCGCACAGCGCAGTCGGTTATCGTGCGGATCCTTGCTGCGGCACACCTCGCAATTACATCCCAAAACAGGAACACCGCTAGATGTTCCTGTTCCCAATAATGTTATCTTCAATTTCTTACCCATAAAATATTATTTTTAGGCACGGATTCACTTAACATTCACCTCAGGATGAATCTCTATGCCAAACTTCTCGAACACATCCTTGCGAATGGTTTCACAGAGCTTCACGATTTCCTCGCCCGTGGCTCCTCCACGATTCACCAGCACCAATGCCTGCTTATCGTGTACGCCTGCCCTGCCGAGGCTCTTGCCCTTCCAGCCACACTGGTCGATCATCCATCCAGCCGGAATCTTCTCATGTTCAGCATCTATCGTGTAATGAGGCATACCTGGATACTGGGCGGCAAGCTCATCATACTTCGCCTTCTCCACGATAGGATTCATGAAGAAGCTGCCGGCATTTCCCTCCACCTTAGGGTCAGGGAGCTTGGCGTTGCGAATCTCGATGATGACATCACGAAGTTGCTGGGCTGTAGGCTCGGCGATATGCTTAGCAGCAAGAGATGTACGGATATTACCATAATCCAAATCGGGAGTGAAAGTCTTGCTCAAGCGATAGATGACATGGGTTACGAGATACTTGTCTCTCCACTCATGCTTAAACTTGCTCTGACGATAACTGTACTGGCAGTCGGCATTGTCAAAGTTCACCACCTTGCCCGTAGCTATCTCCACGGCCTCCACCTTATATATAATATCCTTGGCCTCCACACCGTATGCACCGATGTTTTGCACTGCGCTCGCTCCCACTTCGCCCGGAATGATGCTCAGGTTCTCCGCACCATGGTATCCATGCTCCACGGCATAAGCCACCACGTCATCAAACACCTCGCCACTACCACACTTCAAGAAAACGGAGCCTTTCTCATCCTCCTGATTCTCGAAGGAAGAGTTCTCCATTACCTCGATGCCCATGATGGCAGAATGAAGCACCGTGCCTTGGTAATCGCCCGTGAGCAACAGGTTACTGCCGCCGCCCAAGATGAGCAGTGGCTGGTCAGCCTCCGTCAAAGAGGCAACAAGCTGCTGCGCCTCCTCTACAGATGCATACTCCACGAATCGACTGCACTTGGCATCGATACCAAACGTATTGTGAGCCAACAGGCTATAATCTTTTAAATCCTTCATAAAGTAAAGTTTTTACATGTCCAGTTTTGTGAGCAACCACTTGCCCCCTATCCTGCGGAAGGTAAGCTTCGTCTCCAGTCCATTGGCAATACCACGAATCACGAAAATCTTCTGATTACTCTCCGTGTACTTCTGTCCGTAGATGATATTGTATATCATGCCATGAGGCAACTGGGGGGCAAAGGCTGGCCATGTCTCTGGCTCAATGTCGCCCGTCATCGTGCTGAAGTCATCGTCTGGATCAGGCCCCGTAAACTTCACAGGGTTATGCAGATGCTGTGCCTGGAAAGCAGAGTCGGTGGCAAACTTACCATAGAACTTCAAGAAGCTGCCGTTCATGTTCTGATACATCGGCTTGTAGTTGATGCTCGTCATCATCCACTGACCATTGATGCGATTGAAGAGGAACTGCTGCACCGTCTTCTTATGGTAGAACACTTTCTCTATGACCACATGGTCGATGGTGGTATCCTTCACCAGATTCATCTGCTTCTTGTTGTCAAAGATAAGCGTATAGTAATCCTGGCGCATAAAGAAGTGCTCCATCTTCCAATGGTTCTTCTCTATCTTCTTAGCCAACTTGCCATTATGATATACAGGCAGAGGGAAGACAATGCGCTTCATCTGCAACTTGCGGTTCGCCGCGAAATTGAAGACGAAATCATCAAACAACTCGTCAGCCGCCTTAGGCATCGGAGTCTCCTCTATCAGTTTCTCAGTAGAGTCCATAGACTGAGTGTCGGCTACAGCCGTATCGGCTATGACCGAATCTTGGGTGGCAGCAGGCTTCTTGTCGGTGCACCCAACGGAGGTAAAACAGACGATGGTTAAGACCGCCATCAAGACTGTTATTAAAGAGAGTTTCTTCATAAACTTATAAAATTTCTCAAATTTTCCATGCAAAAGTACAACTTTCTTTTGAGATATTTCAATATTTGAGCAAAAAATGTTATCTTTGCACGCAAAAAAGACAATTTAATAGATATGTTATTAGAAAAAATAGAAGAACTCTTGAAAGAAGTGGACACTCTGAGCGCTCAAAACGCAGACGAGGTAGAGCAGCTTCGACTCAAGTATCTCAGCAAGAAGGGTGAAATCAACGCCCTCATGGCCGACTTCCGCAATGTGCCAGCCGACCAGAAAAAAGAGGTAGGTATCAAGATCAACGAACTGAAGCAGGCTGCCCTTGCCAAGATCAATGGCTTGAAGGAGCAGATGGAGGAAGCCGACGCATCTAGCGATGACATCGACTTGACCCGCACAGCCTATCCAGTGGCTCTCGGTACACGCCATCCTCTCACTGTGGTTAAGAACCAGATCATCGACATCTTCTCTCGCATGGGCTTCACGCTCTATCAGGGACCAGAGGTGGATGATGACAAGCACGTATTCACCATGCTCAACTTCGCAGCCGACCACCCAGCTCGTGATATGCAGGACACCTTCTTCATCGAGCAGAGCGATCCTAGCGATGTAACTAAGAATGTGCTCCTCCGCAGCCATACTTCGGGCGACGAGGCTCACTATATGGAGACCCACGAGCCACCTATCCGTGTGCTTTGCCCAGGTCGTGTATATCGTAATGAGGCTATCAGCGCCCGTGCTCACTGCTTCTTCCATCAGGTAGAGGGCTTGTACGTGGACAAGAACGTTAGCTTTACCGACTTGAAGCAGGTGCTCCTCACCTTCGCTCGCGAGATGTTTGGTGCCGACACCAAGATTCGCTTGCGTCCTAGCTACTTCCCATTCACCGAGCCTAGCGCTGAGATGGATATCTCCTGCAACATCTGTGGAGGCAAGGGCTGCAACTTCTGCAAGCACACCGGATGGGTAGAGATTCTGGGTTGCGGTATGGTAGACCCTCACGACTTGGAGGCTTGCGGCATCGACAGCAATGTCTATACCGGTTATGCCTTCGGTATGGGTGTGGAGCGTATCACCAACCTGAAGTATCGTGTGAGCGACCTCCGTCTCTTCTCTGAGAACGACACTCGATTCCTGCGCGAGTTCGAATCAGCTAAGTAACGACACATATTATAAATAGTATATAGGTTTATATGCTAACCTATATTAGCGTATAGACCTTTTTTTTAACCTCAATACATAAAGTTATGAAGAAATTTATGGTTAATGCTGTCATCGCTGTCTCTTTAGGCACCATGACTCTCAGTTCTTGTATCGGATCTTTTTGTCTTACCAACAACGTTTTGGATTGGAACAAGCGTGCTACTGGCAACAAGTTCGTCAACGAATTGATTTTCATCGTTATCAGTCCTGCATACGCAGTATGTTCTGTTGCAGACTTGTTCGTACTCAACTCTATCGAGTTCTGGACAGGCGAAAAGGTGATTGCCGAAGTTGGCAAGACCAAGGACGTGATGGGTAAGGATGGTCGTATGTATGCCATCAAGACATTGAAGAACGGTTATGAGATTACTGACCCAGAGGGTGAGAAATCATACTTTGTATTCAACAAGAAGAAAAAGAGCTGGTCATACAGCAAGGATGGCGATATCCGTGAACTCTTCAGCTTTAATGAGGATGGCAGCATCCAGGCTTGCTTGCCTAACGGTGAGAAGATGAACGTTCCAGCCGACGAGAATGGTCTTTTCCAGGTTCGCATGGCCATGAATGATGGTTTGTATTACGCATTCAATAAATAATACACATTATTGTATATAGGCTCATTCCGAGTTGGGAAGAGGCTCATTCCAAGTTGGGAAGAGGCTCATCCCAAGTTGGGAAGAGGCTCATTCCAAGTGGAGATGTGGCTTACTTAAAACGCAAAAGAGGCTTACTTGAAACGGAAGTAAGCCTCTTTTTATTTTTTTCAAAAAAATCTGATTACAAATTCTTCACGGCTTCTGCCAACTGCTGAAGCGCCTGCTTCAGCACGCTTCTAGGCTCTGCCACATTCAAGCGCATAAAACCTTCGCCGCCAGGACCGAACATCTCGCCATCGTTCAGGGCAAGATGAGCCTTATCGATGAAGAGGTCGAGAAGGGCATCATGGGATAGATGCAAGTCCCTACAATTGAGCCATACCAGGAAGGATGCCTGTGGACGAAGCGGACGAACGCCCGGAATATGCTCACGGCAGTAATCCTCTACAAAGCGGATGTTGCTCTCGATATAGGCTAGCATCTGCTTGCGCCACTCCTCACCATTGCGGAAGGCAGCGATGGTGGCTATCGGAGCAAAGAGCGTAGGCTCATCCAGTTCGTTTGCAGACAGCCAAGGATAGAACTTCTGGCGAATCTCCTCATTAGGCACGATGGCATAGCTGCTCACAATGCCTGCGATATTGAAGGTCTTGGTAGGAGCCTGGAAGGTGATGCTGATACTAGCTGCCTTCTCGCTGACCGAGGCAAACGGAATGTGCTTATGTCCGAAGATGGCCATGTCGGCATGTATCTCATCGCTAATCACCAGCAGATGATGGTCGTAGCAGAAATCTGCCAATCGCTGGAGTGTCTCCTTGCTCCAGGTGATGCCACCCGGATTGTGAGGATTGCAGAGGATAAGCACCTTACACTTCTCATCGCACACCTGCTCCAGGTGGTCGAAGTCCATGTCATAGTAGCCATCCTCACGCATCTTCAGCGGATTGAATACCACTTCCCTGCCATTGCCCTCTGGGGTGAGGCGGAAAGGATGATACACAGGTGGCTGGATGATGACCTTCTCATCTGGCTTGGTGAAGACATTGACCACCAAGCCGATGCCCTTCACGATGCCAGGGATAAACTTGATCCACTCTCGCTTCACATCCCACTGATGGTGGTCGCGTATCCAGTCGATGATGCTAGGCAGGAAGTCATCTGGCTCCACGGTATAGCCGAAGAGCGAATGCTCCAATCGTGCTTTCAGGGCATCAGTAATAAATGATGGGGTCTCGAAGTCCATGTCTGCCACCCACAGTGGCAAGAGGTCGACTCTGCCCCATCGTGGCAGCAGAGCCCCATGCTTGAGGTCGCCACTGCCCGAACGGTCTATTATCTTATCAAAATCGTAAGTCATTTGCTATAACATTTAAGAATTTAGCAAGAAATACTGATTTAGTATTTTTTACCTTAGAATTATTAATTCTTAATTATTAATTCTTAATTACCCCAACGCCTGCTTGATGTCCTCAAACAAGTCGTCAACATCCTCCAATCCGATGCTCAGTCTTACGGTAGTATCCAAGACATCCATGCTCTGGCGCATCTTATTGGAGAATCCGCCGAAGATGGTGCTGGCAGGATGGATGGCAAGCGAACGGTTGTCGAAGAGATTGGTGGCACGATGGATGAGCTTCAGATTGTTGAGGAAGTTGAAGCAAGCCTCCTGGCTCTCCAAGTCGATGCAAACCATGGCACCGGCTGTCTTGCCAAACTGCTTCTGAGCCAACTCATGATATGGATTGTCCTCCAAGCCCACATAGTTGACACGCTTAATCTGTGGCAGGCTCTGCATCTTCTTGGCTAGCTCCAAGGCATTGGAACTCTGCACACGATAGCGGGCATCGAGAGTTTCCAGACCGATGGTCTGCATGTAAGCCACCTGAGGAGTCATGTAGGCACCAAAGTTAAAGAGCATCTCGCCATAGAGACGCTTGGCGAAATCGCCATTGTAAGGAGTGCCGTAGTCGACGACCAATCCACCGAGCGATGTGGCGCCACCGCTAACATACTTGGAACTAGACACCACCTCGATGTCCACGCCCAGGTCCTTAGCCGAGAACTGGGTGAAAGGAATCACCGTGGTATCAGCCACGAGGGGCACGTTCTTCTCATGAGCCACCTCTGAGAGCGCCTTCAGGTCGGCTACCTCCAACTGCGGATTGGTGATAATCTCCAAGAACACGCAGCAGGTATCATCATCCAATGCCTCGCGCACAGCCTCCACATCGGTCAAATCGCGCAAGCGAACCTTCACGCCGAAGCGGCGAAGGGTGGCAACGAGCAGGGCGTATGTATTGCCAAAGAGGTGCTTGGAAGTGACGATGTTCTTGCCCTGGGCAGCAAGAGCCATGAGGGTATTGCTGATGGCAGCCATACCCGAATTGAAGGCGGTGGCATGGCTAGCTCCCGTGAGGGCTGCCACACGACGCTCCAAGTTGGTAACCGTCGGATTCTCCACACGTGAATAGTCTGGAGCCTTGATCTTGTCGGTAAAGGCATCTGCCATGATAGCCGCATTGTCAAATTCGTAAGCGAGCGTATTGTATACTGGCATACTCAATGAGTCGTATGCATCTCTGCGCTCATACTGCATGTGAATGGCTTGTGTTTGTTTCTTCATCTTATATATTTTATGTCTTTTTATTATCTTGAATATAAGGTTTCTTACCTTAATTATATAAATGCGAGTGCAAAAGTACTAAAAAAATGTGACATTCCAATACCAAACCTTTGGTATTTTTATAATAATTGTACAGATTCTGCGTTAAATAGTGTATGAAACAAAGAATATTCGTGATCACAATATGCCTGATGGCCACGCTGAGGATGATGGCGCAGGAATTTACACTGCAAGGCAGGGTAACCGATGAGGACAACAACCCTGTGGAGCTAGCCACCGTATCCGTGGCGAGCCAGGGCAAGGTGGCTTTTACTTCCTTGAAGGGTGAGTTTAAGATGCAGTTGCATTCGGCTGATAGCGTGCCCGTTAAGTTCTCCATGATTGGCTATAAGACCAAGGTGAGGACACTGAGAAAGCCTCGTGGCAAGCAGACGCTGCAAGTGGTATTGCACACCGACGCCACCATGCTGGGCGATGTGAACGTGACGGGCGAAAAGCTACAGACCGACCAGACGCAGGACATCAAGATCAAGGACATCAAGATGGCTCCTTCTGCCAACGGCAATGGCGTGGAGGGCATCATCCAGCAGCAGGCAGGCGTGAGCACCCACAACGAGTTGTCATCCCAATATAATGTGCGTGGCGGTGCCTTCGACGAAAACTCCGTATATATAAATAATGTGGAAGTGTATCGTCCCTTCCTCGTGCGCAGCGGACAGCAGGAAGGACTCTCCGTCATCAACCCTTACATGGTGGATAAGATTGGATTCTCTACCGGTGGATATGGTGCGAAGTATGGCGACAAGATGAGTTCGGCTCTCGACATCACCTACAAGAAGCTGAAGGCGAAGAGCAAGAAGCCTATCTGGGAAGGCAGCGCGGCCGCCAGCCTTCTGGGAGCAGATGCCTACATCGGACTGGGCACACAGAAACTGTCATGGCTCAACAGCGTGCGCTACAAGACTACCAGCTATCTGCTCGGCTCGATGGAGACCAAGGGCGAATACAAGCCAAACTATCTGGACTACCAGACCTATCTGAGCTATCAGCCCAACAAGCGATGGACGGTGGACTTCATCGGCTATATCTCCGACAACCATTACAACTTCGAGCCATCTGACCGTGAGACCACCTTCGGTACGATGCAAGACGTGAAGAGCTTCCGAGTGTACTTCGACGGTCATGAGAAAGACCGCTTCCTCACCTACTTCGGCACTCTCGGTCTCACTCGCCACATCACCGACAACACGAGCGTATCGCTCCTGGGAAGCGCCTTCTACACCAAGGAGCAGGAGAAATACGACATTCAGGGACAGTACTGGCTCGACCAGACCGAGACCTCCGAGAACCTGGGCGTGGGAACCTACTTTGAGCATGCGCGCAATTACCTCACCGCCAAGGTGATGAGTGGCAAGCTGATGCTGAAGCACAAGACTCGCAAGCACGATGTGGAGACCGCCCTCACGCTGAAGAAAGAGCGCATCGAGGAGAACTCGGTGGAATATGAGATGCGAGATTCTGCCGGCTACAGCATTCCGCACAATGGCAAGGACCTCTATATGGTGTATTCGATGAAGGCGAAGAACAAGCTCGATGCCAACCGCGTGGAGGCTTATCTGCAAGATACTTACCGATTTACGAGCGGGAGAGATTCTCTTTCCCCTACCCATTACACGCTGAACTATGGTATCCGTCTGAGCCACTGGAGCTTCAACAAGGAGACCATCCTCAGCCCTCGTGTATCGCTCGCCATCATCCCTGCGGGGCATGAGAACACCACATGGCGCTTTGCAGCCGGTCTCTATTATCAGGCACCATTCTTCAAGGAGCTGCGAGATACCTCCACCGTAAACGGCATCACCGTGGCTAGCCTCAACGAGAAGATCAAGAGCCAGCGAAGCATCCACTTCATCGCCGGCTACGACTACCGATTCAAGGTAAACGAGCAGCGATATAAGTTCTCTGCCGAGGCTTACTACAAGGCTTTGGGCAACATCGTGCCTTACTCGGTGAGCAACGTGAAGGTGGTATATTATGGCGAGAACAAATGTACGGGCCATGCTGCCGGCATCGACTTCAAGCTCTATGGCGAGTTTGTGCCAGGCACCGATTCCTGGATCAGCCTCTCGCTGATGGACACCAAGATGAAGCTCAATGGCAAGAGCATCCCTCTGCCTACCGACCAGCGATATGCCGTGAACCTCTTCTTCACTGACTACTTCCCTGGCAGCAAGCGTTGGCAGATGTCGCTGAAACTAGCCTTTGCCGATGGATTGCCATTCGCCGCACCGCATAGAGAGTTGGAAACCAACAGTTTCCGCGCCCCAGCCTATCGCCGTGCCGACATCGGTATGAGCTATCAGTTGCTCGACAACAAGCATCATGAGAAGAAGACATTCCTCAAGAACGTGATGCTCGGCGTGGACTGCCTCAACCTCTTCGGCATCGACAATGTGAACAGCTACTATTGGGTGACCGATGTGACCAACCAGCAATATGCCGTTCCGAATTATCTGACGGGCAGACAGCTGAACGCAAGAATCCTCTTGGAATTCTAGCATTTTATTCAAAAATCATAAGATTTCTAAATATTTAACCGTAGATAGTGCGCTATCTGCGGTTTTTTTCGTACCTTTGCACGGAATTATGATAAATCGACTATTCCAAGTGGGATTTCGAACATCATTAACGAAAGAATAAAAAGAAGAAATAAATACATAATAATCAATTATGAGCAAACAAATAGAAAAGATTAAGGAGCTGATCGCTAAGCGCGAACAGGCTCGTCTTGGCGGTGGCGAGAAGGCCATCGAGAAGCAGCATGCACGTGGCAAATATACCGCTCGTGAGCGTATCGAAATGTTGGTAGACGCCGGCAGTTTCGAGGAGTATGACATGTTCAAGTTGCATCGTTGCACCAACTTCGGCATGGAGAAGAAACAATACCTCGGCGATGGCGTGGTAGCAGGTAGTGCTACTATCGCAGGCCGCTTGGTTTATGTATATGCTCAGGATTTCACCGTAAATGGTGGTTCACTCTCTGAGACTATGGCACAGAAGATTTGCAAGGTAATGGATATGGCTATGACAATGGGCGCACCTGTTATCTGCATGAACGACTCTGGTGGTGCTCGCATCCAGGAGGGTATCTGCGCCCTCGCTGGTTATGGCGAGATCTTCGAGCGCAACATCCTCGCTTCTGGTGTCATCCCACAGATTTCTGCCATCATGGGTCCTTGCGCTGGTGGTGCCGTTTACTCTCCAGCCCTCACCGACTTCATCATCATGAAGGAGCAGACTTCTTACATGTTCTTGACAGGTCCTAAGGTGGTGAAGACCGTTACTGGCGAGGACATCGACGCTGAGCACCTCGGTGGTGCTTCAGTTCACGCTACCAAGAGTGGTGTTACCCACTTCGCTGCCAAGACAGAGGAAGAGGCTATCGAGATGATCAAGAGCTTGCTCTCTTACATCCCTAGCAACAACACTGAGGAGGCTCCACGCGTAGAGTGCACAGACCCTATCGACCGTATGGACGACTCTCTGAACGAGATTATCCCAGAGGATCCTAACCAGGCTTACGATATGTACAAGGTAATCGGTGCAGTGACCGATAATGGCGAATTCTTCGAGGTTCAGCCTAAGTTTGCCAAGAACATCATCACAGGTTTCGCTCGCTTCAATGGTCAGAGCGTGGGCGTAGTAGCCAACCAGCCAGCAGCTTACGCAGGTGTATTGGATGTTAACGCCAGCCGCAAGGCAGCTCGCTTCGTACGTTTCTGCGATGCCTTCAACATTCCTATCGTATCTCTCGTAGACGTACCAGGATTCTTGCCAGGTACAGGTCAGGAGTACAACGCCGTTATCCAGCACGGTGCACAGTTGCTCTACGCTTACGGCGAGGCTACCGTGCCAAAGATCACTATTACATTGCGTAAGAGCTATGGTGGTAGCCACATCGTGATGGGCTGCAAGCAGCTTCGTGCAGACTTGAACTTCGCTTGGCCATCTTCTGAGATTGCCGTTATGGGTGCCAGCGGTGCCGTTGCCATCCTCTGCGGTAAGGAGGCTAAGGCTAAGAAGGAAGGCGGCGAGGACGTTAAGGCATTCTTGGCTGAGAAGGAAGAGGAGTATACAGAGAAGTTTGCTAACCCATACCAGGCTGCTCAGTATGGCTACATCGATGATGTGATCGAGCCACGCAACACTCGTTTCCGCATCTGCCGTGGTTTGGCTCAGCTCGCTACCAAGCGCCAGAGCTTGCCAGCTAAGAAGCATGGCTGTATGCCAATGTAAAGTTGAACTTTGAACTTTGAACTTTGAACTTTATGATAAGTTTTCTGGGATAAGTTCTTTAACTGAGAAAGAATAAATGGATAAGAATATTTATGCTGCGATTGCCATGGCACTCTATGAGTACCAGGGCAATAACGTACACGACAAGGAGCCTGGCATCATCACCATCAAGCCACGTCAGACGATGTGGAACGCCAAGTTCTTGAGTTTAACAGCTAAACCATAAAAAAGAAAAATGAAAGAGTTTAAATATACAATCGACGGAAAAGAATACAAGGTTCAGATTGAGGGTGTTGAGGACAACATCGCAAGCGTGAACGTGAATGGCGAAGCTTACAAGGTAGAAATGGAGAAGGAAGCTGAGCCTGAGAAGAAGAAGGTAGTGCTCGGCAAGCCAGCTGCCGCAGCTGATGAGGCTGAGGCTACTCCTGCTGCCAACGTAAATGCTGCCAATGCAGTGAAGGCTCCTCTCCCTGGTACTATCACCAGCATCGAGGTGGCTGTAGGTCAGGAGGTAAAGGCAGGCGATACTGTTGTCGTACTTGAGGCTATGAAGATGCAGAACAACATCGAGGCTGAGAAGGATGGCAAGGTAACAGCTATCTGCGTAAAGCCTGGTCAGGCAGTGCTCGAAGAGGATGCTCTCGTTGTTATTGAGTAATAAGCTTCTCAAATAACGAGATTTTCATTTCCTCGTTATCGAGTAAAAAAAAAGAAAAAACTTTACGATTATGATAAGAAAGGGTCGCAAGCAGCAGAATGCTCTTGCGACCCTTCTTTGTAGGGGGTGGCGAGGAAAAAATATTTTCCTCGGGACGAAAATTTATTTTCCTCGGCACGTACTGATTTTTTCCTCGGGGGGTTTTCTTATATAGCTTCCCTATCAAGTCTTTTCCCCAAGCAAATATTCTTACAAGCAATTGTCCCTTGGTAATTACAAATTTCAAGAATTCCCTTACCACTGGGTTCTTGCTCTTCCTGCCGTTACGAGATAGAGATTTCGGGCAGGGGGCGAAGGATACTTGCCCTCATGTTAAGATGTCGGGACGCAACGCCATCGAATGGCCTACACTCGATGTTGACTTGGAAATTGATAGTTTAAAGCATCCAGAGCGTTACCCCCTCATTATGAAGAGGAACGAAATGGAAGTGCTATAAAATATAAATAATATATATCAGAAGGAAGGTTACTGAAGTGCCTGTGAAGGAGAGGAACTAGGCCTAAGTGTTGATAAAGGAAGCCCGCTTCTTTATCATTTCACCTCCATCACCTCGGGATGCTCCGCTTTCTCCTGCTTCTTGAGTTTCTTCACCACCTCGCTATAGCTGTGGCGGAGCAAGCCTTGTATCATTTCATCTTCCAGAAGCCCCGTGAGGTTTACTTGGTTCCAATGCTTCTTGTTCCAATGCCAAGCGGGCTCTATCTCGGGATGGCTCTCACGGAGTTCGAGGGCATAGTCGGGATGGCATTTCATCGTAACCCAGTCGGGGCGTTCCAAGTCGAGGCAAGCGAATATCTTGCCCAAGACCCGAAACACCAACGTGGTTTCGTCGAAAGGGAAATCCTCTGTCACGAGAGGCAGGGAGAGACAATACTCTCGGATGGATTCTATGTTCATATCTACATGTTTCTGAATTTCACGCCGCTAAGTTAAGAATAATAATTGGAATGACCAAATTATTTGCCTATTATTTTTTGAGCCCGATACTCATTGGGCGTCATCCCCACCCATCGCTTGAAGGTGCGGTTGAAATGGGGGATGTCATTGATGTTCTCAATATTGCCACCCTCATCCACATCTTCCGCATCAAAATCCACTGATTTCTTGCTAGTTTTTTACTTCAGCTTATTATATTTCGAATGCAAAAGTACGAAAAATCCTTGATACGGCGTGTAACCATATCAAGGATTTATTTACCCATTTTACTTTTCTATTACTTGCTCCAGCCAAACTTGACATTTGGCAATGGGGCGGTGAAGTAATAATTCTGGTCATTCTTCTGGTCGAGGAAGAGGACCTTCTTCATGCCAAAGAATGCCAAGCCCGATGGGAAGAGACGGGTGATGTCGGTTACGCCGCCGATGAGGGCTGGACTGTTCTGCGACAGATTGAAATCCCATGCCTTGTCGAATGGCTGTGGGGCTCCCTCGGCTGGGTCATCCACCTCACAATTGATATTGATCAGAGAGGTCTGCTGGAAATTCTTGAAGAGCGGATTGCCCTCGCCTGCCGATGCGCTGTGGATATCGGTGTCGTACCAGATGCCGAGACTGGCACCCTTCGCCATCTGCTTTACGCCCGTGGCGGTGGATGCGAAGTAATAGTTTGGAGTCATGCGGGCATGCTCCATGTCGGCTCCGTCCTGATTAGGCTGTTTCAGGCCGAAGCGAGAATCATAGATGAGGTTATTGACCATCACGGGGCGAGCTGCCTTCTCCACCCAGATGCTGCCACCCTTCTTATTCTTGGAGCGACGCCAGCCACAATTGACGATGGTGTTGTTGTAGACCGTCATATCGGTCAATGGAACCGCCTCGCTATTACCGGCATTGGAGAGTTTGAGAGCATTGGTGCAGGCGTTGTAGATGAGGTTGTTAGCCACATCCAACTTGCAACCCGACTTCACATTGATAGCCTCGCCGCCATCTGCCGCATTGCCGCTGTCGGCAAAGATATTGTTGACGATAACTCCCTGTCCGCCTGTAAAATACGTCTGGTCGTTATAGTTATCGTGGAAGAAGCTGTTCGCCATCACAAACTTGCCGTTCACATTGCAGAAGTGGAAGGCTGGCACGCCGCCGTCGATGGTGGTCTTGAAGAGCTTGTTCTGGAAGGAGGCGGAAGATTCGGTTGGTGTGGCTCCAGCGTAGGCGATGTCTACGTGGTTCAATACCACCTCTTCTGAATTGTACCCGCAGATGATGCCACCCCAGTCGGCTGGCTTCTTGGTGTCGGAGGTGATGGTTACGGGATGCTCCTCGGTACCCATGCAGTAGAGGTTGCCCAAGACCACGATTTCGATAGGCACCTGCACCTCGCTCTTGCAGGTTACGGTTACGCCCGGCTCGATGTAGAGCGATGTGCCCACGGGTATCTCCACGCTCTCGGTCAGGGTAGTGTCCTTGGTCCAGACCAACGAGCCCTTAGGATATTCGGCGAGAGCCGTCTTGAAGGCATCGGTGGAACCTTGGTTCTCCTGATTATCGCCCCCATTGTTGGTGTAATCGTATGGATTGATGTTGTCGTTCTCGCAAGATGTGGAGAACATGGCGGTGGCTGCTGCCATGGCTAGCATACACGCCCAAGTATTTATCTTTTTCATTTTATATTCTACATTATTAATTACAGTTTATATCTCACGCCCAAGAGGAATGTTCTGCCATATCGGTAGGTTCCCACGATGGTCTTGTCGCACTTCTGTCCCTCGTACTGCAGGTTGCTCTCGTTCACGGTCTTGAGATAACGCTCGCGCTTGGCATCCAGCAGGTTGTTAGCCTTGAGGAAGATGGAGAGGCCATTCCTGAATTGCTTCTCGGCACTGAGGTCGAGGCCAAACATCGCCTTGTCCCACTGGTCGGCATCCTTGAATGGGGAGACGAGGGCCAGCTTCGTGCCCGTATAGGAGGCGGCAAGCTGGGCATTCCAGCCATTCTCGGTGTCCTTATACAGCAGGGAGAGATTGGCGGTATGAGGAGCCTGGTTCACCAATGGGCGGGTCTGCGTTACGCCGCTCTTGTATTCCGCCGAGCCCTCCTGATACTCTCTCTTAGAGGTAGTTATCTCAGAATGGGTGTAGGTGTAGTTCGCCTTCAATCCGAAGTGACGGATGTATTTGATGACATCTATCTCGAAGCCCATGTTCTTGGCATTTCCCAGATTATCAGGCATATAGTAAGCGTCGGCTCCACTGCCTATCTTGCCATCCGAGGTAACGAAAACCTGCTCTATTGGGTCCTTCAGATACTTATAGAATACGCCCGCCAGAATCTGCTCCGTCTTGCTAGGAAACCATTCCCAGCGCAGGTCCACGTTGTCGATGCGCGCCCTCTTCAGGTCGGGATTACCTTTTTCCATATACTCCTCGCCCATAATCTGATAAGGCACTATCTCGTAGAACCCTGGGCGATTGATGGAGCGATAGTAAGAGAGGCGCACGTTCATCTTCTGCGTAGGCGTCCACTTGATGGATGCCGATGGCAGATAATCCCAGTAGCTCTGCTCGCCCACCTGCCCCATGTTGCGGAACTTCTGCAGCATCGTGTAGATTTGGTTGGTATGCTCGGCACGGAAACCAGCGTTCAGCTCGCCAAGTTCCGACTTCAGGATAACCATGGCATAGGCTGCGCCGATGTGCTCCTTGGAATCGTAATTAAGCTGAGATGCCTGAGAATAAGGGGTCTTCACCGTCCAGTCGATGGCGGCAAACTGGTCGAATCCATTGCCATCCAAGCGTTGAGAGATGTTGGTAGGACCAAAGATATAAGAGTAATATCTATTGTTGCGCTCCTTGCGGCGATACTGCGCACCCGCCTTCCAGAGGGCATCCAGCTTGGAGGAAAGATGGGTATCGAGAGAGAGATTGATGTAGCCCGCCAAGTCCTTGTCGTCATTGTGCTGGAAGCGGCGCTCCATGTCCTTAGGCTGCGTCTTTAATATCGTCTTGTTGCCACTCCAGAGAGAAGAGCCATTGCCAGATGTACCACCTGAAGCATCAAATGCTCCATCAGCCTGCACGGTATTCGTCAGCGTGAGATACACTCTGTCTGGGTCCTTCTCCTTTGCCTCGGAATAGAGTCCCGACCAATCTACCGTAAAGTTCTTGGTGAGATGGTGCGTGCCCTTGAGATGAGTAGCAAAGATGCTCTGCGTCTGAGAGAGCGAGCGAGTCTCGTCATCCTGCGTATAGGTATCGCTGGAGATGTATTCGGTGTTGATGCTATTGTTGTAGCGGATGCCCTTGGAGTTGGTGTTCACATACATGTTGTACCACTCCAACTTGTGGTTGCCGAGGGTCAAGTCCACCTTGGCGTGGAGTCCGGCGGTGAGGTCGTGGATGCTGTAATAGCGGTGCTGTAGGCTGCTGATATACATCGCCTGCTCGCCCGAAGCCATTTTCACGCTGTTATATGTGCGCTCGGTGCCTCGGAAGATATTCTGAATGCTACCAGCCAACATCACGCCGAGGCGATCCTTCCAAAATCGGTTGCCGATGCTCAGACCGCCGATGAAGTTAGGGGCTGGCATGGAGTGGCGGCTCACCTCGGTAGGTCCGTTCTTGAAGTCGGCCATCGAAGCCTTGTAGTCCTTGCCATACTGCTCGTAGGGAGCCTGCTTGGTGTAGTCGCTGCGGTTGGAGGAGAGATAATCCCTGCCGCTCTTCATGAAGTAATCGCTCGTGCCCACGGCGGCATTCGCCTGTAGCAGGAAGTGGCTAGGCGCATCCTTCATCACCATGTCTACCACTCCACCGGCTGCATCACCCTCCATATCGGCGGTCAAGGACTTCGACACCACGAGGCGGTCCATCAAGTCGGATGGGAAGATATTGAGCGGGATGTATCGGTTTTTGTCATCAGGCGAAGGAATCTTCACGCCGTTCACCAGAGTATAGTTATATCGCTTGTCCATGCCTCGGAGGATGGCGTAGGAAGCCTCGCCCGAAGCATCTCGCTCCATCGTTACGCCAGATACGCGCTGAAGCACGCTCGCCACGTTGACATCAGGCGATAACTGAATGCTCTGCTGGCTCATCACGTTGAGCACGTTGCCCGCCGTCTTCTCCAGGTCGATGGCAGAGCGGTCGCTGTGATATTCCTTGTGGCCAGTAACCACCACCTCGCCCAACTGCTTGGCATCCTCCTCCAGACTGATTTCATATTTCTTTTTGGCCACGTCCACCACCATCTCCTTGGTCTTGTAAGACATATAGGAGATGATGAGCGTCACCTTGCCTCGGTCGGGCAATTCGTGGAGCGTGAAGGAGCCATCCAGACCAGTCGTGGTGCTCAGCTGGGGCAATTCCTTCACCCTGATAACGGTACCGATGAGCGGTTCGCCCGTCTTGTTATCCTTTACAATTCCATCGAGTGTATGGGCATTCATCGCCATCACGGAGGCGATGAGCGCCGCACTCATCATGATTCTTTTCATTTATTTCGTCTTTTTAATTTCGTGTATGATATTTCCGTCCTTGTCTATCATCGAGAGGCGGAGCTGCTTCTTATCCACTGTTATCACGGAGAATCCATCGGCTGGGCTACAGAACTGGGTGCCGTCCACCGCCTCCACGGGGCGAGCGAGGGATGCGGAGGTGTTGACCACGTAGTCGATAGGGTCGCCCTTCTTCTGGATGTGCTGGAAGTTGTGGATATGTCCGCACGCATAGATTGCCACATTATTATATTTATGGAGGATAGGCATCACGCGCTTCTGCATGTCGAGGCGTTCCGATTCGCTCTTCTCGGTGTCGGCGTAGATGGGATGATGGCCCACCACGATGACCCAGTCTTCATGGGCATTCTTCAAGGTCTCGTCCAGCCAAGAGAGCTGCGCCTGCATGTCCTCCTTTCGGGCATCAGGATAAGTCTCGGAGTCCTGGCGATACTTGTCGATGAGCGGAGCGGTGTCGAGGAAGATGACACGTACGGTGGTCTTCTTGTGGGTGAACACCTTCGTGTAATACTTGGCTGGCATCATCCAGCGGCGACTGATGCTGCCATAGTGCAGGAAGGCGTCGGTGTTGCCACGATACTCATGGTTGCCGCACACTGGGAACCAGTCTATCATCAAGTCGGGATGCGAGTAGATGAGCTCATAGTTGGTCATCCACAGCGGGTCTTGGAGCGATGCGATGCCATTGAAGTGGTGGATGTCGCCCACGGCAAGCACGCACTGAGGGTCTACGGTGCCCGCCATCTCGCCCATCAGTTCGGCGATAGTTTTCTGGTCGTAGTAGCCGTTGCGTCCCAGGTCATTCGCCATGTAGAGGGTTATTTCGCCCTTGAGGGTTTCCCACTGTGAACGGCTGGCGTAAGAGCGAGCGGTCAAGTTAGTGGGCTGCACCATCGACTTATCTGCCTGCCACTGGATGGCGCTCTTGGCATTCTGCGCACTCATCGTAACACTCTGCATGGCAGGAGCCGCCATCAAGAGGCCAGCTACCAAAGCCACATTCCAAACAATCTTTTTCATCTGAATTTTCAAAAAACTATTAATATTCTATTTTTTTATTTTAATCTATATCTATCTGCAAGAAGGGAATTTCTATTCCTATTCCATCGAGATTCTGAATACTTTCTGAATTTCGGGTGCAAAATTACGGGTATCTTGTGACAAAGGCGTTACGAAGGATTGAAGATGGTTTTAAGATAAAGACACAAAAAAATGACAGTTGGCAGTTTGGCAGAAGTGGCAGTTGGCAGCAGATACAGAAGAAGGGCGTCTACAGAAAAGCATACCCTTTGACATTGGCAGAACTCATCAAGCTTAACAAGGTGTTCCAGCCAGAGATGGTTACCATCCAGGTAAACGAGGACTTCGTGGAGAAAGAGGACTACGAGAAGATTCAGCTCAAGGAGGGCGACAGAGTGGACTTCCTCTACTTCATGGGTGGCGGCGCTTGCTAATTGGGCAGGTAACAAACCTGCCCTCCCAGCGAAAATATTAGCAATTTGATATAATAAAATGGGCATTTCATACGTTATTATCAGAAAAGTAGTGACTTGCCTATCACTTTTTACATCTAAAAAAAAAAAGAAATATGATTGATTTGACAGAAGAACAGATAGAAAGATATAGCCGCCACATCCTGCTGCAAGACGTAGGACTGGAGGGACAGGAGAAACTCCTCAACGCCAAGGTGCTCATCGTGGGCGCAGGCGGACTGGGTTCTCCAGCTGCCCTCTATCTGGCTGCGGCGGGAGTAGGACACATCGGCATCATCGACGCTGACGTGGTGGACCTCAGTAACCTCCAGCGACAAGTAATCCACTTCACCAAGGACGTGGGCGTGCCTAAGGTGGAGAGCGCCAAGGAGAAGATGATAGCCATCAACCCCGACGTGGAGGTAACCACCTATCACGACTTCCTCGACTCTCACAACGCCGAAGAAATCATCAAACCTTGGGACTTCGTCATCGACTGCACCGACAACTTCCCCGTGAAGTTCCTCATCAATGACGCCTGCGTGCGCTTAGGCAAGCCATTCTCCCATGGCGGCATCCTCCGCTTCCAGGGTCAGACCTTTACCCACCTGCCAGGCACCGCCTGCTACCGTTGCTTCTTCAAGGAGCCACCTCCAGCAGGAGCCGTACCTACCAGTAGCCAGGCAGGCGTACTGGGAGCCATCGCAGGTATGCTGGGCACTATCCAGGCTGCCGAGACGTTGAAATACTTCCTCGGCGTGGGCGAGCTCTTGACCGACAGATTGCTCACCTTCGATGCCAAGACGATGAACTTCCGCACCATCAAGGTGAAGAAGCGCAGCAGCTGCGAGATATGTGGCGACCACCCTACCATCGACCACCTTTCGAGCCATTGAAAGTTAGGAGTTAGGAGTTAGGAGTTAGGAGTTAGGAGTTAGGAGTTGGGAGTTGGGAGTTGGGAGTGAGGAGTTGGGAGTTAAAAAGGGGGAGCAAAGAATTTCTTTGCTCCCCCTTTTGGTATTTTGTTACAACATAAAGAAAGGATTCCGCTAGGCAACTCCTAACTCCTAACTCCTAACTTAAATCTTGTTTCCTGCCTTAGGGAATACCACGGTAGGCTTGAAGATCTTCGCCTCCTCAAAGTCCATGAGGGCGTAAGCGATGATGATCACGGTATCGCCCACTTGCACCTTTCGGGCCGCAGCGCCATTCAGACAGATGCAGCCACTTCCACGCTCACCCTTGATGATATAAGTCTCCAAGCGTTCGCCGTTGTTATTGTCCACAATCTGCACCTTCTCACCAGCTATCAAGCCAGCGGCATCCATCAAGTCCTCGTCTATCGTAATGCTGCCCATATAGTTGAGGTTAGCCTCAGTAACCGTCACGCAATGGAGCTTACTCTTCAAAACTTCTATCTGCATAATAACTCTAAAATATGAATTCTATTTTCTATCGAATGCGATATATATAATTATGTATATATGAAAGGATTATCCCTTCTACCTATTTATCTTGATGGCTTATCCCTTGTACTTGATATGGTCGATGAGACGGATAGGAGTCTTGCCGCAATATACGGTGATGCAGCCTACCACGTAAGCCGAGTCATCCCATGAACAGACGTCCTGCAAGCTGTCGCCATCCACAATCTCGAAATACTCCACTTCCAGTCCGTCCACGGCATTGATGTCGCTCACCACCTTGTCGTGAGTCTCCTTCACGCTGTGAGTCTTGGCATACTCCACGCTCGCCTTCAGCGCCTTGTAGATGTTAGGGGCGATGGCGCGCTCATCAGGAGCCAGCAGAGTGTTGCGGCTGCTCTTGGCAAGTCCGTCCTCATCACGGATGATAGGACACTCCACAATCTTCACATCGCTGTTGATATATTTCACGAGCTGCTTGATGACGGCAATCTGCTGCCAGTCCTTCTCGCCGAAGTAAGCACGTGTAGGTCGAACGATATAGAACAATCGGCTCACCACCTGGCACACACCATTGAAGTGACCAGGGCGCTTAGCACCCTCCATCACGGTAGAAACAGGTGGAAACTCGAAGTGGCGCTTATCACGATGAGGATACATATCCTTGACCGATGGAGCAAATACATAGTCGGCACCACAAGCCTCCAAGAGCTTGCAGTCGGCATCAAGGGTACGAGGATAGCGATCCAAGTCGCCCTTGTCATTAAACTGAGTAGGATTGAGGAAAACCGAAACCACAGTAACGCCATTTTCCTTCACACTGCGCTTCACCAAAGAGGCATGACCCTCATGCAGCGCACCCATAGTAGGCACAAGGCCAATTTCCTTCCCCTCCTTGCGAACATCGAAGAGCTCGTTCTGGAGGTCAACAATCTTATTGAATACTTTCATCTTCTTTAATCTGTTTTCGGGGTGCAAAATAACAACTTTTTTCTGAAATAAGAAAGAAAAATCCTAAAAATTTGAGAATAAAAGCGTATTTTCTTGAATTTTGCACGAAAAATGCCGCAATTTGAAGATTTTTTTGTACCTTTGCACCTAATTCGTAAGAATAAAATTTAAATTTTATGGCAAAGAAAATACTTTTTATCAATCAGGAGGTCGACCCATACATAGAGAATAGCCAGATGGCTGTCTTGGGCCGCGAGTTGACTCAAAAAATGCAGGAAGCAGGTTTTGAGATTCGCACTTTTATGCCTAAATGGGGCGTCATCAATGAGCGCCGTGGGCAGCTGCATGAGGTCATCCGCCTCTCTGGTATGAACCTGATCATTGACGATACAGACCACCCTCTGATCATCAAGGTAGCATCTATACCTACAACACGTCAGCAGATTTACTTCATCGACAATGAGGACTACTTCAATCGCCGCAAGATGGGGGTTGATGAGAATGGAAAGGAATATACCGACAATGGCGAGCGTGCCATCTTCTTTGCACGTGGCGTGCTGGAGACAGTGAAGAAGCTTCGCTGGCAGCCAGACATCATCGTATGCCAAGGATGGGTGAGCGCTGTGGTGCCTTTCTTCATCAAGACTGCCTATGCCGACGAGCCTTCATTTGCCGAGAGCAAGGTGGTGACTTCCATCTATACACAGGACATCCACAACAGTCTGGGCAAGAACTTCAAGCAGTGCGTGGAGTATCGCGACGCCAAGGCTGAGTTGCTGAGCGACTACAAGGATGATTTCGACTTCGTGGAACTGGGCAAGATGGCCATCGACTTCAGCGACGGAGTCATCGAGGCAGACCAGAACGTGAACGCCGAGCTCCTGAAGTATGCAGAAGAGAAGAAGAAGCCTATCCTCCAGTACCCTGGCGAGGACTTTGCAGAACCATATGCTGAGTTCCTCCACAAGGTGTGTCCTGACGAGGAGGCTTAATACATTAACAATAGGTATTAGTAAAAATACACACATATATCTACTTATCAAGAATAATGAAGATTCTTAGATTATTAACTGTTATGATGATAGCAGCGATCACTTTCGCTGCCTGCGATGACACCACCGAGAATATCGGTGGCAGCATCACTAACAAAGTGGACAATCTCTCTATCTCTGAGGCTGTCTACAATGTTACCTCTCAATCAATGGTTCCCGGTCCGGTGCTCAGCCGCAGCAACTCAGGAATGATAGGCAAGGTGAAAGACCCTGAGACCGGAGCCTATGTCACAGGCGACTACATGAGCCAGTTTGGCGTGCTCTCCTCATTCAATGTGGACACACTCCAGTACATCAAGAATGCCAACAAGGGCGAGATTCTTGCCGACTCATGCTTCATCCTCGTCTCATACACCAGCATATACGGTGATAGCCTCGCCCCTATGAAGGTGACCGCCTATGAGATGACCAAGCCAATGACCGAGGACAAGGAGTATCTCACTGACTTTGATGCCTTCGGCGATGGATTCGTAAGCAAGGACAACTATCCGGGAAGTGCTACATACAAACTGAGCAAGGCAAACGGTGCGTTCAAGATCTATCTGAACAATCCCTACACCAAGAATGGTGTAACCTACAAGAACTATGGCACTTACATCATGCAGACATTCGTGGAGCATCCAGAGTATTTCAAGACCAACTACCGATTCATCCACAACGTGTGCCCAGGCTTCTATCTGAAGACGGAGGGCGGCATCGGCAACGTGGCGAACATCTGGAACACCGAGATACAGTTCTACTGGACTCGCCACAAGACCATCAAGGCAAGCGATGGCGTAACCGACAGCACTGCCGTGGGCTATGGCTACAACCGATTCGACGGTACCGAGGAAGTGCTCCAGCTCAACAAGATAACCAACGACCAGAACAAGTTGGCATCCCTTGCAGCCGAGCAGAACTGCACTTACCTCAAGTCACCAGCAGGCATCTTCACCGAGGTTACCCTGCCTGTGGAGGACATCATGAAGGGCCACGAGACCGATACGCTGAACACAGCCACCGTGACATTCCCAAGAATGAACAACGTAGACAACAACAACCAGTATCAGTTTGACGTGCCATCCACCATCCTCATGGTGCAGAAGGACAGTTTGGATGCCTTCTTCGCCAAGGGCAAGATCACAGATAACCGTATCTCCTACACCGCCTCTTACAACAAGAACGGCTCTGGAGTGAAGAACTCTTACACCTTCAACAACATCAGTAACCTCGTTACCACGATGTACAAGAACAAGGGCAAGAGCGAAGACTGGAACAAGGTGGTATTGGTACCGGTAACCCTCACCACCACTACCCAAAACAGCCAGACGGTCATCACTAAGATCAATCACGACATGGCGCTCACCTCTACCCGATTGGTACGTGGCACCGACACCGCCGAAGACTACATCACCGACAAGGATGGCAAGAAGGTGGCTAACGGACCTGTGAAGATCAAGGTAATCTACAGCAAATTCAAAGAGCAATAAGCTTTTGAGCAACCCAGCTTGAAAGCACATAAGCATAAAACCATTCACGTATGGCAGACAATTATCTAGAGCGTCATCGTGAGGACTATGAGCAGCGCAAGGCAGCCTGGCTTCGCCGCAAGAAGCACCTGCCTAAGCTCTCATCCCGTCCTAAGCCTCAGAGGCCAGATGACGAAGCATTATAGTTGATTTCAACCAACGACGGTGCAAAGGTACAAAAAGAGGTGTGGCATGAAAAAATATTTTCATGCCACACCTCTTTGCTAATCAAAGAATATCCAACTTGTCCTTGACACTCTTGAAATAGCGTCGAGAGACCAAGATTTCTTCCTTGTCCAGAGGTGGAGCGAAGAGGCAGCGCAGGGTATGATTTTCTATACCCATCAGGTAATCCAGATTGATGATAACATCCTGTCGCACTTGCACTAACGATTCTGCGATGGTCATGATCTGCTTGGAGGTGGTCTGCTTCTTCAGAGGGTATTCTGTGCCATCGGCTAGCTTGAGCACCCAGATGCGTGCATCGTCCAGGAAGGTGAAGGAAAACACCTCCTGAGGGTTCAACATCACCAGTCCAGAGACGGTCTGGATAGCCACTTTCCTACTCATCAGATTGTCCAGAGCCAGCATCCTGTCGCTCAGTCCGGTGTCTATCATAGCCAGCGGATTACTCCTCAACTGCTCCATACGCTCCCTGATGCGAGCCAATACTTTCTTAAACTCTCCCTCCTCATAAGGCTTGAGCAGAAAATCGAAGGCACTGGCACGCAAGGCATCTATCATATACTTATCGAAAGCAGTGTAAAACACCACCATCATGTCCTCCGACACCTTGCCTCTCAACTCTTGCAACACATCAAAGCCCGTCATCTTGGGCATCTCTACATCGAGAAACACCACGTCGGGATTCAGCTTGATGATAAGCTCGATGGCTGTCTTCGGAGAGTTGGAAGTAGCCACCACCTCAAAGTCGGGCAGCTTACCTAGCTGCTCCACCAAGCCCAGCACACAGCGAGGTTCATCGTCCACAACAATCACCTTAATAGGTTCCATATTTTTTACTTCATTTTCCATATCTTGAAAAGTTATATTTTTTTAGATTAATGATTCATACTAAAGTCATAGTGGCAAGGCACCACGATGTCTACCACCGTGCCCACAGCCGCCTCATCGCCCGTGGCTGCTTGAGCCGACTTCACCTGGAAAGTAATAGGCTCGGCATTGGAGCCATTGAGCATATCGATGGTGCTATGCAGGATGCGCAAGCCCGTACCGGTGCTCACAGCCGATGACTTGCTCTTGCGAGCATCAGCCCTAGAGTATCCGCAGCCATTGTCCCGGACCTGGATGTGAAGTCTCTCCTCCTCCATCGTGATCTTCACCTTGAGCTGTGGTGTCCTGCCGCCCATATCGCCATCGCTAAACGCATGCTTCAGCGCATTCTCCACGGGTATCTGAATGATCATGGATGGCAACATCTGCTTCTGGTCCACCTCCTCGGCTATCTCAAATTCGGGCAGCGGGAGAAGCGGATTGGTCTCATGGCGCAGATAGGAATAATTGGTCACCATCTGTAGTTCCTCATTCAGTGGAACGGCTATCTTGTCACAGGTAAGCAGATTACTACGCAATACTTGAATCAAAAGGCGCAACGGTTTGACATTAACGCCATTAGGTATGCCCGACACGAATATATTGAGCACATTAAACACAAAGTGAGGCGAGAATCTATTTCTCACATTTTCCATCTTCAGAGCCAGCATTCTCTTCATTTCTTCCTGATGCTCATGGGCACTGCGCAGCGACTTGTAGCGAGCCCAAGCGATGAGAGCCAGCAAGCCGATGACCAGCAAGCCGATGACCAGGACATAGATGATGCGCATACTCTTAGCCTCGGTCTTGGCAGTCTGCAATTTCACATCCCTACGGATGATTGCCGTATCCTGCTTAAATCTCAATTCGTTCTCATTCACACTGGAGAGCATAGTGGCATTGCGTAGCGAATCATCATATTGGCTGGTGAGTTTCTGATAGTAGAGCGCCTGATGATAGTCGCCCTCCTTCTCATAAAGTTCAGCCAGGCTGCGATGATGCAAATACATATAGTTGGGCGACATTCTGGAGAGCACATAGGGCTTGAAGAGCACCTGGTGAGCCTCTCTCAGCTCTCCCCTCTTGATGGCGAGCTGGGCATTGAGTCCGTCCAGATAGAACTGCAAGTCATTGTTCATATCAGGCTTCACCATAAAGAAAGCGCACGCTTTGTCAAGATATTTCGCCGAAGAGTCCAGTTGGTTCAGTTCCATATAAGTCTGTCCCAGGTTGGCATCCACCACCGCCATCAGAATGGGTTGCTCCAACTTGCGGGCAGCTTTCTGCGCCTTGAGGAAGCACAGAAGCGCCTTGTCGGGCTTGCCCTCGCTGCTATATACATTGCCCCAACTATTATAGAAGAAGTGAATGTCCTTGGCATTCTTGGGCGGATATTCACGCTCCGCCTTGCCAAAGTAATAGTGAGCCAAGCGATAGTTCTTCAGGTCATTATAGACCTGTCCCAGACCAGCCAAGATGCTATTCTGCGAACTGGTAACATGGAGCGAATCGGCGAGGAAGTTGGCGCGGCGATACCAAGAGGAGGCATCGGCTAGATGTCCCATCTGGCGCGCCACATCGGCGGCATTGATGCAGATGTCCACCACGTCATTGGGCTGAGGCAACTGCATGATGTCCTGATAAGCCTGCTGGAATCGCTGGGCGGCTGCCTTGCGGTCGGTATGGGTGAGCAAGAGCACGCCATAGAGATTGTTGGCATAGGAGCGCAACTTGAGCCGGTCAGCGCCCTGGGCTTGGTGCTCGCAATAGTCCAGGGAGGCTAGGATGCGGCGCTTGCACTCAGGGTCGTTGCCCTTCATGAAGTCACACTTAGCCAGGAGCAAGTTTTTCCATTGCTCCGTCAGCTGGGCGTTGCCCTTGCCCTGATACTGGTTGATGAGCAGCATCATGCTGTCTGGATTGCTCTGCAACAGTTGCTCATGCTGAGCCATGATGTCGGCAAGCGGTCCATACCATAGTTTGGTTTTCTGCTCCTTCTGTCCGCACGAAGCGAGAATCAGCGAGAGAGCCAAACAAGTAATGATCTCTTTTATTTGATGATATGTCATATTCTTCAAGTCCTATATGTTAGAGCCAATATTTAGTGTGGCAAAATTAGCTAAAATAATTGAAGAATACAACTTTTTGGTTCATTTTTATTCTAATTTTACATTTTCATGGTAATGCCCACGCTCCATTGCTATAAAACTATTTTTAACCGCATATCTCCCCTTTTCGACCGCTTATACTTATTTTTCAACCGCTTATCCCCAATTTTACCAAAAAGTATTTGGCGGTTTAAAATATTTTTACTAAATTTGCACTGCATTTTTTAATGATCTATGGAATATAGATTGAGTTAGATGTTAATTTTGTAAATAAATCCCCGCCGTAGTCGTGAGACTATGACGGGGATGACCTTTTTTATATAACCTATCAATATTATGCTCCAGGCTTATGCCTGAGGAGCCTCTTCTGGAGCCTTGTCTGCTGCTTTCTTGGCAGCCTTGGCATTTTCCTTCTGCTTTTTCTCCGCAGCCTTGGCAGCCTTCTTGGCAGCCTTCGCCTCCTTCTCTGCCTGGCGCTCAGCAGCCGTCTTGTTGCTACCGAAGGTGATGTTCATGCCCAGAGCCACGCTGGCATTGCTGCTCAGCGGAATAAACTCCTTGCTGGTCTTGCCCAAGATATGGTCCATGCCTACGAAGAAGTTGTAGCCCTTAGGATGGATATTGAGTATCCAACCGGCACTCGTGGTGAAGGTGTTGACCGCAAAGTTCACACCGCCATCCAACCAGCGCAGAGGTTTCCAGTTGGCGCTCACTCTGCCCTCTGTCCAGCTATACTTGCCATTGATGCGCGTGCTGCTCAAGGCACCAAAGGAGAGTTTGCGATACATAGGCAGGGTATATTCCGCACCCAGATTGAGTGTGGCGGCTAGCATCGTGGTTCTGCCTCCCTGGTCGCCCTGGTCTTGCAGATTGATGAAGTCGGTAAACTGGTCGCCGTAGTAGTCCAGCTCGTTGTCGATGGTATTGTCGCTCTCGCTGCCCACGGTCATGTCCGTGAATCCGCCGAAGACGAAAGCCTTGCCGCTATTGGCAGCCACCACATTATTATTCCAAGAGATGAAACCAAGGTCGAGCAAGGCTGCGCTCACCTTCCAGTCGTCATTGATCTTGTATTCGCCACCCAGGTCGATGGCCATACCAAATCCACCGAGACCTGCGCCGTCTACATCCACATCATCCACATGCGTGTATCTGCCTGGCTTGCCGTCTGGTCCCACATAGTTAGGGTCGTTATACTTCGACTCCTTCGACTTATAATAAAATCCCTTCATGGACATCTGCGCCTTGCCCTTGCCCGAAACGAGCCACATCGGATGGCCCGTGGCATCCACCTGAGTATTGGAGAGATCTGCCACCACATCGGTCATCTCCAGGTCGGCATTGGCAGCACCGAAGAGGAACTTGAGCTTGGCACCGAGGCGCAAGCGTTCATTGATCTGACGAGAATGACCCAGGGCGAGTTCTACGTATGAGCGAGCCTGCGCGCTGATGTCACCGATGTGATAAGTCTGATTGCCCGTGTTCTTGGCAAACTCGAAGAGTTCGTATGGCAACTTGACGCCCATCTGCGTGCGAGCCGAGAGCGAGATGGTGTTGTAGCCGCCCCAAGCCTTGAAACCTGCCGAGAGAATCGTTACATCCACATCGCCCGATATGCGGTTGGTGGAATTGAATCCATCGAGCGCATCGCTGGCAGAGATATATGGATTGAGGAATGTGGTCATTCGCTTGCCGCCCGGGATAGGGTTCTTCATCACCACGTCTTGGTAGCCGAAGTTGCCTCTGAGGTTCACCTGCAGATTGCCGAGTCCTGGTATGGCGACATAGTTCAAGCTATCGCCAAAGGCAGGATTGAGCGTATGGCGATAATACATATCCTCCGTGAAATAAGCCGAATTGAGATTCTGCGCCATGGCAGCACCGCCCATTGTGAGCATCGCCGCCATCAAGAGATGTCTATATGTTGTTGTCTTCATTTTGTTTTCAATCTTTTTTTTGCGTTTTTACTTTTGATAGACTCATCCATGCCCCCTCCTTAGTTGAGGTCGGCTATCACCTTGCCCACCAATTTCACCTTGATGTCATAGAGTTTCAGCGTGTGGCGCTCGGCATTCAGCGTGATGCCCGTCACCTTCTGCCCCTCAGAGCTAGCCTTACCCTGCACCTTGATGCGGATGCCATCGAGCTTCTTCAGTGCATCGTCATTCAGCTGGGTAATCTTGATGCTGAGCGGCGATGTGGCTGGATTTACGCCATCCTGCGATGCGGCGATATTGCCCGTAACTGCCACCTCCAGTTCGCTGGCAGCTATCTCATTGCCCTGTGCATCGATAGGCGTAGCCTCCAGATTGAGGAAGGCTGGCACACCATTGCTCACCTGGGCGGTAAGCTCCAGGCTGCCTCCCTTGGCTAGCTGATAATCCTTGATGTCATCGTTCCAGCCGTCGAAGCTATCATTGTATTCTATCACAGCATCCTCGGCAAAGGCGATAGGCGCATCGATGGAGTAAGATGGCTGGATGCTATAGTCGCGCTTGCCCAGCTCGAATGAGCCTTCCTCAGCAGAGTTGGCACGGGCGTTGCACACAAAGCGGATACGGTCAGGTATCGTCTTCACGAGGTCTGAGAGATTAGGCACATCCACACACTGGGCTATGGTAGGAAGCACTAAGCCTTCGCCTCTGCGACAGATGTATATAATAGATGTACCATCGCTATTCTCGGTGGAGTTGATCTTGAACTCAGGCACATCCACAGTGGCTAGCGTCTTCCCATCTTTCTCGGCAATCAAGGTGCCACTCACCAATCCTCCGATGCCCATATTGCTCTGCACACGGAGTTCTATCACTGGATTGTAGAGATCTACCACCACATTGCCATCCTTCAGGAAATCAGGCACTCCGGTGATTCTCACATCGCCCAGGTCACTGAGATCAATGCTAGGATTGAACTTGCCTCTGGCACTATTGACAGTCATATCATCCATCTCTACCACATTGCCAATGCTCACAGTACCCGAGAGGGAAGAAGATGAATAACTGCTAGTTTCCAAAGCCAGGTGGATATGGCCAGTCACCTCTACCTTATCGCCAGATATAGCCAGTTTGTCGGTGGCAGTGCTCTTGGTGAAATCAAGCGCATCCACACTCACTTCCAAATTCAAATTAGATGCAGTGGACTTGTCAACGACGGTGAGCACATTGTCCTTGACGCTAACACCCTCCTGGGCAGCCACAGAAATCTTCATATAGGCAGGGAAAGTGAGCTCTATCTTATCAATCTTATCGATCACATTATGAATATCGCGCAAGTTGATGCGTACAGCTATCTTGCCATCCACGCCTACTGAAGAAAGCGCCAATACCTCTTGAGGCTTATTTCCCGACATCTGAAAATCATACACGTCGCCTTCGCCACGAAGCACGCCGCTGCCAGCTGTCAATGCTCGGCTAGCTGCATTTCGACGAGCTGCCGAAGACAAGGAAAGCACCAAATGATTCGTGCTAGTGACATGATTCACATTGATGACGATAGGCGCAATATAAGGATGAGCCGCAGCCACGTCATTGCCCGTTTGGCGGAGCACATAGTCGTGGGTCTCTTCATCCTCCACCACTACTCCGTCCTCTTCCAAGTCAAGCACATCCTTGAGCTTGATGTCAGCAGTGGAGCTAGCTGGCAGTTCCAGTCCGTCACCTCCGATGCCGATGGTGGCATCTATCTGATCAAAATCATAGTCATTGTCGGTACATCCGGCTACGACTAGGCTTCCCGATGCTAGGAGCATCGATATGAGCCTCACTGTAAATACTCTTCTGTTCATTTTGTTTTCAAATATAGGTTAAATGGTTACTTACTGTGTGCCCAAACAATGTAGTTCTTAGACACAAATGATTACTATCTGTCTGCAAATTTAAGAAAAAAGTAGCAAACTGCCAAAGCTTTTGGCAAAAAAATAAAAAAAATACATCATCAGAGCCATTAACAATTATCATGTATGGCATCATCAAATACTATGTATGACATAACAAAACACCATATATGGCATCAACGACAAGCATGCTAGGCATTCCTATATATAATAAGGTGTACGAACACAAACCGCCCTTTTCACAGTCTTACGGAATGTTAAATAATGACTTTTTTCTACTTTTTCTGCATTTTTTCTGTCTTTTTGTTTGGTATTTCAAGTTTTTTCTTTACCTTTGCAACCGTAAACAAGAAAACAACAATTTAAACACAATAAAAGATTAAGATTATGAAAGCATCTGAAGTAATCGCGAATCTCCAAAGAAGATTCCCAAACGAGCCTGAGTACATCCAGGCAGTTAGTCAGGTTCTCGGTACTATCGAGGAAGAGTACAACAAGCACCCAGAGTTTGAGAAGGCAAACCTCATCGAGCGTCTTTGCATTCCAGACCGCGTCATCGAGTTCCGTGTATCATGGGTAGACGACAAGGGTAACGTACAGACTAACATGGGTTACCGCATCCAGCACAACAACGTGATTGGCCCATACAAGGGAGGTCTTCGTTTCCACAAGTCAGTTAACTTGGGTATCTTGAAGTTCCTTGCCTTCGAGCAGACATTCAAGAACTCTCTTACTACTCTCCCAATGGGTGGTGCCAAGGGTGGTTCTGACTTCTCTCCACGCGGTAAGAGCAATGCCGAGGTTATGCGTTTCTGCCAGGCTTTCATGACTGAGCTTTATCGCCACATCGGTCCAGACGAGGATGTTCCTGCTGGTGATATCGGTGTAGGTGGTCGCGAGGTAGGCTACTTGTTCGGTATGTACAAGAAGTTGACTCATCAGTTCCAGGGTATGTTGACAGGTAAGGGCCAGGAGTTCGGTGGTTCTCTCATCCGTCCTGAGGCTACAGGTTACGGTAACGTATACTTCCTCTGCAACATGCTTGCTACCAAGAACATCGACATCAAGGGCAAGACAGTCTTGGTATCTGGTTCTGGTAACGTGGCTCAGTACACTATGGAGAAATTGATCCAGCTCGGTGCTAAGCCAGTGACATGCTCTGACTCTAACGGTTACATCTACGATCCAGATGGTATCGACGCAGAGAAGCTCGCTTACATCATGGAGTTGAAGAATGTAGAGCGTGGTCGTATCAAGGAATATGCTGAGAAATATGGCGTGAAGTATGTAGAGGGTGCTAAGCCTTGGTTTGAGAAGGCAGACATCGCTCTCCCATCTGCTACTCAGAACGAGATCAACGAGGAGGCTGCCAAGGCATTGGTTGCTAACGGCGTAATCGCAGTGAGCGAGGGTGCTAACATGCCATCTACTCCAGAGGCTATCAAGGTATTCCAGGACGCTAAGATCCTCTACTCTCCAGGTAAGGCTGCCAACGCTGGTGGTGTGGCTGTATCAGGTCTTGAGATGAGCCAGAACTCTGAACGCTTGAAGTGGTCTCGTGAGGAAGTAGACGCTAAGCTCCACGACATCATGAACGATATCCACGCTAACTGCGTGAAGTATGGTACAGAGGCTGACGGCTATGTAAACTACGTGAAGGGTGCCAACGTTGCTGGCTTCTTGAAGGTAGCTAAGGCTATGATGGCTCAGGGCATTGTATAAGTCAAAAGATAACGTTATTGAACTCTAAATAAGAAGAGGCTGCATCTTGATTGATGCAGCCTCTTTTTTATCTTCTTATCAGCAGCTCTTAATACTGATATGAACGTGAGCTGATGCTGATATGAGCATAAACTTACGCTGATATGAACGTAAGCCGACGCTGATATGAGTATAAACTTACGCTGATATGAACGTAATACTATACTCTTAGAAACAAGAGTTATACCGGAGTTTCCGTAGGATTCTCCTTGAAGAGATCGTCTGCATTAGGCAGCTCATCCTCATCAAACCACTTGCTCAACTTGGCATAAGCCTTCTGCTTGACATCCTCCGAAACATCGCCCCACACCTTATGGAGCACATAGAGAAGCACAGCCAAGTCATCGCTCAATCCAGCGATAGGAATGGCATCTGGAATCACATCGAGCGGACTAATCAGATAGCCCAAGGCACCGATGATCATCGCCTTGTCCTTCAGCGCCACCTTGTCACTCTCCAATGTGTAATAGAGAATGAGCGCTGCATATACCATCTTGGCACCTGCACGCTTAGCCACGTGCGAAATCTTCTCGACAAATGCACTCTGAGTGAACTTGTCCTTGTACGACATAAAGTCGGGTAATTGAGGGATATTCATGTTATGATTGTTTTTAAATTGTCTTGTTATAGAACAGCACTGCCTTGATGTAAGTCTCCATCTTGCTCTCCTTGTGCTTGCCCAAGCGATAGAGTATCACCATCTGGAGCAATGCCTTGACGAAGCATGCCAAGAGCAAGCCGATTATGAGGGCGATGACCGTGGTGAGCATCTTGCCATTCTGATAGATAGGCGACTTGTCAGGGAATGCTGACAGTATGAGCACGGGCAATACCGTAAGGAATCCACCCACTGTGAGCTGGCTGCGCTTGGAGCCGCCCATATCGAGAATGGCCTGCTTATCAAACAAGTAGCCATCCAAGTCCTGGCGGTCGATGCCATAATTCTCCAGCTTAGGGAAATCTGGTTCATCGCCATACTTCTCTATCTTGCCTGTCACCTTATGCTCAAAATCATCGAAATACTGCTTTTCTGGTTCTCTTATATTCATTGCTATATTGTTAGTTTGTTTTGTTACTTCTTATTGATACACTCATTTTCTCCACCTTATTATATAGAGACATATCCATCGGATAGAGAAAAAAAGAAAGCAGTGCCCCTATAAGCCGAGTTCTGTCCCCTGTTCTATGCAACGTGTTCGTAAATTGCAACAAAAATGAACAGGTGTCTGTCATTTATCTAGTCCCAGAGTCACCCCTGGGCTCAAGCACTCTACCCTCCACAGTTAACTGACCATACCAAAAATACTGACGAGGTATAGCCAATCTCGGACGAGCCGCCCTCAATCTGTGGTATACATGAGCTTACAGCTCCCAGATGGCACAGCCTGACGATCGCCCGCCAGCTGGTGGTCTCTTACACCACCTTCTCACCCTTACCCGACACTACCCCCGCATGGATACGGGATAAGTTTCGGGCGGTTATTTTCTTCTACCGACACCTACTGTCACCAATAGCTTCTAGTTTCGGAAGTGGGATGCCCTATGCTGCCCGGACTTTCCTCTCGCGCCATACGAAAAGCGCCAGCGACAGACCGGAGCACTGCTTTCGAATTACAAAAGTACAAAAAAGATGGCAGATAAACAAGCTTTTCCCATAGATTTTAAGCTCTTTTCGCTTTTCCCTCCCTCTCATTCTGTCATATCCGTAGCCTATTTCGCTCAAAAACATATAAGAAATGGCACATTTCGTTTAACTTCGTTTGCACTTCACTCGTTTTTAGTTTTATATCCACAACTATGAAAAATCCTCAAAGTATCTAACAATTGTGAAAATAGGAACATTCAAGCTTAATAGCCGTTAAAGTGTTAAATTCAAATGTTAAAACGGAATAATTTTACACCCAAACATGAACGTATCTCAAAAAATGCATCTATATTTGCAGTCGAAAACTGACGGCTCAGTCCTCCCAAGAAGCCCAGTGCAGATTGGCACGCTTTTGGCTGTCGGAAACAAAGAAAAGAAAATAACAATAAAAAGATCAATAGACATGAAAAAGGTAACTAATTATGTAATTGCAGCACTATGCGTCAGTTCTCTCGCATTCTCTGCAGGTGCTTTTATGAAAGTTAACGCTGCGCCAGCCGTAACAGCTGCCGCTGCCGGACAACCAGTAGATTTGACCTATGCAGCCGAGAAGGCTCTGCCTGCCGTAGTGCATATCAAATATGTACAGAACTCCAAGGTGAAGACCGTAGATGTACAGGACGATCCATTCGGAGGCTTCTTCGACCCATTCGGATTCTTCGGCAATCCTGGTCAGGGCAATGGCGGCACACGCAAGCAGCAAGTGCAGACTCCTAAGAAGGAAGCCACTGGTTCGGGCGTCATCATCAGCAGCGATGGCTATATCGTAACCAACAATCACGTAGTGGAAGGAGCCGACGAGTTGACCGTCACGCTGAACGACAACCGTGAGTTCTCCGCCCGCATCATCGGTACAGATAAGACCACCGACCTCGCCCTCATCAAGATCAATGGCAAGGATCTCCCTACCCTTCCTATCGCTGACAGCGACAAGATCAAGGTGGGAGAATGGGTCATCGCAGTGGGCAACCCATTCGGTCTGAACAATACCGTAACAGCTGGTATCATCTCTGCCAAGGCTCGCTCACTCGGTGCCAACGGCGTGGAGAGCTTCATCCAGACTGATGCTGCCATCAATGCAGGTAACTCAGGTGGTGCACTGGTCAACACCCAGGGCGAATTGGTAGGTATCAACGCCATGCTCTATTCTCAGACCGGTTCATTCTCAGGCTATGGTTTCGCCATCCCTACCTCTATTATGAATAAGGTAGTGGCAGACTTGAAGCAGTATGGCAGCGTACAGCGCGTGATGCTGAGCATCCAGGGTAGCGATGTGCTCAACTACATCAACGCCCAGAAGGACAACGGCAAGGACGTAGACCTCGGCACCAACGAGGGTGTATACATCGCCAAGGTTGATGAAGATGGCAATGGTGCAGAAGCCGGACTGAAGGAAGGCGACGTCATCACCAAGGTAGACGGCAAGAAGGTGAGCAAGATGGCTGAGCTCCAGGAGCTGCTCAACGGCAAGCGCCCAGGCGACAAGATGACCATCACTTACTTGCGAAACAAGAAGAGCTACAGCAAGACCATCACACTGAAGAACGCCCAGGGCACAACAACCGTCATCAAGAGTGCCGACCTCGACGTACTGGGTGGCAGCTTCCGTCCTATCACCGACGCACAGAAGAAGCAGCTCAATATCAACTATGGTGTAGAGGTAATGAAGGTGAACAGCGGTGCCTTGAAGGATGCCGGCGTATCTCGCGGATTCATCATCCAGCGCATCAACGACAGCAACATCAACACACTCGATGACTTGCAGAAGGCAGTGAAGACAGCCTCTACCAGCAAGGACCCAGTGCTCTACATCCAGGGTGTATGGCCTACAGGCAAGAAGGCATACTTCGCAGTGCCATTGCAGAAAGACTAATGCCTGCCGCTAGCTGCCCCAAGGCAGCCAGCTAGGCATCGACAAGCAAAATAGGAGCAAAATATCACAAAAAATCTCCTAAAATACAATAAAATAGTAGGTATTTGGAAAAATATCTACTATTTTTTTTGCTATTCGAACAAAAAAGTGTATATTTGCAACTGCTTTAAAATTTGATGCCAGCATGAGACAATTAAAAATTACTCAATCCATCACGAATCGTAGCAACGCTTCGTTGGAAAAATATCTCCAAGATATTGGACATGAAGAGCAGATTTCCCCAGAAGAGGAAGTAGAGCTCGCCCAGAAAATAAGAAAGGGTGACCGCAAGGCTTTGGACAAGCTTTGCAAAGCTAATCTGCGCTTCGTCGTATCTGTAGCCAAACAATATCAAAACCAGGGAGTCGGCCTCTGCGACCTCATCAGCGAGGGCAACAGAGGACTGATCAAGGCTGCTGAGAAATTCGACGAGACCCGAGGCTTCAAGTTCATATCTTACGCCGTTTGGTGGATTCGCCAAAGCATTCTGCAGGCCATCGCCGAGCAGAGCCACATCGTGCGCCTGCCACTGAACCAGGTGGGCAGCATCAACAAACTGGTGCATGAGATGAACAAATTTGAGCAAGAGCATGAGCGCCGCCCCAACTATGAGGAAATCTTGGACAAGGTGGACATCCCCGAGGACAAGATAGCCGATGCCATCAAGGCGAGCAGCAAACACGTGAGCGTGGATGCGCCACTGGTAGATGGAGAAGAAGGCAACATGCTCGATATATTGTCTAACTCAGAAGCCCCTTCCACCGACAAGGAGCTCTTGCGGGAGTCTCTCCACACGGAGATAGAGCGCGCCCTAGCCACTCTCAAGGATAGAGAGCTGGTGATCGTGAAGGCTTGCTTTGGCATAGGCGTTCCCGAGATGACGCTCGATGAGATAAGCATCAGATTCAATCTCTCACGTGAACGAGTGCGCCAGATCAGGGACAAGGGAGTCAGAAGACTGCGCCACAATATCAACAACAAGGTACTGAAGTCTTACTTAGGATAAGGCATCAGCAAGGAAAAAGAAAATAACATTAACAAGACAATGAAGATAACAAAAATTGCATTAGCTGCACTGGCACTGGCTGGCATTTCATCGCTCGCCGTGACTGCCAAGAACGAACCAAAGACTACATATATCTTTGGTTTCGCCCAGTCATTCAATGACTCTACGGTCTATATCACAGGTGTTCAGCAGCTCGATTCAGCCTATATTCAGGGTAAAGGAAAATTCCTGGTGAGCAGAGAGAACTACTCTTACCAGTTGCGCGACTATCTGGAGCAGCACGGCGCTGGCTACAGAACTTGCAGCGTGTTCTACGACACTGACCAGAAGAAGGCGGAGAAGAAATGGGTTAAGCTCTACGACAAGTACACCGCCAAGCCAAAAGCCAAAAAGGTGAAGAACGGACAGAAAATGGACGATGCCCCTACTCCTTGGCAGGTAAAACAGATAAGCAACGGAGATTTCTCCTTCCAGTCTATCGCACCGGAGGAAAACTAACTCTATCTATATTTCTAGCAAGAAATACTGGGAGGGCAGGTTTGTTAGCTGCCCAATAAAAGAAAAAAAGCTCGATAAGCCATTCACTAGCCTATCGAGCTTTTTATGTATCTTGACTCATTCGCAATAAGACGCCTTACCAGAAGTCTGCTTGCGAAAACCATCGTTCTTTTACTTCAAGTTCTGCTTGAACCAGTTGGTAATCTGGCGCAAGAGATGATTGCGAGTGTTGCCTCCAAAGATGCTGTGATTGCGGTTGGTATACCATACTTCCTTGAAGTCCTTGTCTGCCTGTACCAAAGCCTCGGCATACTCGTAAGTATTCTGTGGATGCACATTGTCATCTGCCACGCCATGACAAATCAGCAAGGCTCCATGCAACTGATCGGCACGCTCTATAGGATTTACCTTGTATCCGTCCTCGTTCTCCTGAGGAGTGCGCATATAGCGCTCGGTATACACCGTGTCGTAGAAGCGATAACAAGTAGGAGGAGCCACTGCCACACCTGCCTTGAACACAGGTCTGCCCTCGCTCATACTCATCAAGGTATTGAAGCCACCATAGCTCCAGCCCCAGATGCCGATATTATCCTTGTCCACGTATGGCAGCGAACCCATATAGAGAGCTGTCTCCACCTGGTCCTTTGACTCCAGGTCGCCCAAGCGCAAGTAAGTACACTTCTCAAACTCAGCACCACGAGCACCCGTACCGCGACCATCTACGCAAGCTACGATGAAGCCCTCCTGAGCCAAGTAATAATCGAAGGCGCCACCATTGCCCATGCTTCCTGTGCTCCAAGAATCGAGCACCTGCTGATTGCCCGGACCTGAGTACTGGAAGAGGATGACAGGATATTTCTTGTTGGCATCAAAGTCCACAGGCTTTACCATCCAGCCGTCCAGCTTCACGCCCTCGGAAGTAGTGAAACTGAAGGTTTCGCGCTTGCCCCAGTTATACTGCTGGGTCTTCTCCACCAACTTCTTATTGTCTTCCAACATCTTGATCACCTTGCCCTTATTGTCTCTCACGGTAAATACATAAGGATGAGAGTAAGAGCTCCAAGTATTGACAAAGTAGCGATAATCGCCCGAGAAGTTAGCGGCATTAGAGCCCTTGGCATCAGTGAGTTGCTCCACCTTGCCATTCTTGTGAGCCACATATACCTGGCGGTCGTGCGCATTCAGCTTGGCAGCCTGGAAATACACATCGCCCGTCTTCTCGTTCATGCCATAGATGTCAGTCACATCATAGTTGCCCTTCTCCACCTGGCGAATCAGCTTACCATTCATATCATAGAGATACAGATGCATAAATCCATCACAATCGCTAGGCAGCAAGATGGTCTTCTTGCCCACGATGCTATTCTCCACCACTTCCTCCTTCACAAACTTAGGCACGCTCTCCTTGATGAGCATCTTGCTAACGCCCGTAAAAGGATTGACGCCATAGAGGCGCATATCATCCTGATGACGATTCATGGTGTAAACGATGAGCTGGTTGGCATCAGGCGATGTCTTGATGCGTGGATAATAGCCATTGGCATCCACTGGCACATTCAGCGCAATGGTCTTGCCACTCTTCAGGTCATAGCTCCAAAGGCTCACCTTCGAGTTGTCCTGTCCTGCCTTAGGATACTTGTATGAATACTCGCCTGGGTAATCATGAAATTCCGTGCGAGTAGGATGAGAGCCCTCGAAGAGCTGGAGCGAATAAGTCTTCACATGCGACTCATCAAATCGAATCCAGCCGATGCTCGTACCATCTGCATTCCAGGCAAAGGCACGATTGAAGCTAAACTCCTCCTCGTATACCCAGTCAGGAATGCCATTGATAACCTCATTAAACTTACCGTCCTTTGTTATCTGCACTTCCTTTTCTGTATCAGTGACATAGAGATTATTGTCCTTGACAAAGGCGATATGGCGAGAATCTGGCGACCATGTAGCTACCTGCTGGTTTTCACCCTCAGAAAGCTTCTTCAAAGTCTTCTTGGCGATGTCATATACGAAATACTCAGCCTTGAAGGAGCGGCGATACACAGCCTGGCGCTTCGTCATCACCAGCATTTTCTTGCCGTCTGGGCTAATCACATAGCCATCTATCTCCTCAAAGGGAGCCTTAGCTGCCGCTACATCGAAGAGAACAGCCACCTGCTTGCCTGTCTTGAATGAGAAACTCACGATTTGCTTGCCGTCGCTAGAAATATTAGCATACAAATCTGTACCTTCAATAGGATTGATACCCGTCACATAAGAGGCAGAAAACTCGCCCGAAGTGATAGCCTTCAGGTCCAACTTGTCTGCTGCCTGCACAGCCGATACCATCATGATTGCTGCAATAAAAGTTGTAATTTTCTTCATTTTTAGTCTTTATGTAATGCCTCGATAGCCGAGTAGTCCTCGTCTTCGAGCAATTCCTTCACCGTTATCTTAGGATTGCGCTTGACATAAGCATTGATGGTCTTTACATACTTGGCGGTAAAGATCTCCTTGCACATCGCCTTGTTCACTGCCCACATGATCTTGCCCATGTGCAAGTCTCTATCCAACTGCGGACGGGTATCGAAATTGTCCATCGGATAGATGCTGAGCAAATAGAATGTCAAACAATCGGGCACGATGTATTCTCTGGTCATCAATGCGCGCTGCTGCGCTGTGTAATATTTCTTGTAGAGTGGATAGTTGGCACCCATATACTTATCCAGCGAGATGCCCACGGAGTGCTCGCCCACCACGATGCTCTGGTCCAAGGCGCCTATCTGGGCATAGAATGACGGCTGCTGCATCTCTGGTATCCAGCCCTTGAGTCGCTGGAAGGCTGCCACTAGCTGCTCGTTGATGTCGTCCATATTGGCATATTCTGCCTCGGCATCAGCAATGAGAGCCTGGAGCGTGGAGTCCTGATAGAACATAAGGAAGCGGTTGCTGATGTTGGCATCGGTGATGGTGCCTAGCTGCAACATCTTCTCTATCAGGGTACGAGTCTCGATAGGATAATCGGTGTTCATCGATTGAAGGGCCGAGAAATCGCCCGTGGTCAGATAGCGACTCTCCAAGCGGTCATAGCGCTGCACCGACAGGGGTGCGACAATACTGTCTTCGTTCGGCTTGAACTTAAATTCGCAAGCCGAACAAAGAAGCACACATGCTAATAGGACGATATATCTATATAAGTGTCTCACAAATTTGCAATCTTTAATAGTTACGACTGCAAAAATACTAAAAAATCTCTTAAATACAAAACTTTTTAGTGAATATTTTTTAATATTTTACGATTATAGGCTGTTCTATCTGTTTTTTCCAACATTTAAGCCACTCATACCACTCTTTCTCGCCCTTCAGACCATAGGTTTCGTTGGCGCTGGTATAGGCTAGCTTGTAGCTCAGCTTGTTGCCTATCGGTCTCACTACCTGCGTATAACAGTCCTTGTTGGCTGGCATCTGCTTGGCTAACATCTGGGCTGGCACATAGATGCCCAAGCCCACGGTTTCGAGCTTATGTTTGCCATCATCCTTGCCCGTAGGCCAGTCGCTGCCCCAACAGCCGCGCAAGCCCTTGCCATCGGCATACTCGCTGGAACCCTTCACATTGATGAGTCCGGTTGCAAAGTCATAGTTGCTCACGTCCTTATTGAAGAACACGTCCACGTCGAAGTCTCTGTGTCCGGCATAGATGGTATATCGAATGGTGGCATTGACGGGCTTCAAGCCTGGAGCAGGCGTCCATCCCCTATCGTCCAATTCCACGATGGCACGCAGCGGACCTTCTGAGATCACTCGCTGCTCTTGGTATTTCAAGTCATTGAGCAACACTTGGTTCCGTCCGTCCCATCCTCTCAAGGCTCCCAGTCCGTATGTATTGCCCACCCAGAGGCAGTCATCGCCCGAGCCTGCAGCTATCTGCTCTTCCGATGGATAGAACTGAGTCTTCTCTATTACCAGTCCTGGATTGATCTTGCCATAGAGGTCGATGGTCTGACGATGGTCAAAGTATATGCGCATAGCCACCAAGTCGCTCTCAAAGCAGATGCCATGGGAATGAACATAGTGATAGGGATCCTTGGTTCGCTTGTCGAAGGCGATACTCTTCAGATAGATATCTTGCTGGTTCTTGGCTAGTTTCTTGTTGCGGCTAGGCAGGCAGAGCTCGGCAAAGGTGCGGGCAGGGTATTGCGCCTGCTCGCCTTCCTCATATAGGCTCACGCAGTATGTTTTCTTCTCCTTCTTGCCAAGGTTCACCAAGAAGCAGAGTTCATCGTTCACGCAGTCTCGGTCCAGGTCATCGAGCTGTGATGGAATCTCCTTGCCATCCACTTTTACCACAGCCTTCTGGATGTCTCCCCATGACTGGAGATCCATCACTACGGGGACATCCTGGCGTGCCTCTCCCGATGGATTCTTCACCGTTACCTCAACTAGCTTCTGAGCCTGCACGCCCAGTGACAGAAGGGCTGCGACTACTGCCATCATCATTTTCTTTTTCATTGTCGTATCGTTTTTAAGTTTAGTTTGTTTGTGTTTATAAGCTAGAAAATAACTTTTTCCCCTTCACATAATATTGCCAGAGGATAGAGCAGTCGAAGACTTGCTTCACATGCTCGCTTACTCGATGCTCTTGAATGCGGCGGCGGTCTTCGTCGAAGTCTTTCTTCCATGCCTTGAATGCTTTTCTTGCCTTGTAGATAGCTCGGAAGTCTCCCCAGTTGTGCTTCAAGATGAGCATCTCCCAGGCAGCGAGATAATCCAAGAACCAGCGCATACGCATCACGTGATTCAAATCCTTATCGCTCAGATTCTTATAGAGCATGGTTAGATTATTTCTGAAATTCAAGTACGTCTTCATCGGATTGCTCTTAGGCAGCGTTCCTCCGCCCACATGATAAACCTCGCTCTCTGGGATGCAGTATATCTTTCTGCCCATCAATCGCAATCGCCAGCAGAGGTCTATCTCCTCATTGTGGGCAAAGAATCTGCCGTCCAGTCCGCCTGCCTCCCAATAGTCCTTGCTGCGAATCATCATGCAGGCTCCCGTAGCCCAGAGCACTTCCTGCTGATAGTCATACTGACCATTGTCACGCTCCACGGTATCAAAGATTCTGCCACGGCAGAAAGGATAGCCATACTTGTCGAGGAAGCCACCGCAGGCACCGGCATACTCAAAGCTGTCCTTGTCATATTCGGCAAGCAACTTAGGCTGGCAGGCTGCCACCTGAGGATGAGAGTCCATAAACTCGATGAGCGGAGTGAGCCAATGATGCGCCACCTCCACATCGCTGTTCAGGAGCACATAATATTCTGCCTCTATCTGCTTCAGGGCACGGTTATAGCCCTCGGCAAAACCGAAGTTCTGCTCCAGCACGATGGTCTTAACCTGCGGAAACTGAGTCTCCAAGAGATGCATGGACTGGTCTGACGAACAATTGTCCGCCACCCATATCTCGGCATCCTGCCTAGAATATTCCACTACATTGGGAAGATACTTGGCAAGCATCTTCTGCCCATTCCAATTCAATATGACGATTGCTACTTTTGCCATAATTCTTTCAATTTATTATTCAGGAGATTGGTAAACTCATAGTTTTTCAGTCCCCATTTCGGAGCCACCAAGAGTTCCTTGGGCGATTGGCTCACAAATCTCTCCAGTACCAAGTCCTTGCGGAGCAGCTGGATATATCTTACGATGACGTCGATGTATTCCTCCACGGTATATATATGGAAGGGATGCTCGGCATATTCCTGCGCCAGTTTCGTGCCCTTGATGATCTGCATCTGATGAATCTTCAGGATGTCGAGCGGCAGGCTGGAGATGATGGGAGCCTGGCGCAGACTCTCCTCGGCATCCTCGCCTGGCAATCCGATGATGATGTGCCCGCCTGTCAGGATGCCTCGCTGATGTGTACGCTCCACAGCATCACGGCAGCAAGCGAAGTCATGACCACGGTTGATGCGGCGCAGCGTCTCGTCATTGGCACTCTCGATGCCATATTCCACCAAGACAAAGGTGCGCTGGTTGAGCTCTGCCAGATAATCCAGGAGTTCATCGCTTACGCAGTCAGGGCGCGTGCCTATCACGATGCCCACCACATCTTCCACCTGCAGTGCCTCCTCATACATCGCTCGGAGATGCTCCACCTTGTCGTAGGTATTGGTATACGCCTGGAAATAAGCCAGATATTTCATATCCGGATATTTTCTGCTAAAGAAAGCCTTGCCCTCCTCCAACTGTTCGGTGATAGACTTCTTGCGGTCACAATAGCTGGGATTGAAGGTGCGATTGTCACAATACGTACATCCGCCACTCGATATCCGCCCATCCCTGTTAGGACAGGAGAATCCCGCATCTATCGAAATCTTCTGCACCCGAAAGTCAGGGAACTGCTTCCTGATCCACGTCCCAAAGTCATTATAATACAAACTCATAATCTTAAAAACAACTCCTAACTCCTAACTCCTAACTCCTAACTCCTAACTTACATGATTTCCGCCTTGAGTGCAGTCTTGTCGTGATTGAACTCTCCCAGGCGAACCTTGATGAGCTGGTTGTCATATTCCTCCTTGGCGAGGGCTGGCGACAGTTCCACACGCACATAGTTCTTGGTGAAACCATGCATCGCCTTGCCACGAGGCGCCTTCTCGAAGAGCACTTCCGCCTCCGTGCCGATATACTGAGCATAGAATGCCTGCGTCTTCTCATCGCTCAACTCCAGGAGTCGCTTAGAGCGAAGCTTCTTCTCCTTGTCGCTCACCACGTATGGTATCTTGAGCGCTGCCGTGCCCGGACGCTCCGAATATGGGAATACATGGAGCTGGGTAACAGGCAGACTCTTCAAGAACTCATAACATTCCTCGAAGCATTCTGGTGTCTCGCCTCTACAGCCCACCATCACATCCACACCGATGAAGGCGTCTGGCATCTTCTCCTTGATGAGATTCACCTTATGGGCGAAGAGCGCCTTGTCATAACGGCGATGCATCAGCTTGAGCACCTCGTCGCTACCACTCTGCAATGGGATGTGGAAGTGAGGCATGAAGGCACGGCTCTCGGCGCAATAAGCAATGAGGTCATCATCGCAAAGGTCTGGCTCCAGACTGGAGATACGATAACGCTTGATGCCCTCCACCAGGTCGAGTGCTTTCACCAAGTCGATGAATCGCTCGTGTGTGGTCTGTCCGAAGTCTCCGATATTCACACCGGTAATCACGATTTCCTTGCCTCCCTCACGAGCTGCCTGCTCACTCTGCTCCACGAGCGAAGCGATGCTAGGGTTACGAGAGTTGCCACGGGCGAAAGGTATGGTGCAATAGGTGCAATAGTAGTTGCAGCCATCCTGCACCTTAAGGAAGTAACGGGTGCGATTGCCTCGTGAGCATGAAGGTTGGAAGGTTTTGATGTCCTTGGTCTTCACGCTGTGATGCTCGTGCAGGGATGATGAATTGCCAGCTTCGGCTGCATCGGCTGAAGTCAAACCATGCTCGATGGCAAACTTCTGTGCCCAGGCATCGCTGAGATATTGTATCAAGTTAGCTTTCTCATTGGCTCCGAGCACCAAGTCCACGCCCTCTATCTTGCTCACATTCTCCGACTCCAGCTGGGCATAGCAGCCCGTCACGATGACGAATGCGCCAGGGTTCTCTCTCACCATGCGGTGGATAGCCTGACGGCACTTGTGATCGGCAACCTCGGTTACAGAGCAAGTATTGATGAGACATATATCGGCACGCTCCCCCTTCTGTGCGGTGATGACGCCCATGTCCTCGAGCATCTTGCCAAAAGTGGAGGTTTCAGAGAAGTTGAGTTTGCAGCCCAGTGTATAGTAAGCTGCCTTTTTGCCTTGGAAAGCACTTGAATCTATCATATATTATCTATTATCTGGTTGGTATCGTTGTTTTACAAAGCCTTAGCCTATAAAAACGAAAAAGCCGCTAGACCGAAGTCCAGCGGTTGTTTCTCTCATTTTTCGTTCGTAAAGTAATCTGAGATTACTTAGCAGAATCTGCAGCAGCAGTGTCAGCAGCAGCAGTATCAGCAACAGCTGAATCTACCTGAGCTGTGTCAGAATCAGCAGAAGCTGTGTTCTGAGCTGTTTTGTTACCACAAGATGCGAAAGAGATAGCTGCGATAGCTACGAACATTAAAACTAATTTCTTCATTTTCTTTGCTTTTTAAATCTGTAAAACAATCATTTGTTCTTTAAAACGATGCAAAGGTAAGCATTTTTTTGATACGTTGTTCTTTTTTTTGTGACTTTTTTTTAGGCCATTTTGTAACATTTTTACAAGTAGCTGATTTTCTGTATATTACAAACTGCTAACAAAGGTTAAAGTTTTTAATGTGTTCGTGAACACCCCGATTTTAACACTTTTGAGTACTTTTTTGTGTTCGCAGCGCAAGCGTGAAATACTGGGAGGGCAGGTTTGTTACCTGCCAAATATGGGGGAATGCTTTTTTGTGTGATAATGGAACATACTTGTTCATTGGGCAGGTAACAAACCTGCCCTCCCAGCATTTCTTGCTGATTAGCGTAGTAATCTATATATTATATAATGTACGCGCGCGATAGAAAATATCTAAAGTTCTGCGAGAAAAAACATAAGTTCAAGCCGAAAAGTTTGCTTATACAAGATGTTTTTAGTAACTTTGCATCACCTTAGAAAAAGGATAGATGATAAAAATCCGATAGAAAACAGAAAACAATAACAAAGACATGAACCAACTGAAAGAAAACGAAGGCATACCTGGCAGCATATTGCTTACCATGGCCATCATTGCCGGATTCACAGTAGCCAACTGCTACTACAACCAGCCGCTCCTGGAGATGATCAGAGGCGACATGGGAGTCAATGAACAGCAAGCCAACCTCATCACCGTGATCACGCAGATAGGTTATGCGCTGGGCCTGTTCTTCCTCATCCCGATGGGCGATCTCTACTCCCGTCGACGTGTCATCCTGATCAATATGACACTGGCAGCCCTCATGGCCATCATCATCGCCATGGCTTCCCGCATCTGGCTGATATGGGGCGCATCGCTTATCCTGGGTGCCTGCTCAGTGATACCCCAGTTCTTCATTCCGATAGCCGGACAGTTCTCCAAGCCCAAGGACAAGAGCCGCAACATGGGATTTGTGCTCTCGGGACTGCTCACGGGCATCCTCGCCTCACGAGTGGTGAGCGGCTATGTGGGCGACTGGTTGGGCTGGCGCGAGATGTTTATCATCGCTGCCATCGTGATGGTGATTTGCATGGCCATCACGCTGAAGATGATGCCCGACATGAAGCGCAACTACGTAGGCACCTACCGCGGACTGATGATCACGGTGGCTGAGATATTCCTCTATCATCCTCGCATACGCCTCTACTCCATCCGTGCAGCCTTTGGATTTGGCAGCATGATGGCGATATGGTCGTGCCTAGCCTTCCTGCTGGCGCAACCTCCTTTCCTGGCAGGTAGCGAGATGGTGGGACAACTGGGACTGTGTGGCATCGTGGGTGCCATCGTGGCTAGCGGTCTGGGCAAACTGGTGCCTAGATTCGGTATCAGGAAGTTTAGTCTGGCAGGAGCCATCCTTCAAATAGTAGCCTGGTCCATCGCCATTGCCTTGGGCGATAGTTATGCAGGACTGATAGCTGCCATCATCTTGGTGGATGTAGGATTGCAATGCCAGCAACTCAGCAATCAGAGCGGATGTATCCAGGAGATACCCGAGGCTGCCAACCGTGCCAACACCATCTTCATGACCACTTATTTCATAGGCGGTTCGCTGGGCACCTTCTGCTCCGGACTGGCATGGATCCATCTGGGATGGCCGGGCGTATGCTTCGTAGGCATCATCTTTGCCTTCATCTCCCTAACCATCACCGTATCATATACTAAATAAAAAATACTGGGAGGGCAGGTAAACAAACCTGCCCTCCCAGTATTTCTGATTATTGGGCAGGCAACAAACCTGCCCTCCCAGCATTTCTTGCTAGAAACTAATGACCTAGGATCGTAAACTTGGCAAACTTCAGGAGCAACTGCTTGGTTCCAGAGTTCTGGAACTCAACCGTTGCCTTGGCGTTTTCGCCCGCTCCCTCTATCTTGAGCACAGTGCCAATGCCGAAACGCTGATGCTCTATCCTTGCTCCCTCTTTCAAGCCTGACGCAGCAGAAGAAGATACGGAGGATGAGCCTCCTGCACTGCTTGTACCCATGATTCTCTGTGCTGCATTCAGTGCTCTCACAGACTTGAAGGAAGATCTAGGAGATTCGGATGCAGAAGACACTGGGCTAGATACAGATGACGTTGGTCTAGATACAGATGATGCTGGTCTAGATACAGATGATGCTGGTCTAGATACAGAAGAAGTATACGATGGTTTAGGGTCTGCCTTAAACTGGGATGAAACGGAGTTTCTGTCCCATGGCATTCTGCCACCATATCCCGTCTCACGCTTACCATAACCCGTCTCACTCCTACCATAGCCACCACCGAAGTCATCATTTCGCTTACTACCATAGCCACCACCGAATATCGAGCCACCCATTTCTTCCTGGCTGTCCAGCAGGTTGGCATCTATCTCATCGATGAAACGACTAGGATTGTCAAATTCCATCTTTCCATAGCGCCAACGATTCTTGGCATTGGTCAGGATGCAATGCCTCTCGGCACGGGTAATAGCCACATAGAGCAGACGGCGCTCCTCCTCCAACTCTCTCGGAGATACTGCAGCTATAGGACTTGGGAAGATGTTCTCCTCCAAGCCCACCACGAAGACAGTAGGAAACTCCAATCCCTTGGCTGCATGGACCGTCATGAGCGACACGCGTGGCTCATCCTTCTCTCCGTCGCTATCGGCATCGGTGAGCAGCGCCACGTCCTGCAAGTAATCGGTCAAGAAAGTCTCGTCCATCCTGCCCTCTTCTCGGCGTTCCTCCACGAATACTGACATACCGCTCAGGAGCTCCTCCAGGTTTTCCTGGCGAGCCAGGTCGTCGGCATTCTTGCCCGACATGATGTCCTCGCTGATTTTGCTCTCCTTGATGATGGCATCACCGAGCTCATACACATCGGTGGTGTGCGAACGCTCGATGAAGGAGCTGATGAGCAGGCGGAAGTTATCGAGCTTGGTCAGCGTTCCCTTGTTCACGCTGAGTCCGTAGTGTACAGGATTGCCTATCACCTCCCAGAAGCTCACATGGTTCTGGTGGGCACAGTCTGCCAACTTCATGATAGTTGTGGCACCGATGCCACGAGCCGGATAGTTGATGATGCGCTTGATGGCCTCCTCATCGTCGGGGTTAGCCACCACTCTGAAGTATGCGATGATGTCCTTGATTTCCTTGCGCTGATAGAAGCTCAATCCGCCATAGATGCGATAAGGAATGCCCTGCTTTCTGAATTCCTCCTCGAAGCTACGGCTCTGCGCATTGGTACGATAGAGAATGGCAAAATCCTGATATTCATAGTCTTCCTGACGCTTGATGCGCTTGATGTCCTTAGCCACAATGACCGCCTCCTCCTTGTCGCTATAGGCTGGCTTATATTGTATCTTTTCGCCCTTGGCATTCTTGCTGTACACATCCTTCGGTATCTGGTTGCGGTTGTGCTTGATCAAGCTGTTGGCTGCCTCTACGATGGTCTGGGTGGAGCGATAATTCTGCTCCAACTTGAAGAGTTTGGTATCTGGCAACTGCTTCTGATAGTTGAGGATATTGTCGATGTTGGCACCACGGAAACTGTAGATGCTCTGCGAGTCATCACCCACGGCACACACACGCAATTTTTCCCTGCATAGCTGCATCACGATAGACATCTGCACATGGTTGGTGTCCTGATACTCATCCACCAGGATATAGTCGAATCGATCGGAATACTTCTTACGGATGTCCTCATGCTCACGAAACAATTGGAAGGTGAGCATCAGGATGTCGTCAAAGTCCATGGCGTTGGCTTGCCTGCATCGCTGCACATAGGCGGTGTATATCTTACCTATCTCGGACATATTGGCACGCTTGTTCTGCTGCCATATCTCGCGGTCAGCCTCGTATGCGGCAGCAGTCACTAGATTATTTTTCGCCATTGAGATCTTAGCATGCACTGCAGCTGGCTTGTAAGCCTTCTCGTCCAAACCCATCTCCTTGACGATAGCCTTGATGAGCGAGCGAGAGTCAGCCTCATCATAGATGGTGAAGTTGTTGTTGAACCCGATATGCTCAGCCTCGGCCCTCAAGATTCTGGAGAAGATGCTATGGAAGGTACCCATATAGAGATGCTGGGCAAGGTCCTCGCCCACCAGTCTGCCGATACGTTCCTTCATCTCCTTCGCCGCCTTGTTGGTAAAGGTGAGCGCCATGATGCTCCAAGGTTTCAGTCCCTGGCTCAGCAGATAGGCTATCTTATAGGTGAGCACACGTGTCTTGCCCGAACCTGCACCAGCTATCACCAGCGAGGGTCCGTCGATATATTCCACAGCCTTGCGCTGCGCTTCATTCAAGTCGTCAAGTAAATTCATTTATTATAATGTAAAAGATAAGAGCGATACTCTCAACTAAATAAGCATCTTGCTTATTGGGCAGGTAACAAACCAGCCCTCCCAGTATTTCTTACTAATGTTATTTCCCTCTATATCCGCCCACGGCGGTCTTTGGGTCCACGTCCTCGCCCTCACGTGGGAAGGCAGGGATGAATCGCATCTGATGCTCTATCTGATGCTGGCGCTTCTTCATGTAGGCACTAGGATGCAGGGAGCTAAACTTGCGCGGATTTGGCAGTGTGGCGGCTATCAGGGCACACTCACTGCGGAAGAGGTCTTGCGCCTTCTTATTGAAATGGTATTCCGCCACGGCATCCACGCCATAGATGCCCGGTCCCATCTCGATGCTGTTGAGGTAAACCTCCATGATGCGCTGCTTGCTCCACATCATTTCGATGAGGAAGGTGAAATAGACCTCGAAGCCCTTGCGAGTCCAGGAGCGACCTGGCCAGAGAAACACATTCTTGGCGGTCTGCTGACTGATGGTGCTGGCTCCATGCACCTTGCCTCCACGGGCATTGTTCTTAGCCGCACTCTCGATGGCGCCAAAGTCAAAGCCATGATGCTTCAGGAATCGGGCGTCCTCGCTCGCCATCACCGCCACGGGCATGTGGGGCGAAATCTTGTCCATCGAAACCCAGTGATGATGCAGAGTAACACTCTCGCCGTCAGCTACTTGCTGGAAGCAACGAATAAACATCAAGGGGGTGAAACATACAGGGATAAACCTATACGCTACAACAGCAAGAATGGTGGTACTGAAAAACAGCACCACCACCCATCTGATGATATTTTTGATTTTCTGCAAAATCATATATGAATTATTTCAATGTTCCGTTGTTGGCAGCATTAATCATTGCCTGGCTAGCATAGAGATATACCTCTACACGACGGTTGGCCTGACGCCCCGCTGCCGTGCTATTGTCGGCAACTGGATTGCTAGAGCCCAAGCCCTGCACAGACTTCACCTGATTGGCAGATACGCCACAGGAAGACAAGTAGTTGTATACAGACTTGGCACGATTCTCGCTCAATGGCAAGTTGATGCCGTCGTTACCGGTATTGTCGGTATAGCCCTGGATGGCAACCTCGCAGTCGGTATTGCCCTTCAGTGTAGTGGCAAGCTGTGCCAAATCATTCTTGGCAGCGGCATTGAGGTCATATTTATTGGTCTGGAACAGGATGCCAGAATCGAAGGTTACCTTGACAGCAGCCAATCCATTGGCATCAGTTACGGTAGAAACCTGCGCATTCTGAATTTGCTGAGCCTCCCGCTTTACCTTGTCCATATGGCGACCGATGAGGGTACCAGCTCCTGCGCCTACGGCAGCACCGATGGCTGCACCTACTGCAGCACCTGTACCACGATGGCTATTATTGAGCAATCCGCCCACGATTCCACCGAGGGCTGCACCAGAACCGGCACCAATCAAAGTACCATTAGCCTGATTGCTACCACAACTACCCAAAAGTAAGCAGAGAGAGAGTCCTGCTACTGCAAAATTCATCTTTTTCATTTCTAAATCTCCTATATTTATGTTATTTAATTGCAAAGATACGTCTTTTTTCTCCAAAACGGAGCGTTTTCTAATATTTTTTTGTATTTTTGCATGCAAAATTAAAAGTATTTGTGCAAATGCACTAGGGAAATCACCTATTTTGGGTGTGGGAAATCCCTATTTCGCATGCTTTCGAGCGATAAAGATAAGAATAAAATAATAATACATAATTAATAATATGGCTAAGGAACTTAAGAATTTGACCAAGCGAGCTGACAACTACAGTCAGTGGTATAATGACTTGGTAGTAAAAGCCGACCTCGCTGAGCTCTCACCAGTTCGCGGTTGTATGATTATCAAACCATACGGCTACGCTATCTGGGAGAAGATGCAGCACGAGCTCGACAAGATGTTTAAGAAGACAGGTGTACAGAACGCATACTTCCCTCTCCTCATCCCGAAGAGTTTCTTCTCTCGTGAGGCTGAGCACGTGGCAGGTTTCGCCAAGGAGTGTGCCGTGGTTACTCACTATCGCCTCAAGGCTTCTGAGGATGGCAAGAGCGTGGACGTGGATCCAGCTGCCAAGCTCGATGAGGAGCTCATTATCCGCCCTACATCAGAGACCATCATCTGGAACACCTATAAGAACTGGATTCACTCATGGCGCGACCTCCCTATCCTCTGCAACCAGTGGTGCAACGTGATGCGCTGGGAGATGCGTACCCGTCCTTTCCTCCGCACATCAGAGTTCTTGTGGCAGGAGGGCCATACAGCCCACGCCACCAAGGAAGAGGCTGAGGCAAAGGCTCAGGAGATGCTGAAGGTATACGCTGACTTCGCCGAGAACTACATGGGCGTGCCTGTGCTCCAGGGTGTGAAGAGCGAGACAGAGCGCTTCGCAGGTGCCCTCAACACCTATACCATCGAGGCGATGATGCAGGATGGCAAGGCTCTCCAGAGCGGTACATCTCACTTCTTGGGTCAGAACTTCGCCAAGAGTTTTGATGTTACCTATCTTAATAAGGAGAACAAGCCTGAGTACGTATGGGCTACTTCTTGGGGTGTGTCTACCCGCTTGATGGGTGCCCTCATCATGGTTCACAGCGATGACAATGGATTGGTTTTGCCTCCTAAGTTGGCTCCTATCCAGGTGGTTATCATCCCTATCAACAAGGGTGAGGAGCAGTTGGCTCAGATCACAGCCAAGCTTCAGCCTGTCATCGACCAGCTCCAGGAGTTGGGCATCAGCGTGAAGTATGATGACAATAACAACAAGCGCCCAGGCTTCAAGTTTGCCGACTATGAGTTGAAGGGTGTGCCAGTGCGTCTCGCCATGGGCGGTCGTGACTTGGAGAACAACACCATCGAGATTATGCGTCGTGACACCTTGGAGAAGGAGAACGTAAGCTTCGACGGCATCGTGGAGCGCGTGAAGAACCTCTTGGACGAGATTCAGAAGAACATCTTCGAGAAGGCTCGCGCTTATCGTGACGCTCACGTATACGAGTGCGACAACTACGAGGAGTTCAAGGAGCGCGTGAAGGATG
>ERZ1035006.25-NODE-25-length-114761-cov-15.126323_pt1 | contig 114761 bp, 84 predicted proteins | sample MGYA00520694_ERZ1035006 | MGnify/ENA primary metagenome ERZ1035006 (study PRJEB33766, sample SAMN09781746) | gut metagenome | biome: gut microbiome | host: Homo sapiens | place: Madagascar | study: EMG produced TPA metagenomics assembly of the PRJNA485056 data...
TGGAATAATTTGGACATGAAAATTATGAGGATTTTGAACACCCTACCTGTAAGGGCAAAAGTAAAAGCCAACCGTTCGCCCATACTTTTGCCCTTACAGGGCGTGGGCGTTTATACACTGATACCCAGTGCGTTGCCCTGGGCTGTGGACTGGCTGCCCTTTCAGGGCGCTCCTTTTCGCGCTTTGTTCGTTTATCATGTGCGCATGCTTTGCCACTTGTTGTTTGGCAAAAAACCGCGCAGAGATTTTCTGGATTTTGAACACCCTACGCTAAAGGCGTTCTTCGGTTTCCAACATAAAAACAACGCATGTTGCGCGGTCAGAACGCCCGCACTTGCTTGAAGAGCGTATGCTGCTGGAAGGCCGAGGGCAATATGCAGTCGTAAGTGGCTGTCGGGAGGGTGATGTGTCGCGTTCGCACATCTCTCAGAGGAAGTCCCGCTTCGCGGTAAGCCCTCAACACCAATTCGGTGCAATAGACCTTGGTGGAATCGTTCGTATTGTAGTCGTGATCGAAAGCCGTATGGCGCTTGTAGTAGGCCAAAGCTTTGAGAGAGGCCCGTTTTGCCAATCTCCAATCTTCCAGCCGCCGCACTTCGCCAACAATGGCACGGTCGCTCAAAAAGAAACGTTGCGGCATCTCAAGTTTCACACGGTCAAAATCGCCTTTGAAGTCTGGCTCGTATGGCACGGCATGTACAATCATGGCCTTTCCTGCCGAATCAACCACCATGCCAATATGGGAATATCCCTTGTCGGTGTCGGCCATGACCACTGCACGGCTTGACAAACTGCCGCCTCTGCGAAACACGAGGTCGCCAGCGCGAAGCCCAACGTCTGACGGCATTATGCAGTGCAGTTCGTCGCTACATGAAACCAACTGCAACAGCATCAGCATCCCTATGGCGTATTTAAAGAAATGTTTTCTCACGAGGCAAATGTACAAAAAAGTTTTCATCGGCAAAAATTTTGTTTAATATTCCACACTATTTTTACCACATGCAATTGTCATGTAGAATTAAAATATACAAAAATAATAAGGAAATTAAGCGAGAGCGGGAGAGTGTTAGGTAGTACTTAAAAAGGGATTTTTCTGGCTTCCCTCCATTACGCCTTGCATATATGACAAAAAAAACGTAAGTTTGTAGGTAAATTTTTATTCATACAACAAGACGATTTTCCTATGAAGAAAACACTTCTCACAGTCGGCTTCGTCCTTTCCTGCTTCTCCGCAGGGATGCAAGCCCAAATAGCCCTTGTCAATCCAGTTCCGCAACAGGTGAAGGCAGAAGGCGGCATGCTTTTCGATGCCCCGAAAACCATCAAGATTTTCTCAGACAAAGGCCGCAGCAACTCAACGGCTGCCAAGGCCCTGACTGAAAACTGCAGCGTGCAGGCAAAAGGCGCTTACAGCGTGACCATCGGTGTCGTTGGCGACAAGGCAACCAAGAAATACGACAAACTCGTGCCGAAGCATGCCGAAGGATATTATTTGAGCATCAGCAAAAAAGGCGCAGTGATTGTGGGCCGCGATGAAAACGGATTGTATTACGGTGTACAGACCCTCCTGGCCTCAATGTCTGAAGGGAAATTGGAGGTTTGCACGGTGACCGACTGGCCCGACGTGCCGTTCCGCGGTGTTGTTGAGGGTTTCTACGGCACTCCCTGGAGCCACGAGGCACGCCTAAGCCAGTTTGACTTCTACGGCCGCCACAAGATGAACGTATATATATATGGTCCGAAAGACGACCCCTACCACCGTGGACATTGGCGTGTGCCATATCCCGAAAAGGAAGGCCTGCGCATCAAGGAATTGGCAGAACATGCCAAGCGCAACGGCGTGAGCTTCTACTGGGCCATCCATCCGGGCGTTGACATTAAATGGAACAACGAAGACCGCGACGCCTTGGTGGCCAAACTTGAGCAGATGTACAAACTGGGAGTGCGGGCCTTTGCCGTGTTCTTCGACGACATCTGGGGAGAAGGCACCAAGGCCGACAAGCAGGCCGAACTGCTCAACTATGTTGACGACAACTTCATCCAGAAGAAACCCGATGTGGCACCGCTCGTGATGTGCCCAACGGAATACAACCGCTCTTGGGTCAACGAGAAGAAAGGCTATCTGCGTACGCTGGGCTCCAAACTCAACAAGAGCATCAACATCATGTGGACGGGCAACACCGTGGTTCATTGCATCGACAAAGAAGGCACCGACTGGGTCAACGAGCGCATTGAGCGCAAGGCCTATATCTGGTGGAATTTCCCAGTGACCGACTTCGTGCGCGACCACATCACGCTGGCTCCCACATACGGCAACGATTTGGACATTGCCGACAAACTTTCTGGTTTCGTGTCGAACCCGATGGAACACGCCGAGGCGTCGAAAATCGCGCTCTATGGCGTTGCCGACTATACGTGGAACATGAAGGCATACGACTTCAAGAAGGATTGGGAAAAGGCCATCAATGAACTTCTTCCTGGCAACGCGCAGGCACTCCGCACCTTTGCCCTTTACAACAAAGACCTCGGAAAGAACGGTCATGGCTTCCGCCGCGAAGAGGGCGAAGAACTGAAGGAACTTGCCGCCGACGTGAACAGCGGAAAACCTTCAGCAGAAACCATCCGCCAGTTGAGCGAAAAACTGGAGCAATTGGGCGTTTCTTGCGACCTCTTGCTTTGCGACAAATCTAATGCCGAACTCGTTCGCGAATTGCGTCCGTGGTTGTTGCAGGGCAAGAACGTGGCTGAATATGGCCAGGCTGTCTGCTGCCTCTATATGGCCAAAGACAGCAAACCAGCGAATGCCTTCCCCGGCTTCAATGGCTATTATCAGCAGGCCCGCTCCTTGCAGGAACAGATGTATCAGTTGGAAAATTCCGACGTTCGCCATCCGCTGCAACCCGGCATCAAGGTGGCCACCAAAGTGATGCTCCCAACGCTCAACAAACTTTTCTCATTGGCCGTTGACAGCTACAACGCCAAGAATGCCACCACGCTCAGCAATGTGGCTGAATACAATCCGTTTAAGGTGTCGAGCACAGTCAGCCAGCTGGCACTGCTGCCTGTCACGATGCGCGGAAACCAGGTAAACGTGACGCCAGCACTCGAAGTCATCAACTGGCAGGCTGGCGGCGAATTTGTGATTGAAGGCGACCGCGACATCACCTTCCAGGGTATGGCGTTCAATTTTGGCGTCAACAACATGGCGAAGAACTTCAAACTGGAACTCTTTGTTGACGGCGCCTGGAAGAATGTCAGTCTGCTCCACTACAAAGCCAACGACCCTGTCATCCACACGGCGGGCGAACTGAGCGGCATGAAGGCATCCAAACTGCGACTGACCAATATCAGCGGCCAGGAACAGAAGGTGTTCTTCAAACACTTTGAATTTACGAAACAATAATTCTGACAACCCCCTTTAGTAATGGTGAAAGGATAAGTTGAACAATTTTGACAGGGTGTATGATATAACTCCTTACACCGCAAATTGGTCAAATTATTTTTTCACCATTACTGTCATCCCCCACGCCAATGCCAGTCATACATATAGATTCGTTGCAAACGCCGGGCGTTGAACTCTTTTCCACACTGACGGAAGCCCAACTGCGCAACCGCCTGGATCCCGAGAAAGGCATCTTCATCGCTGAGAGCCCGAAGGTCATCCGCGTGGCAATCAGCGCAGGATGCCAACCATTGGCGCTTCTTTGCGAAGAACGCCACATCAAGGGCGACGCTGCCGACATCATCGCTGAGAGCGGAGACATCCCCGTCTACACCGGGCCGCGAGAACTGCTTGCCAGTCTCACGGGCTATACGCTCACACGCGGAGTGCTTTGCGCCATGCGCCGCCCCACCCCGCCCAGCGTTGAAGATGTTTGCCAGAGCGCCCGCCGCATCGTGGTCATCGACAGCGTGGTCGACACCACCAACATCGGCGCCATCTTCCGTTCCGCCGCCGCATTGGGCATCGACGCCGTGTTGCTAACGACGACCTCGTGCGACCCGCTCAACCGTCGCGCCGTTCGCGTCTCCATGGGCTCCGTTTTCCTTCTTCCGTGGACGTGGCTCGAAGCCCCTGTCTCGTCCCTGAGCAAACTTGGTTTCAAAACCGTCTCTATGGCGCTTTGCAACCAGTCCATCCCCCTCGACAGCCCCTGCCTGAAAGCAGAACCGCGGCTGGCCATCGTCATGGGCACCGAGGGCGACGGACTCACACGCGAGGTGATTGAAAGCACCGACTATGTGGTCAAGATTCCCATGGCACACGGAGTGGACTCCCTCAACGTGGCCGCTGCCTCTGCCGTGGCATTCTGGGAGTTGTGCAAAAGATGAGACACTGGCCATTTTCGCTTGCGTCCTCCAAACTGTTTTTCCAAACACCCCTCTAACATCCCCAAACTCATGTCATTCGAAATACAAACCATGCCGACTGCCAACAAGCAGACGCGCTATGAACACCTCATAGAAGAAATCGCCACGCTCATCTCAGGAGAGCGCCGCGAAATCAGCGTCATGGCCAACGTTGCCGCCGCCATCCGCCAAGCCTTCTCCTTTTTCTGGGTCGGCTTCTACGTGGTCGACGGCGACCATCTGCACTTAGGCCCCTTCCAAGGCGACGTAGCCTGCTATCGCATCCGCCAGGGCCGTGGCGTTTGCGGAACAGCCTGGGCCGAACGCCAAACGCTGGTGGTTCCCGACGTTGACGCTTTCCCGGGCCACATCGCTTGCAGTTCTTCTTCACGCTCCGAAATTGTCGTGCCGATAATGGCGGGCGGCGAGGTGAAAGGCGTGTTAGACATCGATAGTTGCGAATTAAACACCTTTGACGAGACGGACAAGGTCTATCTCGAAAAGATAGTGTCCATGCTTGCTCGTCAGATATACGAAGGAGGCGAAAGCCATCCATGAAAACGCATCGGTTCCAGAGAAAACCCTGAGACCTCTTGCGAAAGCCAAGGAGCAAGAAACCCAGGCGGAAGATTGAAAGCCCCAGCTTCTGTCCGCCCACGGCCCACCCCACTTATCGCGGACTCCGTAAAAAAAGATAGCGTAAAATTTTGCCCGTAAAAAATAAACCCGTAAATTTGCGAACCAAACATTTCGGGCCAGACTGGATTTGACAGCAGGTAGAGATGGCAGGTAAGCATGCAGTGCGCCTGAAGGTGGGCACTATAATCTCGGCTTTCAAAAATTTAATTGGCGAAAACAACTACGCTCTCGCTGCTTGATCGAAGTATAGTACATCAGCTTAATTCCGACTAACGATTGTTGGAACGAGACATCGCTCAAGAGCTCTTTTTCCGAAGCGTCTTGATTCAGCGGTGCTATTATATCGGGAATAGTCACGTCTTGGCTTCGCAAGCGTGGCGAAACACTTAGAAGATAAGGTTGCAGCGCGGGTGGCTTTGGCCTTGTTGCGACACGAAAAACCTCAAAGCAAAGATAAGCATGTAGAAAGCTTGTTATTTCCTTGTTTGGACGAGGGTTCAATCCCCTCCTGGTCCACAATCGTAATTAACTTTCAGTGAGTTATGAAAATGCGTGCACATAATGTGCCACTTTTCATAACTCATTTTTTTATTAAAATTCGGGGCGCGTTTTAGAATAGAGCTTTGCTCCTCCCCTATCCCGTCTCATCAAAAAAGGCAGACCCAGCATTGTGCCGGGTCTGCCTTTTTTGGGTATGTTCTGAATGCAGCGTTTTTCAGAACGCCCCATTTAGCAATGGTAAGTAATGGGGGAAAAAACAGGACAACCTATCTTTTTCACCACTGCTTAAATTGCCATTACATTTTGTTGAACTTCAAAGCGTCTTGGTCGTCGTACTGCTTCTGGAGCTTGACAAGCTCCTTCATCAAACGCTTGGTGACAGCCTCATAACCCTTCTTTCCGTAGAGATTGTGCAACTCTTCAGGGTCGGTGTTCAAGTTGTAGAGTTCCCACTCGTTGATGTCGTTGTAGAAGTGGATGAGTTTCCATCCGTCAGCTGTGCTGACACCATAATGGCGCTTCACGCTGTGCTCCGCGGGATATTCGTAATAGTGGTAGTATAGGCTCTTACGCCAGTTTTTCGGGTGCTGCCCCTTCAAAAGCGGGAGGAGCGACTTACCTTGTATGTCGTCGGGAATCGGTGCACCGGCGAGAGCGAGGAAGGTTGGCGCATAGTCGATGTTCTGCACCATTTCCTTGATGTCGCCCTTGGCGTTGAAGCCCTTCGGAAGGTGCATGACGAGCGGTGTGCTGTATGATTCCTCATACATAAAGCGCTTGTCGAACCATCCGTGCTCGCCCATGTAGAAGCCCTGGTCGGAGGTGTAGACCACGAGGGTGGAGTCCATCAAACCGGCATCGCGCAAATAGTTGAGCATGCGGCCAACGTTGTCGTCGAGTGTCTTGACCACTTTGGCATAGTCGCGCATATAGCGCTGATATTTAAATTCGGCGAGCTGCTTGCCTTCGAGATGGCGTTGCCAGAAGTCGGTTGAAAGGGAGTCGTAGAAATGGTCGTATTCAGCACGGTCTTTGCTGTCCATGCGTCCCACCATGTTGAGATAGTTCTCCGTTAGCGGCGTATTGAGGCCTGGACGATACATCTTCGTGTCGTAGATGATGTCCATGTGTTTGCCGATTTCCATTTCTTGCGCTCCGGCAGCAACGCGGCCTTCATAGTTGTCGTAGAAGGTGGAGGGGATGGGGAACGTTTGGTCTTCGTATTCGTGCAGATACTTCAATTCTGGCAACCAGTTGCGGTGGCAGGCCTTGTGGTGTATGAGCAAGAGGAAGGGTTTGTTTTTGTCGCGCTTGTTTTCCAACCAGTCGATGGCTTTGTCGGTGATGATATTGGTGAGGTAGCCCTTCTCCTGATAGGTCTCTCCCTTCATGTTGATGAAGTCGGGGTTGTAATAGTTGCCTTGCGCAGGGAGGTAGTCGTAATAGTCGAATCCCGTCGGCGTGCTGACGAGGTGCCATTTCCCGATTAACGCCGTTTGGTATCCTGCCTTCTGAAGGAGCTTCGGCATGGTCTGCTGCGAGCCGTCGAAGATGCCGTGTTCGTTGTTGGTGAATCCGTTTTTGTGAGAATGCTTTCCCGTCAGCATACAGGCGCGGCTGGGACCAGAGAGGGAGTTGGCCACATAGCTATTGACGAAGCGCACACCGTCGGCAGCAATGCGGTCGAGATTGGGCGTACTGATGTAGCGCTTGTCGTAACAACTCATCATTTGCGCCGTATGGTCGTCGGTCATGATATAGACGATGTTGTAGTGCCCTTGTGCGCCAGCGATGGCGGGGAAGAGGGTCGGAAGAAACATCAATATTTTTTTCTTTTCCATGTTTTGTGTGTTGTTGGGGAGGTGGAGGGCTTTGTTGTTATGACAAGCGGGTGGTCTGAATCTGCCAAGCGCATTACTTATGTTTCTGACATGAATTTCAGAGACTTGCTTGCTGTGTCTATCAGCTCCTCTTTTAATGAAAAATGGTTCAAACGTGCTTGCCACCTTTTTTTGGGTTGGGGCAGCAAACGCGTTTGAACCTGATGGTGTTATGGGGAAATCCCCAAGAATTATTCTTTTGTCATGCTATACACAACGTCCATGATCTGCTTGCCGAGAGCATCGGCTTCTTCCATAGTGGATGCTTCAGAATATACGCGAATGATCGGTTCGGTGTTTGATTTGCGCAAATGAACCCACTTGTCGGGGAAGTCGATTTTGACGCCATCGATATCCGTGATTTTCTGGTCCTTGTAGAGATCCTTAACTTTCTGGAGAATAGCGTAGATATCGGTCTTCGGGTCGAGGTCGATGCGGTTCTTGGCAATGCAATATTTCGGGAAGGAGTCACGAAGCTCGGTGGCCTTCATCTTGGTCTTGGCCATGTAGGTCAAGAGCAAGGCGATACCAACCAATGCGTCGCGGCCATAGTGTGCGGCAGGATAGATGACTCCGCCGTTTCCTTCGCCACCAATAACGGCACCTGTTTCTTTCATCTTCGTCACAACGTTGACTTCGCCAACGGCTGCTGGCGTATAGGTGCAGCCATATTTCTCTGTGACATCGCGGAGGGCGCGGGTTGAAGAGAGGTTGGAAACGGTGTTACCCGGTGTGTGCTGGAGCACATAGTCGGCAACGGCAACGAGCGTGTATTCTTCGCCAAACATGCTGCCGTCTTCACAAACGAGCGCCAAGCGGTCGACATCTGGGTCAACAACGAAACCTACGTCGTGGTGTCCCTTACGCATGAGGTTGCGGATGTCTGAAAGGTGTTCCTTCAAAGGCTCTGGGTTGTGGGCGAAATCGCCAGTCGGCTCAGTGTTCAAGCCTGTCACCTGAGTGACGCCGAGCTGTCCGAGGAGTTTCGGGAGGATGATGCCGCCAACAGAGTTGACTGTGTCGATGGCCACACGGAAGTTGGCCTTACGGATGGCTTCAACGTCAACGAGCTCGAGATATTTGACGAGGTCGATGTGGCGCTGGTCGAAATAGAAGTTTTTGGTGTAGCAACCGAGGTTGTCTACGTCTGCAAAGCTGAAGTCGCAAGAGCGTGCCAGCTGAACTACTTCCTGGGCCTCTTTAGGAGGAAGGAACTCGCCGTGCTCGTTGAGAAACTTCAGAGCGTTCCATTGACGTGGGTTGTGGCTGGCCGTGATGATGATACCGCCACAGGCGCGTTCCATAGTAACCGCCAATTCAGTTGTTGGAGTTGAAGCCAAGCCGATGTTGAGCACATCGAAGCCCATCCCCATGAGGGTGCCACAAACAACGTGGGAAACCATTTCGCCTGAGATGCGGGCGTCACGGCCGACTACGATTTTGCGACGATACGGACCAACTACGCGTTCGCGAAGGCTTGCGTAAGCTGATACTGACTTTGCAATGTCAATTGGATTGAGGGTGTCTCCCGGCTTGCCACCGATGGTGCCGCGGAAACCTGAGATAGATTTGATTAACGTCATGGTATGTCGTTATTTTATTGTGTTAATTTTGTCTGCTTGTGTGGAGCGGAGGGCGCATATATTCTGTATTATATGGCGCTGGTTGCAAATACAGTTGCCAAACGCCGCCCTTTCACCTACAAAAATACGAACAAACCTTGAAATATGGCTTTTATTTGCAAGAAATTTGGCCGCCTTTTTGTTTTTTGCCGCAAATGGCGGCGCTGTCCTTGCCTTTGCCCGCCGCGCCGCAGATTTCAGCGCACGCCATTTGCCGCTGCGAAGCGTTGGAATTGCTTGCGGGAGCCATTGAAGACGTTGATGTCAACTTCTCCCTGTATTCCGGCCACGCGTCCGTAGGGCGAGAGTTGCCAGAGGAGGAGGTGTACGTAAGGTTTGTATTCACCATAGCGTGCAATCCACACTTGATAACGCAGGAGGGCGGCGGGGGCGTCAACCATGTATTTGTTGACGAAGGTTTGGCTGATATATAGGATGGGCATTGTGCCGCAATGGGCCTGTACGACTTTCAGCCAGGCTGCCATTTCGCGGAAGAGGGCACGACGGCCGCCCATAGCCTCTATCTGCCTGTCGGAGGGTTCCACGTCGAGCACGGGGGGGAGGTCTCCCCGTTTCAATCGAGCCGTTTTGATGAAATGGCGAGCCTGGGCCGCTCCGGGGGTGCGTGTCGAGAAGAAATGATAGGCCCCGACGCGCAATCCGCGGCGGCGTGCAGCGGCGATGTCGGCAGCATAATAACGGTTGGACGAAGTGGTGCCTTCAGTGGCCTTCACGTAAACGAAGGTGACGGGATATTTTTGCTCGCCACGGATGCGGGCCGTATTGGCCACACCGAGGCGCGTGATGCGCAGGCGCTTCCAGTCGATGCCATAGCGTTTTCGTCCGATTTCATGCTGATAGCGCGAGATGTCGATGCCATAAACGCGGTCGGAGGTATAGACCATTTGCTCGCCTCGGAAATTATCTTTCTTCCAAATGCCGGCCCTCACCATGTGGCGCTCGCCCACGGCAAAGCCGAAGCCCTGCCGGCGGTCGCTGTCCCATTGCCCGCAATAGTAGCTCTGTCCGGCAATGTGGCAGATGCCCGCTCCGTGGCGCTGCAATTTGGCATTAAACATGCCGGAATATCGCACGGCACCGTCTTGCAGTAGGCCCTGCGGCAAGGTGTCGGCTGTCCACACTCCGGTATAGACGCGTTGCAAGGTGTCGGTGTAGGTGCCGACTCCCTGGCGCATGCCTTTCTCAAAAATCCCGTAATATTCCCCGCCATCGGTATAGCGTTTGAATCCAACGCCACAGGCGCCGCCTTCCGCCATCCGTCCGGCAAACAGACCTGTCGAATCGGTCACGACTTGGAAATAACGGTTTTCCGTCTGTCGCCGCCGAATGTTTTGCGGCCACTCGGGAAGGGTGTCTTGGAGGGGTTGCACACGGTCGTTGGCAGGCAGCAACATCTGGCACACGGTCATCCAGGCATCACCAGTAAACCACGCCAGCCCACCGCCGTCCAAGCAGAATTTGCGCACCGCCAGCCACGGGCATGAGCGTCCGCCAACCGTCAGACCCACGGCATCGCCCCGCTTGTCAATCTGCAACAGGCCTTCGGTGATCTCCTGCGGCATTTGTTTGCCCACGTTTTCGGGCAGCAAGTCGGGCAATGCCCTGCCCTTCATATAGCCCACGCGAAACCGCGTTTCCTCCCCCTTATTATATAAGGAGACGAACGACGCATTTTGCGGCAATCTCCCGTTTGCCGTTTGCAGCAACGCCAGTTGCTTGTTTCTCCTGATGCACGTTGCCGCCATCCGTTGCTTCTTGACTTCCGCTTTCCCTGGCGCAATCCATCCTCGCACTTCGGCAAACGCGACAGAGGTTTCGTGGCGCAGATGCACCTTTAAATACTTCCCAGCTAAAACGAAATCTATGAGGCAACGCAACGAGTCGACATCTTTCTGCCTGGCTTCCACCCCACTGCCGTAACGCATGACATCGTTGTATCCGTCGTCGACCACGGAATGGGTGCGGGCATAATATTCCAATTCTTTGACGGCCTCTTTCTGCTCGCCAGCCAACACGCCAAGGCGCTCTTTTTCTTTCAAGAGAAGGGAGCGGACGGAGTCGGCGGACAGACTGTCGGCTGCCTGGAGAAAAACGGACGCCGGAACCACCAACCGCCCGTTTCCTGAGACAAACACGCCCGAGACGCATGACGTGTCAACATGGCAAAGGCGCCCTTCCGCGTCTGTGGTGTGTCCGTCTGTCACAGCGATGCAAACGGAATCGCCAGCGCCGTTTTCTGCCACATACCACATACGGGCCTCCACCAGGCAGGTTGCAGAAGCCGTCTGTCTGAAGGTGACGGGGCGGAACACGTGCCACCAAACAAACAGGATGCAAAAAATGGCCACTAAGCGTGGCCACCATTTCTTGAGGGCGCGATGTCTCCTTGAAACGTCCGCCCTCTTCATTTCGCTTTTCATTTTTCCTCTAATCTATAAACCCCTGTTGTTTCAGAGCCTTGAGCAATTCCACGCTCATGGCCTCGCAGTCTTTTTTGGTGTAACGCACATCGGCAAACACCTGTGCCAGTGTCTCCTTCTTGTTGACCTCCACAAAGGCCTTGTTCTCTGGCAAACTTTCCTTCAGGGCATAATCGCGGTCGATGCTCTCTGCGGTCGGTGCTTCGTAGGTCTCCTCATGCACAATGGCCGTCAGCGGCAGGCGGTCGCTGGTTGCAGGCGTCTCATCGGGCCATCCCAACGTGATGGTGGCAACGGGCATGACGAGTTTCGGCAACTGGAGCGCACGGATGATTTGCAAAGGCTGGTAAATCGTTGTGCCGAGAAAGCAGAGGCCCAGTCCCGCAGCTTCGGCCAGGGTGCAAAAATTCTGGCAAAAAAGCAGTGCGTCGGTCGCCGCATTGACAAACGAAAGGAAATTGCCATACCCCGGCGTGGCTTTACGTTGCTCACACCAGGCCGTCGTTCGGCAATAGTCGGCACAGAAAGTGAGGACCACAGGGGCCTGCGTCACCATCGGCTGGTTGAAATGAGCTGGAGCCAACTGGCGTTTCTTTTCTTCCGAGCGCGTCACAACAACGCTGTAGAGTTGCAAATTTCCCATAGTCTGCGTGTGTCCCGCAACCTCGAGCAAGCGGTTCAGCAACTGGTCGTCAACAGGCGCGTCAGTGTATCGGCGAACGGAACGGCGTTCTGAAATTTCCTTCATCAAGCCGTTGAAAGAGTCTGATATTTGGTTCATAATGATAGGCGTTTAAAAAATCAGTGTAAAGGTAGCAATTAAATCAGAGAAACGGACAAGGACGGCCAGGCTTTTTTGGCCACCAGCAATCATACGCCCTCGGGCGGCGAAGCGGCAGGCCCCATTTTGTCTCTCAAATCAGTCAAACGAGGCATCAATGGGATAAAGTAACGGTAAAAAAAAGGAAAATATTTTGCCTTCTCCACGCCTTGCCGTAACTTTGTCGAGAAAATCAAGAACAAAACAAAATCATCTGTATAAATTATGGCAAACAATATCCGTTTGGAATCAGAAAAGGCAGCCCAGTTCCTGCCTGCAGGCGCCGTTGAAGCATTGCGCCCCGAAGTTGAATCAGCCCAGAAAGCCCTTGAAGCTGGCACATGCGCCGGAAACGATTTCTTGGGTTGGCTCCATCTGCCAAGCAGCATCTCCGCTGAACACTTGGCCGACTTGAAGGCTACGGCCCAGACGCTCCGTGAAAACTGCGACACCATCGTTGTGGCAGGCATCGGCGGCAGCTATTTGGGCGCCCGCGCCGTGATTGAGGCCCTCGGCAACAGTTTCGAGTGGCTGACCAACAACGGCAGCAACCCCGTCATCCTTTTCGCAGGCAACAACATCGGCGAAGACTATCTCTCTGAACTTTGCGAATATCTGAAGACGCGCAAATTCGGCGTCATCAACATTTCAAAGAGCGGCACCACCACCGAAACGGCCCTGGCCTTCCGCCTGCTCAAGAAGCAATGTGAAGAACAGCGCGGCAAAGAAATGGCCCGCAAGGTCATCGTTGCCATCACCGACGCCAAGAAGGGTGCTGCCCGTCTGACCGCCAACAAGGAAGGCTACAAGAGTTTCATCATCCCCGACAACGTGGGCGGACGCTTCAGCGTTCTCACCCCCGTCGGCCTGCTCCCCATCGCCTGCGCTGGCTTCGACATCGACCAGCTCGTGAAGGGTGCTGCCGACATGGAAAAAGCCACTGGCACCGATGTTCCCTTCGAGGAAAACATCGCCGCCCAATATGCCGCCGTTCGCAACGCCATCCACCGCGCCGGAAAGAAAATCGAAATCTTGGCCAACTTCCAGCCGAAGCTCCATTTCATGAGCGAATGGTGGAAGCAGCTCTACGGTGAGAGCGAAGGCAAGGACGGCAAGGGCATCTTCCCTGCCTCTGTCGACTTCACGACAGACCTCCACTCCATGGGCCAATGGATTCAGGACGGCGAACGCACCATCTTCGAAACCGTGCTTTCTGTTGAACAGCCGGCCCACACGCTCCATTTCCCACACGACGAGGAGAACCTCGACGGCTTGAACTTCCTCGAGGGCAAGCGCGTGGACGAGGTCAACAAGATGGCAGAACTCGGCACACAGCTGGCACACGTTGATGGCGGTGTCCCCAACCTGCGCCTCGTCATGCCAGAGCTCAATGCCTACTATCTCGGACAGCTCATCTATTTCTTTGAACGCGCCTGCGGCATCAGCGGTCTCGTTCTGGGCGTGAACCCCTTCAACCAGCCGGGTGTGGAAGCCTACAAGAAAAACATGTTTGCCTTGCTCAACAAACCAGGCTACGAGGCTGAGAGCAAAGCTATCCGTGAACGTCTCGGCTCATGCTAAGCGATATGACAAACGAAAACCATTCAACAACGACTGCCGCCGCATCCTCCCGTGAGGTTGTAGCGGCAGCCGTTGCCGCTTATAAGGAGCGCACGGGATTTGCGGATTTCCGTCCCCGTGCCGTCTTGTTTGACATGGACGGCGTGCTCTTCGATTCCATGCCCAACCATGCCCGCTCATGGGCACAGGTCTGCACGGAGTTTGGCCTGAACATGTCGCCAGAGGAAGCTTTTCTGCATGAGGGGCGCACGGGAAACGCCACCATCAACATCCTCACGCAGCGCTATTGGAAACGCAACGCAACGCCCGAAGAAATCGAGCAGATCTACAAGGAGAAATGCCGCCTCTTCAACGCCTGTCCCGAAGCACCGAAGATGGAAGGCGCTGAAGACGTTCTTCGCCTGGTTCAATCGCTCGGTCTGACCATCGTTGTCGTGACGGGCAGCGGACAGAAATCGCTTCTCGAGCGCCTTGAAACGGGCTATCCTGGTTTCTTCCATTCCGAGCTTGTTGTGTCGAGCAAGGACGTACATCACGGGAAACCCCATCCGGAGCCTTATCTGATGGGACTGAAAAAAGCGGGCGTGAACCCCTGGGAGGCCATCGTCGTTGAAAACGCACCGCTGGGTGTACAGGCTGGCGTGGCCGCCAACATCTTCACCGTTGCCGTCAACACGGGCCCGCTCAACGATCAAATCCTGCTCGATGCGGGGGCCGACCTACTCTACCCGACCATGACGGCTTTGGCCAGCTCGCCACTTTTCAAAATGGGAGAGTGAGGAGAGGGGCAAAAATACAAATGCTAACGGGCTACATTCTCTGAAAATAACAAACAGGGCGCTCTGATTTTTTCTATCAGAGCGCCCTGTTTTGTTGTTCAAGGGAATTTCAGAAGAGTGCGAGAATCCGAGGTTTGTTTCGGCATGCCCGCCCCTTTCCGTCCTTGCGGAAAATCATTTCTTCAAGGCAGTCTTGGCTTCCTCGATGAGCTCGTTGGCCGACTTCGAGCCGACGATGGTGTGACGAACGTTGCCCTCAGCGTCCATGAAGAGCATAGTCGGGAAAGCCTTCACGCCATATTTCTTGCCCAGTGCTGGACCTTCCCCGCGCTCCATGTCGAGCTTGTAGGAAACGAAATGCTTATTGAAATATTCTCCCACCTCGTTTTTGGTGAAGATGGTGTTAGCCATCATGCGGCAAGGACCGCACCAAGTGGTGTAGCAATCGAGGAACACCATTTTGCCCTCAGCTTTGGCCTTGGCAAGGATGTCGGCAACCGTTCCTGTTGCAAACGTAATGCCCTTACCAGCATTGGCCAACGACTCGACGAAGCTGCGCAAGCGCATGCCCACCTTGGTGCCTTCTTCGCGCTTAACGGCTTCCTGCAAATAAGCGAGGAGCGCCTTTTTCTCCTCTGCCGTGGCATTGGGAAATTTAAACGTCTGCTCGATGTTGGCGCGGATGCCGTAATATTTGTCGAGGTAGCGGCCAGAGGTCTTCATATAGTTGATGAGGTCGGCGATGTGTCCCTGTCCGCGCAAATCGGCGATGTCGCAGAGTACGAGGCAGGCACAAGAATCCGGCATATTGAAGGTGTGGAGGTCGCGTCGGTAGCTTTCAACGTCGGCCTTGTCGTAGGCCACGTCGCCACAGGCATAGCTGAGGAGCGCCGGCGTGAGCATCGACTCGAATTTGTTGTTGACCTGCAACAACTCGTTGTTGGCGAGAAACGCCTTCTTGTTGTTGAGGAAATAAGGATAGAACTCATTATTGCGGTTGCGATAGACGCTCGTGAACATCCAGTTGCCCTTCTTCGCATAGTCGGCCCACGTCATCCCCTTCATGTATTCCGGAGCAACGGCGCGCCATGTGGAATCAAGTCCTGCCACACGCAGGGCGTTGAGATAGTTGAAGAGTTCCTGTCGCGAATATTTTCCGCTTTTGTATTTAGCCTCCGTGCCAGCGAGCGAAGTCTTCGGGCTGAGTGCAAGTTCCAGGTTCTGGAGAAAATCGGGGAGCTTGCTGCCACCCTGGATGCGCTGGAGCACGTTGCCCTGAGCGTCGAGCACGAGATAGTAGGCATAGCTGCGCACGCCATATTTCTTAGCCAGTTCGCGGCCTTCTTTGCTGCGCATGTCAACGATGAGGTTAACGAATTTCTTATCCATCGTCTTGGCAAACGCCTGGTTGCTGAACACATACTGGTCCATGGCTACGCAGGTGGTGGCCCAAGAGACGTAGCAATTGAAGAAGATGGGTTTCTTTGTTTTCTTGGAAAGGGCCTGTGCTTCTTCCATTGTGCCGACATATTTCATGACGGAGAGACGCGCCGTGTCGCCATAGACGCGGGCGGTTTCACACTTCGGCAGTTCCACCTGTGCGGATGCGCCAGTGGCGAGGGCAGCGGCGAAGAGCAAGGGGAGCGTTCTTTTGATATTGAATGATGACATAGTTGGTTTGTTGTTTTGTGTATTTATTCTCCATGAGAAAGGCACGCCCCTCCCTGGGACGGGCGTTGAGACGTGCCTTTTTGTGTAGTCTAAAAATTGTTATCCATTTACTTAGCATCTCTGACGAGGCGCACGCTGTAAGCCATACCGCGGTATCCGTTTTCCAGTCGCGTTGTTCCTCTCCAGATGCCTGAAGAATAGATGGCGAGCTGGCGGATGATGCCTGTTTCGTAAACGACGTTGACCTTTCCGTCTTCATCGCCTTTCTCGTCTTCACCAGCATCTTCCTTCGCGGTGTATGAGCCCTTGTCAGAGGCCCAGAAATAGGCCCCTTCCTCCTTTTTGATGAAGAGGTCTTCCTGCGTACGCTGATAGCCGTTGCAACCAGAGAAGAGCGCGTTGAAGCCTGTTGCCCCTCCAGCTTTGAGGGCGTCGCCGAGGGTCTGTCCGCGCCATGCTTCCATGTTGTCAACTTCCGACGCGGGCATGCCGAGCGTCATTTCGAGTTTCTTCCAGTCGGCATCCGACGGCAGTCGCCATCCGCCTTCCTTAGGCACCGCCTTGAGCGCCCCCTCGTAGGTGTAGAGGAATCCGTTTTCGGCCACATATCCGCCGTTGGCTTTTTCGGCTGCGGCATAATGCTTGAGCGGAATTTGCTTCTTATATTCCGTCAGGCGGTCGATGTAGTCTTGACGTTCAACGAGACGCTGCACTTCCAGGCGCTCCAGCAAGAGTTTGCCGAAAGGCGCCATCACGGGGTCGTTGACAAACACGTTGGTGAACTGCTCCTGCGTAAACATTTCGCCGTAGAAGTTATTAAACATGAGATGGAACTGCAACGAGTCGGTGCCCACTTCCGTTGGCCAGTCGTGGCCAGGGTCGTTGACAACGCCGTCATAGATTTCCTTGTATTTCTCATCGGAGATGACCACCACGATGTTGGCGGTATCCACCACGAGGCTATCGGGGTCGATGTCCTGCTTCTCGTCCCAGGTCACGCATCCATCGGCAGAGGCCAGCGGGAGCATGTATGCCAGGTTTTCCGTGGTCCAGATTTGGTCGCCGATCTGGATGCAATGGTAAACATGTCCGTCGCGTGCGTCAACAAAATCGGGTGCCTCTTTGATTGAAGCCGTGTTGAGCGTGATGGCGTCATCATCGGCGCAAGCGCTGAAGCCGAGGCAGAGCGTCAAGGCGGTGAAGACCGCCGTTCCCCACTTTTTCATTATCTTGTTCATTTTCGAGAGGGTTGTTTTAGTAGTTGAGGTCGATGAGTAATTCGTTTTCGATGTAATCGGCCAGGATGTCAAACTTTTTCTTGACCAGCGGCGATTCGCCATAACGCTTCATAAATTCGGCCCGTCCCGTGTTCATCATCGTCTGCACGTAGAACGTCAGGTCTTGCGAGATGCTTCCCGGACTCTGCACGTGGTCGAGCTGTCCGCGATAGTCGGTGTTGCCGCAGATAAAGCCGTATTTTCCAATCTGGCGGATGATGGAGGCCCGCTCGGCTTCAAATTCCTCCACCGTTGTCACGTGGGTCTTGAAGGAGAAAGCGATGTAATCCTCTGCCACGCCCTCATCAAAGAGCTTCATGGGCTTCCAGTACATACCCTCGTGCTTGATTTCCCAAACGCAGCCCAATCCACCGTTGACCCCATCGTTAACCCAGGGGCGTCCGTAAAACTTGTCGCGGTTTGAAACTTCTCCGAAGCGCGAAACGAGGTTGCTATTGAGTTTCACGCGCGAGAGCACCATGCTCTGCAGAATCTGGTTGGCAACGGAGTCGCGCTGAAACTCGTCGTAGCTGCTGGTGTGTGTAACCAGCAGGCAGCGAAATCCGTCGCGATAGCTAAGGGAAGTGCTATTTTGCTTCACCGTGTCGGCCAAGAGCATGCAGAAGGGGCGCATCTTGACACTGGCCTTCGAGAGATAAGCCCTTGCAAACTCAAGTGCCTTCATCTTCTCCTCGTCGGTCTTATAGTAGGTGTAGGAATATTTCACACTCTTGCCGTCGTGCGACTGGAAGCTCCAGTTGAGGTCGATGGTCTCCGTCTTCACAATATCGTTGCCCTGCAGGTCTTTTCCCGTCACCACGTTGCCCACGGTGTCGTTGAAGAACACAGGCACGCCATACTCCTTGTAGATGAGATAGCGTTCGTGGTCGACTGGGCTGTCGGGATTGTCTTTCAGCTCGTAGGGCGAACTGAAGTCGATGCTGTTCGACAACGTGTCTTCGCTATCGCTGCAAGCGGCCAAGAAGCCGAGCGCGAAGAGCCAGAGGCACACATATTTCATTTTACTTGTTGTCATATACATATTCTCTTTTCTGAAATCATGAAATTATTTCTTTTTGCCTTCCAACGGGTCGCGCTTATATCGCGGATTGGTGGGCATCGAACCGTCGGTGAAGAAGTCGATGACCGATTTCGGAATGGCAAACGTGTAAGAGGGATCGTTGGGAGGGAGCACCAGCGTGTAGGGATACTTCCATCCGTAGTCGTTGCAAACGTTGTAAACGTGAACGAGGGTCTTCGTGTAAGGATATTTCTCGCAAACGGCATAGCGTCGGAGGTCGAACCAGCGGTGTCCCTCAAAGCAAAGTTCCTTGCGGCGCTCCGTGCGAATCTGGTTGACGAGTTCTTCGCCCGTATAATTCTGCGCCACATAACCGTCGATGCGCTCAGCGCGGAATTTGTTGAGCAAATCGTTGGCCTCGGCCTCATGCTCGCCGCCCATCATGGCCAGCGCCTCCATGCGGTTGAGGTAGGCCTCAGAAACACGCAGCGTGAAGCAATCCGACACGTGGGCACGCAGGCTATTTCCGCGTTCATATTTGCCCTTGAGCATGATGCTGTCGCAATGAACCATGGAGAGGCTGTCGTTGTTGTACGTGCCAAAGAAGCAGCTCTTGCGGCGGTCTTTGTCGTCATAGAGGTCGTAGAGGTTCTTCGATACGCAATAGTCGCCAGGGCGTCCCGTGAAGACATACGTTGAAGAGAGGTTGTTCGATCCCTGCGAGAAAATCACGTCGCTGTTTTCGCTCGTCAGATACGTCGCGTTGGGACCCAACGACGAGAGCGATGCCAGATAGAAATTCTGGCTCTTCATCACCTTCTGAGCCTTTTCAGCGGCCAAATCCCATTTCTGCATGTAGAGATACACGCGACTGAAGAGCACGTCGACCGCCTCCACTGAAGCGCGGTGGAGATAGTGTGCAGAATTTTGCGGACTCTTCGTGAGGAAGTCCTCAGCCTTCGTGAGGTCGTCGATGATCTGGTCGTAGATGGCCTTGATGCTGGCGCGTTTGAATTTAAACTCCACGTTGGGCGTCAACTTCAGAGGCACGCCCATCTTCGTTTCGCAGTTGCTCTCCTCATACATATTGGCATAGAGGTTGACGAGCGTGAAATACATCTGCGCACGGATGAAGTGGGCCTCACCCTGCACGCGATAGAAATCGGCCAAATCCTTGTCGGTGGCATGCGGGAGGTCTTTGATTTCATTGAGCATCACGTTGACCACGTTGATATGCTTGTAGAGCTTGTCCCACGTGGCGGCGTCGTCGCTGACAACCGTTCCGTCGTAGTTCGTGCCGACATCCTGCTGCCATCCGAAATAGCCATACATGCCGATGAGCGACTGCACCCACGCCTTGCCAACAAACGTTGAGCGCTCACTCAGCGTGTCGATGTCGCGCCCCGTGTTGCTGTCGTCGTCGATGATGTTGAAGAATCCTGCCGGATTCGTGATGCTCGGGCCGCTGGCGATGGCGCTGCTTTGCAGATAGCCGTCGCCCAGGAGCAGTTCGTCGAGGTCCTGCACCTTCTTGGCCACAATCTTGTCTTGCGAATATTCGCTCAGGAAGTCGTCGCACCCCGCAAAGGAGACAACGCCAGCCATGAGCATCGGTAATAATATCTTTCTCATTGTTTGATTCCTATATTATAAGTAGGTATTCAAAAATATTTTATAGTATCAAAGCAGGGGAAAAACCAGTTTGAACTAATTTTGACCACCTACTTAAATGTGCATATTTCCAACAGTTTCAACCTCAGAATGAAACATTGAGACCGATGGTGTAAGCCGGACGCTCAGAGAGGTTGACCGAGGCAAATCCTGCCTGCGTTGGCGACTGTCCGTGGAGCTTTCCCGACGCGATGGTGAAGACGTTGGTCATTGAGAAGTCAATGCGCAGCGATTTGAGCGGCGTGCGCTTCAGCTGATATGCCTTGAAGTTGTAAGAGAGCGACATGTTGCTCAAGCGGAGATAGTCTCCTGGCACAACGCGGAGGTCTGAGAGGTCATACATGTCCCAGATGCTCGATGCGAAAGCCTGGATGTTGTCGAGCTTCGCCTCCAGTCCGTTGCTCCAGTGCTGGGCATAATGCTGGTAGACAGGGTCGCTCGGGCTGAGAAGCACGGGGATGTTCGTGAACTTCTCGTCGCCCGGCGTGCGCCAGCGATCAACAAACTCGTGGCGCACGTTCTTGTCGGAAGAAACGCCCGAGATGATAGGCGAATAGAGTTTAAAGAGACGCACCTTCGAGCCAATGCGGTAGTTGAAATTCGTTCGTAGCGAGAGCTGCTTCCACGTCAGTGTGGCGTAGAGGTTACCCGTGAATTTCGGGTCGCGGTTGCCGCTCTCCACCATCACGCGCTGCACAACATCGCCCAGAGCGAGACCAGCAAGCAGGTGTTTGCGATCTTCATAATCGTCGAACATCGGCGTACCGTTGTTGGGGTTCAGTCCGAGGAACTGATAAGACCAGAACGTGCCGATCGACTTGCCGTTGACAACGGCCGTTCCGTTCCGATAGTCGTCAATCGTGTACGTGTCGCTCGTGCTCGTCGTCACCTTGTTGGTCGACCATGAATAAGTCGTTGAGAGATAGAGCTGCCAGTCCTTATTCTTGATGGGGTATCCACTCAGCTGGAAGGAGAAACCATGATTGTTGAGCGTTCCGCTGTTCATGTGGAACGTCTTCACGCCGTTGATGGTCGAGACGTTGATGCCCGTGATGGCGTCCGTTGTATGTCTCCACCAGAAGTCAACGGAGAACGTCAGTCGGTTGTCGAAGAGCGAAGCCTCCGTACCCATGTTGAGGTCGCTCGTCTTCTCCCATTTCAGTTCTGGGTTGGGGAGCGAAGAAACGTAGGAAACGTTTTCGCCGTAATACGTATCGAGCGTACCGAGCTTCAAGAGCAAGTCGGGCGTTTGTCCGTCGAGCATGTTACCCGTGTAACCATAAGAAATGCGGAATTTCCAGTCGTTGAGCACGTCTTCCTTGTCGTCCTCCTTATAGGCAAACGGGTCGCCCCAGAAGGTGCGTCGGATGTTCCAGCTTCCAGACATGGTCCAAACCGGGTTAAACTTCTCGTTGCTGCGGCTGCCGAAGCGGTTGGAGGCATCGAAACGTCCCGTCAATCCGATGGTGGCCATATCGTTGAAGGTGTACGACGTGCTGAGATATCCGCTCAACGTGTTTGTCTTTCCCTCCGTCAGCGTGCGGTGTCCCGCAGCGAGCCAGTTTTTATAGAGCGGGAAGGCCGAGAGGTCGTCGCCCGTCATCGACATGTACTTCATGCCGCGGTCTTTGAAATATCCGCGCGTTTCGTCGGAAACGGCCGAACTTCTCGACACGTTGACTTCATATCCCGCCGTGGCGTTCATCTGGTGGCGACGGTCGGGCGTGAGATAATGAAGGTTGGCCTGCAAGCGTCCCGTCATGTTCTCAGAGATCGTGTTGCTCGTGTTGTACACGCCGCCATAAGGCAGTTCGCAAAGTCCCGTTTCGCCCTCCATCGGCTTCTCTGATGCCTCGCCGTTTTTGAGGATGGCCACATAGTTGGTCGACTCGCCAAACCAGCTCGACTGCGCCGTTGAGCTGCGGCTGTAAGAAGCCGCCGCCGTGAAGTCGGCGATTTTTCCGAGGCGGTAGTTGAGGTCGCCGTTGACCGAGATGGTGTTGCCGTTGTAGAGGCTCGACGAGTTGTCGATTTCGTTGAGGATGTTATAGTTGTAGAGACGTGAGTTCTTCTGGCTGTTGCCAACGGAATACGCGTGGCGCTGATAGTAATAATAGGTGCCGTCGGGGTTGAAACACGGCAGGGCACGCGTCGTTTGGTAAGCATAGTCCATGACACCCACTTCCGACGGCACGTGGTTTTTCTTCTGCACGTTGCCATTGATGCGCAAGTTGGCACTGAAGCTCTTTGAGAACTTCGTCATGAGGTTCATGGACATGGTGTAGCGGTCAACATATTGCGTCTTGATAACGTCGTTCTGCCGCATGTAGCCCACAGAGGCATAATAGCGCGTGGCGTCGGAACCGCCGGAGATAGAGAGCGAATGCTGCTGCGTCACGGCGTTTTCCGTCAGGATGTCAAACCAGTCGGTGTTCACCGTCTCATAATGGCGCACCTCGTTGAGAAACTCCTGATAGTTGGTCTGCGCCGTCTGGTAGCGATAGAACGCACCTTCGTAGCCCACGAGCGGCATATTCTTCGGGAAAGCATAGTGGAGCGAGCAGAGGTCCTTGCCAAACTGCACACGTTCCTGCGAGTTCATCAGCTTGATGTTGCTGTCGGTGTAATGCGGGCGGCGCGTGATGGTCGTCTGTCCCGAATAGCGTATGGAGGGCGGACCCACCTTACCTTTCTTCGTTGTCACGACAATCACACCATTGGAGGCTCTCGTACCATAGATGGCCGTTGCCGCCGCATCTCTCAAGACGTCGATACGCTCGATGTCTTCCGGGTTGATACCCGAAATGGCGTTACCGATATAGTTGATATAGTCGGGGTCGTTGAGCTGCTCCGTGCTAACGTCCACGGGGTCTTGCAACACAAATCCATCGAGCACCCATAGCGGCTCACGGTTACCAACGATCGTTGAAGTTCCGCGCACACGCACACGTCCCGTTGCTCCCGCCTCTCCCGAGTTGTTGGTGAAGACGAGGTCTGGGATGCGTCCTTCGAGCGCCATGTCAACGGTGGTCATGTTCGGCATGAGGATGTCGTCCATTTTCACGCTGGTGATGGCCGCCGTGTTGTTTCTCGGGTCGATTTTCTGGTATCCGTTGGTGATCACAGCCTCTCCGAGCGTCGTTCCTCCTTCCGAGAGCATGATGTCGCGCACGAGGTTACCCGTTCCTGCGGGGATGACGAGGGTGCGCGGCTTCATGCCGATGTACGAGGCTTCGATGGTGACCTTCCCATTGGGCACCTGGAGCGAGAACTGGCCGTTGGCGTTCGTCACGCTTCCGCGTCCCGCACCCTTCACGCGCACGTGTGCGCTGATGAGCGGGTGGCCGGCATCGTCCTTGACCGTCCCCCTGATGATGCGCTTACCGCCCACAGGGCGTGCCTGCTGCTGCGTTGCGCTTTTCGGGCGCACCTGCGCCGCGGTGGGAACCGCTGCGGGCGCTCCAAAGAGGGCTGCCAACAGGGCTGCTGAAACCAGATACTGCCGCCAGCTGCGTGCCTGAATGCTCAGGCGCGTCGTGGCGTTGGCCGTTGGCTGGGCGCCCAGACTGGTGGGTGACTGATGATTTACTTCAAACATAGTGTTGTTGATATCAATGGTTTGTATTTTCTCTTTTCTTCTTTCGTGGCCTACGCTTGGCGGCATCCCCTGTCTGCGGCCCTGCACGGGCTGAAAGCCCAGCAAGTCCGTAGCCCAGGGCATTGCCCTGGGCTGGGGACTGGCAGCCCTTTCAGGGCACTCCTTTCGCGATATGTTCGTTTATCATGTGCGTATGCTTTGCCACTTTTTGTTTGGCAAAAAAAAACGCGCAGAGATTTTCTGGATATTGAACACCCTTCTAAAGGGTACTTCCGAGGCGTTTGCCACCTGCATTCATCAACAAACTCTTTAAGTTTAGATAAATACGCTGCAAATTTATAATAAATTTTGATGTCAAAGGCGTGGTAACGGCTTTTTTAATATTTCCAACCTATACAACGAGGGCGACGGCGCGGCAACAAACACTGACACAAAGAAAAACAGGCAACGCAACCGACGCGATTTTACAAAACCAAGGGAGAAGGACGCTAAATTGGGTTGAGAGGGGTAAAAAGTTGTGAAGAAAAAAAGTGAGGGAGGGGCTGCTTCACTGGGCAGTATTAGATGTTGGCTACTCGCGGCCGCGAGTAGCACTACCTTCGGCCGCGAGCCGTGCTACCTCCGGCCGCGAGGCGTGCTACCTTCGGCCGCGAGTAGACGACTTGTAAAGCACATCGGGAAAAGAAATAGGAGGGGGATTCTGAGGCGACAATTCTGTCTGGCAATCGGTTCGTTTTTGAGCGATACAAGAAATCCACACTATGTGTGTTAGCATCTCGTTTCCCGCACCATACCGCACAAAAAAAATCGAGCACCCCAACGGAGTGCCCGATTCTTCTTTTCAAATAAACGATATCGGAGATGATTTAGTCCCACAATCCTTTGCCAATGCCCTGATGGTTTGACTTCATTTGGTTTACATCGTTAATAGCATCGCCCTCATCTGAGTTGATACGCAGTTCAGATTGAGACATCATTGCGCTCTCGGGAAAGAAGTTAACAGCTTCTGACGTTGGCTTAATATATTCTTTCTTCATAATTTCTTGTAGTTTTATTGAGTTATAGATGTAATGATTAGATTACTTGAAGAGGACTTTCTGTCCGTCTTCCGTAACGAAGATGCCCTTGGCAGGATAGAGCACGCGGCGTCCTTGCAAGTCGTAGTATTTCTTGGCGGCAGGAGCGGCAGTGTTGACGTTGTCGATGCCCGTCACCTCGTTGCCGAAGCTGAAGGCCATCATCACGCCCTGAGCGTTCGTGATGTTCTCACTTGGCAAATAAGCCTTGTTAGCGAGGATTGCGGTGAAGTTTGCCTTATAGAAGCCAATGCCCTTGTTGCCATTAGCAAGCACATAATTTTGCTTTGCGGTATATCCCTCACGCTTGGCTGTTACGCCCCTAAGTTGATTACCAGTGAGAGTCGTTGTCTCTTCTGTTGTAATGGTAAGGTTGATATTTGCAGCCTCAGACTTGTTCGTGTTCTGAAGAATCACACCTTGATTAGCTGGGATGATGCCACCAGTGATTTCCGTCAACTTCAGAACGTTTCCAGTTGCCTGGCTTGCGTAGTAAGCCTTCACTGTAGAATTTTCTGGAAGCTTGACATTGAACGGCAAGCAGAGCGTGGTGTAGTCGTTGGCTTTGATGGCGAGAGGAACTTCGGTTACTTTAATAAACTGCCAGTAGTTGCCAGCATCCGTTTGGGTATTCCAACCAGCCACCTCACTATATCCTTTATCTTTGTCTGCAGCTGGCATATCATTCTGAGCATTTACATAAACATCATTGATGCCCATCAAGAACATGGTCGTACTATCGTTGGTAACCTTTTTGTCGCTATTAAACTTCGTATCGGTTGCATGAATATAAAACACCCCATTGGTTTCCTGAGGCTTTTCCAACGAAAATTCAAATTTTCCAAGAGTAGCAACCTTAACAAAAGCAGCATAATGCCCAGCATTCACATTCAGCAAATAATATTTACCTTCCGATGCGCGCTCAAATTTCCAAAGACGAGGCAACAGCGCAGCCCCACCCTTGGTTCGCTTGACGTTTCTGTCGTTTTCGACAGTTCCGACCTGGTCCAGAAGATTGCCCTCTTTATTGCAGAATACGTATTCAGAAGAAAGATACTTGTTCATATCATCATTAGTGCCAACAGCTCCCCTACTGACATTGCGAATGAGATAATAAGCGTCCTCCTCTGGATTGGCTTCACTGCCCACCTTGTCGCCATATTCAAGAAGATCGGCAAGCGTTGTTGCCGCAGCTGCGGAGCTTTGGTATGCCGAATAATGAGCCCCCCTTTTCAAAACCTTGTCTTCGGTATAGACATAAAGGGCGTCTAACATGTCCACAAAAGCCTTCTTTCCTACAGGCAATAAATCTTCTTCTGCACCAGAAAGCATGATACATGAGGCTGAGGATTCTGATGTTCCTTCAAAAAGCTGAACACCGAGACGAGTGTTGCTGGAATTAGATGCTGCATTCGAACAGCAAGCGGCCAAATAGCCATCTCCTGCGGCAGTATAAAGGGCAATACCTCCTTCTTTCTGTTTTACGATGAAAACTGTTCCCGCATCATCAAACGATACGCGATTGGCTTTGTCTTCGCCATTGCCATTTGTTTTCAAATACTTGCCCGTTCCTTTATTATATATCTTAACACCCAAACCAGATTCCTCAAAACGCCACAGCGCATTTAAAAAATTGGGATAAGTATTGGATGCTACACTCAGGTCTGAACCAGATTCTGCATTTACATACAAGCCTTCTTCTTCTGCAACAGCCTGCAACAATCGGCCTCCATCCTTAATCTTAAGGCTATACCATTGTCCAGGCGTAAAAAGATTAACGTCATTATTCGTATAATTATATTCAAACGTATTATTCTCCGCCGTAATTTCCAAATTTGTTGGTTGGCTGGAAAGCTCGAGGTTATCAGACAGTTGGGTGGGTGCTGTATAACGATAGGTTTCGCCTGTTGTGGCTAATCCATAAGCCGTATAAAAGGCTGCTCCATCTTTTTTGACAACAGTTTTGTAGAACACCTGCAATGTTGAAGGGTTTTCATCCACAATGGCCTTGCGAAGCCGAAACCAAGCTCTGTCATTTCTGCCATACCAACCAGTCAGCAAATCACTGCCCATGCTTAAATCCAAATAGCAGTCATCTGAACTATTCTTGATGGTGAAATAGCCAAGTTTCGTTTCTGGCATATCTTCTTTGTTTGGATCAACAGTTGCCTCGGTTTTTAATTCAAACGTTCCACGAGTTTCAGAAACTACGGCACCCTTAATTTCTTCACCAGTGGCGTGATGATTCATAAGAATCGTAGGAATATAATAGCCTTCTTTTGCAGATTCAAACTGATACAAAGTAGTAGATCCAGTTTGAACCTTGTGAAGCTTAAATACGGCAAGTCCGTCAGATGCATCATCGGATGTAATCGCGTCTTCAAAACCAAGAACCATAGACCCGTCTGCCTTGATTTTAAGATATTTATCTTTATAAAAGTTCTGAATGACGTAATATCCTCCATCTTCAAGTTGACTGGCCTCCGTGATGGGGTCACCAATAGCAGTGAGCTTCTTGAAAGCAAACTGCGCACTTGCGGTGTTCCCTCCAATTATCAGGAGCAACACCGAAAGAATAGAAATTAGTTTTCTCATAAGTTAAAAATTAAAAAGATTAATTATTCAATATATCGTTATACGCTGCATCCCCACAGACTGAGAAGCCACATGAGCAAACGGCAAACGCCGCATCATGTCTGAGAGGTCTGGACATGATGCGGCGCTGGCATGCAAATGCAAGGCTGGCTTGCATGGTTGAAAGTTTTCTATTGAATCGTCAAATAAAGTGGGGGGTAAATCTTGCACCATCAACACAAACGACTATAGGCTTCGCTGAAGAGCGAAGCATGCAAAGCGTTATGGGGCAAAAACATCTCATTGTTGTCTACTAATTAGCTCCCGTGACGGGAGGAGGAAGTTCAATTGGTGTGAGTTTAATAGTTGGCATATAGCAGCAAAAAATTACTGCATTGCTCGCTGTTTTTTCTCTTTATCAAGTGCAAAAGTATGTATTAAATTATTCTCGTCCAAGGATTTCGGCAAAAAACCATTTCATTTTTTCTTACAACAATTTGTTAAAGCCCGTTTTGTAATTTAGAGAGAAAAAAAACGGACACTCAAACACAGGGCATTTCTGAAGTGACGAAGAGAAGATTGCATACGCCTCTTTTTTCTCACAACCAAAAGCCCGAATCCGTTTCTCTTTCATAAGCCCCATAAAAGCAGAACCTGTTTTCATAAAAAAACGTTGGCTACTCCGTTTCTCTCTCCCTCCCCTACTGCCGACACACGAAAACTCCCCGCCGCCACAGCCTTTGAGGGGCTGCCGCGTGGGGAGTTTTTCTGAATATGGGCGCAAAGGGGCGCCGAGGTCACACGTTGAGTCGTTTTGATAAGTGGACAAAGGCATCTTTTATTTCGAAGACATCGTCACTTCAATGCAGCGGTTTTGCTGGAGAATCTGGCGGGCGAGCTGGCGCAGGTCGTCAGAGGTGAGGGCCTGCACGCGTGCCTTATAGTCTTTGTCGAGGTCAATGCCGTTGAAGAGTTGATTGTACATCACCTCCTGCCAATAGTCGTTCATGATTTCCACCTGTCCGTAGGTTTTCAGTTCGTAGGCCTTCACCTTGTCGAGCTTCTCCTGCTGTGGACCTTTGTCGGCCATTTCCTGCAAGGCGTTGTAGATGAGCGGAATGAGTTCGGCATATTTGTCGGGGTCCGTTCGGAAACTGATTTTCATCATCGCGCCCTCTTCGGGATAGCGCTGGAAATCGCCGCTCACGCTCACGCCATAGGTGCCGCCTTTTTCCTCGCGCACTTGTTCGGTGTAGACCATGCGAAGCACCTGGCAAAGGGCGTCAAGGCGCAGGTCGTTGTCGGGCGTGTAAGGCAAGGAGGCCGTGAGGAAGATGCTCGTTGTTGACGAGGCCGTGGCCTGCGGACGCACGAAGCGATGGGTCTCCTTGGCGGCACGAAGGGCGGGATCGTAAGGACCTACGGTCTCGACGCTGTGGGTGGCGGGAAGAGAGGCCAGATAGGTGGCGAGCAAGGGGCGCAGGGAGTCGATGGAGACGTTGCCGTTGATGATGGCGATGAAGTCGGCGGCGTCGGCAAAGCGCTCACGATAAATCTGCATGATGCGATCAAGGCTGACTTCCTCAAGGCGCTCGGCCGTCATGGGGCGCTGCCGCGCGGGGTCGGCATAGAGAATGGCACGCAGGGAGTCGCTATAGGTGACGTTCGGACTGGCATTGCGGTTGGCCAGGAGGGCGCGTTGGCGATTCATCAAACTTCTGAATGCTTTTTCGTCGCGGCGCGGCTGCGTGAAATAGAGGTGGGTCAGTTGCATAAGCAAGGGAAGGTCGGCCCGCGAAGAGGTGGCCGAGATGCCCTCGGTCTCTTCAGCCACATAGGGCGAGACACTCACGGTGTGGCCCGCCAGCATTTTTTCGAGCGAGAGTTCGTCAAACTGCCCCACGCCGCTGGCGCCGATGACCGACGCAAGATAGCTCAGACTGGGCACGTCTTCGTTGGGATAGAGCGAACGGCCGCCCAGACTGAAAAGGCGAACATTGACTTCGTCGGCTTCAAAGGTTGTCGGACGCACATAGACTTTCATGCCGTTGGAGAGGGTCAGGAGCGTATAGCCGTGCGCAGCGGGAGTTTCGCTCACGATGCTGCCAGCCTTCGGGGTCTGCGCCATGAGCGAACTGGGCAACGAGGGTTCTTCGTAGGGGGCATGATTGGCCTTCTGAGCCGATTCGACGGCTTTGACGATGTCTTTTTCCGAAGGCATCTTGAAGGAGGGTTTGTCGGGACCGTAGAGCGTGACAACTTGATTTTTGTCGGTGATGATTTCGCGAACGGCGGCATTCACGTCGGCCAGGGTCACGGAGGCATCGAGTTCTTTCATGAGTTGCCATTCGTCTTCTGGCGAAAGCATTTCGCTGCCGCTCGTGAAATGGCTCACGCAGGCACCAACGATGCTTCCATTGCGGCGGTTGTTGCGCTCCTCATAGGCGTTTTTGGCATAGCGCAACTGCTCTGCCTTGGCGCGGCTGAGCTCCGAGGCCGTGAAGCCGTGGCGGCGGGCCCTTTCTGTTTCAGCCATTACGGCCGAGATGCCCCCCAAGACGTTTTCGGGTCGGCACATGACAAAGACGTTGAAGGCGTCTTTGGTGGCGGCCAGGAAGAAGGAGCCATCACGCACAGAGGCCGAGAGGAAGGCGGGGCTTTCCTGTTTCAGGATGGCGGAGAGACGGTCGTTGAGCATCTGGCGGATGAGGTCGGCCTTATAGCCATCGGCATAGTTCTGGCGCGTGTTTCGCTCGGAGAGCGGCGTGGCGTTGCGCTTCATATAGAGCGTGAAGTTGACCGTTGGCTGCTCGGCGTCGACCGCGGTGTAGACAATCATCTTTTTGTTGTCGGGCACGGGATAGGAAAGACGCTCGGCGGGATTCGAAGCGGCGGGAATGCGAGAGAAGAGGTCTTTGATTTTCTGCTCGACGCGGTCGACATCAATGTCGCCAACAACGATGATGGCCTGAAGGTCGGGGCGGTACCATTTCTCGTAATAGTCGCGGAGGTCCTGGTAGGGGAAATGATTAATGACGTCGATATTGCCGATGGGCATGCAGTCGGCATATTTCGACCCGGCATAGACTTTCGGCATGGCGCCTTCCATGAGGCGCTGAATGGCCATGCCGGCCCGCCGCGTGCGCCATTCTTCACGCACCACGCCGCGCTCTTTGTCGATTTCCTCTGGAGAGAGGTTGAGGTCGTGACTCCAGTCGCTCAAAATGAGCAGACAGGTGTCGACCACGCCTTCACGCACCACGGGGGCTGAGGAGATGTTGTAAACGGTTTGCTCCACACTGGTGTAGGCATTGAGGTTGGCACCGAACTTGATGCCGACGCTCTCACACCATTTCACGATGGTTGGTCCGTTGTCGCCGCCGGGGAAATGCTTCGAGCCGTTGAAGGCCATGTGCTCGAGAAAATGGGCCAATCCGCGCTGACGGGGCTCTTCAAAAATGGAGCCGACGCGCTGGGCGATATAAAAATCGGCCACCTGCGGTGTCTGGGCGTTGTGGGCGATGTAATAGGTGAGACCGTTGGGCAGTGTACCCCTTCTCACGAGGGGGTCTAAGGGCAACTGCTGGGCCTGCAAGGCGGCCGCTGAAAAGGCGGCGGCCAAGAGACAGAGATTTTTTCTGAGTTTCATATTTTTGATTGGGAGGAAGGGAGGTTGCCGGTCTTGTCTCCGACGTTACGCCTCCCCCCTGCTTTTTCCTTATTTACAAGCAAGTTACTTGAAAAGCGTTGGCTGAGCATCGCTTTCGAAATCGTTGGTTGAATTGTTGGTGTCAACCCATTTTCCGTTCTGCTTTTTACGCACGACGGCTTTGCCATAGCGCGACTGGTCTTTGTCGACGCTGCCGCAATGTGCCCAACCGGCATCGAGCGCCGAACTGGTCACGTTCCACTTGTATTCGCTCGCAACGCTCAGATTGACGGCATCGATGATCCAATCGTTGGGGATTTTGAAAGCTTCGCCGTCCATGTCGAAGGCATATTCTCCGAAGGTGAAGAGATAGGTGTAGGTGTACTTATAGTTTTTGATGAACGTTTGGGCATCGACCGTTGGGCGGCAGATGGCATAGGCTTTGAAGCCACGGTTGTGCATGCTGAAATAGCTGGCGGAATAGTCATACCAGTTGATGAGGTTGGGCACGTTGGGGTTGTCGGTGTCTGAGAAATTGGGATTGCTGCTTTCATCGTAGATTTCAAAGTTGGCCGATGAGAGGTCGATCGACTTGCTGTTGAACTCCTTATGGTTGATGGCATTGATGGCCACCACGACTTCTTTGCCCGGCTGAATGGGATAGTCGCGCCCGCTGCCAGGGAACATATAGACGGCATCCACCGTCATGGCCTTGTCGAGAATGTTGGGTTTATAATCCTGTTTGATGACCGTCAGGAAATCGCTCTCCACGAAAGCCAGACCGTCGAGATAGAGCACAGAATCGGAATTGTTGGCAATCTTGATGTACTGGTCGTCGCTGTATTGCTTGCCCTCGGGCGTCAGCGTGCCGGAGAAGAAGATTTCTGAGAGCACCAGGCCGTCTTGCGCATGATAGGTGTTCAAAGCGAGCGTCTTTCCCTGAACGAGATTTGATTTTGAAACGACGAGGTTGTCGCTGGTGGTTTTCACGCTGGAGGTCACCGTTGTGGAATCATCGAAGGCATAAGCAATCTGGCCTTCGACGGCCACATTATAGACACCGATGGGGAGGGTCAAGGTGTCGGTGTACTGACTGCCGTTCAGACGAAAATTGTTGGTTACGAACTGCTCTTTGGTGCTCACATTTGTCAGCACGGCCTTGGCGGCGGTCAGTTTGGGGGAATTGACATTAAGCGGCATGTCGAGCGACAAGGCGAAGCCCACCGTTTCGGGGGTTTTAATGACGGGGTCATCGGAACTGCATGCCGCGAAAGACATGCCAAGCGCACAAAGCGCAGTCAAGGACAGAAGTTTTCTTGATTTCATATTTTGGGGTTTTAGGTATTTTAGAATATTCATAATTCAAGGGGGAAGATGTATCATTCGAAGAAGTATAATCTCTCTCCTCAATCTTATACATTGCACTTTTCCTCAAAGCTCCACGCCGATGGACAAGCGCTGCGACCAGGCGCGGTTGTCGGCATCGTTGGCCGCCAGCGTTCCTCCGAGTTCGATGAAAAGGAAATGGCGACGAAGAGGCATGGCCCAACGCAAAACGGCCTGCGAGAGGACGTAACTGGCGGAGGCGGAGGCGAAGGTGTGGTTCATCAAGGCGATGTTGGCATCGCTCATCGTGACGTATGGCATCTGCATGGACGACGAGAGGGCGGCATGGTAAGCAACCGAAGCGTTCACGGAGAGCAGATTGCGGCGAGGAAGCAGACGCTGCCACTGGCCTTTGGCCTCCACCGTGGCTTTTGAGAAGGAGAGGCGGCGTTCTGGAAAGACATAGTGCGCGGCATGGTCTATGATGCCCGCCAAGAGGGCCACATTCCAAGAGGTGTGGTCGCGCTGTTGCGCGTAGAGGGCCGAGGCTTGAAGGGTGGTGGCCCGTGCGCGATAGGTGGTCAGTTCGTCGACGATGCGGTATTCCGTTGAACTGGAACTGCCTGCTATCTGCTCGTTGCCCGTTCGTCGTTCATGGCAGACCGCCGCTTTCAGCAACCAGCCATCGCGCTGGCCCTGCCTCCACCCCACCTCGCCCTTCAGCGTCTGGACGCCGAGCACCGAGATGAGCAGGGCGTTGAGATTGGGGAGGATACGATGGTAGGAGGTATAGGCATACTGTGTGGAGAACATCAGTCCGCTTTTACCCGTTGGCACGAGGTCAATGCCGACTTCGCATCCCGTGGCCTTATAATAGGCAGAGGCGTTATTGCCGGAGAAGCGTTTATAGTCCATCCCCAATCCGAGCATGTGGTATTCGGGTATGACGCCGGCCTCACGAAGGAATGCCACATTGTTTGTCTGCTTATAGAAGCGCAAACCGCCAGTCAGTCCCAATTCATGGGACGCCAGCAAAGGGGCTGATGCGCCGAAAAGCAGCGTGAGGTCGGTCACGATGTTGCGCGGACGCGGGTCGGTCGTTCGATATTCGTGTTCGGCACGGAAGCGGGCCTCAGCGCCGATTTTTATTTTCTTCCAGGCCGAAGCCCACCCGGCCTTGAAGGCGTAACGCTCAAACGTGAGGTCGCCTCCCAGGGTGTCGGCCATCACATAGGGATAGAGCAAGAGGAAATCGGCCGTGGAGTTCCATTTCACGCACCGACGCTCTCCCGCTGCATATTCAGCAAGTCCCCAAACGGCCGTGTTCGCTGAGAGGCGCAAATGGGAGTCGGCCGTGAAAAGCAGCGTTTTCTGTCCCTGGCCCAACTGGTGGAAGAAGGGACGGACGGCATGGTGGTTCTCAGTTGTTGCTGCAATGCGCGACAGACTGGTGGCATAGCGGCGGACTTCCTGCGCGGGATTGCCATCGACGGGCTTCAAGGCGTCGAGATAAGCATCGGCGTGCTCTGCCAGAGAAAGGGTGTCGATGCCTCTTACGTCTGCTAACGCCGCAAGGGATTTTACGGTGGCGACGAGGAATATCAAAAGACGGAGGCACGTTGAAAAAGGGGTGTTCATTATGTCGCGGAATGGGGGGATTTGTTTAAGGGATGGCGACGACCTGTTTGCTGTGGCTCACATGAGAATGATGTCCAGACTGACGAGCGACGGATGGTCGAGCACCTTTATATAAGGAGTGCTGGCACGGAAATTGGCTGTTTGATTTGTGCCATCGGGCGCTACATAGCGCACGGAGCCTTCCACGTCGACGGCATACACGCCTCGAAACACTTCGAGCGAGGCTTCGCCAGCCTGGAAGGTGGAGGTGGTGAACGACTGCTTGTTGTTGAGATTTGTCAGGCGGACGGTGCCTTGCAGCTTTTCCAAACGGAGGCTGTCGGGCAAAACGAGACGCACACGGGCTTCAGCATAGTAGTCGTCATTGGATTTCTGGCAGGCTACAAACAGAATGGGGATGCAAACAACCAGCAGGGCCAAAGCAACCCAGCAGCTTTTCAATAAAACATTTGTCAGCATGATTTCTGAATTTTTGAGTGTGGGGGACGGCCTTCCAAACGTTTTCCTTCGGACCACGTTTTTCTGCACTTCCTCCTGTTGGAGACGAACCGACTATGCGGCCGCCTCAGATATTCATATTCACTTCCAAGCCGAAATAAGGCGTGACATAACGGCGTATCTTGAAATTGTTTCTCACATAATCAGGATGCGCATCCCAAAGTTTATTGACAAAGAGCGCCAGCATCAGGCGGTCGTTCATCAGGCGCTTGGTGGCCTTGAGATTCACGTTCATGGAAAAGGGAACGGTCTGGCGGTCGTAGAGCGAGGGGTTGTAGGTGCGCACGAGAAAACTGAGGGAAGGGTTGGCAGCATCGGCATCCGTGAAGTCGTGCACCATGCCCGAAGCATCCATATAGCGCAGGGGACGGTTTTCCTTCGGCATGCTCTGGTTGGCTGTCAGCCACATGCATTGGGCCGAGAGCGAAATGCCCAGGCGCAAAGTGGGGATGTCGGTATCGAAGGTGAAGTTGGTGTTGGTCATCTCGCGGATGTATCCGTCGGCATCACGGTAGATACCGACCACATTGACTTGACTGCCGCCCACCACACGGCTCGGGCGCTCCATGACGTCTTGCGAATTGCGATATTCGGTTTTAAACCACGCGCCGGTGACAGTCAGGCGGGTGTTGACAACGGGAACGCGCCGCGTGGAAAGCGTAAATTCCACTCCGCGTTTGAGTTCCTGACTGCCGTTGGCGGTGAGGTAATAGGCTCGCAGGTCGGTCTGCATGTCGTAAGGCAACGCCGACACGTCGGGCTGCCCCGTAAGCGCATTGCCGTCGATGGCCGAGGCATCGTAACGCTTATAGGTGTAGGGGGCATAGACGGCCATCTGGCGGAAACCCGATGTCATGTTTTCTTTGAAATAGGCCAACGTCAGGCGATTGCCCCACCATGAGGCATCGATGCCCACCTCCCACTTGAGGTTGCGTGCAGGCCGCAGGGCGGTGTTGGTGGGGTCTATCACGTAGGTCTGCATCACCACACGGCGGTATTCCTTCACGGCATGGTAATAATTGAGTTCCACGAGGTCGAGGTAGGCCTTGTCGGGAAACAATTGGTTGAGCGTAGGCATCTTCGTGTGCCAGCCAACACCGCCCGTCAGTCTCAACGTAAGGTCGCGCCCTGAAATTTCGAGAGGCGGCAAAGTCAAGCCGAGGTTGAGGCGGGGGTCGGCATAGACGCGGCCGTGGAGCAGACGATCCTTTGGCAGATTGAAGAGGGAGGAGGCACGCACGCCGCCTTGGATGTCGGCACGGAAATTGCCGAGGGGGCGGCTGGCACTGATTTCGGCAAAGAGGCCGCCCTGATGCGAGGCGGGGATGGCGCTATAGGCTCTCGAGCGCAAGGAGGCGGAGGGGTAAAGCGGCTGCAGGGGGTTGAAGACCTGGCCGCGACCGTAGTTTTTGTCGAACTGCCAATCGACGCCCACTCTCAGCGATGCCGCGGCCAAACTTACGGAGGGAGGCGCGATGGTGGCGGCGATTTTGGTATAGGCGCTCACGGGCAACCCCTCCACGAGCTGGGTGGCGGTGTAGGTGTTGGGCGTGATGAGCACAGCATCGTGTTCGCCGTCTTCTCTCGCCAAAGATGCCGGTGTCTGGCGGTCGAGTTGCACGAGGCGCGTGCGACTGGTGCGGTCGACCTCGGCAGAAAAGGCAGCGGAAATGTCGAGTGTTTTCAGCCAAAGGCGTTCGCTTTTGCGGGCAGTGAGCGTCCAAGAGGCATCGGAGGAAAAGCGGTTGAACTGCTGCGAAAAGCGGTCGACACCACCGTAGTTGAGTTCGGGGTCGACTTTGTCTTTATCAAACGAACCGCCGTAGTCCACATTTAGGCTCCATGCCGACTGATAGCGCCGCAGGGAGCTTTTCTTGTGGAGACGGGTGGAGAGCGTGAGGCGCGAATAGTTTTCAAGCGGATTTCGGGGGTCGGCCCTGCTGATGAGATAATCGGCACTGACATTGAGGGCGAGCTGGCGGGGCTTCCATTCAAGCCCCTTGGCAACATGGAAGAGTTTGGAGTTCATGTCGGCCTTGAAGCGGGCAGAGAGGGCATGGCCGCCCTTGCGCCGCGTGATTTTCACCACGCCGCTCGTCAAGTCGCCATATTCCACGGAAGGGATGCCGCGCACCACTTCCACACGCTCGATGTCATCGGTGGAGAGGCTGCGCATGTCGACGCCCTGGTCGGTGAAGTCGCGCGAGAGGGCGCGGCTGTCGGTGGCGCCCGCCACATATTGCATGTTGGCATTTGTGCTAACACGCGCCCCGTCGATCACGAAGGCGGTGCCGAGGGCTGAGGTCTGATAGTCGCTACTGGAAATGGGAACTTCGCGTAGGTGTATGGTGCTGGGGGAAGATAGCTGAGGGTCGCGTGAGTAGCCTCCCGGCAGGAGTTCGAGGATATCGGCAAAAGAGGAGGGCTGAAGATGCTGCATGGCATGGCGAGCTATGGTGGAGGCGCTCGTCAGACCGAGAGACTCTGTTGCCGTGACCACCACACCATTGAGCTGGTGAGCTTTCGGAAGCAGCGCGTAGGTGGCACCAGCGGAGAGTTTGACGCGCTGCGTGGCATAGCCCATATAGGAAATATCAGCTTCAACACCGGCCGTTGCCCTGGCGGCAAAGCGCCCCTGCGCATCGGTGACGGCTGTGGGGGAGACGGAGGCTCCCGACACGCGCACCACGGCCCCAACGAGGGGTTGCTTTGTCTGCGCGTCGACCACGAAGCCTGTGATGGCGGGCTTCGGAGATTGTGCGGCGGCAGAAGCGGCAACGACCAGTGTGAATGCTGACAATATCTGTTTCTGAAGGATGGGCATATTGGGGTATTTTGATGGTGCAAAATTACGCAGCGAAGGAATCCTGTGCAATCACCATTTTTCAGTATTTTCTTCCTTGCGTGGTTAGACCCGCACAAAGCGGCATCGGGACGGCGGCGGAGGGGTCATCAGATGTGGGTATGAATATATTATATATAATGTGTAGGTGTGTATATATTATGGTGTAGGTATATATAAGGAATGGCGGACCGCAAATGTTTTGTAAGTATATTTTTGTACCTTTGCATAAGGTAGGCGGCACCTCAGCATAGCGTTCAAGCAAGCTTGACGCTCTGCATTCGGTTTGCACTACCTTTGCAGCATGTCAGCGGCTGGCGTACGTTTTGTTTGTTGTTGCGCCCCCGCAGTTGCTTAGTAGTGGACTATTATTACTAAAAACCCATTCAATTTCAACACCATGAAAAAAATATTTCTCTTCTCCTTGCTTCTCTCTCTGCCGCTCGTTTTGATGGCAGCGGTGGGCATTAAAGACGGCGGGAAATACCGCATCGTCTGCCAGAAGTATGCAACAGGATGTCTCGTTCTCGGAGATCGGCACAACAAGGCGCCGCTGCTATTTTACGACACGGAAGGGGCGGAGGTGCCCACCGATGCCTGGTGGGTGGTTTCGAAACGCGGCGGCGGATATACGTTCAGAAATGCGGCCACGGGAGAGTTTATGGTGTATAAGGAAGGGAAGGTGAAGAACGAGGCTGGATTGTACACGGCCAAGGGCATACAGCTCTCCGATGCGGCAAAGGATGATTTCGCGGTCTGGATGATTGAACCAAACGACAAGGGGTTTGCCACGATTGAAAATGCGGGACAGACGGGCCAGTTTTTCAATCTGCGCATGGATGGTTCTTTCTTGCTGGGAACGTATGTTTCGGCGGGCTCCGAAAATGGGTGCTTTCAATTATTTGACGAGAAGGGGGCGCCGGCCATCACGGCTGGCGGCGAGGAGGAGGTGCGGCCGACGGACGGACTTTGGGCCTTCGCCGACTCGTTGCGCGTGGGCGGCAAGGACCTCCCTTACGATGCTTACAACAGGGAGTTTTTTCTCCCGCTCCCCGACACGGTACGCGAAAGCGGACGATTGGCAACGATGGTTGAAGCGAAATGGGCAGGGGATGCTGAGGGGCTCTCGTTGCGCATCTGCGGACAGGTCGTTGGCAACGATGGGCGCGTTTGCCTCAAGAATATTGACTGCGAAATGCCAGCCACAATTGATGTTCTCAGAAATGGCGAGGAGATTGTGGCCTCGGCGCCGCTCAACATGACGTTTCTGCCTGTCGTTGAAGTCAGCGCGAAGAAGTGTAACACGGATTCCTACGTGATGGGGAGGTTGCGCGTGACAGACCCTAACGAGGATGGGTATGACGCCGTGATGAATGCTGGATTTCGCTACCGCGGCGCGTCGTCAACGATGTATCCGAAGAAGAGTTTCGCCGTGAAACTATATGATGCGGAGGGCAATTCGCTCGATCATGAGTTTTTCGGACTGAGGAATGACAACAACTGGATTCTCGACGCCATGTATAACGACGATGTGTGTATGCGCAACCGCGTGTCGACCGACCTCTGGAACGACATCGCCACGCAGCCTTACCACCGCCGAAAGGGATGGGAGAAGAAGGCTAAGACGGGAACGCGGGGAAGGTTTGTGGAGGTCATCTGCAACGGACGCTACCACGGGCTCTACTGCATGACGGAGAAAATTGACCGCAAGCAACTGAAGCTGAAGAAATTTGTGGCGGCAAAGAGGGATGAGAATGGCGCGTACCTCTCGCTCGACACCATCCACAGCACGCTCTACAAGGCTGTCAACTGGACGTATGAGGTGTTTATGGGGCATGATTTCGATGCCAACACTTATCCACAGAAAGCGCCCTCGGCCTACTATAACAACTTGAAACGGGAAGGATGGGCTGGATATGAAATTAAATATCCCGACTGGGAAAAGGAACGAATTGACTGGGGGCCGCTCTGGAACGCGGTCAACTTCGTGGCAACGGCCAACGATGAAGCTTTTGATGAGGAGGTGGATGCGTTTTTTGACTACCCCGTCCTTCGCGACTATTATCTCTTCGCGGAAATTATCTTGGCAAAGGACAACCGCGGCAAGAATATGTATTACTTCAACTACGACCAGAGGGGTTCTGAATGCAGCAAAATGTTGGGGCTCACGCCCTGGGACCTTGATGCCACCTGGGGCAGCACCTGGGACAGCAAGAAAGACGAAACGACGACGCCCGACAACGATTATGCGGAATACATGTTGCATCACACGCTCTTCTATCGTCTGAACAGGAGCATCAGATGGAACTGGACCAGGGACTTGAAGGTGCGTTACGCAGAATGGCGCAACGAGGGGGTGTCTGCCGAAAGCCTCATCGGCCGTTTTCTCGACTATAGTGACTTGCTTTCGCAGAGCGGTGCCGACAAACGCGAGGCGCAACGGTGGGGAGCTCAGCACAAGAGCATCGCCGACAGCCTCGGATATGTCAAGGAATGGATTGAGAAACGCATCCAACATCTTGACCAACAATATGATTACTCGCCTATCATCAACGGCATACAACAACCGTTGACCAACGACTCGTTTGTTGACGCCACAGGGGGAAGGGGTTGCATCACACTCCACGCCACGAAGCCGACAATGGTCAGAATCCATAACATGAGCGGACGATTGGTGCAAACCGTTAATCTCTCCCGGTCGCTGATGCAGGTGGACGGACTTGCGCCTGGCATCTATCTGGTGGGGGGAAAGAAGGTGGCGGTTTGGTGATAAATAGGTGTTGATAATTATTTTATAGAATGCGACAAAACGCGGTAAGATTCGGCGGCGCGTTCACATTTTCCCGCCATTCCCTTTGTCGCTCTGCCTTATTTTCGTAACTTAACGCCCTGAAACTGAAACCGCCAAGGTTGGGTGTCAAAAATACAGAAAAATCTCTGTGCGATTTTGAGCCAAATAAAAAAAGTGGCAAAGCATACGCACATGATAAAACGAACAAAGCGCAAAAGGAGCGCCCTGAAAGGGCAGTCAGTCATCAGCCCAGGGCAACGCCCTGGGTATCAATGCATAAACGCCTACGCCCTGTAAGGGCAAAAGTATGGGCGAACGGTTGGCTTTTACTTTTGCCCTTACAGGGCGTAGGGAATGGGAACACGGCACCCAGGGCGATGCCCTGGGCTCTGGACTTGTTGGGCTTTCAGCCCGCCCAGGGCCGCAGACAAGGCTTTTTCCGCACAATCTCCATCTACTTAATTTTTCTAAATTTTGAACACCCTACCCTTCAGGGGCAGCATAAGAATCTACAACCTTCATACTCAAATAAATGAAAAGATTTTTACTCTTATTCTCTCTTTTATGCCTGGCGATGGTTTCGCAGGCCGTCACGACCATCAAAGACGGCGCGAAATACCGCATCACCTGCCAGAGATATGACAACGGATGTGTTGTGCTCGGAGAGAAGCACGACGCCGCAGCATTTCTCTATTATGCCACGAATCTGGAGACGGTGCCCGAAGATGCCTGGTGGGTGCTCTCTGTCAAGGGCGCGGGTTTCACGATGAAGAATGCCGCGACGGGACAGTATATGGTGTACAAAAGCGGGAAGCTGACGAACGACACAGGACAATACACAGCTAAGGGCATACAGCTCTCTAATACGGCCGACGACAACTACGCCGTTTGGACGCTGACGGAGACGACAACGGGCATGCTCATCATTGAAAATGCTGGGGCACCGGGGCAATATTTCAACCTCCGCACGGATGGTTCTTACTTGCTCGGCACGTATTCTTCGGCAAGCACCGACAACGGGTTCTTCCAACTCTATGACGAACAGGGCAACCAGGTGGTCAACACGGGGGGAACGACGGGAGACGAAGACGCGCTGAGCGGACTGAGCGGCGTGAACAAACAAGGAGAATATTGGGAACGGACGGGACTGGCGATGCCGGTGGTGGTCACGACGAACGTGAACGACCCGATTCTCTACCGCATCCGCAATGTGCGCTCGGGACAGTTTGTCTATGTGCCAGACAACGAACTGACGCAGAGCGAAGAAAACAGCACGAAGTTTTATTTCACGGCCTGCGGCTCGGGCGTGAACGTCTATACGCAGGACAAGAAATACGTGTCGACTTACTACACTTATTACAACAACGGCAACACGGGGCTGACGCTCGCAAGCGGAACGACGGGCGAAAACGTGTGGAGCTTCGGATTCTCGGAAACGGACGAGAACTCGGGATATACCATCGCGAAGAAGGACAATTTGCCGGAGACGAACTATTACCAGAGCCAGTATCTCTACTGGAACGACTATAAGCTCAACGAATACCGCGCCGTGGGATTATACAACGTTGACAACGGCTCGACTTTCGTGTTTTATTCTTCAGACAAGCGCCACTATAACCACCTCATCGAGCAGGGCATCAGTTTCAACGGCGAACGCCCAACGGAGGGTTTCCCAGCGTATGTCGACTCGCTGCGCGTGAACGGCAAGGACTTGACGTATGATTCCACAGCGAAGCAGTATTACCTCTCGCTCTCTCAGCAGACGCGCGAAACGGGAACGCTCACGGCGAAGGTTGAAGTGAAGTGGGCGAAGAACGACGGAAAATATGAACTGGCCATCGATGGCGAGACGCCCAACGCGGAAGGCATCATCGAGATTCAGAACGCGAGCGGCGAAAAGGCCTACATGATGACCATCTTGAAGGACGACAAGGAAGTGGCCACAACGCCGCTCAACATGACGTTTCTGCCCATCGTTGAAATCAGGGTGTCAACCTGCAACGGCAAGTACTACAACAAGGGCACGCTCCGCGTGACGGACCCAGACTTCGCGGGATATGACTCGACGTTCGTGGCGAAATTCCGCTACCGCGGCGCCTCGGCACAGGGATACCCGAAGAAGAGCTATGCCGTTAAACTCATCGACAGCGAGGGCAACTCGGTTGACCGCGAATATTTCGGACTGAGGAATGACAACAACTGGATTCTCGACGCCATGTATATTGACGGGGCCTGCATGCGCAACCGCGTCTCGACCGACCTCTGGAACGATTTCGCCACGCTGCCTTACCACCGCCGCAACGGATGGGAGAAGAAAGCGAAAACGGGAACGCGCGGAAGATTTGTGGAGGTGTTTCTCAACGGACGCTACCACGGACTCTACTGCATGACGGAGAAGATGGACCGCAAGCAGCTGAGACTGAAGAAATCGGTGGACGCAAAGCCGGCAACGGAGACAACGGAGGCCGTCGGCGACACGATTCACGGTTCGCTCTACAAATCGTCGCAATGGAGCTACGAGGTGTTTATGGGCCACGACCTGGGCTCGACTTCTTATCCCGGACGCTCGCCACGCGGATACAACAACAATCTGAAGCAGGAAACGTGGGCCAGCTACGAAATCAAATATCCCGACTGGGAGAAGCAGAAGATTGACTGGGGACCGCTCTGGAACGCGGTGAACTTCGTGGCAACGACCGACGATTATGTGTTTGACGAGGAAGTGAAGAATTATTTCGACTATCCTGTCGTGCGCGACTATTTCCTCTTCATCGAACTCATGTTGGCCACAGACAACCACGGCAAGAACATGTTTTTCTTCAACTACGACCAAAAGGCGCAGAAATGCGCTAAGATGATTGGCATCACGCCGTGGGACCTCGACGGCACATGGGGCATCCGATGGGACGGCTCGAAGTCGTACACGAAGGCGGCGCAGAATTTCACGCAGTTTATCACGCAATATGAACACGGCACGCACACGCTCTTCTACCGACTGTTCCACAGTTCGAAGTGGAATTGGTTTAACGACTTGAAGGCACGCTATGCCGAACTTCGCACGAAGCAGTTCAGCGAAGAGAGTTTGACCAACCGCTTCCTCGACTATGGCGACCTCTTCCGGGAGAGTGGTGCCAATGTGCGCGAGCAAAACCGCTGGAATGGATACCACACGGACATCCTCGGCGACGTTGACTATATCAAGCAATGGATTGCCGACCGTCTGGAATTTCTCGACAAGCAATACAACTACTCTCCTGTTGTCGACGGCATACAGACGCCGACCACCAACGAGGCTTTCTTCACGGCCACAGGCGGCAGCCGCTGCATCGTCATCGAAACGAACAAGACGTGCAACGTGAAGATTTATTCGCTCGGCGGACAGCTCGTGCGCACGGTTTCTCTCGACCAGCCCATCACGAAGGTGGAAGGCCTGAATGCTGGCGTATATATCGTTGGCAAGCAGAAGGTGGTTGTCAGATAAATAATGTTGAAAGGCAATATCAAAACTGGGGTTCCCCTGCTTTGATATTATATAAATATTTGAATACTTACTTATGACCAAAAAACACAAAATCCAAGCACAGCCGGCCAGTGAGCCGGCTGTTGCTGCATCGGGCAAAGAGCAGGAAAAAAGCTCCCTGCTCCAGCGCCTGCCGTGGGCCTATCTGCTCACGTTTGCCGGCTTCTATGTTTTTTCAACATGCGTCTACGGCGACATATTCCGCCGCACCGCCGAAGCTAATTTCATCACCAACGACAGCACGCAGATGGCTTTCCTGACATCGCAGTCCTGGGGCACCGTCTATTGTTGGGGCCGCTGGATGCTCTGCAGCATGAGCAACCTCTACGTGGGGGCCGCGCTGCTGAGCCTCATCCTGACGCTCACTGCCGTTCTGGCCGACAAGGCGCTCTGCATCCCGCGCCGCTGGCGTGGCGTGTCGGCTTTGGTGCCGGGAGGCGTCATGTTGTGGATGATCTGTCGCGGACTGAACCTCTATTACAAGAGCGAGCCTTCGCTGCTGTTCATCATTCCGGTTGCCGTGCTCCTGGCCTCTGCCCTGCTGGCCTTGGCGGGCCGCTTCTCATGGGGACGGAAGAAATGCGAAGCTACGGCCGACGCTACCAAGGCGAAACGCGCCTGGGGCTGGACGGTTCCCGTGGTGCTCACCGCCGCCCTTTCGGCCACGGCGCTACAATGGAACAAGGCGGAGATTCTGACGGCACGCATGCAGATGCGCATGATGGACGGCGATTTTGAAGGCATGGTCGACGACGCTCACGACCTCGAGCGCCCAACGCGCTCCGTTGCCGCCTACTATGCCATCGGACTCGTGCAGACGGGCCAACTTCTGGAGCGCCAGTTTGACATTCCTTACGACTTCCCCGAGATGCGCCTCGAGCGCCACGACGGCAACGAGGAATACACGATCTTCACGGGCGACTGCAGTTTCTATGCGGGACTCATCAATACGGCCTATCGTTGTGCGATGGATTATACGGTGCTCTACGGCCCGTCGCTCTACAATCTGAAGCGCATGGCCGTCTGTGCCATCCTCAACAACGAAACGGCGCTGGCAGAAAAATATATGACCATCCTCAAGAAGGTGCCATTTCAAGAGGCATTCATTGAGAAATACGAACCGATGATTGGCAACAGCGAACGGATTGATGCCGACGAGGAACTTCACAAGGTGTTGGCGTTGCAACCGCAGGAACATTTCTTTGAGCAGAATTATCGTTCCCCAACGTTCCTCGGCTACAACGCGGGACTCCTGCGCGGCACCGATGCCTCGCTCGAAACGGCCATCGCCGCCCGCCTTTATTCCAAGGAACTCGAAGCGGCGATGCCGCTCATCCGCGTCTATGCCCAGAAACACGGCGGACAGTTGCCGCAATCATTGCAGCAGGCCGTCACGATTATGAGCACGAAGGATCCCTCAATTGATGCGGAGTTTGGCAACATCGTCAGCATGCAGGCACCGACGTTCACGGCGTTCATCACGGAAGCCAAACCAATTCTCGACGAGCGCAAACGCGTTTCGGAAGGGAAGAGCGAGGCGGAGAAACTGAAAATCCGCGATGAATACAACCACAAGTTGCGCACCGCGCTGGCGGACGACTGGGTGGGAACGTACCTCTACTATTATTATTGCGAAAACAACGACCAGGCCCAGGTGAAACCAAACACACAGACGGCCGTCAACTAACACTCAAAAAAAATCCATAAAGAATCATGGCAATCAATCTCAAAACCATAGCGGCTGCGGCGCTGGCCGCCTTGCTAACGGCATCGTGCGGAAGCGAGGTAAGGGTGCCTGACAACGCCACGCCGACACAGGAAGCGGCCGACATTTTCCCGGAATACCGCGACATCTATATCCCGCAAAACATCGCACCGCTCAACGTGCAGATAAAGAGCGACGGCGATGAGTTCGCAGCTTGCATCAAAGGGGAAAAGGGCGGAGAAATCACGGCAGCAGCTGGCAAAGATGGCAAACTGATGTTTGACACGGAGGCCTGGCACGCCCTGCTTAACGAAAACGCAGGAAAGACACTCAGCGTGACGCTCTATTCCCACCGCGACGGACAATGGCTGGAACATCCCGCCTACCAGCTCCACGTGGCTGAGCCCATCGATGAATATCTTTCTTACCGTCTGATTGAACCGAGCTACGAGCTCTATCGCCAGATGGGCCTTTACCAGCGCAACCTGACGAACTTCACGCAGACGCCCATCTACGAAAACAACCGTTCGTACGACTCGCTGCAAAACCACTGCGTGAACTGCCACAATTTCCAGGCATACACCACGAAGCGTATGCTCTTCCATGTGCGTAGCGCCCACGGCGGCACCATCATCATTGAAAACGGCAAGGCGAAGAAATGGAACATGAAGTGTGACTCGATTCTCTCGTCAACGGTCTACCCCACTTGGCATCCCACGCGCAACTGGGTGGTGTTCTCTTCCAACCAAACGGGACAGGCGTTCCACATAGACGACCGACAGAAGGTGGAGGTGATGGACTTCGGCTCCGACCTCGTGTTTTTCGATGGCGACAAAGGCACACTGACCAACATCCTGAAAACCGACGACCACCTCGAAACTTTCCCCTGCTGGGCGCCCGACGGCAAGAAACTCTACTACACCTCGGCTTATGTGCCACAATTTAAGGGAACGGACACCCCGACGCGACAGAACGCCGTCACGAACCTCTACGACAGTTTGCGCTACAACTTGATGAGCCTCACTTTTGACGAACAGACGCGCTCCTTCGGCCAACCCGTTGTCGAGATGGACTGCGCCGCCATCGGCAAGAGTGCCACGCTGCCGCGCATCAGCCCCGACGGCCGCTACGTGCTCTTCACGCTCGGCGACTTCGGACAGTTCCACATCTGGCACACCACGTCGGACCTCTATGTGAAGGACCTCAAGACGGGCGAAGTGAGAAAACTCAGTCAGGCAAGCAGCGACGGCTCCGACAGCTATCATGCGTGGAGCAGCAACGGACGCTGGCTCGTTGTGGCATCGCGACGCGGCGACAACAACTATTCCCGCGCCTACATCGCCTATTTCGACCGCAGCGGGAAAGACCACAAGGCGTTTCTCCTGCCGCAGGAAGACCCAGAACAAAACACACTGCTCCTGAAGAGCTACAACGTGCCAGAACTGACGCGCGACGCGGTTTCCCTCAACGCCGAAGAACTGAAGAAGGTCATCTACGACGATGACCACAGCCAGAAGGTTTCGTATAAATCGAAATGATTTTGACTATATGATTTTGACTATATAATTTGACCATTAATAAGTAGGTGCTAAACATTATTTTTGAACACCTACTTATTAATAGTGAACAAATATTTTCCACAAAACTGACAACGACATGACCAACAAGCATTCCTTAAGAAATGTCCGCTCGCTGGCCTGCGCCATGCTCCTGACAACAGGGAGCATGCTGCCATTGGGCGCCCAGAAAACCAACAACGCGCCGGCGCCCATCCTCCCGTTGCCTGAACAGCGACAAGTCGACTGGCAAAAGATGGAGACCTACGCCTTCATCCATTTCGGCCTCAACACGTTCAACGATCGCGAATGGGGCTACGGCGACACACCGGCATCGACTTTCAATCCCGCACGCCTCGACTGCAACCAGTGGGTTTCAACACTGAAGGCCGCTGGCATGAAGGGCGTCATCTTCACGGCGAAACACCACGACGGTTTCTGCCTCTGGCCCTTCAAGGGAACGGACTACAACGTGGCCCACTCGCCTTTCCGCGACGGGAAAGGCGACGTGGTGCGCGAACTGCAAGAAGCCTGCAAAAAGCAGGGCATGAAGTTCGCCGTCTATATCTCGCCCTGGGACCGCAACCGCGCTGACTACGGAACACCAGCCTATCTCGACTATTATTACGCTCAAATACGCGACCTCCTGAGCAACTACGGCGAAGTGTTTGAAATTTGGTTCGACGGTGCCAACGGTGGCGACGGCTGGTATGGCGGTGCCAACGACCGACGCACCATCGACCGACGCACCTACTATAAATTTGAAAACATTCAGGCGCTCTGCGACAGTCTGCAGCCCAAGGCCGTCATGTTTTCCGACGGCGGTCCTGGATGCCGCTGGGTGGGCAACGAACGCGGCATCGCTGGTGCCACCAACTGGGCGTTCCTGCGAAAGAACACGGTTTATCCGGGCTATCCGAAACACTACGAACTGCAATATGGCCACGCTGATGGCGACCAATGGACGCCTTCAGAATGCGACGTATCCATCCGTCCAGGATGGTTCTACCATGCGCAGCAAGACAACCAAGTGAAAAGTCCGCAACAGCTGGCCGACATCTACTATCGCAGCGTGGGACACAACGGCACGATGCTGCTCAACTTCCCTGTCAACCGCGACGGTCTCATCCACCCCATCGACTCAACCAACGCCGTGAAGTTCCGCGAAATCATCGACAATGATTTCAAAACGAACCTCATCGCTGGCATGAAGGCCAAAGCCACGAACACACGCGGAAAACGCTTTTCAACGGCGGCCATGACCGACAACGATTACGACACCTACTGGGCCACGACCGACGGCACAAACACGGCCACCGTCACCTATCAGTTCCGCCAACCGCAACGCATGAACCGCATGATGCTCCAAGAATATATTCCATTGGGACAGCGCGTCAAGTCGTTCGTCGTGGAATACCAAGACGGCAAACAATGGTTGCCCGTATCGCTCAACGAAGAGACCACCACCATTGGCTATAAGCGCCTGCTGCGCTTCAAGAGTGTCACCTCGAAGGGCATCCGCGTGCGCTTCACAGATTCTCGCGGCCCGTTGTGCATCAACAATCTCGGCGTTTATGATGCAGGAGAAAATGCCGACCAGGTGCTGCCGTCAACGTCGCAGATTGCCACCACCCTGCCCTATTCCTTCATCAATCAGGAAGCCGACAAGGCCAAGGCGGCGGCCGACCGCAACGAACGCACCAATTGCTTCATCGACGGCAACGAACTCGTCATCGACCTCGGCCAGGAGCGCACCATTTCATCGTTCCATTACCTCCCCGACCAGTCGGAACAGCCAAAGGGCCTCATCAGCCATTATGAGCTGACGGCCATCGCCGCGCCCTCCGACAAGGAAGGAAAGATGATCAGCCAAGGCGAGTTTTCCAACATCAGAAACAACCCGACGCTACAGTCGCTCTTCTTCACCCCCGTCATCACGCGCTACATCCGCCTTAAGGCCACGCGCATGATCAACGCTAGCGAACCAATGGGATTTGCTGAAATTGCCATCCACTGATAATTTGCGAAACGAAACCCGAATAACGCAATCAGCCCAGTCTTCGGTCGAAGACTGGGCTGATTCATTTATATAGGAAAACGGAACGGAGCGCCCCTTTCGGCGAAACAATGTACCTCACTGCGGCGAAGCATTGTAGCTCACTTTGCTCGCAAAGTGAGGGCCACGAATACATAGCGAACACCACCGCATACCCAACAATAAAAACAAGCAAGCTTGTTTTGTATTTTCTTTGCTTTGCACTACCTTTGCATATCATATAAAAGGCAAACGCCGCTCCACAAATATAACCCCAATCTAACAAAAAATATGACACACCCCCTACGCATCGCCATCATCGGCGGTGGCGCAGCAGGCTATTTCGCCGCCATCGAAGCCAAACGATGCGCCCCAAATGCTGAAATCACCATCTTCGAGAAAAACGCCAGAATGCTGGCCAAAGTTGCAATCACAGGCGGGGGACGCTGCAACCTCACAAACTCCTTCACACTTATCAGCGACCATAAACAGGCTTATCCGCGCGGCCACAAACTGATGAAACGGCTGCTGAAACATTTCAGCCATACGGATGCCTATGAATGGTTTGAAAGAGAAGGCGTACGGCTAGTCACGCAGGAAGACGAGTGTGTGTTTCCCGCATCACAAAATTCGCAGAGCATCATTTCGTGTCTGACGAATCTGGCCACAAGGCTCGGAGTGCAGCAACAATGCAACCACCGCCTGACCGACATCCAACAGAACGACGACGAGACGCTCCACCTCTCTTTCTCCAACGGCAGGGAGGCCGACTTCGACCGCGTGGCCATCACCACGGGTGGCGCTCCCAAAGGCGAAGGACTGGAGATGCACAGCCGACTGGGACACGACACGGAACACCCCGTCCCCTCGCTCTTCACGTTCAACGTTGCCGACACCGACTTCCTCGCCCTCATGGGCACCGTTGTCGACCCTGTCATCGCCTCCATCCCTGGCACGAAATTCCGTGCGGAAGGAGCACTGCTCGTCACCCACTGGGGCATGAGCGGGCCAACGGTGCTCAAACTTTCGTCACACGCGGCACGTTTCCTCAACGAGCACAACTACCACACGCAGGTATCGGTCAACTGGACGGGCATCACACACAGCGCCGCCACCCAGGAGGAAATCGCCGCCATCGTGGCTGCCAACGGCCAGAAGCGCCTCGCCTCCGTGCGTCCCTTCAATCTCCCATCGCGACTCTGGCTACACCTCCTTGCCAAATCAGCCCTCTCGCAGCAGAAACGCTGGGACGAACTGGGAAAAAAGGGCCTCAACCGCCTGGTGGAAACGCTCACCAACGACCTCTACACCATCAGCGGCAAAGGCCACTTCCGTGAAGAATTTGTCACCTGCGGCGGCATCTCCCTCTCGTCGGTCAACAAAGACACCTTGGAAAGCCGCGCCTGCAAGCATCTATTCTTCGCCGGTGAAGTGCTTGACGTTGACGCAATAACCGGGGGCTTCAATCTCCAGGCCGCCTGGAGCATGGGCTACGTCGTTGGCCAAAACATCGTCAAGTGAGACAATACGAAACGCCCCCTGCGGCATAGCCACCTTTCGCCCTCTCCTTTTATCTTTCTATTTTACCCCCCCAACCTGCGGCGCCAGCACGGTAGCTCACTTTGCTCGCAAAGTGAGGGCCACGAACACATAGCAAACATTTGAAGCGCCAGCCACATTCTCTCCCCCGTTCTCCCCACTCCCTCAGCCCTATCCTAAGGCTTGGCAGCGAACGCGGGAGCAGACGCATCCGCATCAGGGAGCAGACGCGACCGAATCTGGGAGCAGAGACGACCGAATCTGGGAGCAGAGACGGTTGCGTCTGGGAGCAGAGGCGATGACAAATATAAGTCCTCCAACGAAAGACATTAAGATATTCTGAACTTGGCAGCATGATTGAGGCTCTGAAAACTCTTTTATAAAAACGCTCAAAGGCGGATGCTCAAGACTTTCCATCTTGAACATCCGCCTTTGAAGTACATCGAACGGCATTGCCGACTAAGATTTTCTTTGTCGGCAACCTATCAGCTTCGTCTCGGCAGCCACATCGAGGGTATTTCTTTACGATTTTTTGAGTTGGCATTGGTGATGTCAACCAATATCAGATACCACTGTTCTTTTCCACGGCGTTCTCCAGATACATAGTACACTTTATCGGGTTGGGAGCGCAGTATCAAATACTGGTCTAAGAATTGGAACACCTTGTCGTTTGCCACACAATCTCGATGGTGCATCGGGATGCCTGCCATATCTCTGTTTTTATAGAAATAGTAGTTATAGCCAACTCTCAGCATGTCCATGAATCCCATTTTCTCTATCACTGGGCACTCATCAAACTCCTGCATGGTGTACAGATTTACCCATGTGGTTTTGTCTTCTCCAGAGAACACGACCTCTGCGATATTGTCATCAGAGAGTTTAACGCGCTTCAATCCTTCCAGAATGATATGGTGGTCATTATTACTGATGGCATATTCGCCCGTCAGATAATGCTCACAGACGTATGCGTCCTTACTATTGTATTCCTTTCCTCTGTTCTTGTTGATAGCGTAATAGGCGTATGTCACAAGGCATTCTTCTCCATTGATGGTTTTATAGATGCTGAAGCTCTCCTGCTTGCGCTTCTTACCTGTGATATATACTCTATCATAGGTTGTCACCTCCTGCATCGAACCTTGCGCATTATCCATATAGAGATATTGCTCCTTGGTGCCGACAGCCAGTGGCGACCACGGGTCTTTTCGTCCTACGTACACAATGGCCACTGTGTTATTGTTCAGCAGATAGTACTTTGTTATGTCATCTTCTGTCTGACTGACTAATTGCCAGTTAAAACGCATATCATCGTAGGTCTTATATATCCCATGCATATTGTCACCTATACGGATATAATTTCCATCCTTTATATATCCAAATTTTGCTTTTCGCATAATGTAATCAGATAATCGAAATAATCTAAAATGGCAGTTCTCTTCTTGGAACGCCATAATCTGTACAACTCTCCATTTCCTCTATCTCTTTCCATGCCTCATGGAGATAGGTTTTCACGGATTCTGGCAACTTGCCTTGTGTTGCCAATTTCTTCAATTCCTCTATAAGGTTTTCTATCGCATATTCAGGACTATACATGTCGTCAAAATACTTACGGGGTCTCCAATGAATGGCGTTATTATTAGTTATATATTTTCTGAATAGCCCTAAGATATATATATCATACTGATTTTTAGAATATCATTACTTGATTTATTATCTACACTTTAGTCTGACCACTTACTTCAGCTCATCGAAAGTAGCATGCAAGTTGTTTAATACTCATCACAACGCTTTATTTCTACGTAAAACGTCCTTTAATTCTTCAGAACACTGAACCTCACTAAAGTCATATGCTGCCACGTCGAATGCAGTAATGATATAAAATGAATATTTGTAATCAGTCCAATCATCAGAACAAAACATAATTCGACCATTAGACAACACTGCAACTATTTGATCATTCTGCACATTAAAGCCTATATCCAAGATATCTCCATCTATTATATTCTTAGGTCCATGATAAGGGTGTTCTTTCCACCATCCCATTCTCTTGCCATAAGAATACTTTTCAAAGTAATAATGGGTCTTTAATATATGATGCCCATCCGATTCTACAATGATTGTCTTTTGTGGATGCACAACCATCATTGAGTTTTTATTTGGTAATTGTAAGTGTCTCAGAACAGCGCCATTTCCCGTATGATACATATCTAAATTTCCGTTAGCCAACGCTACCGCTATAAATGGCTGCTCCTCAAACAGTCCTATGCTTTCTATTGTAGAATATCCACCATTGAAAGTCAATAAAGATTGATCTCTGAAACTGCGTATTTTTGCGACATTCCCTTTATTGTTGACAGCAGCAATAGAATTATCTCTAAGTATGCATATCAAACTTGGATCAGCAACGGGACTATCTATAATACTGCTCTTTCCTGTTCTCAGATTATACAAAAATACCTTTCCTTCCTCTTTTCTTACAACACAATCATCTTTACAAAAAATTTTACCACGATTGCTTGAAAGGAAGTATTCTTCAAAAACTTGTTCTTTATGCAGTCTTACATCATACACCCATGTGCCATGACGAAACATTTTGCCTAACATCCAATCTCCGTTTTCCGAAAGATGAATACTATCAACATTACTCGGGCAAGTCAACTCTTCCAATTTACTGCCATTATTTAAGTTCCAAAGTTGTACACGCCTACGTCCTCCAAAAACTTCGTAACTAAGTGTAATGGCTTTGCTTCCATCACCTGATATTGTAGCATCTTTCAATCTGGCCTTTCCTCTTGCAAGTATACCTATAGTTTCATTTTCATGCTCCAATATCAAGCGACCGTCCGCATAAGAAATAGCACAAAAATTCTCATCACCAACTTTATCAATTTCTCCGTGGCTTTTGTCAAATTGCTTTTTCTCATATCTATTTAATATTGAGATGTCATGACCTTGCACTGGATTCAAATATTTGTCCTTTCCTTGATTTATTGTCTTGCGTGTAAAATCTGTAAGGCTATAAATAACCTCACGGTTAGGATAATATAGATGGACTGCATTATTGCCTACGATGATAGACTTTAGTTTGTGACATATTCCATCATCTTGACCTATCTCTCCAGAAAATACCCAACTATTTTTATATACGAACACATATAATTTACCAGCCAACACAAACAAACGGTTTTCTACAAAAACCATTTTAGACAAATCTCGTCCGAAATCAAAAACATAAGGAGCTGTAGATTGTCGTAATGAGAATACATATATTCTCTTATCTGCCCATGTCGCCAAAAACTCCTTATCAGATGATAATGTAAGATGCTTATGACAGATTGGCATACCCATACTGATACCCAACGTTACATTATCAATTATTGCATCTCTCAAAGATATTCTCGATGTCTGCAAAGCGCTATTCGGCAATTTTACATTTCTCAAGTCCAATTCTGAAAAGTCAGCAACATTATCTTTATTGCTTGAAGGAAATGCATCGAACAGATTTTGAACTAAAACAGAAACATTTGCAATTTTGGCTGCTTCCTGACGCACACATTGGGCTGTATGGTGCCAGTATTGCTTATCTATTTGTCGGATATTGGATATTATAGAGAATGGTATTGGGCGCTCATTCCATAAAGCCAAAACATCCTTCTTGCTGTTCGTTTGTTTTACAATATACTTTGCAGAGAGATAATCACGAAACATTTGGTGCGGGAAGGCTGTTGTTCCCTGATTCATGTAAAGGAGACACATTTCTTGTGTAAGAAAATCAATCACCTGATATGGCTCTAAAGATAGCTCTGATGCTTCCCTATAATATTGACGTATCGCATGGATTGCTACATTTTCAATAACAACATTATCAAGCATGCCTGTCAATAGCTTACGAAACTCTTCATCCTCTATGTTCATTCTGAACGAAGACTCATAACAATATGCAATATTGGGCAATATCTCATCAATGCAAACCTGCGACAATAGCATCTTATAGCCATCTACTTGACCGCGCAATGTCAATAGAGCTTGCTGTGCCACATAATAGTTATGAAACAAGTCTGCTTCACACATTATGGGAAATCTCCAGTTCAAGAAATGGAGATTCTTAGAGTCATTCACAACGGAGCAAATCTCCTTGTAAATTGTCACCATCATCGGATTGCTCAGCAATCGTGTCAATACTTCGGATTTTACAATATTGTTCCATTCCTCTTCCGAGAAAAAATCCTTGATTTCAGTTTTGCTCAATGCGCATAGCTCAGATTTTTTAAATGTAGGCAAACTATATCTTACTGTAAAATCGGAACGGGAAGATATAAGAATTTGAACTCCATCTAAGAAACTGAGACGTTGTATCTCCTGTATGAATTTTCGTTCTGAATTTCCATCTACTTCATTCATCCCATCAATGAATATGGTCAGTGTAGGTTGGCGATGTTTTTGTGTTAAACATTTTTCCAACAAGTCAATATCACCTTTGAAAACACATCTTGCACAGTATTTGATTATGTCCATTCCCATACTTGCAAGTTGTTCCGCTGATACATACAAGGTTGGAGTATTTGTTGTTTTACAATAGTCCAATAACATCGTGGTCTTTCCCATACCGCCATCTGCCAAAAGAACAATATGAGGACAATTCGTATTCCAAGCCATACTCAGAAGCGTAGATATGGTTTCATACGTGCCTTCCGAATGAATTTTAGGAATCAAATTCCGTTCAACCTTATCAGGCATACGATTGTAGAAATACGAGTTTGCCTTTTGGCATGCAATCAGTTCTTTCGAATGTCCTTCAATGCCTAATGGCTTAAGTTGAAATTCGTATACACCAACCTCTTCACCATCCAAATCAATAATTGGATACTCTGCCCATCCTTCTGGAAACCAGGTATATGCACATACACGGCATTGATAGTTTTCGGAATCGTATTCTCCAATCAATATCGTGGCATTCGCATCCGTCTCATAATGTAACTCGCCTGATTGTAAAGAATCAAGATATTTCATCTTTTGCAAGTTATGATCATGTTCATGACCTGCAAGCCAAAGTCTTACATTATTCTTTTGCAAAACATTCGATAATAATTTTCTCTCGTCTTGCAATAAAGAAGTAATCGGATAGTGAGTTAGTAAGATTGTTGGCTTTTCTTGGTTCAACTTACGGACGACAGTATATAGTTTTTCCAATCCCACTAATAAATCAGTTGCTTTACCACTTTGGGAATAGACCAATGTCGAATCAACATGCAACACATTAAAATCTGGTGTTTCAATAGAAAAATGAGGATTATAGCTATCTTTATACAAATCTATACGATCTGTATCATACAATTCTGATAAGAAATCTACGAAATCCTCTTTACCTGATTGTAATTTCTCTAAGTCAACAGTATCAATATGTCCAATATCTGGTTTATAGTATCCATCATATGGAACAATATGTTTAATGGCATCTTCTCTCCCTTCAGCAAAGATGTTTACATCATGATTCCCTGGAACAATAAACAATCGTTCTATCGGAACGCCAACAGCATGACAAATATTTCTCATATAATCAGCCATGTCTTCTGTAAAAGAATTGGGACGGACATTGGCAGAGCGAATGTCTCCTGTACAAAACACATAGTCACACTTCATCCTTTTATTCCTCAAAAAAGAGGGAAGTTCATCACGAAGTCTTGCCGATGAGAAATTACAATCATTTAAATGCAAGTCCGAAATATGTAACCAACGAATCATAATGCTTTATTTTGTTACAATCACTTTTGTGTTCTTATTTTCATATTTTATAATATCAGCGATTTACAACCAGTAACTACAAAAGTGGAATAAGAGTGGTATTTCATTATATTTATTTTCGTAATTTAGGGCTATTCAGTTAACGCCATCTTCTCAGAAAGCCATTTGATTCGATTTTGCTATAAATGTACCGAATATCGGCACAGAACCCGAATTTTGCATTCATGACAATCCCGAAGGCCATGAGTTCTCAACATTAGTGCATAACAACTCATTCCGACCATTAGTCGGAATATAAAAAAGATATGGAGGACGTTGTAAGGCTGTGTTTCTTTTCTTCAGAGCTTCTTCCTTTGCAAGTTCTCGTGCAACAAGTGTAGCCGCGTTAGCCATATGGATGCCGAAGAAGAGGAGCAAGTTTTCACTGAATTTGTTACGTGCAGCTATTCGTCCCACACCATAATGTAGCTTTTGATTGCCAAAACTCCCCTCCATAACCGTAGCGCGAAGATTGCCGATTATCCGTCTAGTTGTATGGAGGTCGGCATCTTCATCTTTAGGCTTCGGCCCTTTACGCGCAAAGCATGTAACATTTGTTTCGCGGTTTTCTTTCTCCAAGTTCTTTGCAAATCTTTGAAAGTAGCGTGTGCAGCCACGCGCTACTTTCCCAAAGCAACTTCACGTCTGTAGGAATGGCAACGATGGTTGTATTTCAGATAATTTTTGTAACTTCACGGTCTATTATTTTTAAAGTTTTACCCCCGAATTAACCCGTGATGGGCCCATCGGGGGGGGTATTGTAAAGTTACAAAATAATATTTACATTGAAAATCAATTAGTTATATATTTCCTAAATAGCCCTAAGTTACTTAGTGTTAAAGTATTTTCTATTAACTCGTCTAAGACTTTCTTGCCGAAAGTTGCTTCAACCATGGATGCAAGTCTTATTGGAGATACAAACTTCAAGTCAGAATCTGTTGGCTCTTGGTAATACAGCTTTTTGTAGAAGACTTTAGCCAATTCATTCCAATCTTTCATTCCTGCTTTATCTGTAGTCTTTCCATTTTTACTAAAACCAGCACCAACCATTACAGATGCTTGACCTGTAAAAATAAATCTTCTGATATGTTCCAAACGTGTCTTTACGTTAGCGTTGATTTAGACTTGTATTCTTCAAAAAGAGTCTCTTCCATAGCTTTAAATGTTTCTAATCTTTATTTATTTCAACGTTTCACTTCCATCTTCTCCATACTTGCCATCCTTTGCCTCATAGATAACAGATGGTTCTAGTACTTCAACGGTATGCCATGCTCCTTTGGGTATAATGCAGCCATAGTTGCCAACAGTCGGATCAAGATGTATGCGTTCAACTTCTCGGAATCGTCTTTCATTAGTTACATTCATAGCATCCATACCTCTGTCAAATGACGAAGTATCTTCTTTTTTCAAAGATGACAAAAACGGATTTACCTCCTCATAGATGATTTCCACAAGTTTTCCACACAAAAGAAGTACATTCTCTGTGCTGTTGGGATGCCTATGAATTGGTACAACTGTTCCAGGCAATAGTGCATTCAACATTCGTTGACTAGTATCAGCCGAAGATGTGCGCAAATCAAAGCTCTGACGCAATCTTGGATTCATTGTGGCTTGCTCAAAGAGCTTGCCTAAAAAGTCTTTATTAAATTCCATAATCATTGTTATTAGGTAGGTGATGTGCCTTTCTTAGCACAAATAAGTAAACACAAAATAGCTTAATACTATTAAGTATATGCAGTAAAACTGAATTCTTAATCTGCATTATCCTCCAAAAATTGTAGCTGGTTTCATTAAATGGCTCTTAATCTGAGCACAAAATGTAGAAACAACACTATCGCTATACACAATCCTGTGCTTCCACAAATTGCTTTTCCATAATTTATACCGATTTATTACATAAGCAATACCCTTACTATCGTTAGCTTCATCTGTTGGATGTAGGATATTGTCAAGCACCTTGTCAATCAAGCCATGATTACATTTCTGAAAATCCTCATATTCATTAGGGATATGAAAAACGTCTTTTTCAAATGCCAGTTGCCTTATTGCAATAAACGCCATACACAAGACGAACTTTTCCATTCCCATTTTTTTTGCAATGTTCCAGAAGTAATTCCAATCTATATCTTTATGTCGCTTTTCTACGAACAATGCCCAATCAAGCAGTTGACGTAAATTGAGATGCTCTGCGGCAAAATGGATTGCATTATGGCGTGCAATAAAAAGACAATTAAGTAAAGGAGAAGGGAATAGCAGTTTTGCACCATTGTCAAAAGTAAACTCCTCATTCCCCTTCAAAGCCAGAGTCTTGAACTCGTTTTCAATCCAACGGTTGGAATTATGAGAATGTACATTGACAAAATCAAAATGATTCTCTACCATTATGCCCTTATAGGTAAAGACAGAATGATGATGATGTGATTTGTCAACCAGTATTCCGAACTTTTCCGTCATTAACTTATCCGCACATCCCCATGCAGGTCGGCTCTTTTCTTTACCTTCAGGATTCAGATGCATCAGATATATATCGATGTCTCCTGTTGGTCGATGATATGGAATAGGCCAGTATTTCGATAATCCATAACCTTTCAACAACATCATCTGATAACCAGCTTCTCGATAGAAAGCAGCCAGTTCTGCAATTATGCTTTCGTGTATGGTATATTGCCTTTCCATATTAAGCACCATACTGAGCCATTTTAGCTTATCCATCTTGCCAATGCCTTTATCGTCTTGACAAGGCTCTGAGGCTAATGATTTGTTCAAACCATCTAAAACCACAGAAGGAACACACTGTTTCATTGACATGTCAAACAATATGTTCCATTCTAAAGTATTGGGCAAAGTACATTTAGTACTTTTACCCAATGCTATTTTTATAAGGTTTAATAATAGTTTCTCGTTAGATGCTATCATTAAATGCTATTTACGATTTCTACGAAATTTTCTATTACATACTCCAAGTCCTCATCCGTCATTTTCGTGTTCAACGGCAAAGTAACCTCATTGACAAACATATTATAAGCGTTAGGGAAATTCTTGATGTCAAAGCCCAAATTCTTATAGGCAGTCATCATTGGCAGCGGTTTGTAGTGAACATTCGTTGCGATGCCACGTTCCGCCATCTTTTCAATCACCTTGTTCGTTTCTTCTCGTGTTTTACCCAAAAGACGAACCAAATACAAGTGTCCAGAAGATGTATGCTCTTCATTATAATGATTCAGCACTGCTACGTTTAATGGTTTTAATGCCTCGTCATAACGCTTTATCATCTTGCGTCTGCGCTCCAACATTCCATTATAACGCTGCATCTGCACAAGTCCGATAGCAGCCACAACATCCGTCATATTACACTTATACCATGTGCCAATGATGTCATACTCCCAAGCACCAAGCTTCGTCTTAGCCAAAGCATCCTTATTCTGACCATGCAGACTCAACAGCTGCGTCTTACGATAAAGGTTCTCATTCCAAGTCTCGCCCTCTATCTCAGGTACACCACTAAAGGCATTATCTACATTCTTGTCAAGCACCTTCACCACCTTCTCGTTACCGAAAGGCAAGTTCCACGACAAGGCGCCTCCCTCAGCTGTAGTAAGATTCTTTACAGCATGGAACGAGAAGGATGAGAAATCGGCAATTGCTCCCACCATCTTTCCCTTGCGCGAAGCGCCAAAGGCATGAGCGGCATCACAGCAAATGGCAATACGGCCAAGCTTTTTTTGCAGGTCAGTCTTAGGAGTGAAGATGTCTTTCTTGCTTTCCACGATGCTAAATAGTCTGTCGTAGTCGCAAGGAATACCAGCCAAATCAACAGGAATAATCGCCTTAGTATTAGGAGTGATAGCTTTCTCTACAGCCTCGTAGTCCATTTCAAGGCAATCTTCCTGTACATCCACAAACACGAGTTTAGCACCCACATGTTCTACGATAGAAGCACTTGCTGTATAGGTATAGGCTGGCACGATTACCTCATCGCCATCACTAATGCCCAATAATCTCAGAGCCATCTCGCCGCAAGCAGTTTGAGAATTCAAGCATACAGCTTTATCCACACCAACAAATTCGGCTACTTCTTTTTCTAACTTCTTTGTGCGCGGTCCAGTTGTTATCCAACCAGACAAAATGGCATCACGCACCTCTGTTGCCTCGGCCTCCGTCATATCAGGCGGAGAGAAAGGCACATTACGCAATCTCATTGTCATAATATGTATTTATATTTAATAGAATTATTTATTATTTGCTACACTCTTTATAATTTCAACATACCGCGAAGTGCCGTAAGCCTTTGTAAATTTCTGAAGAATCAGCTTTCTGGCATTATCTCCCATAGTCTTACATTCTTCTCTATTTTGAGCCAAATGCTTTATTAATCCAGCAAACGCATCCGCATCACCAACAGGAGCATACATTCCACACTTATGATTCTCCAATATATATGTCAGCTCGCCCTTATCAAAACTTGCAACCACAGCACGACCAGCCGACATAATTGAAAGCATTTTGCTCGGCATGGCGGCTCCGCCAAGTCCTGGTTTACAACTTACTACACAAACATCACCTAAACCATATACTTGCGACACCCTTTCCATGGGCTGCAATGGGAAGAACTTCACATTGTCGAGCTTAAGGCCATTTACTTTTACAACAAATTGATCTTTAAGTCCACCAGTGCCAAATATCAAGAATTCAACATCATTATTTTCTTTTAGTACGTTAGCAGTATCAATTATAACATCAATATTCTGAGCATTTCCCAAGTTTCCAGCATATACCACATGAAACTTGTCACGACTAATTCCAAATTCATCAAAAAGCGGATTGTCCTCTTTTGCAACAGGAATAACTGCATTCTCATCTACCCAGTTATATACGACTTCTATTTTATCTTCAGGAACTCCTTTCTCCTTCACAAGATTATTCTTTATGTCTTCTGAAATACAAATAATCTTATCAGAATTGCTCAGTGTTACCTTAGACACCCAAGTCCCTATTTTCCACAATAAGCCACCTTTTTTTGCTAACCCTGTTCCACTCAACGAATCGGGGAACAAATCCTGTACATTATGAATAACAGGACGCTTTCTAAAAAGTCTTACAAATGGTATTTTAAGTCCTTGTATAGGCGGAGTACTATCCAAAAATATGACGTCGTAATCAGAAAATATTAATTTATAAGTATATACAATCTCACAAAAGACATATCTTAATGCTCTCAAAATAGAATTTTTTCCTTCTCCATACATTGAGAATCTATGCACATGCATCATCCTGTCACACAAGTATTCATCCTTTGGCCATTTTGCATTTTTAGGTACATTTCGCGTGGGAGTTGGCACATATAAATAAGATTGCACACCATGCTCAGCACAAGCTTTCAATACATCATCAATAATGGTCAATCCTGCACATTGTTCAGGAAAATAATATGAGAATGGTACAATTATCTTCATTCAGTTTCCATCTTTACATTATGAATAATATTCTCTGCTAAACTAATAGCCTTTTGAGGGGTTTCTTCAGTAACAATCACATGTCCTGAGCGACACAGACTGCTTGTTACTTCAGGAATAACATCACCAACTTTATGATATATCTCCCAAAGATAGACACGAGGATCTTTCAATATTTCCGTGTTACCAATACTTACCAATTTTCCAGGCTTTGGGCAGAAGTAACGAATACAAACGCCTTTGGGTTCTTCTTTCGGTTTCAAATCAGGCTCAACGCCTAATGCAACATTAATAGCAGCTGCCACCATATCAATACCCGTACTAAGGTGAGTCAACTCTGTTGAAATAAAATCACCACCAAGACGAGCACCAATCTCCATCAAATAAGCCTTGCCTTCCATCAATTTAGCTTCGGCATGGCAAGCACAGTTGTTTACACCCAAAGCCTTTACACCAGCAACTGCAGCTGCCTTCAGTGTTTCTACCTCAGTAGCAGAAAAACATGATGGTTGATTATGTCCCAACTCCACAAAATGAGGAGCACCTGTTGTCTTTTTGTCTGTAACAGTAAGCACATTCACTTTACCATTCCATACTATAATCTCTATCGAGAATTCAGGACCTTCGATAAACTGCTCAATCAATACCGACTTGTCACGACTTTCATTAAAAGCTATATCATAAGCTTTAACAAAATCAGCCTTGTCCATATCACGAGAAACCTTAGCAATACCCCTCGAACCAGAGTTACGAGACGGCTTCAATATGCCATTAGTAGAGAAATCATTCTGCAAATGCATCCAAGCATCATCTACATTCTCAGTTAAGAAACTTTTAGGAGAAGGTGCATTTCCCTTCTCAAAAGCCTCACGCATCAAATGCTTATTTGTAGCACGGATTGCTTGTTCACGAGTAATACCCGAAAGACCCAACTCATCATTAAGTCTACCCATAACATTCATGCTCACTTCCGAACAAGGATGTATTACACCATCAATCTGTTCTTCACGAGCAACTTTCAACACACCCTCTTCTGACGTTATATTTACCACAATGGCTTTATCAGCATATTTCAGTCCAACAGCATTAGGATTTCCATCTGCAGCCATGACATATATACCCATTTCTTTGGCTTTCTTTATGACAGGCACTTGTAAGATACCTGCAGCTAACACCAATAATCTCTTTTGTTGCATATATTTACGCTTTATACATTCTTTACCACATCGCAGATGATGTCTGCAATGTCTTCAATGTCATCCCAACTAAATCTCTGGTCAATAGGAACCGACAACATTTTTTCGTTCATTTCTTTCGATACATGACATATACTCACAGCTTCATCGCACAACGGCCACAACCACTGGGTATAAACGCCTCTCTTTGCCAACGCACTCTGTACTTCATCGCGCTTCTTCACCAGAATAGGCAATGAGAATGGTGAACTGCCATCCTTCTCAAACGACCTCTCCAATCCAGGAACAATTCTGAACATCTCTGAACCTTCTGAGCCATTCAGAACCTCCTGCTCATGGAGTTTGCTCCAGAGATGACGCATATTCTCTCTTCGCGCATACGCAATCTCATCACCATTCACCATAGCAAGCATTTTCTTTGCATGCTCCGAGATAGGATGAACAGCCGAAAACTCATCAATCAGCCCCTCACATTCACGTATCGTATTGAGGAACTCCAGCTTCTTCTCTTGATTTTTGTTCCAGGTATAGCGTCTTTTGTTCGATTGAGCAACAAATCGCTTGTCGGAAAAGTCAGACGACTCTCTTTGGAGGTAATCCTTCTTCATTGGCTTCTTGCTCAATATCACAGCTCCATCGCACACACCAATCGACTTACGTATGCTCGACACATAGTAGTCCACATGCTCGTTATAGATATTCTTTAAGCAGAACGTGCAATGACTGAAATCCTCAATTACCTGTATCGTCTCATCAAAAGTCTTCACCAACGCTACTGCTTCCTTGGTGTCTGTCGAACCATAGTAGTTCATCGTCAATACTGCCTGAGGTTTATATACTTTCAGTAGCTCTCCAAGATATGTCAGATCCACCGTCAAGTCTTCGTTCAGCCTATAATACACCAAATTATAACCCAACTTCTCAAAAGGTGCACTCATTGACCAGCAGCAGTAGGCAGGAAATAGAATAATCTTATCTTTGCTGTCACAAGCATTGATGCCAGCAAACATCAAGGCCTCACGACCACAACGCAGATACATCACCTCACGTTCATAATCGTTGAAACTCTCAAAATATCCATCTGGCAACACTATCGCAGGATGTTCACTTCCATATTCTCGCATAATCCTATTCTCTTGTTACATTTACATTCTCACGGAATAAAACAGTCTTGATTGTTTTGATGATAATCTTCACGTCTAACGCAAAACTGATATTTTTTGCGTAATACACATCATTATCTATCTTCTCTTGCGCATCGGCACTGTTACGGTAATAAGCCTGATTGTAGCCAGTGATACCAGGACGTACATTCAAGAACACACGCTCCTCCTCCTTATACTTATCCAGCCAATCCATGGGGTCAGGACGAGGACCAATCCAACTCATATCACCCTTTAGCACGTTCAGTATCTGAGGAATCTCGTCAAGACTCGTCTTGCGCAAAAAACTACCAAGTTTTGTCACACGAGGATCATCATCTCCATTATAGGTTGAGCCATCTTTCAAACGAATATCTGGCGCATTAACCTTCATGGAACGAAACTTATGCATCGGGAACGGCTTCCCATGCTGTCCAATTCGTTTACCAGAATAGAACATTGGACCTCTATCCATAAAGAAATAGAATGGAGCCAACACGATATAGATGATACAAAAGAACGGAAGCGCACAAAGCGCAATCAAGAAGTCTAAGACTCTTTTAAAGAAGTTTACGTACATTTTTTGTTATTATTTGTTTACATTTTTTTACAAGACTGATAACTACCAAAAAGAAAGGCACTATTAAATATCTTGTTATCTACTTATATCTTTTCTATTCATAAATAGTACACATATTGACACCCATAAACATATAAATCGACTAGAAATACTAATACCCAACAAGATACAGGATTAACTATATTTTTCCATCTATTACGATACTTCCCATACTACTTCAATTATTCATATGGCAAAGTTTCTATGCATAGTTTCTTACAGCGTCCTAACCATAATGTATTTTAGGATATTTTTCTCTTATTCTTTAATTCTGCCATTTAATAAATTCTTTTTCTAATTGATCACGAGTAAATCTTTCCTCAATTGGATAAAGTTTGTACTCGTGCTCTAAAATCTGATCAATAGTCCAATAGAACTTGATAAATTTAGCTGGTACTCCACCACAAATACAATAAGGAGGCATTGATTTCGCAACAACAGCACCTGCAGCTATAGTTGCACCTCTGCCAATAGTAACACCAGAAAGGAGAGTAACGTTAGATCCTATCCATACATCTTCCTCCACTATCACATCTTGATCATATCCTTTCGGTTTGTTCGTTTCCGTAATATCAGTAATATACATACCGATTACACGTGCATGATTGCCAGTATGTACAGTAAGGTTTTCATAGCACAATAACCTTTACAGATAAATTTTGCATTAAGTGCAGAAATGTTTGCGTTAGGCCCCAATCCTATATTAGGACCTAGATATATATTCTTTGGATTACAAAAATTATATGGTGGTGTTATAATAACACTATCTGCACACAGTGCAAATTGATTTTTTCCTCGAAAAAAGTTTTTCATACCCTCTGCCACAATCCAACAATTACGCACAAAGAGGTTGTTTTTGATCCTTCTTATTATATTCTTTGTTTCCATATTTTCAACATCTGTTGCCAAACCACAGGCATCGCATACAAATTATTTACTCGCTCAATTGCTTTAGCAGATAATGTATGTTTTAAAACATCATTACCAATTAAAGAACAGACTGCATTATATACTTCATCTGTATTTCGGGCTTTGAAACATATTCCACAAGCATCCCCATCAATATCTAACATTTCAGGAATAGCTCCTACATCAGAAGAAACGATAGGGCAACCACAGGCCATAGCTTCAAGTATGACATTTGGAAAGCCTTCCGTGTAAGATGGGAATACGAACATATCAGCCAGAAAAAATTCACGGATAACCTCATCGTGAGGCACTTCTCCCACAAAGTTCAGCCAAGAGGTATTATTGCCAGATTTTTTAGCAATAGTAAGCATTTGCTCCTTGATATCTAATGCACATTTTCCAACTATACGTAGTTCAATATTCGGAATTTTTCGACAAGCCTCGACCAACTCTATTACCCCCTTAGTTATAATAACATGGCCACAATAGAGCAATCTGCGAGAAATACGCTCATATTTACCATTTCCATTGTGAATAACATCAAGAGTTGCCATACCAATAGGATTTGGAAGATAGGCTACATTCTTGTAGCCTTCTGCGATAAGAGATTTCTCTGAAGGACGATTCATTACTACCGAAACATCACACATCCGCAATACTTTTGCAAGTAGTTTCCACTCCCAGTTTCTTGTTTCTACCAAATCTGGTATACGTCCAAAATGCAAGTGAACAACAGTCTTTATTCTTCTTTTCTTTGCAGCCCATAACAAAATTATATCACGGAAAAGCCCTAGCCCTGCACAAGTACAAATATGTACCACGTTTGGGCGTTCTATGTCCATTTTCTCAACAGCTTCTTTGAGAGCATGGCTATATTCTTTATAACCATTTATAATACGAGAAAAGAAAGTCTGGTCTTCTGCAACATCTGTACATCTATCGAAAGAAACAGGAATTAAATCTACTTCATCATTTGCATACTGATTATAATATGCTATAACATATCTGCCCCATGTATTGATGCCACCTTTTACAACATTAGGCGAGTCTAAGTATGGAGAACAAAATAGGACTTTCATTTTTTTTCTATGATCTTAATGTATTTATCAACAAAAGATTTTTCAGAGAGCAGAAATTCAGCTCTCTCACGGGATCTCCTACAAAAAGTTTTATACTCATTGCCTGTTAGCTTCAAAGTTCGTTCAATGGCATCTGCTATGGTCTGAGGATTAGTAGGGTCAAACAGATAACCATTTTCGCCTTCTACCACATAAACAGGATTGTCGCAAACAGCACTACATACGACAGGACGTCCGCATGCCAACGCTTCACAGATAACATTTGGTGTACCTTCATAGAAAGATGGGAGACAGAAAAAATCAGCATCTTGATATACCTGCTTTATCTGCTTTGTCTTATCCTTTAGTGAAATGTAATCATGTAAGTTATATTCTTCTATTTTTTGCAGACATTGGTTGAAGTAATCGACATTTGACATACTCTTTCCATACCAAGACACATGTAGCTTGATTCCCTTATCAGCAAGTATCTTTAACGCTTCTATAAAACCTAAAGTGTTTTTTGATGCCCAAATAGTTGCAGCTACAACAATCTCAGGATCCTCTCGTTTAGCTTTCTCAACAAAGTTAAAATGATTCAAATCCACAAAATTGCTAATGATGGAAAGCTTCTTTTGCATCCAAGGATAATGAGCGGTCAGAAAATTTCCCTGTGCATAACTATTGGGAACAATTGCATCTGCCCAACGATAGAGAAAGAAACGCACACGTTCATTTATGCCGATTGTTTGCGTGGTATTACGCTCACTAACAATCAGTCGAAACTTACAACCTGTAGATTTTGCCATGCAAGCTACAAGTGAAGGGGTCTCTTGATAGGCAATCACCCAATTGGGATGTTCTTTCTTAAAGAATGAGCGAACTACGAATAAACGTTTTTTTTCATCATCTGCATTAGGAATCAAAACATTACGAATCCCAGCATCATCCAACTGGGATTTATAGAAATCCAAATTAAAATAAGTAGCAACTGTAATGTTGTAACCTAATTTCGTTAGCATCTTAGCTAAACCAACTAATTGGCGCTGTGCGCCACCTGCTCCAAGACTATCTGTGAATAGTAGTATTTTTTTCATAATCAAGTACTCGTTGTAATGGACTGTTTTTATGGAATTTCGAGCAAATCACCCAATTTAACATTCCACTCTTTGGGTGAAAAAACTCCAAAACCAGAAGCTGGGAAAAAGGTCAACTCTCCAAAATACGTTTTATCGTCTATTACATAAAGATCAACACGTACAAAAGGAATACCTTTAGATAGCTTTCGACAAATGTTTTGCATTTCGTCTAAATGTTTAGGACGTGCAACGGGATTCAAACCGTTACGTGCAACGGGATTCAAACCTATAAATTCCTGATGTATCCATTCCATATCATAAAAATCTATGGTCTCATTGCTGTTTCGGTCACGGATAACTTGGCAAAATTGTGGCTCTCCGTTGAAACAGAAAAACTTATAATCAGACAAGTCATACGTAGAATCATTCAATCTATCGCTTGGAACCATATATTTCTCCGCTATAATGCGTTTCTTTATATTTTTATAGGGCCATTCTCTAAATTCCGAATATATATCCGACGCAAGTGATCTTTTCATCTTTCTCTTAACCTCTTGTCTGTCTAACTCTGACTTATTCTTACATATAAAAACCCCACAACTTCCACCGCCATGTGTTGTTTTCAATACAAACTGATTTGGAAGAACTTCCCAATCTATATCATCCACTTTGTCCCATACACCAAGAGTAGGTATTATATGCTGCTTTCCTATAAGTTCTGCAACATATTTTTTAACGGCATATTTATCTACCATTGTTGTATATTCAGGCTCCCGATTCCTAATCTTCAAACATTGAATTTTCTCGGAAAATGTTTTAGGATTGTCCCAATCAATCCAACTTCCCATACGAAGACGATAAAGTAATGACAGGTATAGTTTGTCAGGTAGCCAACTAAAATAGTTCTTAACTATAGAATCGCAAAACTGGACTTTATTGTGAAGAAGATATTGAACTCCTCTTGATATTGATGCCATATTATGTATTTCTTAATTTCCCTTCTGTAATTGGTAAATATTTAGCAAGAGCGAAAACGAGAAGGGTTGTTATCGCTACTACTATAATGAAAGTCAATATTGATGGTGTGCAAAATAGGAATATGATTCTTTTTACATATGGATGAAGCATTAGCATCAACAATGAGTGCTTTCCGAAGAAAGCTATAAATATTGGTAAGTATTTGCAAATTTCCAAAATAGCGATGCTACCAAGAATAGAGTTTGCAAACCATAAGACGTAAGGTTGACCATAGTAATCATTAACTATCATTGCACCACCTTTACACCCGAATATATTCACTATTACCCCCTATTATCACACTGGATACTAGTAATTTATATGTTTCTATTCTGTTCCTTAATAAGTATTTCTTCAGCAATTCACCTACCGAGATAAATGAAATACAAGTAAGCGAAGTTGACATAAAGTATGGCAATACCAATCTATGCCCACTTAATATATCTGGTCGCCAAGTACTTATATAAAAAAACAAAAGAGATATAATTAAACAAACTGTAAATTTTATATACATTTTCCCCTTGACCATCCGATGAATGGTATAATATATGAGATAGCACCAAAACATACAAATCAAGAACCAACCAACTCCATGGCAGCAATTAAAAGGATCTGCGACACGATAAAACAAACCTATTGGACCAAGCTGAATGACATACTGTATATAGGAAGGAATGGAAAGAAGAAAGAAAGGTAGTAAAATTGTACGAGCTTTCTTTACTACCATTTCCTTCCAAGTTTTTGTAGGTTTGAAAAACAATCCCATTATTATAAAGAAAATGGGCATAGCCCAACTATCAATCCAAGCCACATGATAGTCACACACATGGCACTCTATAGTATAGAGTATAGCCAATCCTCTAGCAATATCAACATAATCCAATCTTTTTGTCATATATTCACCATTGAATAACGTTGTATCATTTTGTTTCCTTCAGATTTTGCCTTAAGACATCGTTATGCGCCTCACATTCTATAATAGCAAAAATGGTCTTTATTCGATCTTTACTTAGAAAAGATGGTAAGAAACCACGATAAAATAAAGCATTTGCTAATCGGTTAGTATATGGGCGGAATCCACGAAAAATGAAATTGCGCTTTTGTTTTGCCATATTTGCAAATGCTTCATTTAGTAACTTATCATTTGCAATAGTTTCATTCAAACATTCTATATCCTTAAAGAAATCCTCTTTTTCATTACCTTCAATAAGATAAACGCCCGGTTTTTTATAGCACTGTTCATAAGGAATAATCTCGTAACCGATTTTATCAGAAAAGAGTAGCTTTACCATATAGCCATAATTGTAGGTTACATGCCTATATTTGATGTCGGCTACAGAGTCAAAACAGAAATTTCCTAAACCATAGAAAATTGGTTTTCCACAATACGTTTCATAGCCAGAATAACAATGCTGATGATGATTGGCAACAGCATCGGCTCCTTGGTCTACAAAGAAACGATAGGTTCTTTTCATACGAGGACTTGGAAGTTTATAATGCTCGTTTCCACCATGAATAATGACAATAACAAAATCAGCCTCTTTTTTTGCTGCCCTGATGTCATACGATATATTGATTACATCCAAAGGATTACAACCGGCCTCATGCTCTGTTGCAATGGAAAATTCATGTTCGCAGGCATTGATGATTGCAATTCGCTTATTTTTTATCTCTACAACCTTGTAGCGACGCGCCTCAAATAGATTTTTCCCTGCACCTACTACATCAAAACCATTTTTTAAAGCAAGGCTTTGACAATTTTCCATAGCACTTTGACCATAATCCATAAAATGATTATTTGCCAAAGTAAGCATCTTGAAACCAAGAAACTTCAATACATCAAAAGCATTGTCCTTTGCTGAAAGATGACTACCCAATTTGTCTATCGGTTTAGAATCCGAAGTTGGTATTGTGGTCTCAAAGTTTATAACGGAATAGTCTGTCGATGAAATGACATTCGCCACTTTTGGAAATAGCATCTTATAAGAGCCATCATCTAAGGCCTTCTGAAAACGCTCTTTTGGGGAATAATCTCCCGCTATTAATATAGAAATATCGCTCATAACAAATGCCTGATGTTTTTTAGATTTATCAATAGAAATATCATAACGTAAATTAATCCTCCAATTAAAAAGCGACTAATCTTATTGTCAAGGAAAAAGGTTGTAGCATACGAAATCAGAAAAGCTAACGTAAATGCACAAACAACAGAGAAGCAAAGAGTTTTTGCCGACTTTATAAATGAGATTTTGCAAATTTTCTTTAAAAAAGCTTCACTGATTAAGAATTCAGCAATAGAGCAACATGTCCACCCTATAATAACACATTTCAAATCATAGTTAATCAGAACAACCACACATAGAATACCCATAACTTTCTTGATGACCTCTGCAGTCAACATACTGCCACCACATCCCTTCACCTTAATCATATTCATATTAAGTGCCTGTAAAGGATAGAACATATATCCAATACAAAGAATTCTAAGAATAAAAGCACATTCAACCCACTGAGAGCCAAAGAGCGAATAGATAGTTTCTTCTGAAAAGAAAAACATAAAAGCAGTTATCGGTACAATGGCAAAACACATAACCGAAAAAGACTTGTTATAGGACATTTCAAGGGCTTTGGAATCTTCTTGCATCTTTGCTTGTATGGGATATAGTGCGCGGGTGTAAAAATCACTGAATCCAATGGGGCCCATACTACTAAGGGTCTTTCCCCGATCGTAGTAACCCAATTCTCGGGATGTAAATCGCTTGCCTATCAACAGGGAATAAATATTGTTATATACTGCATGAAAGAGATAAACAACCAACATCTTCAATCCAAAGGGTGCAAGTTTTGCTAATGAGGTATTTGAGAAAATGAATGACGGACACCAAGCCGACTGATTCATAATCAAGATGGACATCATGATAGCACTTATCAGACTCTGTGCAACAAGTGCCCAATAACCAAGTCCCAAATATGCCATAATAATGGCGGGAATTGCTGATACAATGGATGAGACGAATGTAATAACAGCTATCTTCTTGAATTGAAGTTTTTTTGTGAGTATCACTCTATGCACCATTGCAAAGGAGTTGATGAGCAAATTCAACGAATATACCCTCGTTACGGTGGATAAACCATCAAAAGCATAAAACGACTCTATAAATGGTGCCCCCAAAAAGAACATCAGATAAACAACACACCCTATTAAGATGTTAAAGAAAAAAACAGAACTGTAATCTGCTTGTGTACAATCCTGACGTTGAATAAGCGTTGTTGCAAATCCACTATCTATAAAAGCTTGAGATATGGAAAAAAATATCGCCAACATCGCTACAACTGCATAGTCATCAGGACACAGCAATCGAGCCAATATGATTTGAATAGCGAAGTTAACAACGTATGTTCCAATTTTCTCAATGCCACTCCATATTATGGCTTTTCTGTTTTCACTTATTACCATCTTGGAATCATTGAAAGGAAAAGCGACCAGTAATAGCAAAAACCTTTAGGTGTAGAAGGATAACTACGAAGATCTCCAAAATGAATAAGACCACGTTTCTCTACACAAGGTCGAATTAACTCGCTATCAAAGAGGTTCTTATAATCTTCGTAGCACTTGCCACCCCACAAAAAACCACCTACCGGATAAATGGTAATGGATTCCTTGACATCATATATTCTTTCCCAACAGAATTTACTACGCCATGTCGCGCGTGTCTCAAAATACCAAGCGGACTCGTGAGCACGAAGGATTTTGATAAGGTAAGAACGCTTCCATAGACCGAACTGAGTGGTGATGCGGAAACTTTTATCTTTAAGACAGCGCCAAAGTTCCGGATATTGACACTCTACAGCTGCTGCCATATCTTTCTCTGAAGTTCTCTCAGGTACTATTTCCTGTTTCAGACATACAAATCCAATTCGCTTATCTTTCTCCATATAAGACAGTATTCTCTCAAACTTTGTATTGTCAACAGGTGCGGTTAACCAGAAATCATCAAGTGTAAAAAGCACATAATCTGTATCAATATATTCAAGAAGTTTTAGAAGCCGCTTTGACCACTGACGGTAAACAGGTCCATTGGATAGCGGACAACGAATGTCTAATCCTTCAAATTGAAAGGTTTTGGATTCTGCGCCTATGTAAATAGGCATGTTGAACTCTGGCCAAAACTTCTTCAACTGAGTGAAGAATGGAATCCAGGCATCATCATACGAGTCGCACGATGAGAATAGCATACTAATTTTCATATTGTTTATTTATTCTGTTATTTAAAATGTAAGCAGTTAAGGCAAAAAGTATAATGGTTGGTTGAGAGAAAATGAACATAGAGAATATCATTTTGACAAACCATATTATCAAGATTGAAGCTAATATAGCTTTCTCTGTTACATCGGTTCTTCGTCTCATCTGTTTGAATAGTGATATAAATGCACCCATATATACAATCAGTCCTATTATTCCCTCACAGGATAGAACTTCAAGAACATCAGAGTGAGCCCGAGCATCAGCAATCTTTAAGGTTGCATCAAACCCTCCACCAAACAGTTGCACATTCAATGGGGCATTCAAATAATAATTCCACAAACTTGAATATATTGTATCACGATTGCTACTATCTCCTTCTATTGTTTGTTCAAACCTCCAAGCAAAAATTTCATTTGTTGCCAATAGATACTTAAAGGCAAAAAAACCGATAAAAGCAGTCACGATTGCAGCTACAATAATACGGAGATCTATTTTTCCTTTATCTCGCAATTTTATATAGTAATATACGACAACCACCAAGATACATGCAAGTATATCCCCCCTTTTCATAGACGTAAGTACCAAAACAAGTAAGACAATTGTTATTATCATTTGGGTACGTAATGCTTTATTCCGAAAGAAATAAAGAAAAACAGGTAGAGCCACTAAAATCTGATAACCTCCACCATAGCTATTCTCATCCTCAAGTCTCATCATTGACATTGTTACAAAATACATTACAATAGAAACTAAGGCCATTGTGCAGAAAAAGAATTTTACATGTTTGGGGTTATATCGCATGGATATTATTGGTGCTGATGACAATAATACAAATGCAGACTCCTTAAATTGTGTTGTAGCAGAAGAATCTCCACTATAAAAAGCGATTGTTTGGGTTATCCATATCAAAAAAAGCCAATTTGTCCAAGAGTTTTTGTTGGTATGTGTAAGGTATAACATGAAGCCTAACAACACAAGTCCCAATAAGACATATTGTATGATAGAAGTAATGCCCAAACCAAACCGAGACCACAGAAAAGTATATGACGTATATGCTATAAGAAATGAGAATAGAGCGTAGATAAAATAATTCTTGGTATAAGGCATATTATTCACTGATTCTAGGTTTACGAACTAAGCAAGCTATTGGGGCACTAAGAATATAACAAGTACGTAACAATGCAGAACTTGTATTACGTAATAAATCATGTAGAGATATTCCTAGTCTATGTCTTAATATTCCAACAATAGCAATATCTTGTAGCAATTCTTTTGGACTTTTCCGTATATAATCCAACTGTTCATCTAAAATAATTTTTGTGTTAATAAACATGTCAATATAGTGTTGACGACTTTTGTTACTCCTGATAATGCTTGTTTCTGTGTCATGCCTATATTCGCGAAGTATAACATAATAGTAACGACATTGGTATTTTCGTGCAAATCGTCCTTGCCATATACTTTCGGAAAAGAATTTATGTTGATTGTGCATCCAATAGTTATCTGGAAATAAATCTACATTTCTAAGCGCATCTGTACGATAACAAGTCCAATTCTCAAAACCTTCCCCTTTTATATAATTGCTTTCAAGGGTTGTTTGGTCAACTCTTTTACCCATAAGCAATTTGTCAAATGGTTTTCGACTAACGATTCGACCATCTTCTTCTTGTGTTATTGTACGAATAGCGCCTATAACGCTGAACTTACCTTCCTCTTTTATCCTCTGCCATTCTTCAAGATAAGTTCGCACTGAGTCTGGAGAATAAATATCATCATCATCCATACACATAAAATATTCCGTTTCAGTGATATTAAATGCAGCCTCAAAGGCGCTATGTTTGCCTCCGTTTGCTTTTGATATAAACATTATGGGGACCTCATTCTTATTGAGAATATTTAGAACTATTTCTTCAGTATTGTCCTTAGAGCCATCATTTACAACTATCCATACAAAATTTTTATTTGTTTGATTAATTAGGCATTTATATGCACGTCTTACAAGTGCTGCCCTATTGTAAGTTGGGGTGAAAAAAGTAATACAATTCCTGACATTCACTCCATATTTAAAAAATTCCTTATATTTTTGATTTTTATATTGCATACTAAATAACCACTTGCATTCTTATTCTTTATATAAATAGATCAATCGTTCCAATTTTGTAGCTATTGGTGGTATCGAACCACATTCCTCGTAGAACTACCTGTACAACAGCTAACCATATTTTTAGAACTTACGCCAAACCATCTTATTGACGATGCCGACGTATGACTGCACAATCTTCACAACCTTAGTTGATACATTCTCATCCACATAATCAGGCACAGGAATGCCATGCTGACCATCACGGCAAAGTTCAACTGCAGTGTCTACTGCTTGGAGCAATGACTTTTCGTCAATACCAGCTATGATAAAGTCACCTTTGTCAATGGCTTCGGGACGTTCGGTTGAGGTACGAATGCAGATGGCTGGGAAAGGATGTCCTACACTTGTAAAGAAACTACTTTCTTCGGGAAGCGTGCCTGAGTCGCTTACTACGGCAAAGGCGTTCATCTGCAAACAGTTGTAATCGTGGAAACCTAAAGGTTCGTGCTGGATAACACGCTTATCGAGTTTGAAGCCAGAGGCAGCCAAACGATTGCGTGAACGGGGATGACAACTGTAAAGTATGGGCATATCATATTTCTCTGCCATGTGGTTGATAGCATTGAAGAGAGAAAGGAAGTTCTTCTCTGTATCGATGTTCTCTTCACGATGAGCAGAAAGGAGGATATACTTGCCCTTCTTCAAACCAAGACGCTGATGAACGTCACTTGCCTCAATCTCAGAAAGATTATTATGGAGAACTTCTGCCATAGGTGAGCCAGTAACATAGGTTCGTTCTTTGGGAAGTCCACAGTCGGCAAGGTATCTTCTGGCATGTTCTGAGTATGCCATGTTGACATCTGAGATGATGTCTACGATACGGCGGTTGGTCTCTTCTGGAAGACATTCGTCTTTGCAGCGGTTGCCTGCTTCCATGTGGAAAATAGGTATGTGGAGGCGCTTAGCGCCGATGACGCTAAGACAGCTATTTGTATCGCCTAACACCAATACACCATCTGGCTTTGTCTGGGCAAAGAGTTTATAGGAGCAGTTGATGATGTTGCCGCAAGTTGCGCCAAGGTCATCACCTACAGCATCCATGTATACCTCTGGCTCGGCTAACTTCAGATCCTTGAAGAAGATACCGTTGAGGTTGTAGTCGTAATTTTGGCCAGTGTGGGCGAGAATGACATCAAAATACTGACGGCATTTGTTGATAACAGCGGCGAGACGGATAATCTCGGGACGTGTGCCGACAACGATAATGAGCTTTAATTTGCCATTATCCTTAAACTTTATATCTGAATAATCGAATTTGGGTTGCTTTTCCATGTTCCTTATCTTTATTTCTGTTCTACCTTATCAAAATAGGTATCTGGTTTATTGGGGTCAAAGATTTCGTTGCAATACATAACTGTAACTAAATCTTCTGAATCGGAGAGGTTGATGATGTTGTGGGTGTAGCCAGGGAGCATGATGACAGATTGTATTTTGTCACCACTAACTTCATAGTTCAACACTTCATCTGTGCCTTCCTTGCGGAGTTGGATTAGTCCATGACCTGCTACAACAATAAACTGTTCCCATTTAGTGTTGTGCCAATGCTCACCTTTAGTGATGCCCGGCTTAGAGATATTGATGCTTACCTGACCACAGTTGAGGGTGTGAACCAATTCTGTGAACGAGCCACGCGCATCTACATTCATTTTCAAGTCGAAGATAGCCTTGTCCTTAGGCAGATAGCTAAGGAAAGTACTATACAGACGCTTGGCAAATGAATCGGCAGGGATTTCTGGAATCATCAATGTCTTGGGCATGTCGGCAAACTTATGGAGCAAGTCCACTATTTCACCAAGAGTAGCCTTGTGGGTGATAGGACAATAGCAGTACTTGCCTTCTGCTGAAGGAAGTACTTCAAGTCCTTCAAACTCACAATGATGCTCCTCTCCCTTCAATGCGTGAATCATTTCGTCAACAAGGTCATCGATGTAGAGCAGTTCAAGTTCTACACTTGGGTCGTTGACAGTAATGGGGAGGTCATTGGCTATATTGTTGCAGAATGTGGCTACAGCACTGTTATAGTTAGGACGACACCATTTGCCATAGAGGTTGGGGAAACGATAGACCAACACTTTGGCTCCTGTCTCCTTGCCATACTCAAGGAACAAGTCCTCACCTGCCTTCTTACTTCTACCGTACTCGCTGTTGCCGAAACGACCGGTCAAGGATGCTTGCTGAGAGCTTGATAGCATCACGGGGCAGTTGTTACCGTGAGCCTTAAGGGTGTCGAGCAAAGTAGAGGCAAAACCGAAGTTGCCCTTCATAAACTCGTCATTATCCTTTGGGCGGTTTACGCCGGCAAGGTTGAACACGAAGTCACATTCCTTGCACCATTGGTCAAGCTGCTCGGGTGTAGAGTCAAGATCGTACTCGAAGACCTCATCTATTATGAGGTCTCCGTAGCAGCGTGCCTTGCCTTCTTTTATATTGTTGAGTTGAGCACTAAGATTTTTGCCTACAAAACCTTTGGCTCCAGTTACTAAAATCTTCATACGCCTTAATTACTGCACGAAGTTACCCTCGCCACTCAACTCCTTCTTAATGTACTCCAGCGCACCAATCTTCGCCTTTGTCTCCTCCAAGTTCAAACGATAAGTATTGTCTGAGTTGAATTCTTCGATTTCAGCACGCTTGGTGTCACCTTCCTTAAAGAATTTATCGTAGTTCAAACCACGATTGTCGGCTGGTACACGGTAGAAGTTGCCCATATCTTCCGCCTTGGCACATTCTTCTTTAGTTAGCAATGTTTCGTACATTTTCTCACCGTGACGGATACCGATAACCTTAATCTCCTCCTTCTTGCCACCGAACAGCTCGCATACAGCCTCAGCCTGTGTCTGGATTGTACAAGCTGGAGCCTTCTGCACGAGGATATCGCCGTTCTGACCATGCTCAAAAGCAAAGAGAACGAGGTCTACAGCCTCTTCCAATGACATGATGAAACGGGTCATCTTTGGCTCGGTCAATGTGATAGGGTTGCCATTGCGAATCTGATCAATCCACAAAGGTATTACTGAACCACGTGAGCACATTACGTTACCATAACGTGTGCAGCAAATCTTGGTTTTGCCTGAATAACGACTCTTTGCCACAGCAATTTTTTCCTCAACAGCCTTGGTGATACCCATAGCATTGATAGGATAAGCAGCCTTGTCGGTAGAAAGACAGATAACAGCGCCTACACCAGCCTCAATAGCAGCAGTAAGCACATTGTCAGTACCAATAACGTTAGTCTTGACAGCCTCCATCGGGAAAAATTCGCATGAAGGAACCTGCTTCAATGCTGCTGCATGGAAAATATAATCAACACCTGGCATAGCGTTACGGCATGATTGCAAATCACGTACATCACCAATAAAGAACTTAATCTTGTTGGCCACATCAGGATATTTTACCTGATATTCATGGCGCATGTCATCCTGTTTCTTCTCATCACGTGAGAAAATACGAATCTCACCGATGTCGGTACGAAGGAAACGATTTAATACTGCATTACCGAAGGAACCTGTTCCACCAGTAATCATAAGGGTTTTACCTGCAAAAATGCTCATAATTTTATAATATTAATCTGTTATTTATTGTCTGTTTCTATAATACTTTGCATACCATTCCGCAAAGTATCTCAATCCATCTCTTAAACTTGTATTTGGCTTAAATCCGAAGTCTTGCTCCAGTGGGGTCGTGTCAGCGTAAGTTACTGGCACATCTCCTGGTTGCATAGGCACAAGTTCCTTGTGATCCTCAAAGTCGTAGTCTTTAGGAAGCACTCCTGCACGTACAAGCTCTTCTTGAAGGATGGTTACGAAATCAAGAAGATTTTCTGGAGAGTTATTTCCAATGTTATATACTTTGTACGGAGGAATAGGAAGACCGTCCTCACCATTCTGTTTTTCTGGAGCGTGTTGCATAATACGTACAACCCCTTCTACAATGTCGTCAACGAAAGTAAAGTCTCGCTTGCAGTTGCCGTAGTTAAAGATCTTGATTGTCTCGCCTTTAACAAGTTTATTGGTGAAACCGAAGTATGCCATATCGGGACGACCTGCAGGACCATAAACTGTAAAGAAACGCAAGCCAGTAGAAGGGATGTTGTAGAGTTTGCTATAGGCATGAGCCATAAGCTCGTTGCTCTTCTTGGTGGCTGCATAAAGAGACACGGGATTATCAACCTTATCGTCTGTTGAATAGGGCACTTTTTTGTTGCTGCCATAAACAGATGATGAAGAGGCATACACAAGGTGCTCTACTTCATGATGACGGCATGCTTCAAGTATATTGTAGAAACCAATGAGGTTGCTCTGGATATAAGCATCAGGATTAGTAATACTGTAACGTACACCTGCCTGAGCAGCGAGGTTTACAACAACTGATATCTTGTTTTCGGTAAAGATCTTTTCTACGACTTCCTTATCTGCAATAGACGCATGGACAAAAGTCCAGTCCCGTTCCAAAGCCTCTATTTCTTTCAAACGTTCATACTTGATGTTGACATCATAGTAATCGGTAATTGAATCAATACCGATTACTATGATGTCCTTCACATCGTGAAAAAGACGTTTAACGAGGTTACTACCAATAAAGCCAGCAGCACCTGTTACAAGAACCGTCTTGCCTTCTAATGTTACATTATATTCTACCATCTCTTAGTCTCTTCTAAATATATCTCGTGTATATACTTTATCTTCTACATCCTTCAGACAGTCATCAAAGCGATTGGCAATGATTGCTTTGCTCTGTTCTTTGAACTCATCAAGATTATTAAAGACCTTGCTGCCAAAGAAAGTGGTTCCGTCTTCAAGTGTTGGCTCATAAATTATAACCTCTGCGCCCTTTGCTTTTATGCGTTTCATAATACCTTGGATGGCAGACTGACGGAAATTATCACTGTTTGACTTCATGGTCAAACGATATACGCCAATCACACAGTTATGCTCCTTGCTTGCATCCCATTGACCATTTTCAGCATAATAACCAGCCTTACGCAACACTGCATCAGCGATGTAATCCTTGCGTGTGCGGTTAGACTCAACAATAGCAGACATCATATTCTGTGGAACATCCTGATAGTTTGCGAGGAGCTGCTTGGTGTCTTTTGGCAAGCAATAGCCACCGTAACCGAATGAAGGGTTATTGTAGTGGGTTCCAATACGTGGGTCAAGACCTACACCTTCAATGATTGCCTTTGAGTCAAGACCTTTTACTTCTGCATAAGTGTCGAGTTCATTGAAATAGCTAACTCGAAGGGCGAGGTAGGTATTAGCAAAGAGTTTTACAGCCTCTGCCTCCTTCATACCCATAAAGAGAGTGTCGATGTTTTCTTTGATAGCACCTTCTTGCAAAAGAGCTGCAAAAGTCTTAGCTGCTTCAATCAACATATCAACATCTGTTACTGATTCGATAGCCTTATTTTCTGCTTCAAATTCGGACTTGTTGATAATCTTGGGATAACCAACAATGATACGACTGGGATAGAGGTTGTCGTAGAGGGCTTTGCTTTCACGAAGGAACTCGGGAGAGAATAGAAGATTAAACTTCTTAACTCCTTTCTGCGCATACTTCAAATAGAGGTTGCGAGTGTAACCAACTGGGATGGTTGATTTGATGACCATTATGGCATCAGGATTAACCTCCAATACCAAGTCGATTACTTCTTCTACATGGGTAGTGTCAAAGTAATTCTTTACTGGGTCATAATTGGTAGGGGCAGCAATAACCACAAAATCAGCATCCGCATAAGCAGATTTGCCATCAAGAGTGGCTACAAGATTCAATGGCTTTTCTGCCAAATACTTTTCGATATAATCATCTTGGATTGGTGATATCTTATTGTTAAGCTTTTCCACCTTTTCCGGAATTACATCTACTGCTGTTACATGATGATGTTGAGATAGCAATGTAGCTATACTCAGTCCCACGTAGCCTGTACCGGCCACTGCAACTTTAATGTCTTTAAAATCACGCATATTTTTGTTTGATTTAGTTTTCTCAATATGATTATGTGTTTCACATTAAATTATCTTACTTACACTTACATTGTCTATCGCACGTAGATTGATGTCCTTGGTCATTTTCAAGGAAGGTACTACGGACAGATTGCAACGTGTAGCAATTAGTTTTAATGCCTTTGTGATATTTTCACGAACCCTTCCGATTTCTCGACTTACCACTATCTTGTCGTCGGATTTGATAATAGAAAATAGGTAGTCGGTGGTCAATGGATAGCGGTCGGCTATTGCTTGCATGGCTGTATCCCATTGTACTGTGACGATGGGTGGGGTGAGCCCTTGTGAGGTGTAAGTGAGCGTGAAGCCTTTAATGTCACTTTTCCTAATATGGGCCAAGTCCGTAAAACTTATTCCTCGACAATAGATGCTGAAGAAGAACATGTCACGGGCAAATGTCTGTGACATGGAGTCTGACAGGTCGGCATAACGCATTCTACGCAATTCTTCCTCCGTAAGCAACTCGCACTTCTGTTTGAATGGCAATGGCAGCTTTATGCCACTCAGCAACGGCAGATGTGGGGCAAGGGCTTCTTTCTCCGCTTCTTTGTAGAGGGTACGAATCTGGTACAAATAGAGACGGACGGTTGATTCCTTGCGCCCATTGGCCTTTAGCCATCCTTTGAACTGTGTCACCATTTCTGGTGACAGTTCGCCAAACGTCAATTCTTCCTTGCCTAAGAATTTGGACAGGCATTTGAGTGCCGCACCACGGTTATTGGCGACATCACATCTGCCAGCGGCTTTGTCTTTTTCTATTTTTCAACAAGAATACGTAAAGAAATCATTTTTCATCTTGTTAAAAATAATGGTGAGTGGATTATTCTGCTATTTCAAAATCCTCATTATGCACATCGTTGATAGCTACAGCATAGCCACCGAAGTCCATAACGAGTTGACGATTTTTCAATATACGCACTACATAGCCTACTTGTCCTGCCATGATTCCTGTTAATACGCGTAGCTTTACATGGTCTTTGGCAAACATCACAAACGGATCACGCAAGAAAGTAATACGTTCTGGTTCTGATTCCATCACTTGCATAAAGGGGCGCATTACGCTGTCTTTAATGGAAGCTGGGGTTCCATCCATACAATTGTTTACAAGGTGGTATCGTGGAAAGTTTTTTTTGGAGAAAGACTTTTAGTTTGTCTGTCTCTCCTTGCAAAAATACAAGACCGCTGACACTTGGCTTTTCTTCTTTTACAACGCCTTTGCCATTTGGCTTACGCTTATAAGTGATGGTACGATGGATAAAACAATTAGGTTTGAAATCGCCTTCTAACTTGACGGTTTTAAGTGTTTTTTCAAATTTTTCTGCCGCAAAATGCTGGATAAAGAGATATCCCCATGGCATTCCTTCTTCTTCACTATCGGACATTCCTTCTACTTTTCGAGCCGATTTTTCATCAGACCGAATAACGTGGATGCCCTTTGGTAAACGCTTGTTGTTATACATCTCGTTTACGTCGGCTGTAGAAGAAGAAAGTGAGCTGACCTGCGTCATTTTCTTATCTACTTTATGTCACTGTTGGCTGTCATCACTTGGGATGACTGTGCCAGATTTACAATAACATTGTTCATAAAATCATACTATTAAACCGTATGTTTGTCCAGTCTGAGAGGAGTGTCAATAGTTCTGGCTTTACCCTCTCATTTGGCTTGGTGTCTCTATCCGTTCATCCGTATTTTGCACGTCAAAATACGGAACGTGCTACAAAGGTACATTTTTTCTTGCATTTATTATCATCTTCTCCCGAAAATCTTCCGCCATTTTGCGATTTCACGTAGAAATGTTTAATAAATCTGGACCTATAGGTCAAATTGCAGGATGGCATATAGCGCGAAGCCTTATATACACTACATTTACAAGCATTTGAAAACAATAAGAAATCATTCAAATACACAAAAGCAAATGTCCTGTATGTGGCTCCGCGCAAACAGTAAAGAACGGTAAGCGTAAAGGAGTTCCAACATACAAATGCCAAGCTTGCGGTTATCAGTTCCGTAACTCCACGATTCCCTCAAATGATGAGATATGGAATTTGTACATGGAAGGCAAACAAACCATTTCGGAACTCTCGCATCGCTTTGGCGTAAGTGAATCAACAATCAAGCGTCGACTGAAAGATATCAGTAAAAGTTGGGAACAGCTAACCATTGAAGGTTGTGGTTATGTCCATATGGACGCAACTTACTGGGGGGGGCGCAGCTGGGGTGTTTTGCTAGCATTAGACGAGCATAGTGGCTTTCCCCTCTATCTTGCCTTTATCGAGAACGAAACGGCAAGCGACTATGAGGCAGCGATAAGAAGCATAGAGGAACGTGGCTATACGATCTTTGGTATTATCATAGACGGCAAGAAAAGCCTCTTTACCCTCTTCTCTGACTATCAGATACAAATGTGCCAGTTTCACATGAAGCAGGTAATCAGACGTTATCTCACACAGAATCCAAGGCTTAAGGCAGCGCGAGAACTTAAGATCCTATTGGACACGTTGACCGTTTCCTCTGGGAGGGACTTCAAGATCAACTATGCCCAGTGGAAAGAAAAATGGAAAGACACGCTTGTAAAGCGCTCTCTGCTGAAATGTGGAAAAAGAACAATACTCACAAGCGCTTGCGTTCTGCGATGCACAGCTTGGATTTCTATATGCCATACCTCTTTACGTTTCAAAAAGAAAGTTGTGAAGGCATGCCAAATACGAACAACAAGATAGAGGGAACTTTTACCAATCTGAAGAAAAGGCTGAACGTAAATAGCGGTATGACGGAGATGAGTCGCAAGCGACTCATTAGTGGTTTTTTCTTGGCATTGGCAGCAACTCATGGCATAAGAAAGCAGGACCCCTCAAGTGAAGAATCCTGCTAATGGCTTATGCCTTTCGTTGTGCGCGGTCCTATTCCTCATGAAGTTGCACCCATGCAGAGCTTCACTACGCTTCAGACCGCTTTACAAAGATAGCGACAATGTGGAATAGGACCGCATTGGGAAGGCAATTTTTCATCCTGCAATTTGACCTATAGAGAAAAAGTAGGTCTAAAATATCCTGCAATTTGACCTATACGCCCAAAATATATAGGAATGCGGCCATTACAAGAATATCGCTCATTCTTGGAGCTTACATTTATGCTAATTTATAATTCAAGTATGATAATCAGTGAATAATCATACTTGATTCTTATTTGATGTTATATTTTCGTTCCTTCAATATTCGCAGTTTTGCCTTTCCTTTTCCTAATACTACTTTTGTCTACATGAAAAAATTTTTATTGGTCTTCATAACTGCTGTCGGACTCTCTGTTTCTACAACAGTTTATGCTCAGTTCTACTCCGTAGATAATCATAATCGTCGTTACAAGGTTAAGGTCGTAACACCACATGCAAAAAAAGAGGCACCACTTTCTCGTGATACCTCTTCTATTAAGCAGCCATCAGTCATTGACTCGACGGCTACCAATGAATTTATAACAAACAAGACTGTTACTGCAAGCTCACAAATCTCGTTTCCTCTTCAAAATATCTATATTACGTCACCATATGGCTACCGCAATGACCCATTCACTGCCAAGAGAAAGTTTCATAACGGTATTGACCTGCGTGCCAACTATGAACCTTGTTATGCCATACTTGATGGTATTGTAGAACGCATCGGCAATGACAAACGTTCTGGCAATTTCATTACTCTTCGTCATGGTAACTATACCATCAGCTACTGCCATCTCTCGCACATTCTCGTTCCACAAGGTAGACCTGTCCAAGCGGATACTCCAATCGCCATTACTGGTTCCTCTGGTCGATCCACTGCTCCCCATCTTCATTTGTCCATAAAATACAAGCGTAAGTCTATAGATGACAAGGTGTTATTGGACTATATCATTCATTCCAAAGACTCGAAATTTTGGTATCATGGTGTAAATCAGTAGAAAAGATTTTGGTATTAGGGCATAAACATGCAAAAAAGATTTTGGTATTAGGCAGTATTTTGGCAAAATAAATTTTGGTATTAGGCTTTTTCCATGTAATTTTGTGGGCAAAAAGGGAATAATGGCAGATATAATATTCAAGCGTAAAATCTATTCCAAACTAAAGGAATGGAAAGAGACCTCTAAAGGCAAAACGGCATTGCTTTTAGAGGGAGCGAGGCGTATAGGTAAGTCTACTATTGTGGAAAAATTCGCTCAAAAGGAATATCGCTCATACATTTTGATAGACTTTAATGAAGCCTCGAAAGGAGTAAAGGGACTGTTTGATGATTTGATGGACATGGATTATATTTTTCTGTACTTGCAGAATATTTATAAGACCACATTGTATGAAAGAGAGTCTGTGATTATCTTTGATGAAGTGCAGCAATGTCCAAAGGCTCGTCAGGCAATCAAATATCTAATCAAAGATGGTAGATATGATTATATTGAAACAGGATCCCTTATTAGTATTCGAAAGAACACAAAGGATATCAGCATACCCAGTGAAGAATATCGACTTGAAATGTTCCCATTGGATTATGAAGAGTTTCGGTGGGCAATGAATGATGATACAACTATGCCTCTGATGCGAAAGTTCTTTGAAAGAAAGATGTCATTAGGTGATAGCTTGAATCGTCAGAAAATGCGTGAATTGAGGTTGTATATGTTGATAGGAGGGATGCCACAGGCAATCAATGCCTATTTAGACACAAACAATTTGCAACATGTTGATATGGTTAAACGACAGATCATACAACTATATGCAGACGATTTCAGGAAAATAGACCCTACTGGGAGAATTTCAAAATTGTTTATGGCTATACCGTCTCAGTTGAGTCGTAATCTGTTGCGTTACCAACCAACACCTGTAGTTGGAAAAATGGGGGCTGACAAAATCGACGAGATGATTCTTTGCTTGGAAGACAGTAAGACTGTAAACGTGGCTTATCATGCGGATGATCCCAATGTTGGAATGTCATTGACAGCTGATTATGGAAAATATAAGTTATATATAAGTGATACTGGATTGTTTGTGACATTGGCATTTGGGGATAAGGATTTTACGGAAAATATCATATATCAGAAACTGCTTAATGATAAATTATCTGCCAATCTGGGATATGTATATGAAAATTTGATTGCGCAAATGCTTCGTGCTTCAGGCAACAAACTGTTTTACTATACTTTTCCTAAAGATGATACCCATTCTTATGAAGTTGACTTTCTCTTGTCAAGAGGCAACAAACTTTGCCCTATTGAAGTAAAATCATCCGGATATAAGACTCATGCGTCGTTAGATGCTTTCTGTCTTAAATATTCAGATAGAATAAGTCAGCCATATCTACTTTATACGAAGGATTTTCATAAAGACGGGAATGTATTGCTAATGCCAATTTATATGACTCCATTGCTATAAAACTCAAAAGCGGATGCCCAAGACTCTCCATCTTGCACATCCGTCTTTGCCTATACTCATTTTATGAAGCTACTTCTTCACTCCGTATATCTCATAATCCTTCTTTCGTCTTTCTACTATCGGAGGATTCTTCCCGTCATAGTACATATCAAACCATGTTGACGATTCTTTTGGTTTCATACTATCACTCAGCACAAAATGTTTGCCGTCCAATGACCGTTGCTGTATGTAATAATGGTATTTTCTATATGCCGTCTTGACGAATACCTCTCTTGATCCCAGGAAGCAAATGTCATCGTACATCCTTATCTCTGCTCTTCTGTAAGTTTCACCATTGTTTCTTCCACGTCTCATATACACTTCCCCGATCTTCAAGAAATCCAGGAAACCAATGGTGACAAATTCTGGCTTACGGGTTAAGCAGGTCATATTCTCCAAATATACCCAGTATTCCTTGCCTTGCTCCGTAAAATGAAGCAGGGCGTTGTCCTGCAGCTCTGCAAACTCATACGTCTGTTCTGGCTTTTCCATTGGTTTGTACAGTTCTGTGCGTACAAGGTATTTGCCTTCTCTGTTCTGCACTATTCTTATACCGTATGCTTGTGGGTATATCTTAGCATAACTGCCTAATGACTCCCATTTATCCAGCCAATTTCTTCGATAATATACTTGGTAATTGTTCTTCGTGACGCAGGTTACTCTCAGATTGGCTGGTTCTTTATAGTCAGCTAACTGTGTTCTGCATCCGATGTAATCTATTTTTATTTTTGGTCTGAAAAAAATTATGTACTGTTTCTTTTCCTCTTCAAACTGCTTGACTTCTTCTTCCCATGTGTTTCTCTTTTCTACTAATTCTTCAACTGTCATAGGATGCAACATGGTATCCCAAGCCTTGCGCCAAGCCAAACCTCCTTGCTCGTCTTCCCAAATCGACAGGTCTTCTATTTTCTCCTTGAACATGTATAGTCTGTCTGGCTCTGATGGCTGCACAAAGAAATTGCGGAACCGCAGCCCTTCGTCTGTCCCATTATTCAACGCATTCCGCAATACAAAACTGTTCTCGTCCATCTGACGTGTCTTTACTCTCGTATAGAGGCGCAGTCCGTCTGTAGTAGAGAACTCCATAAAACCATGCTTCTCGATTCTCGGTCGCTTGAAGTATCGTATTCCATTACGCAAGTCCATCCAGGGGCGTTCTCTGTCTATCTTCCGTCGAGAATACAGCTTGGCTATTCCGTATGCTTTCAGTTCTACCTTATTATACTCACAGGGTAGCACTTCCTTGCCGTCCTTATCCACAACACCAGACAGCCCTTCCTTGTTGCTGACTATCTCGTAGCCGTATGCTTCCTCCAAGTCCATACGTTGCCCCTCATGTGTCATCACGGTGATTAGCTCTGTTCGTGCGTCCGAAGTGATTCTCTCTTGTTCGTTACAAATGGAATAGGCTATGTTAGACAGCCCTTCCACTTCCTCTGTCAGAATGCCTTTACCAGCGACACGTCCCTCAAACATGGCTTGCCAGTCTCTGTCATCTGACGGGAGTCCAAACAAACGGTACAGCCCGACATTGTCCAATATCAAGCAATACTTCTTGCCCTCAAACACACGCATGCCACGTCCTACTTGCTGCAGGTACTTCGCCAACGACAGTGTGGGTCTTGCCAACTGGATAAACTCTACATCGGGACAGTCAAAACCTTCACCAAACAAATCAACGTTCACCAACACTTGTATGTTGGCTTTCTGTTCCACTGTCTTATCCCTCACGTCTGCCTTAGAGTCTGCACTCAATGTTTCACCTAATGGCTTAGTAAGGTCCAGAGAGGCACAACAAGGCTTACCATAATAATCTCCTACACTTGTTTCCTTAAACCTTTCAATGATTGCCTTTCTTTCTTCAAGCGGTGTCTTGCTGCTTATCGCCACTGCATTTATGCCATGCTGTCTGTACGCTTCTGCTATATGTTCCGCATGGGCTATGTCTATGGCATAAGTGATGCCTTTCTTGTTTGCAGCATATCTTATCACCGTATCGCAAAGCCTCTCGATACTTGGCTGCACATTCATTTTCTCACTCATCTCTCTCAGCGAGAAGTCTCCGTCGGCACCTCGTTTCTTCAGCGAGTTCACCATGCGCCAGTCCTCGCTGTCCTCTCTGATGGACATATAGTCATACAGCGATAACCACCCATCGGCAATAAACTTCTTTGCTGACCACGACTGCAGTAGCACATCAAACAAATCGGTGAAGCCTCGTCTGGTCAGTCGGCAAGGTGTGGCTGTCAATCCCAGTTTCTTTGCCTCAGGATAAGCATCCATCACCTCCTTGTAGGTTTTCGCCACGGCATGATGCGCTTCGTCGATTACTATCAATGATGGGTTTTCCTTCAGTTCTTGATAATGCCTAGACAACCATTGTATAGACATTACTTTTATGCGGGAATCATCCAATAAAAGGGAAAGAGCAGTGCCAGAAGTAGAGCAAGGACTGCTTAGCATGGTTTCAAGCGTTTCTCTTATCTGTTCTACCAATTCACGCCGATGTACCACAATCCACACACACGGATTCTTCACTCTTCGTTCTTCACTCTTCACTTGCTCCGTCAGGAGCACAGTTTTTCCCGTACCTGTCGGCATCTGCACCATCACGGATTGACACGACCGAAAAGCCGCCTCAATCCGTTCACTCATTTCTCTTTGATAGTCGTATAGCTGAATATCCTTCATATCAACTTCGTCTCGGTAACCACATCGAGGGTATTTCTTTACGAGTCTTCGAGTTGGCATTAGTAATGTCAATCAGTATCAGATACCACTGTTCCTTTCTTCGGTGCTCTCCAGATATATAGTAGACTTTATTGGGTTGGTCTCTAAGTATCATATACAGGTCCAAGAACTGGAATATCCTGTCATTTGCTACGCATTCCCGATGATGCATCGGTATGCCTGCCATATCTCTGTTTTTATAGAAATAATAGTTATAGCCAACTCTCAGCACGTCCATGAATCCCATCTTCTCTACCACCGGACGCTCATCAAATTCCTGCATGATGTACAGATTTACCCACGTGGTTTTGTCTTCTCCCGCAAACACGACCTCTGCGATATTGTCATCTGAGAGTTTTACGCTCTTTAATCCTTCCAGAATGATATGGTGGTCATTGTTGCTGATGGCATACTCGTTGCGCATGAAATGTTCACAGACGTATGCGTCCTTACTGTTGTATTCCTTTCCTCTGTTCTTGTTGATAGCATAATAGGCGTATGTCACAAGACACTCTTCTCCATTGATGGTTTTATAGATGCTGTTGCTCTGCTGTTTGCGTTTTTCCCCAGTAATATATTCTCTTCCATAGGTTGTCACTTCCTGCATCGAGCCTTGCGCATTATCCATATAGAGATATTGCTCCTTGGTGCCTACTGTCAGTGGTGACCATGGGTCTTTTCGTCCTACGTATTCAATGGCTTCATTTTTATTGTTCAGCAGGTAGTACTTTGTTATGTCACCTTCTGTCTGACTGACTAACTGCCAGTTAAAACGCATATCATCGTAGGTCTTATATATCCCATGCATATTGTCACCAATACGAATATAATTCCCATCCTTTATATAGCCAAATTTTGTTTTTCGCATAATGTAATTAGATAATCGAAATAATCTTAAATGGCAGTTCCACAAATTATTATCTACGCATTAAATCAATTTCATGCGCTTTATCTCATCAATGTTTTCCTTGATGAACTCACTGACTTTCTTGCCGTTGTTCGGGTATATTATGCTTATTCGGATGCTGTCATCCAACGCCCCATATACCTCGTCCACCAATTTATTGAATGGGCTATCCTTACATATATCCGGCAACCATAGTATCACGTCTCCACGCTTTACGGTTACATGATAGTCCTTTATCAGATAGTGTCCCACCAATTCCCTTATCTTCTTTTCTATTTCAACACTATTCATAATTCTTCATAGATATATTTGATTCATTCGATATTCAGAGTTTTGAGGTTATGAGACTTGTACTGTTTGCGCTGATGATTAGGAGTAGAAGATTGACATAAACCATACCCCAACAATTTTATAGCCGTATGTATTTTCCGAGTGATGTCCACAGTTTTGCAAGCGCCAACGGTTTTTATTCTGTTTATCGCCGTATTCGTTTTCCGAGTGGCACATCGTGCCACAGCTTTGCATTCAGATAAAGCCGTCGAGAGTTCACTCTCGTAAGGCTTTAGCTGGATGTAAAGCAAGTCGAAGACTCGGAAAACAGATACGGGGTTTATCTCGGTTTTTGTCTAAATCCCATCCAATAGCAGGTTTTTGTCAACCAACAGTCACTTTCCCTAAAAGGGCAAAGCCCCTCTCGGCACCCCATAATCCGTACAACTCTCCATTCCCTCAATCTCTTTCCACGCCCCATGCAAATAAGCATTCACATCCTCAGGCAGTTTTCCTTCTTTCGCCAATCGTTCAAATACCTCCACCATGTCTCTTATGGCATATTCAGGACTATACATATCATCGAAATACTCCCAGTGCCTGTCTATCACGAAGTGTCTGCACATGGATTTGGTCAGTTGCAGAAACATCAATGCTGCTGCCTGGTATTCTCCTATGACAAGCAACTTCTCGACATTCTTGTTCTCTTCCAACATCAGTTGCCAGATGCTATAACAGTCCCAATCCACATTTCTTCTGTTGAAGATCTTCTGTTCATAGTCCTTGTTCAGTGGTATCAACGACTTGGCTTCTTTCTCTGCCTCCAGTATCTGTCGTTCTTTCTCCCGTCGCCTACGCTCTGACTCTCTTGCAGCGCGTTCTTCTTCGTCATTCATCTCTCGCTCGATCTTCACTGGTTCTCCCGTGAATTTCTTGTTTGGTGCCAACATCTGTATATTGTTCTGCACTCGTTTGAAATCATCAAACCGTGACAGATGCGTAAAGATGTAGGTGAAGACCTCTTCTCGCTTCTCCTCGTTGTTCCATGCTGCCACACTATCTACCAATGCAGCAAAGCTCGCATATATCAGTTTGCCGATACGTAGTTTGTATTCATTCAGATAATCTCTAATGTCATCCCTGAATATCAGCAACGGCAGATGTTCGCACAGTCCCATAGCAATGGCATACGCAGCGTCTGGCCGTCCTTTTGCCAACACTGCTGGTATCGATTTCTTCTCCCAACGCTCCAATAGTCGTAGCATATACATGAAGTCGTCTTTGTCATCAGGGAAGAAGGTCACCACTTGCTGGAAGTACTTGGCGTATGCTTCCTCCAGGTTTATATACAATCCCTTAGGTACATAGTCTATCTTCGGACGTTCCATACAGCTTCTACGTCTGCGCACCTCTGCTGCTTCATCCTGCTTTTTCTGATGGACAAGTTGTTCTTCCTTGTCTCTACGAACCGTCTCCAACTCTTCTTGAAACTCTGCTGTCTGCATGGTTTCCGCACATAGCAACTTGTCTATCTGCTTTGACAGGTATCTGCTCCATGCCTGATAATTGCTTTCATCCACGCAATCGGGGCAGGGTATGCCACTCATGCTCCATGTATTTTCAGACAGGTAGAAAATCCTGCTATATCTTTTCTTTTTGCTCATATTCTAAATTTTATATGGAATATGGGGTGATAGAATATCTAAAAGGGCTTTATTCTGTTTACGACCGTATGTATTCTCTATGCGCAGTTTGCAAGCCCCAACGGTTTTTATTCTGTTTATCGCCGTGTCTGTTTTCCAATGCACAATTTTATGATCACCAACGGTTTCCGTTTATTGCTATATATGTATTCCTTGTGGTTGTCACTGTTTGCAAGCCCCAACGGTTTATCTCGGTTTATTGCCAGTTTGTTTTTCTGAGTGGCGTGTGCGCCACTACTGATGTGGGGCGGACTTTCTGTCGAGAGTTTACTCTCGTAAGGGAAGTGCGAACCACAGCAGTAAGCCGAAGACTCAGAAAAACAGACTGGTGTTTTTACTCCGTTTTTGTCTAAGCCCACTCAGTAGCGGGTTTTGTTTAACCCCATTCAACAGTAGGCTTTCATCGGTTTTTGTTTTTATCCATCTCCAACAAGTATTCAAACCCAAACACAAACGTATCTCTCTTTGCATCCCCATACAAAAAATCCTCAAAACTGGTAAATAAAGCCTGAAACATCTGCCCATACAGCATATTGATCGTGTTAATATGCCAAACCATAGCATTTCTATATCGTTGCTCTGTACGCTTGTCTTTCATTACGAGTGTCAGGATATGACATACAGCTTCCAACAGGAACTCATAATACGAGCAATGACTCTCTTTGTCTGGCTCAAAGTAATCCACATCTTTACAGTGTAGCCTTGCAAGTCGTTCAAGAAGATAGAAAGCGTTTCCTGCCGCCTCCTCATTCTTGCCATCTTCATATTGCTTCATAAAGACTTTAAGCAATGGAACAAATGCAATAGCAGCCTTTTTGCCATCATTCCACATGTTCGGTTCTATCCAAACCTTGTCGATTTTCTCACGCATGGTAGGAGTAAACCCTATAAAACTGTAGTTCTTCCATGACTTCACCGTGCGCATGGCAGCAGGATACTTGTTTGGATGATTAAATTTGATGTCTTGCAGCATATGTCCAAGTGTTTCTGTCATACACTTGGCATGCATATATCGTTCTTCATCTGTCTCACTGGCTGCATAGTCACAACAGTCTGTGTACCATTCTTCATGTGGAAGATCACTCTCCACAACGTATTTACGGCTGTCTATGGCTTCAGACCAATAGGTCAGGTAGCGGATTAGTACGTCATGAGGCAATGCCTTCAGCTCTTCTACGACTTTCTGTATTTTCTTGTCTACAACCAAATCGTAATAATCGCCTTCGGTGTTGTAGACGAAATCGAATGAGTCTTTGTGCATGTTTTATTTATTCTGTCATTTGTATTTCTTTGTGCAAAGAAGCGTTTAACATTATAAAATGTTCACAAAAAAACTATTCTCCATTAAAATAGTCCTTCAGATTTACAATGGAATTTATATTTGGAAAATACTCTTTAAACGCATTTATAAAAACACGTTTTATCTGCTCATCATTTATCATAGAACTTACCACATACAATGCAGCATCATGCATAGGTACTACAAGTTCTATATTGCCGGAATTTATAGTTTCTACGCCCAATAATGCCTTCTTAAATATCAAGGAAGATACACTTTGAATCAAATGATTGACCAACCATTTGTTTTCACCATTGCCATCCAATATTCTGGCATTTCCAAGTAAAGATTTCACTTTACCTTCCGACTGGTATTTTTCGATCATAACATCTATTTCTTCTTTGGGGCAGTATTTATTAAAGAATGCCTCTGATCCATCTGCAAAATGCCCTCCATATACAAAGTAGTAAAAATAACTCTTAGCCATATCTCTATCTACCTTAACAACGCTTCCTAATGTTTCATATATACCCCCTTCATTATACAGCTTGATTAACTTTTCATTTTCTATAAGTCCTGCTAAAATTCCAGCCTCAAACTGTCCATAGTCAACATATACATATCTCTTCCATTCGCCATCAACTTCAGGGTCTTTAATGAAGTTTCTATACTTTCTGTTCAGGTTCTGAAGTGAAGGCTCCTTCATTATTATTCGTCCAGTTGAACTACCAAAGCCTTTAAATAATGGCTTACATTTTTGGTTTTCTGCAAATGAGGACATATATATTAGTGAACGGAAATTTCTCTCCTTATTATCTAAATCTATATAGTATTCTATTTCTGGATGATGCCGAGCTAATATTTTTCTTTTATTATGATTTAAAACCCATTCAGGAATATCAATATCTAGCATATACTCCTTATAATCGGGTATTGTTTGTCCCAACTTAATCTGTATGTCATTCTTTAGATTATATATATCTGAATAGCATTTTTCACATTCTACTTTTACCGCCTCATTATTTACATACACACCATGTCGTTGAGTTTTGTACAACAATCTGTTTATAGGCAACTCTATTTCCACAATTCTATTCCATTCTGATCCCCCCCTTTCTTGCATTGCCAAAAAACATTCCTTCATGGATTCAAGAATTTCTTTTAGATTATCCTCACTCCATTCTATTTCTTTTGACAAATAGAATTGTATCATTTCAGGTAATGACCACTTCCAGTTTTTTGTGTCTACATAGGTGATAGATTGTCTGATTTCTTTATCTAAACATTCAAAATCAAGGACATCTGCCATGCAACCTTCACCAACAGGAAGAAAAGTAACCAAATCATTTGGCGTAGGTGTAACAAACAAATAATCCAAATACGATTTATTCCCTTCAAGTTTTACAACCTCATTATCATGGCTTTGAACATCAATTGCATATGCAACCTGTTCACAAACAATAACTACATATATTTTCATAAACCAGAATAATATTCAGGAAACAATATATTAGGGTTATTTTCAACCACAACAGAACTGATAGTATGGAAATGCACTAAGTCCTTGTCTTTATGCTTATTTAAAAAGCGATGACAAGTTTGTAGATTACATGGCAACCTTTCGATAATAGTACTATCTATTGCTTCTTTTTCTATGTTTCTACAAGCCACAAGAGCACATCTTTTCTGAAAATACCCATGCATTTGCCCATTTCTTAACTTATGCAATATAATTCTATTGTATTTTGGACGGATTGTCACCATATAAATCATTATTGCCGCCACCTCTATCCTACGAGTTTCATCATTGCTGTCAATCTGACTTGTCGCGTATCTCACTAGTTCTGGTGTCTGAAACTTCAAGTAAGCCAAAAGCATCCATAAATTATAAGTCTGCCATTCGTATGTAAAATGTCCCTTTATAAGCGATTCAGCCAACCTGTTCTTAATATCGGTTATGTCTCTGCTCTTACTCAGCGAAGCTATTATTCTACATAACAATGGGGTTATAGCTGGTTCTTGTTCTTGCTTATCCACTAATTTTTCCAATGATTCAAGAAAATCATCCCAATAAGTATATAGGTTTATTCGGGATGTACATAATGTATGCAAACAGAATTTCAATGAACGATCTGCTTGCTCAGAATTGCCATCAGTAAACAAGGCCTGATGAATTTCTTTAACAAGTTTCGCCATTGCAGCCATACGTCTCGCCTTTTGTTTGCTGCGAAGTAATAATGTTATAAGTTGTTTGTCATAATCAAAAGTATAGAGATCCTTTTCAAAACATTCAGTTTCTTGTTGACTTTCAAGATTTATAAACTGTACTTTCTGTGCATTCAAAGACAATCCAATTGCTCTTAATTCCTTCTCCATAATCTGTAATAGATTTCGAGCTTGAAATACGTCTGAGGCTACAAAGTATATATCATCCATAAATCTGCAGTAATGGCCTACTCTTGAAAGCATAAACTCATCAATGTGACTGACATAAAAAGTAGCAAGTAACGACGAGGCATCACAATTCTGTGGAAGTCCATTCTTATTCTCTGACGAATCTATACTTGCAAGAAACTCTCTTAGAAAACAAACAGCCTTTTTCTCAATGTCAGAACAAGCAACCTCTGTTAATAAACGGACGAGAATTTCTTTGTTTATAGTGTCGTAATAGTTCAACAAATCCACTTTTACCAAACACCCTTTCTTTCCAGCAGTCCAATCTTTCACAAGATAGTTCATCTTTATCCACTGTTCAACACCGCTGACAATGAGTCCTGAATAATTGCCATTTTGATTGTATCTCGCAGAAAAGACGTATGGACTCAAATTCCGTTCAATAACAGGGCCAATAATATCCATTACTGAGGTGTATACTAATCTATCAACAAAACTACCTATCATAGCCTTTCTCAAAACTAAAGATTTCTTGGGGATGTATGCTATCGACATTTCCGCAGCTTTATAATAGCTTCGTTTTTCCTTATTTGAGAAGTAGTTAAGTACAAAACTATTATTGCACATATCCGCATAATGCAAAGGATCAAAATACCAATCATCTCTCAAGTCGTGCCGTAAGTCTTCAATCCCTTTTGCTAAGTTTAACGGTAGCCCATTTATTTCAACCTCTCCTACATTTATAACTTCTTGATTATCGGATATTATATTATACTTTGATTCTTTAACCTCGAGCTGTAACCAACCAATATTTTTTAACTCTGCATTTACATCATTCCAATTTACTTCTGAAACCTTTATCTCGTCTATACCCAATTTTGGCAATCGGTAGAAAGAAACAATACCTATCAAATAAGGGTCTTCTTGTAGATATATACCCGAACCAGAAATTGCTTTTAACAATTCCCAATTTTCGACCTTGGAATCTTCACACAGCCTGAGATTAAACAATTCATTATCAATAACTTTATAGCTTAATATCACACGCTCTTCACGTGACATTTCTGGAAAAGAAGCAGAGTGGCACAAAGTCTGATTTTTTACATTTTGAATATTTCTTACAAATATCCTTTTAGCTTTCGGCAACCATTCTTTATCAATCTTTATTATTGCCAAATCAGCCTTGTTGCTAAAATATAATCTATATTTATAATCTTTTGGTAATATTTTGAGCGGTTGAGGTATAGCCTTGTCTACACACCTTTTTATCGTCAAGTCGCTTAAATTCTCTATTTTAGGAGATGCACTGCCTTCTTGGAAGATATGTCTTGCAGTTAGAATATAGTTATACTTGCATGAAGGTGGAGTAATATAAAGGAAACCTGAGCCATACGATTGGCCACCTACAACCTTCACACTTATGCTACATGCATTATAATTGAAATTAGAAATTTCTTCTTCCATCACATTCAAATTTATATGTAGACATTTCAGTGTCTGTTATATTCAACAACGGAAATAGTTCGTCATAATAATTCATATGAAACATTATTTTCTCATCTTTATCTCTCTGTCCCCAATTACATATCTTCATAAACATCTTCTTGTCCGGATGAAAGAATCTGTTACCATTTGTACTAACAATATAATCATTGCAGACCACCAGATTTAATATCTTCTTTGTGATATTTCTATAACTCCCATGATGTGGGAGTTTGATCAAATCAAAATGATTACTATTTCCATCATTAATATATTGACAAAGGGCATCATAAAGTTTTTCTGGGGTTGCATCACCAGGAAGTAAAATCTGTCTTTTTCCATCATGCAAGACTAGAATAATAGATTGGCTATTAGTAGGTGAGTCATCTGGCACGTCGTCATTTATATATGGTTCAAGTTCCTTGAATGAAGTCATCCAATCACATCTTGCGCTGCTTAAGAATTGCCTATCAGACTGTGGAGTATATACATCACCTCCATATAGTACTTCAAACCATACTGTATCGTCTATGTTGTATTTTGTTTCTTTCTTCAATAATGAGATCCAATTTATATCATTCTTTACTAAAAGCTCTGCCATATCAACCGCTTGTTGTGCAGAAAGGTAATGATTGTTCCCATTCAGTCCAAGTTTAGTCGCATTAAACCACACTGTCTTAACGACATCTTTTAGTGAGACACTGCATGACAGTTCATTTAATATGTTATAAATGCCAAGAATATGATCTTCATCATAGTGAGTAATAACAAGTAGTTCTATAACTTCCTTCTTGTCAATTATATCTTTTATTATACCACTCAATTCTTCACACTGAGGGCCACCATCTATTATAACATGATGTCCCTTATGTTCAATATGAATACTATCACCATAATGTGCCTTCAGAAATGATATTTTCATCCCTATTTATTCTTTATACGCCCCATCCTTTGCTTCAAATATCACGCTCGGCTCTATAACTTCCACCGTGTGCCATGCACCTTTTGGTATCTGACATCCATACATTGCCTCCGCTGGGCAAAGATGAATGCGTTGCACCTCGCGATACTCTACTTTCCGTGTTATATCCTGCGCATCCATACCCATAGGTATAGCTTCAGATACAGCATTCTCGTATATCACAACCTCCTCATATATAACTTCATCCAATTTTCCGCACAAGCAGACAACTGTTTCTGTAGTGTCCTCATGACGATGTATAGGTACAACTGTTCCTGGCAACAGTGCATTCAGCATACGCTGGCTTGTATCTGCCGATGATGTGCGCAAATCAAGGTTCTGACGCAAACGAGGATTTTCTTTTGCCTGTTCAAACAGATTATCGATAAATTCTTTATTTATTTCCATACCGTTATATTCAATTATTGGGCATCCGCTTCGCCCTTCTTGGAACAAAGAGATAGAAGCAGAATGCCCAAATAGCCTTTAATATTTTCATTATATTCAATATCTACGCAACACGACTTGGAATGCTTCTGCATAGTTACATCCCCACTGGCTTCCGCGCATAGCAGCCAAGCCTGTGATATACTCTACACTTCGGGGATGTGGATATGGACGCATTACGCCACGGTACATAGAAAGAGCCTTACACTTTGCCTGTATTCCATTCTGACCGACCTCAACATAACAGTTCGGACGGAACAGATTCATGGCATCGTTGATAGCCCACTCCGAGCATGATGGTACTTCCATATACCAGAACTCTTTCACTGGCTTCACTGTCGGCTGACGCTGAAACAAACGTATAGCCTCCTGACAGGCCATTGAGGTCTGCAAGTGGTCATTGTTAGTGTCAGCAGGATGATGGGTAATTACAATATCAGGCTCACTCTCACGGATAGCACTCTCGATAAACTGCACCAATTTCAAATGCGGTACAGTATTCATCTCGATGTTCGGAAAAGTCGCCTCATACTTCTTGCTCACACCAACATAGTTGGTGGCAGCATCCGTATCACCTTCCAACTCTGCATCCGAAGGACGGAAAGCTCTTGCTTTCGCCTCCGTACACATAATGGCAACGTCTACTTCGTCGCCTTCATGCGACCATTTCCACATTGAAGCACCAGCCCCAAGAACTTCGTCATCGGGGTGGGCTACTACTAATAAGTATTTCATTTGTTTTTTATTATTAATTCAATTTGTTATGTCTTTCGTTAAACTGATTAAGCGTTTGTATAGCGTCTTTATTAATAGGATTGTCTTTTACAATAGACTCAAAAATGTCTCTCGCCAAATCTATTTGACCAGATAATTCTGTCATTAAACCAACTCCCAATGCTTCGAAAACATCAAATCTGGTTCTATAGAAACAGTTACTATTCCATAATTCGAGAAATACATTATGGTCTTGTCTTCGCTCTTTTTCCTTAACCGCCAACCTATAAAGCAACAACAGATAATGTTTTGTTTGAAGATACTTTACACATATCTTGTACTCACCCTCGTCTGTGAGTTTAATGTAAGAGAGATATCCACTCAGGGCAATGGAAATCTCACGTTCCAAAAACTCTTTATAATGTGTTTCGTAACTTATGTAATGGTTATATTCTGGGTCATGAAACCATCTTTGATTCATCATAAGCAATAAAGCAAGCGTTTCCGTAACGTTGTTTAGTGACTTACAATAGTTCACAAATTGTTCATTTACTTCATGTGCTCTGTTTCGTGCTACAATATACGGCCTCGTTTTTTCTACTGTTTTGTGAAGGCAAGCCAATGTAGCATATCCTGTTAAAACGGGTATTCTCCGCATGACAAGAGAGTCTAGATAGTGGTCAAGATCATATTGCTTATCCTCCACACAGATGTTCGACAGCACCCACAACAAATGGATTTTGTTGGATTCTTTTATTCCTTTGTTATTCAGCATGGCAAGTATGCTATGTTGCAATCTTTCCGGATATCCACGCTTTGCATTGCATAAAGCGTTTATTATGGTTGATAATTCCACTTCTGGAATATTTTCTTGACGAAGTCTTTCCGCAATAGTATCTATGATTTCCCTATACTCGGCTTCATTAGATGATTTTAAGGAACTGTTCAACTTGTCCACCGCCTCATCAAACCCACGGTCATGTCTCCTTATTGAACGAAAAACATCTTTCAATTCAAACGATGTCTTTTCTCCCAAATCTGGTTTCTCTCCATAATAGTTTTCCGCATCAGGAGAAGACTCTATCTGTGCATCATATATTATAGTTCTATTCGGGATGGCAATTGGTTGTAAAAGGGTTACATTGTTACAGATGTAATTGAACAGTTCAAGCATCTTTGTATATACATCATATAGTTCCTCTACCTCCAATCCATCCAATTCCGCTTCAATTTGCATCACATCATTTTTCTCATCCAAATGGGCACAAGCGTGATCCCGAACTTTTCGATACCTCTTTATAAAGCTATCTATATGATGTAATTTCTCAAATTTATTGAAAGCTGTCTCTAATTCTGCCTTGTTGTCTTTTGCTGTTATCAAACTTAGGAACAATTTGTCAAAGCCATCTTCATATTGCACAGCATTGCTATTAATGTCTGTGCGTGTAATAAGATTGTCATGGTAATTATACACTGTACATATAAAAAGTCTTTTGAACAGATCGGCTGTCATCTTCTCGTTATATGACATACGAACAAGTGCGTAACTCACCTTGACCATCTGTTCGATGCTTCTTAGGTATTGACCTTTACCTTGGGCTTCAGAACATGAAATGAGTCCGCCTTTATTTATTCCAAACAAGTCCAAAACCCCATTGGTTAAATATGCTTTGTCATCGGAATATAAATCCCTCAATATGCTTACAACTTTGTTTCTATCTTCATCGTTGTTAACCTTGGGACGTTTGACTTCCGTTCCAACACGTTTCTCTTGGAATTCAAATATCTGGTCTATTAGACACAATGTGTTAGCATAGTCTATTTTCTTAAAGATTTTCACACTTCCAAATAAATCCACGTTTGAAGAGGGAGATTGAAAATGTGCCCCCAGTTTATCTCTCACCTTGCGAAGGCCATCATTATACGAACGTAATATGTTCTCATAATCAGAACGGATTTTGTCGCTTTTAGATATCGTATTCCCCCATATCTTCATGATGTCGTCAACTCTGACCATTGCATAAATAGCTAGCATACGGGAACAGAAATCATCTGCTTCCTTAGTTTTAAGGATTTCCTTGATGATTAGAAGTTCGTTACAGCAGAGATTGATCTTCGAAAATGCGTCGTTTATTTTCATATTAGTGAATTTTTTGAGATACCCCACCAACTTATCATGCATCCACTGCGGATACTTACCACAAGCTGTATATAGATTAGCAACGACAGTCCAAATAATCAGTTTGATATCACCAAAGAACGATGCGTGCTTTCTCAAAAGATATACCTATTTATTTACTATTTGATCATCTGTCATTTTCGGAGCACGCACACTATCGTCTGGACGTTGAAAGCCAAAAACAATTGCAAAAGTTTTAAAGAAAACCAACCAATCCAGTTTTAGACTCCAATTACGTACATAGTACAAATCGAACTCAGCCATCTGTCGACGGTTTTCCGATTCTCCCTCATGTACAGCCTCCCAACCAGTAATACCAGGACGCATTGATTGACGTTCTTCTTGTTCAGCTTCGGTCATCACCAACATTTCCTTTGCAAGGATAGGTCGTGGACCAATAAATGACATTTCACCTTTTAAAATATTCCATATTTGAAAGAGCTCGTCCATATTGGTCTTGCGAACAATTTTACCCCACTTTTTAAGGCGAAGTTCATCAGGAAGCAATTCGCCTTTTTTATCACGTTCATTAGTCATTGAACGGAGTTTATATAGGGTAAACAATTTCTTCTTATATCCCACACGCTCTTGCTTGAAAATTGGTGACGACTCTGGAGATACAATCTTCACAAATATGATACCGCAAAGCAATACCAAAGATGCTGGAATAAATAAAATCAAAGCCAACACCAAATCAAAGAGTCTTTTTGAAAACTTTCCCATTTTTATTTTATTACGTTTACTAAATAATCTATTTCTTTTTTCCCATAACGTTGATCTATTGTTATGGGTATTACATATCGACTAATCCAATGCTCAAAAGTCGTTTCAGGTTGCTCATCGCAAATATAGCTCCACCAATGTCCTTGGAAATGCTTTGCAGCGAATAATCGTTTAATCAAATCATCATCTTCAACTACCAATGGATAAACCATAGGTACAGTATCGTCATCCATATACATTGTTGGATCTATCTTATTTATACCTCCAAGCAAACTATGTGCATAAACAAAATTATCTTTGCGCTTTTGACGATTGAATTCATAATCCTCTGCATCCATCAACGTTCGAGTCAACTTCGACATTTTCATGCAATCCTCTTCATCAATACGATGTTCGTTTATACTACGAGCTTCATAGCCTTTTCCTTCACAACCATATTCTATACGTTTCAGCAAAAAAGCTGCCGTATCAGAACTATAACATTGCGGATACTCATCTACATATTTATGTGCATTCCTGCCAATAACATAAGAGCCATCAGGAGCTCCCACAAATTTGCGACAAGAATAAATAGTTAAAGCATTTTCTACAGGCTTACAAAAGAAAGCTTGCGCACAATCAATAATAGCATGCTTATAAGGCTTTGCCAACTCAACCATGCGGTCATGCGACATGATGCCAAAATAATTAACCAACAATACGGCATCATTCTCTGAAGCCTCGATATCCAAGGGAGTGAAATTCTTATCTTGATGATAAAAACAAATATTCACCCCTTTCTTTTCAAAAGTTTCACGAATTGAATCACATTGATAAATGGGAATCCAAATACGCTTACATCCCGTCACACGAAATGCATGCCAAATCCCCATACGCCCAGTATTCAACCGAGCAATATCTTGTTTTTGATTGTAGAGCTCACGCCCCTTTGGGAGTTGAAGCTCAAGAAAAGAACCTATTTCCATAATAATTAAATTTGCTATTCTAATAATTTTTCTATGTAAATCTCAGCCAATATGTTTCATCTATTATTACACATTCATATTGTTTTATGGTATGCCAAATACTGCTACCAGTGCATCATGGTCACTTAATCCATTAGCTTTTATTTTACGTATAGAATGAAGCCTCATTCTATTATTATATAATATATGGTCAATACGATACGATATCGGACTATGAATAGTTGCACCATACCCACAACCTCTTTGCCACCAAGTATTTTTAAAACCTACATTTTCGAAAGTACGAAGTGCTGGTGAACCAGCTACATCATTCATATCTCCCAAAACAATTGTAGGATTTTCCATATGTAAGCTATCTACAATCAATCTTGCTTCAAGTTTACGTAACTCTGATGCAGCTTCCACATTCTTTATGTATTTCCAAAAGTCAAAAATATTGCTTATCTGATTAGGTCGTAAACTCTGATTATTAGAGGAATAATTATTACTCGACAGATGACAACCAAATAAATTGATTGTATGATCATCCATCATCATAGTACACTGTATAATACTTGATATCGAATCTATCTCCCTTCCTATCCATTTGCTTTTACTCAAAGGATATTTGCTATAAAAATAATGAGAATCGTTACAAACTATATGAGTACTATATGGATAGGTTGCTTTTAATAGTGAATCTAAAGAATCACAACACTCATAATAATCTTCTGCTATAAACACTACATCAGCATTCTCTTTTAATATTTTCTCGCTGATTTTACTTGTGTTATCCAATATTTCAGGCGATGAACCATCAATATTCCATGTCATGACTTTAAAAGTTTGCTCACTTTTATTTTCTGCAAAGCAATTAACTACCACTACCTCATATTTCCAATTCAATAATACCACAAGAATTAACAAACCGAACAAAAGCCATCGAAACCTTATAAAGAATAACAAAAAGATAATAAATCCAATCAGAATTGCTAATATCCAAGGAACACAAAGTTGCCACATATACCTTAATCAAGTGTAACCTTTCGATGTAAAAACGAACTAAATGTGATAGTATTACATATCAATGTAAAAACATTCTCAGTTTCAATCTTCCTATACTTATATTGCCTTTTAAAACGTTTTAAAATATTAGGAATCTTCTGCCACAAGTTTAAATGTCCACAGCTCACAGATGGCTTATATAAAACGTCATTTATCATGTCATTCACCATACTGCGCTGAGATATAATAGATAAACCTTTTACATGAAGTTGAAGTCCTAAATATACCATACAAGTTTCAGTCATCAAATAGAAAAAGTTCTTTAACTTACAATCTTCTAACATCGTAAACATTCTGCTCCAATCTATATTTTCCTGTTCTGTCTTTAAGAACATAGCCCAATCATAAAGTGATTTTAGAGCCATGTCATTAGCTATAAAATCTCCGAGAGAATGTTTCAGCAGAAAAATAACATTAAACTCTGGCGAAGGTTTCCACAAATTAGTATTTTCCAAACGTTGGCTCTTACCATCTAAAACTAAATGTCTTAATAATCTCTCAATCTTAACACCTTGTTTTGTTTCATCGAAATTGGTAAAATATTTGTGATTCTCAATCAATAGATTCTTATAGTGAATGTGGGTATGTTTATAACCAGCATCCTCCACAATATATCCCATTTTATGAGCAACTTCGTTACCAATCTCAAACATTGGTTTTTCAATATCCACATTAGAGCTGACAAGAAAACAATCCAAATCTCCAAAAACTCGTGTTTCAGGTATTGGATAATAAGAAGCTGTTGTAAATCCCTTCAATACTAAACATTTCACACCATTCTGCTCAAGAGAATTTGCAAAATCACACGATAAAATGAATTTACGTTTGTACTGAACGGTCCAACTCATTTTATATCCGAACCATTTCAATAACACATTTTTATGAGGGAGAATTGTCTTAGGAAGTTTTTCTATTTCTGTCATCAAAACAGGTGCTACACCTTGTTCTATCGCAAACTTAAGCATTTCCTCCCATTCCGCTTCTGAAATCGTTTCTGCGGTAAATGCAAAATCATTTCCCAGAACAGATTTTTTCAGAAGGTTCAATATAATACGATGTGTCTTTTTCACTTACTTATTTTCAATCAGAGTACCGATTTATATATTCTTATTAGTTCTTCTGTAACAGATTCCAAAGAGAAATCTTTCACATTCTCTTTATTTTTCAACCCCATTATTTTACGTTTTTCTGCATCATCCAACAAATATTCTAACTTACGAGCTAAAGTTTCCACATCTGATGGTTGAAACAAATAACCATTATCTCCTTCTCGAATGATATCCACATTACCACGAATTTCTGAGCAGATAATGGGCAATCCACATGCCATAGCTTCTAATGCACTTACAGGCATGCCCTCATGGAACGATGGGAACACAAAGATATCAGCCGCATTCAGCACATCTGGTATGTCCAAACGATAGCCTGCCAGTATTACATTTTCCTTCAGCCCCATGTGTTCAGCCTCTGCTAGCAGCATGTCCTTGTTTGGTCCAACACCACACACCACATACTTGAAGTCTTTCCTACCCAATGTAGCCAAAGCCTTAATAACGGTGATGTGGTTCTTATTATCATCCAATTCACCAATCGAGGCGATAAACTTATCAGATTCGGTCAATCCAAATTCCTCACGCATCTGTTCTCGAGAGCGTGCTGGATTCTGCATTCGTGCCACATTTAGGCCAACACCATGTACATAGTGTGCAGTACGCTTATTCCATCGCTTCAGATTTTCCACCTCTTCCATGTTCATGCCAAGATTCATGTCCATAGCCGAACAGATCCATCGCTCCAGCGGGCGATAAACCAACTGAGACTTCAAGCTACTCCCCTTCCAAAACGACATTCCATGAGGAGTGTATACAAATTTAGTATTGCATTTCGATTGAATTAAACAAGACAAACGCAACATAAAACCACCAGTCTCCGTATGAACGTGAACGATGTCAAACTTCTCTCTTTTTAAGAATTTATTCAAAACAGGGATTTGGAAAATATTCGTAATAAAACCACCTCTGCGGAATGGTATATCTATGATATTTATCCCATCACGTTTACACTCAGCAACAAATTGGGTATTATTCTTTTCACGAGGTGTATCTGTTCCAAAATTCGCAGCTAGATAAATAATCGCACCTATTTCTTTTAGAGCTTTAATATTCGCTTTATTATGTTGGCGATGAACCGACCCCATAGCAGCTAACAATAGTGCTTTCATTATCTTATAGTTTTTCTAATAGAATCTTTAAAATCTACACTACAATAAGTATTCTCCCTGTAACGAGAAAATTCCAAATCATAGTAGTCATCAGCAAAAGCACGTTCTGCTTTATGACTAACTTTCATCAATAACTTAACCGCCCATCCAAATCCTGGAAAAATTATGGTTTTCTTACCCTGAGCTGCACGAACTTCCTTTATAATCTTTGCAATGTTAGTGTGCTTAGCGTTCTGAGGATGGAAATAACCGCCATCGCCATTTTCTACCAACTCACACATAAAGTTACAGAGATTATCAATGTATATCATACTCTTTGTATTTTTGAACGATGGAAACATGAAGAAGAACTTGGATAGTTTAACCAATAGCACGAAGTTACCCTTACATCCTTTACCATAAACTACAGGAGGACGAACTGAAGCGACCTTAAATGTACTAGATTCCATTTCGTGAATTCCCTTGTCTGCAAGCCATTTGCTCTTGCCATAGAAATTAATTGGAGCTTCTTGTTCACGCGAATAGATACGCTCGCTCGTATCACCAAACACATTCATGCTACTCATATACACATATTGCTTTACCCCTGCTTCCTTAGCCTCTTTACAAAGGTCAATAGCAAGATGTGTATTTACTCTATAGAACAAATTTTCCATATCGGGAGTTATCTTTATGTGCGCAATACCTGCAACATTTATAACAGTGTCTATACCAGTAAAATCTATATCCGAAGGCTTTACCTTTATGGCATCCACCATTGTAAGCTTGTGACCTCGTGCCTCTAAAGCTTCACGATAGTGTTCACCTATATAACTACCTGCACCAAAAATCAGAATATTCATACTACTTAAAGTTGTCAAAGTTCTTTATAACTTCATCCCAAGGACCGCGATCCTCCTTGTCGTAAATATACACACATTTCGCATCCTTAAAATCACGTAGCCACTCGGCCAGAGAACACATACCGCCCTCTACACGTTTAGCATAATCAATCACCTCACTCATTGAAGTAAAAGGCTCAAACTCTTTACGATCAGCAGAGTCTATATACCCATTTTCCATACCTTTAATCCAAAGATAAGGCAAAGGCATACCAGCGAACTTACAAGTAGGATTCCAAGCTGATGCACGGAAATTAGTTTCCATAAAGTAATAAGTGCCATCCTTGTCAATCAAGAATTCGACCTCAAACACACCCTCGAAACCTATTTCCTCGAACATAGCCTGAAGTTTCGCTTCCATTTCCTTATCATCAAACATCTTTACATCATGATAAGGACTATAATAACCTTGAATGAGGTACTTCCACTTCATCTCGGTAATTATCTGCATTTCCTTACCTTTATTGATAGTGTAACCTTCCAAAGCCATTTCATTCTGTTTATCAACAAAATGTTGAATCATAATCAGAGGACTCTCAATCTTAACGATAGCCTCTTTTAGTTCCTTCTCATCTTGGCAAATATAAACATCACCTTTCCACGAACCTGAATTAGGAGAAATATCCTTTGTGATAATGGGATACCACAAGTTTTCTGGAAGCGTATCTTCCTTGCTGATTACATAGCTATCCAGTACATTAAAACCATGATTTTTGGCAAGTTGCTGGATATTATACTTATCCATAAACTCATTGATACGTCCTGTACGTCCCGCATTATAGGTGATAAACTTATCCTTCCATTCATCATAATGAAGATCAAAATAACCTACCGACTTATCATCCGAGAATACAATATAAGGTTTCTTGCCCGTTTCCTCTGCCAAATGACCATACTTTTCCATAAGAAGTTTAAAGCCATCCTCAACAGTATTTACTCGATGTAATTCGGAGATGTACTTACTCTTTGTTGCCACCTCATACCTGCGTTTTACAGATATATACACAGGGTTGATGCCATTCTCGCCAAGGGCGCGAATCATGTTAAGAGGATTATAATGTTCTAGTGCAAACACGATGCACAAATGACCATTGTATTGATTGTTCATTGTTATAATTATTTATACTATTAATTCTTACTTTTTGTATCAGCTATCACTTTCTCAAAAACATCTCGTATTTGCTTTTGTATCTTCTCACGATTGTGATTTTTAACACCACATTCATACGCCTTCTTAGCGTATTCCTGAATTATAGAGGATTTTTCCACAATCTCAAGCAGTTTCGGCAATACCTCGTCATAACTTGATAAACAGATTGCAGCATCATTTTCCTTCACATAGTTCCACCCACTGTTTTTATCCCAACAGATAGCGAGAATAGCACATGATGATACCATAAGATCTGTCAACTTGGTTGAGAATGAATGCTCAGTTTCCAACATAAACTTTTTATCAAAACTCTCTACATGTAGCGCAATGTCTGCATCTTTGTAGATTTGTGGCAATTGGTTTGGGTTAACACATCCCATGAGATGTATGTATTTGTCTTCCGACAAAGCATCTTTCTGTTTTTCTGTCAATACGCTTTGAGAATATACATACATTTCAATTCGCTTACTTCCTTCATTAATAATTTTCATTGCATTCCCTATTACAGAGAGCGTCTTCCAGCGATTACAATACAAACTACCAGCATAGACCATTTTTATCGGACTATGCACTGTCTTCTCTTCAAAATTTATAGCATCGATACACTTATATAGAGGCTCAGAAGACACACCATATTTCTCGGTTTGCATTTTACTCCAACTTGGGGAAAAAGTAAAGGCATATGAAAATTTCTTTAGAAATGCGGGATAGAGCATATGATCACGAATTCTCCTATACCAAAACAATGGGTTGTAGCTAATGGCACGAAGTGAAGCTTCCGCATCGCCATTGAAACAAACCATAGGAGCATTTGTCATTGAGTGTATTATCCGTTCCAATCTGCGAGATTTCATGCTGAAAAGATGAGGGCAAAATACGATATCTGGATTGAAATCATCAATAAATTGCTTCAGCGCTTTTTTATCATATCGCCCCCATTCCCACAAAAAATCTCGTACCCATCTCAATAATTCTCCTGTGTGCATACGCAAAGTCTTATAAAGGCCTATGTTCTCTTGCTCCACAGCTATTGTTGACTCTATACTACCATCGTATTCAGGTTGATTCCACGTAAAGGCACGACCAGCCTTCTTTCCTAGGAAAGATTTTGCCATCATGGCATCTGTCACTTGAAAATATCGCGTGCATATTTTATTATTGGGCAGACCTGGCACAGTATAGATATTAGCAAATTCTGCATCAAATTCATCAAACCAGTTAGATTGGATGTTATTACCATTTGATACATCATTCCATAAATCCGTACTTACTATTAGTATTCGTATTTTTTTTGTCATTTATTTTTTTTCTTTGCGTTTATAATATTCTTACTATGTAGATTCATATACAGCTTAAGGATTTTTGAGGTCAATGTAAAACCTAGTAAAGAATACACATGCCCAACAATTCGAGATTTAGGGTGACTCTCCAAAGGCAGTTTCTCCTTCTGTGCTTTTATCTGCTTCTTAAAAACTTTTACTATAACTTTAGGTAATAATGAATAATAACCTAAAGCTATAGACCAAAGGTAAGCACACTGGGCAAGTTCATAATTTCTTACTGATAGTTTGGGGTGACGCTTATAGTAGTCAATACTTTCCTGAATTACATACAATAAATCATTTAAACTTTTTATCGAAGAAGTGTTTGTGATAGAACCTGGACGTTTCTCAGTATATATCTGCAACTGGATGTCCATTACACCAATGGTGCAAATTGTTCGCATTATGCGAAACATCCATTCTGTATCTTCACCTAATATGCCCTCTTTAAAATAGAGCTTATTCTGCTTTATGAATTGTGAGCGCATGATGTGTGTACCTGCTTGTTCATGGAGATTACCACTATTTATAAGTTTTTGATACATTTCAATAGCGCTATACTCTTTATATCCCGATTTAAAAACATCATCATCATTTCGTAGCATGATTATTCCATCTGGATATAGACTCACACTTCTGAACATTAGCATATCTACCTCTGATTTCTCTAACTGTTCCATCAGAGGTCTAAGTTTATCCTCAGCCCATTGGTCATCACTATCGAGAAAAACCAAATATTCGCCTTTAGCTATTTCTATGCCTGAATTCCTCGCAGCCGAAAGCCCACCATTAGTTTTATGAATAACAATAATACGATCATCCTTCCTTGCCAAATCATCGCATATTTGAGGACAACGATCTGGTGAACCATCATCAACTAAAATTACTTCTAAATCTCGATAATCTTGATTTAGGACACTCTTAACGCATCGTTCCAAGTAATTTTCTACCTTATAAATTGGTATAATTACACTTAGTTTTGGATTCATTTTATATTGTCTTATGAGTTCTTAAATATTCTATTATTTTCAACATTGTAAACAATAAGAACGTTTGTTTGTATCTAACTAAAAAGAAGAAAAACCTCCATGTGAGTGGCATAACAGATACATCCAACTGAGAGAGTGCCTCTTTATAACGTTCTGATTGAAGCATTTCTTTGATATGCTTAGAGCCTTCTATTAAATTATCGTCAGAATGCGTTTGGTTGATACCTGCCCCTAATACACTAAGAGCTATTCTATTTTTAAGAGCTTTCGCATATTCTTCTCCCTTATTATGCTTTACTATATATTCCTCCATATAATCATACATTTTTTGCCATCTCGCAAACAAATTTGGATTATACTTAGTTGTCAGTGAACTTTCATTTATTCGAAGGTAGTGGTAAAACGGTCTATCTATATAAACGAATCTTTGACAATTTTCGTAAAGCAGGATTTGATACCAACAATCTTCTGTTCCAATAATATTTGTATCAACAAAACGAATATGACTAAACTTTGAAGTCTTAAACAATTGCATACAAGCAGAGACTATAAGGTCTCCATCTTGAGGACGTGCTAATTCCTTGTCAATAAGTCCAAATAATTTTCGATGAATGTGTGTCTTTATTTTAGATTCATCCCATACATTTTTTTTAGAGTTGAATATATGATTAATAATACTATGATTACCAAACTCCTTTGTATATGAAAACATTAAACAATCTGCATTTGATGCTACAATTTCATCATAACAGACCTTACATGTTTCTAAATCTAACCAATCATCACTGTCTACGAACATGTAATACTCAGCAGTTACATATTTCAAGCCTTCATTTCTTGCACTTGACAATCCACCATTTTCTTTGTGAATTACATGCACTCTATTGTCCATGCTCGCAAATTTGTCACACATTGCAGGACTACCATCTGGACTACCATCATCTACAAGGATAATTTCAATATTACGAAGTGTTTGATTTAACAAAGAATTCACGCACCTCTCTAAATACCTCTCTACATTATAGATTGGTACTATTACACTTACTTTTGGTTTTTCTTGATTCATTTCCACTTTGATGCTTACGATGGGTACGTAGGTACTCCATCAAATACAACATCGCAGTTAAAGGAATCGTCAAACGCTTTTTGCACAAAAAGAAGAATACTTTCCACGGAAGGGGCATGCTACTGATATTAAGCAGTTTGACAGATTCTTTAATTCTGCTTATATTCAGTAAATTACCCCCCCCGATTGAGGCTTGCAGCATTCCTCTGTTTGCTTTTATCTCATTTAGACCAAGCCCAATCATGCTTATTGCTACTCTATTTTTTAAAGCTTCGCTATAAATATCTTCAAGTTTAAATTTTACTATATAACCTTCAATTATATTCCATAAATGCTGAAATTTTTCAGCTAAATCAGCCTTGTATAGAGTTGTCACAGACGCTTCATTCGTCTTTAAGTAATGGTAAAAAGGCTCATCAATATACACGAAGCGACTACAATCCTTATATAAGACCATCTGATATAGACCATCTTCAAATGTCCCCACTTCTCGTATATCTACAAATGGAATATGCACAAACTTAGAAGTTTTGAATAACTGCATACAAGGTGATACCAAAATATCCATGTTTTGTGGATACGCCAACTCCTTACCTATTGGACCAAATAAACGCCTATGAAAATTCTGTTTAACTTCATCAGCATTCCACACAATATATTTTTTTTCAAAAAGATGATTGACAATGCTATGGCTACCAAACTCCTTAATATAAGAGAACATTAAGCAATCTGCATTTTCCTTTATGGCACAATGATATGCCACCTCACATGCATTATCATCAATCCAATCATCGCTATCAACAAACATATAGTATTCGCCTCTTACATGTTTTAGCGCATTATTTCGAGCAACAGATACCCCTCTATTAGATTGATTTAATAGAACAATACGTTTATCACGTTTTACATAATCTTCAAGGATAGCCAATGAATTGTCCTTACTGCCATCATTTACACATATGATTTCTATATCCTGCATGGTCTGATTTATTAAACTATCTAGACAATGCTTAAGATACTTCTCTACATTATACACCGGAACGATGATACTTATCTTGGGTGACATATCATTTTTCATATATTCGTTATTACTTTTTTACAAGCCAGAAATCTTTCAATTTACAGCTATGCCACAATAGCCATACGGACATGGGCAAAAACTATTTGCTTTTGTCCAAGGCTCAACCTCACAATGCCTACAAACTTTAAAACCCGACTATGCACAATACTATTTAAGATAAATATTTGTAATCTTTAGGGGACCCTTCATTTACATATATCTAAAAACACTGCAGTACCTTTTCTGAAGGTAAATAGCATAAAGACAAATCACATAGTATAAATAACAAGTTCTTATTATTAAATATGATTAATAGTTTTATTAACTGCCATATCTTGCCAAAAAAACGCATACTCATAATTATGACGAATAGTTGTGATTATAAGCACCATCATAAATCCCCAGTAAAGTGTTTTTTGTAAATCTCTACTAAGTCCTATATTATCTATAGCTAAGGGTATAGATATCAAACAAAAAATTGAGTAATACTGTATCACACGCATCAAAGATGTATCAACCCACATCATAGGAGTAAATACAAGAGCAAGAGACATTGCATGTACTACCATATCTGGAATTGAGTTTGGACGACGTGTCTTTGCAATAAAAACAAGTATACTTGAACCAACAATAAACATTAAAAAGCTTGCGGCACCACCTGTATCCATTTCTGATTCTGCATACATCATATAATAATCTGAACCTGAGTATATTGCTAAAAAGGATGCAATAGGGCGCGCAATACCAAATATCAATGGAAGCGCACACATTGTCATTAACAACAAAGATCTACTATTGGGTAAACGTGCAATAAAATAGAATGGCAAAAATAAAAATACTGATTTATGTATGAAACTTGCAATTAACAACACTAGCACGAATTTAAGAAATTTACGTTCTTTAATAAATGCAATGCCATAAAACGTTGCAACTGTTGCTATGGTTTGACGTATGCCTGTAATTGAGAAGAAGCTATAGAACATAACCTGATACACACAAAAAAACATCAACAATTGATTCAGTGTATAAAGATGTCTCTCTACCATTCTACACAAAGGGTAAAAAAATATTATTGCAACAAAAAATAAGTACGCCAAAAAGTTAGGACAAACAGAACTAAATACTTTCATCAGTAACCAATAACCAGCATCTTTGCCATCACCTAAAACATATACATCATAAAAATTATGCCAAATAACCTGCCATGTTCTATGTTCGTAAGTAAAAACAAAATCTTCGTAATAACTATATGTATCTGAACCGACTGCCAAGTTTCGAAGAGCCGACTGCAATATTAACACCCAAATTATAAATGTCATATATTTATGTCGATTTCGCTCGTTATCACCCCAACTTTCATATTGTTTACATACAATAAAACATAAAAACATCAATAATAACTGTAATAACATATCTATCTTATCTTTAATATTTTTTTAATAGGTACAGAAAAAAGTTCTTTCTCACTCTTATTCATTGCAAGAAACCATATAGAAAACAGATAACATGAAGTGTACGCTATAGTTTTAATAATGAATCCAATCCATCCTGTCTGTATAATATAATATCGATTAAACAACAGACATATAGCAGTTATAAATAATAA